>Ga0181597_10002643_pt1 | contig 19288 bp, 17 predicted proteins | sample 041ome_5_FD_148647 | JGI IMG/M metagenome (GOLD analysis project Ga0181597, IMG submission 148647) | Coastal salt marsh microbial communities from the Groves Creek Marsh, Skidaway Island, Georgia - 041403US metaG (spades assembly) | ecosystem: Environmental > Aquatic > Marine > Intertidal zone... | reverse complement strand
CCTTTTAAAAGATAAATATGGATAAATTAATAATAAATGGCACGGTGCCTTTAAATGGTGAAGTAACAGTTTCCGGTGCTAAAAATGCTGTTCTGCCTATGTTATGCGCATCTGTCATGGCTAGCAGCGGAAGTGTCGTATTAAAAAATATTCCACATCTTCATGATGTAACGACAACAGTTAGGTTATTAAGATCAATGGGAGTGAGTGTAACCCTCGATGATAATATGAATATCGATCTTGACCCCTCAACAATTAAGAATTTTTATGCTCCATATGATCTCGTTAAAACTATGAGATCATCAATATTAGTTTTAGGTCCATTATTAGCAAAATTTGGACAAGCAAAAGTGTCATTACCAGGAGGTTGTGCTATCGGTACAAGACCTGTAGAAATGCATTTGGATGCTCTGACTAGGATGGGCGCTTCAATAAAAATAGAAAATGGCTATATAATTGCCACAACAACAAAACTAATTGGTACAGATATAAACTTTCCAAAATCAACAGTTACTGGCACTGAGAATATTTTAATGGCTTCGACTTTAGCTGAGGGAAATACGGTTATTTATAATGCTGCAAAAGAACCTGAGGTCGTTGACTTGGGTAATTTTTTAAATGAAATGGGAGCGTCAATAACAGGTCATGGCACAGATACTATCAAAATCAAAGGTGTCTCAGAACTTAAAGGAATCTCTTATAGCGCTTTGCCAGATAGAATTGAAACAGGGACTTTTCTCGTAGCAGCTGCAATTACGGGTGGTAAAATTACTGTTAAGAATACAATACCTGAGCATGTCGAGACAATAATTCAAAAACTAAAAGAATCTGGAGCTAAAATTTCATCATCCAAAACTTCAATCACATTGGACATGAAAGGTGTAAAGCCTAAACCTGTGAATATTGAAACAGGTGCATACCCATTATTTCCAACAGATATGCAAGCACAAATCACAGCATTAAATACAATAGCGGATGGGACAAGCATAATAAAAGAAAATATATTTGAAAACCGCTTTATGCATGTACAAGAAATGACTAGAATGGGGGCAGAAATTAGGTTGGAGAAGAATTGTGCGATAATATCAGGTGTTGATAACTTGGTAGGTGCGCCGGTAATGGCAACAGATTTGAGGGCTTCTGCTAGTTTGATTTTAGTTGGCTTAGCGGCTGAAGGAACCACAGAAATTGAGAGAATATATCATATTGACCGAGGATATGATTGTATAGAAGAGAAATTAAAGCAACTTGGCGCTGATATTAGTAGAGAGCCAATGTAAAAAATATGAAGAAATTATTATTAGCAATATCAAAAGGAAGAATTCTTGAAGAAGCGCTTGAAATATTAAGCGCCTCAGGCATAGAATGTCTTGAATCTCCATTTACATCTCGTAAGTTAATATTTGAAACTAATTATAAAAATTTAGAGATAATAATAGTAAGAGCCAGCGATGTTCCTATTTATATTGAGTCAGGTAAAGTTGACTTTGGTATTGTAGGGAAAGATACCCTATCTGAATCTAACTTAAATAATCATATACGCATAGCAGATCTAAATATTGCTGCATGCAGATTAGTTGTTGCAGGAAAGAGTGGAGTTACTTTACAAAACAATATGAAAGTTGCAACAAAATACCCTGTAATCACTAAAAAATTCTTCCAGAGTAAAGGCTTGCCATGTTCTGTGCTCAAACTCTATGGATCTATTGAATTAGCAGCAGTTCTAGGATTATCCGACGTGGTAGTTGATCTTGTAGAATCTGGGCAAACTTTGAAACAAAATGGTCTAGTAGAGATAGAATTAATTGAGAAAATTACATCGATGCTCATTGTGAACAAAACATCATATAAGCTTAATAGAAAAGAAATAAATAAACTTTTAGAAAAAATAAAATTGGATTAATTATGACAATAAGCAAATTAACAGACGACCTAAAAATATCATCATTGAAGGAAATGATATCACCAAGTGATTTGATCACAGAACTCCCTCTGTCAGAATCAGCGATTAAAACCGTTATAGATTGTAGATCGGAAATTATAAAGATACTCAATGGAGATGATAAAAGATTAATGCTTATAGTTGGCCCATGTTCAATTCATGATGTTGATGCGGCAATAGAGTATGCTGAGAAACTCCTAAAGGTTAAAGAAAGAGTAAAAAACAATATCTTGATTGTTATGAGGGTATATTTTGAAAAACCAAGAACTGTCATAGGTTGGAAGGGGTTAATAAATGATCCAGACCTAGATAATAGCTTTAACATTAATAAAGGTATCAAGATTGCAAGAAAGCTATTAATAGATCTTGCTGAAATGGGTATTCCTGCGGGGCATGAATATTTGGATCTTATAAGTCCGCAATATATATCTGATGTAATATGTTGGGGGGCAATAGGCGCTAGAACAACAGAAAGTCAAAGTCACAGAGAACTTGCTTCAGGGTTATCATGCCCAGTAGGTTTCAAAAATGGAACAGATGGAGGTATTCAGATTGCAGTTGATGCAATCAAAGCTGCTAGTAAAGCCCATAACTTCCTTTCTGTTACTAAAGAAGGTAAGTCAGCTATTTTCTCAACAACAGGTAATAAAGATTGTCATATAATACTCAGAGGTGGCAAAAATACAAACTATCAATCCAAAGATGTTTCTAAAGTTTCAGACGTATTAATTGATAATTCATTGCCAAATAATATTATGATTGATGCAAGTCATGCTAACAGTCAAAAAGATCATACAAAACAGAGGTTAGTAGTTGACGACATAGTCTCTCAGATTAACAATGGCAATCAATCTATCTGTGGGGTAATGTTGGAGAGTAACCTTGTGTCGGGACGGCAAGATATATCTAGCCCCGAGAGCCTAGTATATGGACAAAGTATAACAGATGCATGCATAGGATGGGATGAAACAGAAGAATTGATAGATTCTCTTGATAAGGCAATTGAAAGTAATAAATGAAAATAAAATATTTCACACTAGATACTTCGAAAAAAGATTTTGAAAAAAAATTCAAAAATCGTATTAGGATTAATTCAAGTACAAATAAAAAGGCCCAAGATTTAGTTGATACGATTATATCTAATATCAGAAGCAAAGGAGATTCCTCTCTAGTTAACTATGTCAATAAATTTGATGGATATAAAATCAAAAATACCAAAGATATTCTTATCACAAGTAAACAGATTAAAGAAGCCTACTCATATATAGATAAATCTCAAATTATGAATCTAAAAAAATCTATATCTAGAATTCGTAAGTTTGCTAAACAACAGAAAACTATTAGTTGGTCGGATAAACATGAAGGCACAATTCTAGGAGAAAAAGTTACTCCAATAAACTCAGTTGGAGTGTATGTTCCTGCGGGTAAAGCATCATATCCGTCTACAGTTTTGATGAATGTAATTCCTGCAAAAGTCGCTGGTGTAAAAAATATTATCATGAGTTGCCCGATTAATTCTGTTGAAGAGCATGCTCTTGCAATTATAGCTGCAGATTTGTGTGGGGTAGATAAAATTTATAGAATGGGAGGAGCTCATGCAGTTTCAGCATTAGCCTATGGCACTAAAACTATAGAGTCTGTCGATAAAATCGTTGGACCTGGAAATATTTATGTAACTTTAGCGAAGAAAACTGTGTTCGGTGATGTTGGAATTGATAATATAGCCGGTCCTTCTGAAGTTGTTGTTGTTGCTGATAAAACTAATAATCCTGATTGGGTTGCTATGGATTTGTTTTCTCAAGCTGAGCATGATGAATTAGCTCAACCTATACTTATCAGCTCAAGTATACAAGTCCTTAAAAATGTACAAGACTCAATCAAAAAACTACTACCATCAATGTTGAGAAAAAATATTATCACTAAATCTTTCAATAACAGAGGAATGTTTATTAAAACAAAAAGCGATAAAGAAATTTCTAATTTAATAAATTCTATCGCTCCAGAGCATTTAGAAATTATGTGCAAGAATCATAATTCACTATTAAAGAATATAAACAATGCTGGAGCAATATTTTTAGGTGAGTACAGTCCAGAAGTATTCGGTGATTATTGTGCTGGACCAAACCATGTGTTACCAACATCTGGATCTGCAAAATTCTCTTCGCCTCTTGGGGTAGAGGATTTTCAGAAACGCTCGAGTATAATTAATGTATCAAAAAAGACAGCCACACATCTTAGTAAGATATCAATATCAATAGCTTTAGCTGAAGGACTCCAAGCTCACGCATTGTCTGCAAAATATAGAGGTGAATAGCTTTCTAATAATAATCCATTTTAGAAACCAAAATATTGACATTGGTTAATTTGCCATCTCGCTGTATTTGCATATCAATAACTTGACCAGGCTTTGAATTACCTATTATTTTTTGAATATTTTTAATTTCTGCAACAGGTTTTCCATTAATTTTTTTGATGATATCATTTATTCTAATCCCGCTAATATCTGCAGGACTATCTGGTATTACACCATTAACTAGTACGCCTAATCCTCTGTAATTAATTTCTGCAGAAATTCCTACATATCCACGTATTACTTCTCCATTTTGAATGATCTCTCGAAAAACATGTTTAACTATATCAATTGGTATTGCAAAGCCAATGCCATCAGCACCTCCAGAAATAGAAATTATTGAGGTGTTAATTCCAATTAACTCGCCATTGGAGTTTACAAGAGCCCCTCCTGAGTTTCCTGGATTGATTGCTGCATCAGTCTGAACATATCTTTGATATGAATAAGCATTCGGTGAAATTTCTTTATCGGTTGCTGATATTATCCCTAAAGTAATAGTTTGTCCAACCCCTAAAGGATTACCTATAGCTAGAGCTATATCACCAATATTAATATTCTTAATATTTCCAAGAGTAATGCCTGATGAGTTCTTATTGATTTTTAATACTGCAAGATCTGTTAATGGATCAATACCAACAATTACCGTACCATATTCTTTCCCATCATAATCCTTAACTAAAATTTCTTCTGATCCAGCTATGACATGGAAATTTGTTATAATATGTCCCTGTGAACTGAATATTACTCCAGAGCCTTGGCCTGTTGGAGAATATTTTTTTTTCACCAATGCTCTTTCTCTTGGGTCTATAAAATATATATTTTTTCTGGCTGTGGATTTTCTTGTATAGATAGACACAACTGACTTATTAACTTTTTTGAAAACATCAGAATAACTATTAGAGTTATTGTAGTTGTTAGGATGATGGATAGATTCCACTACTTCTATTCGATTACCAACAATATTAGGTGCAAGAAAATAGATAATGATAGCTGTAATAGCTCCAACTATGGCATATCCTTTAATTTCTTTCATAATATATTACCTCTTTGAAGTAAGGTTTTAATTATTAGAATTATATTACATATTACTATAAGACACTCAATAAAATTTATGTTAGTATAAACGCGATTAAGAAAAGCAACTTATTTGAAAATACATGAGCAACTCAAATAAACCATCTAACAGAAGGAAATTTTTAACAAATCTGACTCAGATTATGGGTGGAGTTGGTGGAGTTTTTGCTGTAATTCCGTTTCTGTCTACGATGTCACCTAGTGAAAAAGCCAAGGCTGCAGGAGCACCTGTTGAGATAGACGTATCCGCATTAAGACCAGGGTCTTATAAGGTTGTTGAATGGAGAGGGAAGCCTGTATGGGTTGTAAGAAGAACTAAGGAAATGATCAAAAATACTCTTGAAGATGATAAAGTTTTGAGTGATCCTAAATCACTTGAAGAACATCAGCCTATTTATACGAAAAACAAATATAGATCTATTAACCCAGAATTTTTGGTTTTGGTAGGCGTGTGCACTCACCTAGGTTGTTCTCCTTTATACAAACCAAATGCTAAATCTGCGGAATTAGGGCTGGATTGGAACGGAGGCTTCTTTTGTCCTTGTCATGGTTCAAAATTTGATTTGTCCGGTAGAGTTCACAAGGCCATGCCAGCACCTTCTAATCTAGAAGTCCCTCCATATTATTTTGCATCAGATAATAAAATAATTGTGGGTAAAGACGGAGAAAAAAGCTAATGGATAAGTTTATAACATGGATTGACGAAAGACTTCCAGTTAGTAATTTTGTTAAAAATCACTTATCTCAGTATTATGCGCCTAAAAACTTTAATTTCTTTTATTATTTTGGCGCTTTGGCTATTTTTATTTTTATACTTCAGATTGTTACTGGAATCTTTTTAACAATTAACTATAAACCTGATGCGGCATCAGCGTTCGCCTCTGTAGAATACATAATGAGAGATGTGGAATGGGGTTGGCTAATTCGATACTTACACTCGACTGGCGCATCTTTCTTTTTTATTGTTATCTATCTTCATATGTTTAGAGCCATGCTATATGGCTCCTATAAAAATCCTAGAGAACTTCTGTGGTTGTTTGGAATGCTCATATTCGTCTTATTAATGGCAGAAGCCTTTATGGGTTATTTATTGCCATGGGGTCAAATGTCTTATTGGGGAGCACAAGTAATCATATCTTTATTTGGTGCAATTCCATACATTGGAGAATCCCTAGCGTTATGGATTAGAGGAGACTATGTAATTTCAGATGCTACTCTAAATAGATTTTTCGCATTTCATGTAATTGCTCTTCCATTATTATTATTTGCTTTGATTTACTTGCATCTAGCAGCTCTTCATACAAATGGATCAAATAACCCAGATGGAATAGAGATTAAAAAGAATAAAGATGCAAATGGAGTTCCATTAGATGGAATCCCTTTCCATCCATATTATACGGTTAAAGATATATTTGGCTTATCTGTGTTTTTGCTTATTTTTACATTCGTAGTATTTTTTATGCCAGAGCTAGGCGGGTACTTCTTAGAGAAAGATAATTTTGTGCCAGCAGATCCTCTGAAAACTCCTGAACATATAGTACCCGTATGGTACTTCACGCCTTTTTATGCAATTCTTAGAGCTATTCCAGATAAACTTGGCGGAGTACTCGCGATGGGCGCTGCAATATTCGTCTTATTCGTCTTGCCTTGGATTGATAGATGTTCAGTAAAATCTATAAGATATAGAGGTATGTCATACAAAATACTTTTGACACTTTTTGTGATTAGTTTCTTTGGGTTAGGCTATATTGGAATGAATCCAGCTACACCTGTATTAACCTGGGTTGGTAGATTATTTACATTAATTTATTTTGGATTTTTTGTAGCATTATATTTTACAAGCGCGAATGAAAAAACCAAAGAACCACCTGATAGAGTTACAATGCATGATTAGGATATTATTAATCATAGCTGTTATGATCTCGCCAGCTCATATATTCGCTGCTTCACAATCTATGCCTTTAAAAAGCGTACTTATTGATTTGAATAACAAGTCTTCACTTCAAAGGGGCGCTCAAATTTATGTGAATAATTGCTTGGGATGTCATACATTAAAATATCAGCGTTATGTAAAATTTGTAGATCATTTAGAATTACCCGCAGAAACTATTGAGAATAATTTAATTTTCACAACAAATAAAGATGGTGAGGCTACAAAAATTGGGTCATTGATTTTGAATTCTGTGAACCCTGATCATGCTACAGAAGCTTTTGGAGTTATGCCGCCAGATCTAACGCTAATTGCTAGATCTAGAGGGGCAGACTGGCTTTATACTTTTTTGACATCGTTTTACAAAGATGAAACTAGACCTTTAGGGGTTAATAATTCTCTCTATTCTAATGTAGGCATGCCACATGTACTAGTTTGGATGGAAGGCTTAAAGAAAAAATCTTCAGAGACTAGTGGGTATGAGTATATTAATAAAGGAACAATGACGCCAGTAGAATACGACAAAGCTATGACTGACCTTGTTAATTTTTTAGTTTATGTTGCCGAGCCAGCTCAATTAGACAGATACAGAATAGGTTTTTGGGTTATACTTTTCTTAGGGGTTTTTTCATTCATAGCATTTTTATTAAAAAGCGAATACTGGAAGGATGTAAAATAGTATATGACATCGTTAGCAAATAGAAGATCAGCAATATTACTTTTTTCATTGCCTGACTGTTTACACAGCCATAGAACAAGGTTAGTAATCAAAGAGAAAGAAATTTCAGCAGAACTACATGAAATAGATATATCTAATATTTCAGAAGAAATTAAGTCTATTAGCCCATATGATGATTTTCCTACACTAGTTGATAGAGATTTAGTATTACAGAACTCTAGAGTTATAATCGAGTACTTGGATGAGAGGTTTCCTCATCCTCCATTGTTACCTGTAGATCCTGTAGCAAGGGCAAAATTTAGATTAGCTCTCGATAGGATCGAACATCAATGGTACCCGGAATTCAACAATGCATATCAAAATGGTGCTTTAGAGGATTCATTTAAAGAAAAGATTAAATCTTATTTTTTGGAAATTGTGCCACTCATATCAGATAGTTATTTTATGAGCGAAGATTTTGGTTTAGTGGATTGTTCTTTAGCTCCTTTGCTTTGGAGGACAAAGTGCCTTGGTTTAGAAATCACAGAAAATAAAAAAATCATAGATGATTACTGTGAAAGAATATTTAATAGAGAATCATTTCAGGCTAGTCTTACAGAAACCGAAAGAGATATGTAATTTACTTCGCTAGATGCATGTCAATACACTCGCAAATTGAATGTATGATAACAAGATGCATCTCTTGTATCCTGCTAGTTCTATTAGATGGCACAAGGATCTTAATATCGTTTTGATCTAATAAGGCGCATGCCTTGCCACCATTGTCGCCGCTTACTAGTATGATTGGTATATTCTTATCTTTGGCTGAAACTATAGCATCTAATATATTTATAGAATTACCACTCGTGGTAAACACCATGAGAATATCATCAGGATTGCCAATAGCCTTAATTTGTTTAGAAAAAACATATTGATATCCATAATCATTTGCAATTGAGGTAAGTGTTGCAGTGTCAGAATTTAACGAAATAGCTGGCAGAGGTTTTCTTTCAGATTCAAATCTATTTATAAACTCAGATGCTATATGTTGCGCATCTCCGGATGAACCACCATTGCCACATACAAGAAGCTTACCTGAGCTATCAATCATTGATAATATTTTAGACGTTGCCATGTCTATGGATTCTAGAATCTGACTAGATGAAATAGAGCTAATTTTCTGATTCTCTTGAAAATTACTCTTTATAATATCAATATTACTCATAATTTATTTATTGGACTTTGATAATACTACAATATAACCTAGCAAGAAGAAATAAGATAGTTTTAACAATATGCCAGGTACACTTTATATAGTCTCCACACCGATTGGAAATCTTCAAGATATTACCATAAGAGCAATTGAAGTCTTAAAATTATCAGACTATATATTAGCCGAAAGCTCAGTCCGCTCATCAAGACTACTAAATGAATATAATCTAAATAAACGAATAGTCACTTTCAATAAAGATAATGAGAAAAGAAAAATAAAAAGGGTGATGGAAGATTTATCTAATGGGCTGAATATATGTTTGATATCAGATGCTGGGACTCCATCAATTTCTGATCCAGGATATGAATTAACGAGATGCATAGAACCATCAGTCAATATTGTGCCAATACCCGGGCCAAGTTCACTCACAACTGCTTTATCTGTCTCAAAAATCCCAATTAATAAATTTATGTTTCTAGGTTTTTTATCTAAAAAACAAAAAGAAAGAGAAAAGCAATTATTAATCATAAAGGACACATCATTGCCTGCGGTTGTTTTTGAGAGCAAGCATCGGATAGTATCTCTATTAAGTGATATAACAGATACTCTAGGCCCAGACATTCAAATAGCAGTTATGAGAGAGTTAACAAAACTTCATGAAGAAATATATCACGACACAGCATCAAACCTCTTGGAGAAATTTTCAGAAAATATGTTGAATGGGGAAATTACAATGATTATAGGCGCTCCAATATCTCATGCTATCCAAATGAATATTTTTGATAAGCAAATTATAGAATTATCAAAAAAACATTCAGCAAGCGAAATTGTCAATATAATACGTTTATTTAATGATGTTAATAAAAAAGAATTGTACAAATATGTATTAAAGATTAGACAGAACGGCTAGTCTGTCGTATCATTTAGCTTTAGATGCAAGCTAAAAAAAAACAATCAAAGATGACTCAAAACGAGCCATCTTTTTTTTTACAAACTAAATATAACCTTGAATAATACAAATGCAATACTATTGTTAGAAGACGGTAGCACCTTTAGCGGCCGTTCTATTGGTGCAGATGGCATATCAGTTGGCGAAGTAGTATTTAATACATCTATGACGGGATATCAGGAGATAATCACTGATCCCTCTTACAATAGACAAATTATAACTTTCACAAATCCTCATATTGGCAACACAGGAGTCAATCCTGACGATATTGAATCAAGCAAGATATTTGCTTCTGGAATTATCATCAGAGATGAGGAGATAATATCAAATAGTTGGAGAAAAACTGGCAAACTACAAGACTTTTTAAAAGACAAGGGAGTTTTAGCAATTGCTGGCGTTGATACAAGAAAACTAACAAAAATCTTGAGAACAAAAGGTTCTCAGAATGGCTGTATTATCTCTGGAAAAAATGATCTTGATGCAGCTAAGAAAAAACTTTCAGATTTCAAGGGTCTTGAGGGATTAGACCTAGCGATAAAAGTGACAACAAAAGAAGAATATAAATGGGACAGTACTTCGATAAACATATATAACAGAACTTTTGATAAACCAAAGAGTAATTATAGTATTGTTGCTTATGATTTTGGTATAAAACATAATATTTTAAGATTACTAGTAGATAGTGGCTGTAAAATTAAAGTTGTTCCAGCAGATTATCCTGTAGATAAAGTTTTAGAATTAAAGCCAGATGGAGTTTTTCTATCCAATGGACCTGGCGACCCTAAAGCTTGTGATTATGCAATTCAGAATATAAGAGAGTTATTAAAGAATAAAATTCCTATGTTTGGAATCTGTTTGGGTTTTCAGCTTTTAGCTTTAGCATCTGGCGCGTCAACAGTTAAGATGAAATTTGGACACCATGGTGCAAATCATCCTGTAATGAAGCTTGATAATAAAAAAGTTTTTATTACAAGTCAGAACCATGGGTTTATGGTTGATGATAACAGCCTACCTAATAATATAGTTAAAACACATATTTCGCTATTTGATAATTCATTGCAAGGTTTCGAAATAAAGGACCATTTTGCTTTTGGATTCCAAGGACATCCCGAGGCCAGCCCAGGACCAAATGATATTAGAGAAATCTTTGAGCAATTTGTACAAAAAATGGAAGATAAAATTAATGCCCAAGAATAACAAAATAAAAAGTGTTCTAATTATTGGAGCAGGCCCAATTGTTATTGGGCAAGCTTGCGAATTTGATTATTCTGGTGTTCAGGCTTGCAAAGCTTTGCGTGAAGAGGGTATTAGGGTAATTTTAGTTAATTCAAATCCTGCAACAATAATGACTGACCCTGAAATGGCGGATAAAGTTTATATAGAGCCTATTCACTGGAGAAATGTAGAGAAAATAATTATTAAAGAAAAACCTGATGCTATTTTGCCTACAATGGGAGGGCAAACAGCTCTCAATACGACACTGGATTTAAATCGTCATAAGATTCTAGCAAAATATAATGTTGAGATTATCGGTGCAAGCGTCGACTCAATAGATATGGCAGAGGATCGAGAACTGTTCAAAAATGCTATGGCAAGTATTGGATTAGAAACTGCGAGAGCTTATATAGCTCATGATTATGAAGAAGCACAAGAGCATCAAAAGAAAATAGGTTTCCCTGTATTAATCAGACCATCTTTTACTCTTGGAGGGTCCGGTGGAGGTATCGCATATAATATCAAAGATTTTGAAAATATTGTGAATAGAGGATTAGATTTATCACCTACAAGCGAAGTTCTTATAGAAGAGTCTGTGATTGGATGGAAAGAGTTTGAAATGGAGGTGGTTAGAGATAAGAATGATAACTGTATAATCATTTGCTCTATAGAAAATATTGACCCTATGGGAGTACATACTGGAGATTCAATTACAGTAGCACCTGCTCAAACATTAACAGATAAGGAGTATCAAGAGCTAAGAAATGCATCAATCAAAGTACTCCGTAAGATTGGTGTTGATACCGGAGGTTCAAATGTTCAATTTGCTATTTGCCCTGTCACTGGAAGAATACTAGTAATTGAAATGAACCCTCGGGTTTCTAGGTCATCAGCATTAGCCTCAAAAGCCACTGGTTTTCCCATTGCAAAAATTGCAGCTAAATTAGCAATTGGTTATACATTGGATGAACTCAGAAATGAGATAACTGGAGGAGTAATTCCTGCATCATTTGAACCGAGCATTGATTATGTAGTAACTAAAATACCTAGGTTTGCATTTGAAAAGTTTAAAGAGGCAGACAGCAAACTAACTACTCAAATGAAATCTGTCGGGGAAGTGATGGCAATTGGAAGAAATTTTCAAGAATCTTTTCAGAAAGCTTTACGTGGTTTAGAGATAGGGATAGATGGATTAGAAAATCCTGATCTACCGAATCAAGATAATAAGGACAATCTTATAAATCAGTTAAGGACTCCTACGCCAAATAGAATCCTATATGTAGCAGCAGCTATTAGGCAAGGTTTTAAACTTAATGAAATATTTGACCTTACTCATATTGATTTATGGTTTTTGTCACAAATTGAAGATCTAATAAAAGAAGAACTAAGGCTAAGTAAGATCGATAATAAAAAAATCAATATCGATGACCTTGCTAGATTAAAGAAAAAAGGCTTTTCAGATTCATTGCTATCTAGACATCTCAAATGCAATGAAGATTTCATAAGAGAGTTAAGAATTAAAAACAACATCTTGCCAATATTTAAAAGAGTTGATGCATGTGCTGCTGAATTTGAAGCAACAACTGCATATATGTATTCGTCTTATGATGATGAATGTGAAGCCAACCCATCTGATAATAAAAAGATTTTAATATTGGGGGGAGGACCAAATAGAATCGGACAAGGGATAGAATTTGATTATTGTTGTGTACATGCATCTTTAGCTTTAAGGAAAGAAGGTTTTGAAACAATTATGGTTAATTGTAACCCCGAGACTGTATCTACGGATTTTGATATATCTGATAGGCTTTATTTTGAACCTCTAACATTTGAGGATGTAATGTCGATAATTGATGTTGAAAAACCTCATGGAGTCATTGTTCAGTATGGTGGACAAACTCCTTTAAAACTAGCTAATAAACTTAAGCAAAATAAAGTTAACATAATAGGTACATCGCCAGAAGCAATTGATCTAGCAGAAGACAGAGAAAAATTTAAAGATTTAGTAGAAAAGCTTGGATTGAAACAACCTAATAATTCTATAGCAACAAATGTAGGCGAGGCTTTAAATGTCGCAAATGAAATTGGGTACCCCTTAGTTGTTAGACCATCATATGTCTTAGGTGGAAGAGCAATGGAAATAGTGACAACAGATGATGATTTGAAAAGATATATGGATGAAGCTGTATCAGTTTCGAATGACTCTCCAGTCCTACTCGACAGATTTCTAAATGATGCTATTGAAGTTGATATAGATGTTATTGCTGATGGCAAAGATGTTTTTATAGGAGCCATAATGGAGCATATTGAAGAAGCTGGTATTCATTCCGGTGATTCAGGCTGCTCCATACCTCCATATACTCTATCAGACGAGATCATGACTCAATTACGAAAGCAAGTAACTAAATTAGCTTTGGAGTTAAATGTTGTCGGATTAATGAATACTCAATTCGCCATAAAAGATAATGAAATATTTTTATTAGAAGTCAATCCGCGTGCTTCAAGAACCGCACCATTCGTTTCTAAAGCAATTGGAATTCAGCTGGCAAAAATGGGAGCGTTAGTTATGTCTGGAAAATCATTAAAAGAGCTTAATCTTTTTAATGAGGTCAATCCAACATACTTCTCAGTTAAAGAAGCTGTTTTGCCTTTTGCAAAATTCCCTGAAGTTGATGTACTTTTGGGACCAGAAATGAAATCTACTGGAGAAGTAATGGGTATAGGACATAGTTTTGGAGAAGCTTACTTCAAAGCTCAAAGAGCAGCTGGAGTTATATTGCCTAAATCAGGAAATGTATTCTTGAGTGTGCGTGATAAAGATAAACCTGCTGTCTGTGAAATTGCAAAAGATTTACAAAAAATTGGTTTTCAATTGTTTGCAACCAAAGGCACACAAAAATACTTAGATGATAATGGCATTGAGTGTAATCGAATCAATAAAGTTAAAGAGGGTCAGCCGCATATTGTGGATATGATTAAGAATGGGGACGTACACCTAATAATCAACACTACAGAAGGAGCTCGTTCTATAAATGATTCATTCTCTATTCGAAAAGAAGCAAATAACTATAATGTTTGTCTGACAACTACCATCTCTGGAGCTAAAGCGTTTTGTAAAGCAATTTTATTTATTGATAACTTTGATGCAACTGATATTCAATCTTTACATAAGACGATAGATTACTGATTAAATTTCTTAGTATCAATCAAATTTTCACTATGGGCGACCACACATGATATGCATGTATCACCACTTACATTCACACTTGTTCTCATCATATCAAGCAATCTATCAACACCTAACAAGAGTGTTATACCTTCGAGCGGAATGCCTAGTTCTGTTAAAATCAAAGATAACATTATAATTCCAGCACTCGGTATGCCTGCTGTGCCAATAGAAGCAACAGTCGCAGTTAGTATTATTACTATAAAATCAACTAGCTCTAGTTCAATACCATAGTAAGCAGCTAAAAAATATGTTGCACATCCTTGCATGATTGCCGTGCCATCCATATTTATAGTAGCACCCAAAGGTACTGAGAACGATGCTAAAGATTTATTTACACCATATTTATTAGTTACAATGTCTAAAGTAAAAGGTATTGATGCATTACTACTAGAGGTACTAAAAGTAAAAATAATTAGAGATTTTAATTTAGCATAGAACGTTCCAATATCTAGATTTGAGAAAACTTTAAGTAGCAAAGAATACGTAAAAGTGAAATGCAATAATAAAACAAGGACGACTATGGAAAAATACTTCATTAAGGGAATAAATACATCTAATCCCTCTATAGAGAACGTTTTTGCAAGTAATGCAAAAACTGCTATTGGTGTAAATGATATTATAATTAAAACCATTTTATTAAAGATTTTGTTTAAGTTATCTATTAAATTTATAAACTCTGGAATTTCGTTTTTGATATATGAGGCTGATATACCAATAAAAATAGCAAAACTTAGGACTTGTATTACATTGCCATCCACCAGTGCAGCAAAAAAATTCTGTGGGAAAATGCTTAAGATAAAATTAGAACTTGGCTCCGCAGCTAGCGCTTGTTTTGTGTTACTCACGACATCTATTACTTCGATATTATAATTAACAAAACTAGATATAAATAAAGCTAAGGTGATAGCAATCATAGTTGTGAATATGTATAGGGTTATGGTTTTAATACCCAGTCTCCCTAGTGTGTTCACGTCATTAATAGATATTATGCCAGAAATAATAGATACAAATATCAGTGGCAAAACAATCATTTTAAGTAATATTAAAAAAATAGATGAAATAGTATGAAAAACTTGGTTAATTAAAATAGATTCTATTAATTGATTTGGTATAAAAAAATTATTTATCAATAAACCAACAACAATTCCAGTCACCATTGAAAATAGTACTTTTTTTGTAAAGCTCATCTAGAATCTAAAGACTGTTTAAAGCGGCATCATAGTTTGGTTCATTAGCAATCTCTTGAACCAGTTCTGAGTGGATTATTTTTTTATTTTTATCAATCACAATTACAGCCCTAGCAGTGATACCAGATAGAGGACCATCTACAAGGAGAACTCCATAGTCTTTAGCAAAATTCCTTGATCTCATCATAGATAATGGCTTTACTGAATCAATAGATTCAGTACTACAAAACCTTTTCATAGCAAATGGTAAATCAGCTGATACTGCAAGTATAGCTACATCAGGTAGCGCAGATGCTTTTTCATTAAAAATCTTTGTAGATTTCTGACAAACTGGTGTGTCTAAGCTTGGTATAATATTCAGAATGATATTTTTTCCATCATAGCTGGATAGAGTAACATCATTTAAGTCCGAATCTACTAACACAAATTCAGGTGCAGACGATCCAACTTGTGGTACCTCGCCATTAGTATTGATTTTATTTCCTTGAAGTGTAATTTCAGCCATACAACATCATAACAATCTAAATTTATGAATTCAATGTTATAATCTTCGCATATGAGCAAAAGTAACAAAACAAATAATTGGGTCAAAAGACACTCCAAAGATCCTTTTGTCAAAAAATCTCAAAATGATAAGTATAGATCTCGAGCTGCTTATAAACTTAAATCTATTAACGATAAATTTGATATTTTAAAGGATGTCAGGTGTGTTGTAGATCTAGGCTGTGCACCTGGTTCTTGGTTACAGGTTTTACAGGAATACAAGAATATAAGAGAAATCATCGGAATCGACGTTTTAGATCTAGATTTGATCCCCGGAGTACATATATACAAGCAAGATATAAGAGATTATGAATCACTAGAAAAGATCTTTATAAAACCAAATATTGTCGTAGACCTTGTTTTATCGGATATTGCCCCCAATATAACAGGTATAAGCGATATAGATCAGAGTAATTTTTCTGAAATCGCTGAGACTATAAAGGATTTTTGTAAATCTAGGTTGAAGGTCGGAGGAACAATGGTAATGAAATATTTTCTTGGTAGCAGTTTTGACGAGACATTAAATAGTCTAGATAATAACTTTAATAAAATTAATGTTTTTAAGCCAACATCATCCAAGAAAAAGAGTAATGAAGTTTACCTTATTTGTATTGATTTCAAAGACTGATATAGTATAAAAAGGTTTATTGAATTGACAAGGATAGAAGTTAAAATATAGAATGATTCTAAGAGAGTAATTAAATTATGAGCGATATAATAAAAAATTTAGTGATATGGACAGTGATAGCAGTTGTTATCATGTCTCTATTTAGTGGTATTAGTGGAAGGAACAATGCTGCAGATGAATATAATTATTCTGAATTTATGCAACAAGTTCAAACTGGCCAGGTTGAAGAAGTAACTATATCGGGCATAGAAATTGCTGGAACTCTAAAGTCAGGACAATCGTTCATAACATATAGCCCTGAAACAGATAATTCTGCCCTGGTGGGGGAATTGCTAAATAGTAAAGTAAAAATATCAGGACAAGCACCAGAAAAACAATCATTTCTAGCTCAAATATTCATACACTGGTTCCCATTCTTATTGTTGATAGGTGTATGGATATTCTTTATGAGACAAATGCAAGGTGGAGCTGGCGGAGGCCGCGGAGCAATGTCATTTGGTAAGAGTAAAGCTAAGCTTATGAATGAAGACCAAGTCAAAGTTACATTCAAAGACGTTGCTGGTGTTGAAGAAGCAAAAGAAGAAGTAAAAGAATTAGTTGATTTTCTAAAGGATCCAGGCAAATTTCAAAATTTAGGTGGTCAAATACCTCGCGGTGTTCTTATGAACGGTTCTCCAGGTACAGGTAAAACTCTTTTGGCTCGTGCTATAGCTGGTGAAGCTAAAGTGCCTTTCTTTACTATATCAGGGTCAGATTTTGTAGAAATGTTTGTAGGTGTTGGCGCATCAAGAGTGAGAGACATGTTTGAGCAAGCTAAAAAGCATGCCCCATGTATCATATTTATTGATGAGATTGATGCTGTCGGCAGACATAGAGGTGCTGGCGTTGGAGGTGGACATGATGAAAGAGAGCAAACTTTAAACCAGTTACTAGTTGAGATGGATGGTTTTGAAGGAAATGAGGGTGTCATAGTCATAGCGGCAACAAATAGACCAGATGTACTTGACCCTGCATTATTAAGACCAGGAAGGTTTGATAGACAAGTAACAGTCCCATTGCCTGACATAAGAGGAAGAGAGCAAATATTAAAAGTTCATATGAAGAAGACGCCTATTTCTAATGATGTGAAGCCCAAACTACTTGCTAGGGGAACACCAGGTTTTTCTGGTGCTGATCTAGCAAACTTAGTCAATGAAGCAGCTTTGTTTGCTGCTCGAGCTAGTAAAAAAATTGTTGATATGAGTGATTTTGAAAAAGCTAAAGATAAAATACTAATGGGTGGTGAACGCAAATCTATGGTCATGAATGATGATGAAAGAAAGTTAACTGCTTACCATGAAGCTGGTCATGCCATAGTGGGTAGACTAGTTCCAGATCATGACCCTGTTTATAAAGTTAGCATAATACCTAGAGGAAGAGCTCTTGGGGTCACTATGTTTCTACCAGAAGAAGATAGGTACAGTAACAGCAGACAACGAATTAATAGTATGATTGCTGCATTATTCGGCGGCAGAGTTGCAGAAGAAGAAATCTTCGGAGATGAGGCTGTGACTACTGGTGCATCTAATGATATCGAGAGAGCTACTGCACTTGCAAGAAGCATGGTTACCAAGTGGGGTCTATCTAATAAAATGGGGCCACTAGCATATGCTGAAGAGGAGAATGAAGTGTTTCTTGGAAAATCGTCTGGCCAACAACAGAAAAGTGTATCAGATGAAACAGCTAGAACAATTGATACAGAGATCAGAAAGATTATTGATACTCAATACTCTCGTGCTACAAAATTAATTAAAGATAACATGGATAAAATGCATCTTATGGCTGACGCATTGATGAAATATGAAACTATTGATAGTGGCCAGATTGATGAGATAATGGATGGCAAAACCCCATCTGCTCCGGAAAGTTGGTCTGATGACGATGACAGCTCTAATACTAGTGGTGGAGTTACTTCTGGATCTAAAGAAAGCCCTGCTACAACTCCAGCATCTTAAAGTTAAAAAACATTTAAATATAAAGAAAGCATAAGAATAAACTTATGCTTTCTTTTTATTTAATAACAATTAAACTATCTAGTATTATGCATTGGAATAAAAAGTTTAATTATCCAAAAAGCAATCGCGTCATAGTAGATGGGTCTAGATATTATAATATTAATGATACAAAACTACCTTCAGTAACAGAGATACTTAAAACAACAGAGTCTGAAGAAAAAAAGAGCTCTTTATTAAAATGGAGACAAAGAGTAGGAAATGAAGAAGCTGATAGAATAATGCAAACATCATCTTCTAGAGGTACTAAAATGCACAAGTATATAGAAGAGTATTTGATTGGACAATCTAATATAAATTTATCTCCTGAGACAAATGA
>Ga0181597_10002642_pt1 | contig 19298 bp, 20 predicted proteins | sample 041ome_5_FD_148647 | JGI IMG/M metagenome (GOLD analysis project Ga0181597, IMG submission 148647) | Coastal salt marsh microbial communities from the Groves Creek Marsh, Skidaway Island, Georgia - 041403US metaG (spades assembly) | ecosystem: Environmental > Aquatic > Marine > Intertidal zone... | reverse complement strand
TCTGCTGATACGTTGCCTCATCCTGCACCGCCCGCAACTTTCCAAAAGACCAGACCATTCGATACAGCGCACTCCGCAATGGATCACTTGACCTACGTCGTCCAATACCAGTCCGGAACAGAATTAGTGCGTGACGCGCTTGATGAAGCCGCTGAAGAGGCGGTCTCTGCGCTCTACGCTCCTTCTGACTCAGACCGGCCAGAAATGGTTGCCGAAACGCGCAGGACCTTGCGCGGCCTCGTTAACTTGACCGGCGATACAATAAATTGGGGTGAATGGAAGCAGTTTGTTCAACGCTTAGAATTATCGAAAGCGCGGCTTGATTTGGGCCAGGAGGTCCACGGACTTGAACTGCGACGTTCCTCTGACGGGTATGACGTTCGCGACAGCAAAGGAACATCGATCTTCACCCTGCCGCGCTTTGCCGGACAGGCAATCGCAGCTGACCCGAAACGTTATGGGCCGCGCCTCCAATTGCTGAACGAAGCTTTAGCTGCGGAAAACCCAGACACACTGTATGACCGCGCCGCAGCCCTGCTGCACGCTATCGCAGAAAAAGAGCATGATATTGCAGACGGCACGCTCGCCTTCGGCACGGCGGAAGCCCGCGCTGGGGCGCTCATCACATGGCTCAAGCGCCTCCAATCTGCAACAACGCCAGAATCCCAAGTCGAAGCAGAAAACCACATCCGCGCAGCCTTGTTTGCCGAAGCAGCGCCGGGTAACCGCTTGGCGTCGTTCGGCTTGGATTTAGCGCCAATCATCGGCAATCTACGAAGCGCCGAAGATGCAATTGAAGGCGGGGAAGAGGTTGCAAAAGCCTTAGAGGAAGGACGTTACGCAGATGCTGCGGGCGCCGCATTTTGGACTGCGCTTGATGGCATCGGCGCCGTCACCGGCATTGGCGCCGGAAAGGCCGTTAAGGCGGCTGCGCGACAGACAAAGCAAGGCCGTTGGGTCTTCGCCAGAAATGATCTCGCGCGCATGCAACGATACGGCCAAACAGGCCTTCCCCCAATCGGCGCCGAAGCCATTCTCGGCCCGAAATATTGGAACCGCCTGACAGAGGAAGAAAAAAGCTACCTGATTGGCCTGCTCCCAAGCGCGAAAGGAAATGTCGCCGAAGAACAGGCCCGCATGAGGCTCAAAGCGGCGGGTATCGATGGCGAACGTGGGGTTGATGTTAAGGAAGGCAAAGGCCGCGAGAAAACAGAGGTTGAAATAATGCCGCAGCACAGAACGCGACCGAAAGACCCGAAGGTGCGCTACTATGACGAAATTCTTGATGGGGTGGCGCTTAAGCGATTTATGTTCTTTTTCCTCAAGCCCGTGCGAACGCCCGGCAAACGCACATTCGTCGAGATAAAAGCTGGCCCTACCAACGGCGCAGCAGGCCAACGTCGCGCAGACCAGATTGTGAAGAATGACATCAAAAAATACCACGCCAATGAAATCTTACTGCTACGAATGCCGTACGATGAAGTTTCTAAGGCAGCGCTTCGTAAGCAATTGAAGGCGTGGATGCAGAACCCAAAAGGCGCGGGCATGAAACGCGTCAAAGGCGTCTATGAAACCCGAAGCGGAGAGCGCGTTGTTTGGACACAAGAGCAATTGGACAAGCTTGTCGACATGGTTGACAAGAGCCTAGCACGGCAGCAATTGCGCGGGCATTTGCCCACCATCGGCTCTTTCATGACTGGCCTCGTCGCCCGTATGGCGGCCCAAGCCGACGAATAGGCCAGGGGCTATAGCGGCGGCGGCGCTTTGCGGGCTTCAAGCGCTGCCGCCAACACTTCCAATTCTTTGTGTAGTTCTGAGTTGTTACGAATCACTGTCTCAATAAATTCCTCCACGCATTTAGGATCATTACTGTGGTGGATTTTATAGTCCCGTATTTGCTCTTTCGTTGGCGGCTCGCCGATATGGCGTTTGGCGATTTCGATCATTTCATAAACTTCAGGCCAGCGCCCTGCATAGGCATGGGCGCACATCACCTGCGATTGGCCGCCCCGGCTATAGCCGCAGTATTCATCCATCAGCGCGTTAACATCGGTCCGCATCCGCTCGCGCCAGGGAACAACATATTCGTCAAATTTCTCAAGCGAGAGCGCAGCGCAACCCTCCCAATCTTCCGCCGCACGCCATTTGCCGTAGTCCGTCGCAAATGGCGTTTTCTTGCTCGCAGGTTTACTAATGGGCTTTAGGCCAGGCCAGATTAAGGTCCATGGGCGACTAAATTTCAGCTGACGTAGGATGAGATGTTCTTCATGCTGCTCATGCTTACGCCATGCGCTGAGCGAACACTCAGATACATGGCACGGGCGAGGGCTATCGCTGACATTGGAGCCTCTCTCTGGCAATCCATCCATAAAGGCGTCAAAGTCTTTGTCAAAAATCCCAAGATCTTGATCAAATTCCAGGCCGTTCGTTCGGAAGATGACATATTCAGCGAAGCGTTTGTCTTCCTTCAGCCACAACCGCCCGGACTTCCGGCGGAACCCAAGCTCCTGAATGCGCGCGCCGATGCCAGCATTAATCGCCCGCGTCGCAGGCTTTATCTCTCGCGCCATGCCTGAACTCCTTACCTCTATGACTCGTCGGCAGGGCGGTCATAGCGACGGCGTGGCAAGCGTACGATGGTCCGGCTTGCCAGTCACCCCGCTGAGCGCCTCCCTCAGCAGCGCCGTCGGGAGAATATTGCTGCCGCTGCGCGAGATTGCAATTTCCACCTCATGCAATGACCAGCCAAAGCCTAGCTGCCGCGTCTTGCGCCCTCACTCATTTCGTCTAACGTTCGCGCTTCAATCGATTGAGGGGAAATTTACGTGGGCAAGAAGCGGATTATGGTGCAGATGCCGATTTCGGCGGGCATTCAGTCGGTGTTGGCAGGGCGGGATGATGTGGAGGCGGTGCGGTATACCGAGCTTTCCGAAGACAACATCATGCAGCATGTCGGCGAATATGATGCAGCGATCATGGGGGTGGCCCCCTTCACTGAGCGTATCGCGGCGATGGCAGACAAGATGCAAATCGTCTCCCGCCACGGCGTTGGCTATGACGCCATTGATATTCCTGCATTGACCAAGCGCGGCATTCCGTTGACGGTTGTTGGCATCGCTAATTCCGTCACCGTGGCTGAACACGCGCTGTTTTTCATGTTGGCCCTGGCGAAACGCGCCGTGCAGTACGACCGGGAAGTCCGCAAGGGCAACTGGAACATCCGCTTTGATGCGCCAGCCTATGATCTAGCCGGTAAGAAAGTGATGATCCTGGGCTACGGCCGCATTGGCCGCCGCCTTGTGCCAATGGTGAAGGCCATGGGCATGGATGTGCATGTGCATGACCCCTATGTGATCCAAGACGCGCTGGTGACAGCAGGTGTGACACCTGTCGAGGATTGGCGAGCAACCCTGCCGGAGATGGATTTCCTCTCCGTCAATTGCCCCAAGAACGAAGAAACCAACGGCATGGTCGGTGCAGCCGAACTCGCCTCCATGAAACCGACGGCCTATGTGGTCAACACTGCGCGCGGCAATATCGTTGACGAAAAAGCGCTATATACGGCGCTCAAAAACAACGTGATCGCCGGGGCCGGGATTGATCCGTTCGTGGTTGAGCCTGCCACGCCGGATGAGCCGCTGTTTCAGCTCGACAATATCCTCGTATCGCCGCATTCAGCCGGCGTTACTGAAGAAAGCATGTTCCGCATGGGTGCCGTTGCGGCCCAAAACGTGTTGGACTGCTTCGATGGAAAATTGAACCCAGATAACGTGATTAATAAGGAAGTCCTGAAATGAGAGCCAATATTGTAAAGCAGCGCTGGCAAGCTGGCGAAGCCTGTGTGAACGGCTGGTGCGCCATTCCAAACAGCTTTGCTGCCGAACTCATGGCCCATTCCGGTTGGGACAGCATCACCATCGACCTGCAGCACGGCATGGCTGACTACCAGACCGCTGTCACCATGCTGCAAGCCATCTCGACAACAGATGTGCCGCCATTGGCCCGCGTCCCCTGGCTGGAGCCGGGCATCATCCAGCGGATGCTGGACGCGGGGTCCATGGGCATTATCTGCCCGATGATCAATTCGGCTGAGGAAGCTGAAAAATTCGTTGGTGCCTGCAAATACACCCCACTTGGCTATCGCTCCAGCGGCCCTGTGCGCGCGGCGATCTATGCCGGTGCGGACTATATCGCCAACGCCAATGAGGAAATCTTGGCCATCGCCATGATCGAAACCATGGAAGCGATTGAAAACCTGGACGCCATCCTTTCCACCCCAGGCTTGGACGGCGTGTATATCGGCCCGACCGATCTGGCGCTGACCATGGGCAAACCGCCTGTACTAGACCCGACGGATGCTGAAGTGGTCGCCAATATTGAAAAGATCATTGATGCTGCGAACGCCAAAGGCTTGGGCGCTGGCATCCATTGTGGCTCCCCAGAATACGCCGCGAAGATGATTGCACGCGGCGCTAAATTGGTCACAATTGGTTCTGACGGGCGGCTGCTACAATCCGCTGCTCAGGCCGCTGTTGCCAAGTGTAAAGGCGAGGCGCCGGCTAAAGCTGGGGGCGGAAGTGCCTACTAAAATGCACAAATAGGCGGAAATTTTCCCAGAAAAGTAGGTGTGACAGGAATACTTGTCACATCTGCGGGATTATGTTTGCGATTCTACACTTTTTTGTCGCAGGACTTGCTATCGCGCTTCCAAGAGCCGATATGTGGAATGCTATCGCTCGCCTAGAGAACTACGGACCGCCCTTTCGACGGCCCTCTGGTCTTTCTATTCTGACCGACATGCCAAGGCTCCGGCATACTGCGCAGGGCCCGAACAGAAGGAAACACGGACATGTCTACAGGCACCGTGAAATGGTTCAACGCAACTAAAGGCTTCGGCTTCATCGAGCCTGATGAAGGCGGCAAAGACGTATTCTTGCATATCTCCGCAGTGGAGCGTGCAGGCGTCCAAAGCCCGAACGAAGGCCAGAAGATCCAGTACGATATGGAAACCGGTCGTGACGGTCGTACGTCCGCTGGCAACATCAGCTACGTCTAATCGTGCTGACGCTCTGAATGGTGCTTTTGGCGCCTGACGGATAAGAAAACCCCCGCCTGGCGCTTTGAGCGCCGGCGGGGGTTTTTGTTATTGACGTCTAAAAACTTTCAGACAAGCGCCAGAACCGCATCCGCAAATGCTTCTGGCGCTTCCGCCGGTGGGTTGTGGCCGGTATGAGGCAGCAATCGCCGTTCATATGGGCCGCTGAAACGCTTTGCTGCGTAATCTGTTTCTTGCGGAGAGCCAGCGACACCGTCCGCCAAACCTTCCAGGTTAATCGTAGGCACCGTAATGATTGGCTGCTTTGCCAACTCGGCTTCAATATCTGCATAGGCAGGATCGCCAACAACATAATCGAACCGGACCCGATATGAATGGATCACCACGTCAACAAAGTCCGGGTTGTCAAAAGCGGGTGCCGATTTTTCAAATGTCGCCTCATCGAAAGTCCATTCCGGCGACCATAGCCGCCATAACTGCCTGGCAAACGCTTGGCGATGAGCGGCCAGCCCAGCCCGACCACGCTCCGTATGGAAGTAATATTGATACCAGTAGCGGTGCTCAGCTTCCGGTGAGGCTGGCTTAACCGATGCTGCGATATTCTGGATGTTGTATCCGCCGCCGGTCACCAGCCCCCGTGCCCGCTCGGGCCAAAGCGCTGCGACGATGCAAGCACCGCGGCCGCCCCAATCAAAGCCGCCAAGAACTGCACTTTCAATCTGCACTGCGTCCATGAAGCCGACCAAATCAGCACCGAAAGCGCCCTGCTGGCCAGATCGCATTGTGTTGGCATTGAGAAACCGCGTCGGTCCGTAACCGCGCATGAACGGTGCCAGGGTGCGTACACCCTTCGCGGCCAGCAGCGTCGCCACTTCATCAAAGCAGTGGATGTCGTAGGGGAAGCCATGCATGAGAATCGCAAGCGGGCCATCGGCCGGTCCAGCTTCCGCATAGGCGATTTCAAGCCGGTCCGTCTGAATAGTTTTCAGCGTGGCAGTCATCGGCGCAACATCCCCAGCAGCCCGCGCACCAACTCGCGGCCAAGACTGCGGGCGACAGACCGCGCGGCGGATTTGGCAGCCGTTTCGATGACGGAATCGCTCCGGCTAGACCGTTTCCGCCCCCGATTGGCAGCACGTTCAGCCTTCTCCCGCTCTTTGGCTTCTAGCGCTTTGCGGCGCGCCTCTGCCTCAGCCTTCTCGGCAGCTTCAGCCGCTGCAGCGGCTTTGTCCGCACGTGCCTGCAGGATTTCAAAGGCACTCTCCCTGTCCACCTCTTTCTCGTAGCGCCCCGCGACCGGGCTCGCGTCCATCACCGTCTTGCGCTCACTTTCCGTCGCCGGGCCTAGTCGGGATGTCGGCGGGCGAATCAGCGTGCGCTCGACAATGCCGGGCCTGCCTTTCGCATCCAGGAATGACGTCAACGCCTCACCAACGCCAAGCTCTTTGATCACGTCAGCTGCGTCAAAGTTCGGGTTCTGGCGGAAAGTGTTCGCTGCCGCTTTCACTGCCCGCTCATCGCGCGGCGTGAATGCCCGCAATGCATGCTGCACCCGGTTACCAAGCTGCCCCAGTACATCATCCGGCACATCAGACGGGCTTTGCGTCACGAAATAAACACCGACACCCTTAGACCGGATCAGCCGAACTACTTGTTCAATCTTATCGACAAGGGCTTTCGGTGCATCTTCGAACAGCAAATGCGCTTCATCGAAGAAGAAAACCAGCTCCGGCTGGTCTGGATCGCCGATTTCCGGTAATTCCTCAAACAGTTCCGCCAACAGCCAGAGCAAGAACGTGGCGTAGAGCTTTGGCGATTGCATTAACTCATTGGCCGCAAGGACATTAACGACACCGCGCCCGTTCCGGTCCGTTCGCATCAGGTCCATCAGGTCAAGTGCAGGCTCGCCAAAGAACTTCTCACCATCCTGACGCTGCAATTCCAGCAACCGCCGCTGAATGGCACCGACAGATGCGGTCGATATATTGCCATATGCGGCACCGATTTCTTTCCGTCGTTCGGCAAGGTCAATCAGGAGTGCGCGAAGGTCTTTCAAGTCAAGCAGCAGCATGCCCTCGTCATCTGCCACCTGAAAAGCAATGGTGAGCACGCCCTCTTGGGTATCATTCAGGCCAAGGATGCGGGCCAGCAGGAGCGGCCCCATTTCAGAAATCGTTGTGCGGATGGGATGGCCCTGGCGGCCAAACAGGTCCCAGAAAATGACCGGCGGCGCTTCGTACTCATAGTCCTCAAGCCCGATCAGGCCAGCGCGTTTCGCCAGAAAATCTTTTGGCTCGCCAGGTTGGCTAAGGCCGGAAAGGTCGCCTTTCACATCAGCCAGAAAAACCGGTGTCCCAGCGCGGCTGAAAGCCTCTGCCAAATTCTGAAGGGTGACCGTTTTACCGGTGCCGGTGGCACCAGCGATGAGGCCATGACGGTTGGCGCGTTTCAGCGTCAGGAATTGCGGGCCAGCACCGCCATCATTCGCGCCAATGAAAATGCCGTCCTGCGTATCTTTCGCCATGACCTATTACCTGCTCCGCCTCACAATACAGCAGGTCATAGCGAATCCTGCGTCAGGCGGGAAGGTATCTCGCATAATCAGCGGGCTATTCGGCAGCTTTTGCGCCAAGTACATCTTCCGTTACGGCACAGAGTAGGAAATCCGCTTCATTCTCATCTGCGGTACGAGCGACTGGCAGGAACACAATTTTGAGCGAGCAATCGGACCAGTTGTTTGGTGTGAAGTCCGCCATGTGCGGTGCTTTGAATGTGCGGGCGATGTCGAGTCCGTTCCGCCATGGATCAATGTGTGCGTCATTCTTGAATTCAGATAGTCGGCGGCCGATCAGGTCCGCGCCGAGCAAAGATGCGGCGGACTCACCGGCGATGCGATGCAGATAGTCGCGGCCCCCATCTAGCACCTCGACGAGTACGAGGTTGGCCAATAGGTCAGCCAGTTCGACCGGATCGATTGAGCGACGCGTTGGCAGTTTGCGCCCGTCGCGCTGGCTACTCCAGTATTCGACCGTTCGTTGAATGATGTCCGGACGCATTGTGTCCACCCGTTGCTGCATTTGAGCAACTTACAGGGCCATCCTGGCGTCCGGCAGGTTCGCATTTGGCGTAAATCCAATGTAAACAAAATGTAAAGCGCGGCTGAACCCTTACTGAGTTCAGCCGCGCAAAACCTACGCCATACAGCGTATGTTAGACCTCTTAGACGCTATAGTACATCTGGAATTCAATCGGATGCGGCGCCTGTTCAAACGCATGCACATCGCGCCATTTGAGTTCCATATAGCCTTCGATCATGTCCTTCGTGAAGACATCGCCTTGCATCAGGAAGTCCATGTCTGCACCGAGGGAGTCCAGCGCTTCACGCAGTGAACCGCATACTGTCGGAACACCCTGGAGTTCTTCCGGGGGCAGATCGTAAAGGTTCTTATCCATCGGGTCGCCCGGGTGGATCTTATTCCGAATGCCGTCAAGCCCAGCCATTAGCATTGCAGAGAACGCCAGGTATGGGTTGGCGGAGGGGTCCGGGAAGCGCACTTCCACGCGCTTGCCCTTAGGGTTCGTCACATACGGAATACGGCAGGAGGCTGAGCGATTGCGGGACGAATACGCCAAAAGCACAGGCGCTTCAAACCCTGGAACCAAACGCTTGTAGCTGTTGGTCGAGGGGTTCGTGAACGCATTCAGCGCCTTCGCATGTTTGATGATACCGCCGATATAGAACAAGCAGTTCTCAGACAGGTCAGCATAACCATTGCCGGCGAACGTTGGCTTGCCGTCTTTCCAGATGGACTGGTGAACATGCATACCAGACCCATTGTCGCCAGCGATCGGCTTCGGCATGAACGTTGCAGATTTACCGTAAGAGTGCGCAACCTGCTGCACCACATATTTGTACGTCTGCAGATCATCAGCAGCGCGGAGCAATGTGTTGAATTTCACACCAAGCTCATGCTGGGATGGCGCGACTTCGTGGTGATGCTTTTCAACATCAATGCCCATCTGCGCCATGATCGTGACCATTTCGGCGCGGATGTCGCTTGCCGGATCAACAGGCTGCACTGGCACATAGCCGCCTTTGGGGCCTGGGCGATGGCCAGGGTTACCGTCTTCATACTCACGGTTGGAGTTATAAGGGCCTTCAGCGCTGTCCAGCTTGTAGGAGGCCGTGTGGCCCTGAACTTCAAAGCGCACATCGTCGAACATGAAGAATTCGGCCTCAGGGCCCATGAATACGGTGTCGCCAACGCCTGACGTCTCGACATAGGCCATTGCTTTGCGCGCGATGCCGCGCGGGTCACGGTCATAGGACTGGCCGGTGGATGGCTCAAGGATGTCGCATACGACAATCATCGTCGGCTCGGCCGCAAACGGGTCCAGCACAGCAGTCGTCACATCAGGGGACATGATCATGTCGGACTGGGAAATATCCTTCCAGCCTTCGATGGAGGAGCCATCGAACATCACGCCGTCTGTCAGCAGATCATCATCAACCGTGGTGTGATACTGGGTAATGTGATGGGCTTTGCCCTTTGGATCGGTGAAGCGGAAATCCACATGACGTACATCATGCTCTTTCATCGCGGCGATGAGTTCATCTGCCGATTTACATTCGAGTTTCATAGGGTCAGCTCCTTATGTGCCGTGTTCTGTTCGTTCGTGTTTTTCTAAAGCGCTTCCGGGCCAGCTTCGCCCGTGCGGATACGAATTGCTTCCTCAATCGGGGAAACAAAAATCTTGCCGTCGCCGATACGGCCTGTGTGCGCAGCTTTCTGAATGGCTTCGATCACACGTTCAACCTGCGAGTCTTCAATGACGACCTCGACCTTCACCTTCGGCAGGAAGTCGACGACATATTCCGCACCCCGATAAAGCTCTGTATGACCTTTCTGACGGCCAAACCCCTTCGCTTCAACCACCGTCAGGCCTTTAACGCCGGTTTCAGACAGTGCGTCTTTCACATCATCCAGTTTGAACGGCTTGATCACCGCCTCAATCTTTTTCATCAACCCACTCTCGCATCCATACTCGCGCAGCGCGCCTGCACAGGCTGTGCGCACTCTTGGTTATTGCAAGGCTTATGCCAGGCCGTCTAAGCCTTGGCGAGCCTTGTATTCTCAGTCATTTCGGGCGCAGGTGCCGCAAAACACGGCACTACGTATGTCTAATATTTAGGTAATTGCCCGCATATTAATCATTCGCGCGTTCAAGCAGTTTCTGCATCCGGCCCATAGCGTCCTCAATTTGCTCTGCACTTGCGGCATAGCTGAACCGGATAAAGCCTTCGCCCAGTGCGCCAAAGCTGGTGCCAGCAACAACGGCCACGCCAGCCTGCTCCAACAATTGTGTCTGCAGGGCTTTCGCGTCCATGCCGGTGCCGGTGATGTTCGGGAACGCATAGAACGCGCCACCCGGCTCGGCGCAGCGCACCCCCGGAAGCGCATTCAGCGCATCAACGATTAAGCGGCGGCGCTTATCAAACGCTACCAGCATGCCATCCACTTCGTCTTGCGGCCCGTTCAGCGCAGCAATCCCGGCAAACTGTGTCGGCGCGTTGACGCAGGAATGGCAGTTCACAGCCAGCTTCTCCACATGGCCGATCAGCCTCTCCGGCCAGATCGAGTAGCCAAGGCGCCACCCGGTCATTGCGTAGGTCTTGCTCCAGCCGTTCAGGACGATCAGCCGGTCACGCAGGTCCTCATAGGCCAGCATGGAGGCATGCTGGCGACCGTCATAGAGCATACGGTCATAGATTTCGTCGCTCATCACCACGACATTCGGCCATTCAGCGAGGCCCGCCGCCAGCTTGTCCAATTCTTCCTTCGGCGTGACGCCGCCCGTTGGGTTGGCGGGCGTGTTCATAATGATCAGCCGCGTTTTTGGTGTGATCTGCGACAGGACCTCATCGGCGCTGAACGCAAAGCCTTTTTCTTCCAACAACCGCATGGGCACGGGTGTCGCACCCGCATAGCGAATGACGCTTTCGTAGATTGGAAAGCCTGGATTCGGATAAATGATCTCAGCGCCTGGCTCCGCGAACATCATCACGGCGAAGAACATTGTGGGCTTGCCGCCCGGCATGATCATGATGTTTTCAGGGTCGATCACTGCACCCCGGCGCTTCAGCGTGTCAGCCGCGACAGCCTCACGCAGTTCCGGAATCCCCTTGGCCGGCGTGTAGCCATGGTGCCCGTCCCGCATGGCCTTTATCGCCGCTTCGACCACATGGCCGGGCGTTTTGAAATCCGGCTGGCCGATGCCCAGATTGATTACATCTTTTCCGGCTGCCGCGAGTTTGGCGGCGCGCGCCAGCACCTCGAACGCGGTTTCGGTGCCAAGGTTGTTCAGATTATCGGCCAACTGCATTGGATATCGGGCTTTCGTTAGAGGAATCAGAACCAAGACGTTCCGCCAGACTATGCCGCTGACCACGCCTGTTGAGAAGAGGGCACAAATGCATATTGACGTCGGCCTATGGTTCCGCGTAAATCCTGGCTCTCGCTGGCGCGTCGCTGGCTTGCGTGTGGTGCCTGTAGCTCAGTTGGTTAGAGCGCCTGGTTGTGGTCCAGGAGGTCGCCGGTTCAAATCCGGTCAGGCACCCCAATTTTTCTTAGCCGCTTCCCCAAGCCATCGCTAAGATCATTCGCGCCAATCCGCACACTTGCCGATGGACGCGCTTTTTCATGTCAGACGCCGAAAAGAAACCAACTGCCCGCCCGCCGATCCGGGACGCTGCAACGCTGATCATCGTTCGTATGAAAGGCAATGAGCCCGAGGTGCTGATGGGCGAGCGCAGCTCTGGCCATGTTTTCTTCCCGCATCACTATGTCTTCCCCGGTGGCCGGGTCGAGCGCGCGGATGGGTTTGTCCAACCAGCATCACCTTTACGCCCTGCCGTGCTGGAACGGCTTTCCGCCTCCGCAACGCCGCATCGCGCGCAAGCCCTCGCGCTTGCCGCTGTCCGCGAAACCTTTGAGGAGGCCGGGCTCGTCATCGGTGAGAAGATTGCCGCCAAGCCTGCGCGCATCCAAAAAGGCTGGGAAGAATTTTACGACACCGGATTCGGGCCAAAGCTGGATGGGCTGACCTATGTCTATCGCGCCGTCACGCCAGCCGCCCGGCCACGCCGCTTCAACGCCCGCTTTTTCGCGGCTGATTACGATCAGGTCGTCCATGACATCAAGAAGCCAGATGGTGAGCTGCTAAAGCTGCAATGGCGCGATATCGATTCGGCGCTGGAACTCAAGATCCGCCCGATCACCGCGATTGTTCTAAAAGAAATCAATGCGCGGATGGAAGCCGGAAAGCTGCATGATGATGAATGGCCTGTCGGCTGGGTAAAATCCACCTATGGCGGCAAACGGATTAGTGGCCAGGAATAACTCCATGGGATCCGCCGGCCTCGAACTCCTGAAGACGGCGGAAATGTATGCGGCGGATAAAGCCGCGATCAAAAGCGACGTCTCCGGCATTACCTTGATGGAGAATGCAGGTGCTGCTGTGGCTGCCGCAATCCGCCGCCGCTGGGCACCCTGCCCGCTTGTGGTTCTGGCCGGCCCTGGTGCCAATGGTGGCGACGGCTGGGTGATCGCCCGACTGCTGGCGGACGCCGGATGGCCCGTCCGCATAGCCCTCCTCGGTGACCGCGAGAGGCTCAAAGGCGACACGGCCCATCACGCAGCACTATGGACAGGGGATGTGGAGGCAGCCTCACCCAACGCCCTGAACGGCGCTGAACTCATCGTCGACGCCCTCTTTGGCGCTGGTCTTGCCCGTCCGCTAGAAGGCGCGGCCCTGGCCTTGGTCAAGGCGATGGCGGTCCATTTGGCCCCCGTAATTGCTGTCGATCTACCCTCTGGCGTGAATGGCGACACGGGGCAGGTTCTGGGCGCAGCTGCGCAGGCTCACCTGACTGTCACCTTCTTCCGCCAAAAGCCCGGGCATCTGTTGGCGCCAGGACGGTTTCTCTGCGGGGAGATCATTACGGCCGACATTGGCGTTCCAGAGAGCGCTGCATCCAGTGTTCAGACTTTTCAGAATACGCCAGCGCTCTGGCCTGCAGCCGCACACGGCCCAGACCCATCCGGCCACAAATACACGCGCGGGCATGCGCTGATTGCTGGCGGTGCCGAGACAACGGGTGCCGCCAGGTTAACGGCGCGGGCGGCGCTTCGGTCTGGCGCAGGACTTGCCACCATTGCAGCGCCACGGCGCGCCTGGCCCGTATATGCGGCAGCAGAACTCGCCGTGATGGTGCGGCCAATTGATGACGTGGCCGGATATACGGCGCTGCTAGAGGACAAACGTTTTTCCGCACTCACACTCGGACCTGGCCTTGGCTTAGACGCTCCCGCGCGCGGTTTGGTCGAGGCTGCTGGTGCGACTGGCCGTCAACTGGTGCTGGATGCCGATGCACTGACACTTTTCGCAGACACGCCTGAAGTCCTGTTCGAAATGACCCGTGCAGCACCCGCAGCCGTGCTCACGCCGCATATGGGCGAGTTCCAGCGGCTTTTCGGCGACGTCGCAGGATCAAAGTTGGATCAAGCGCGCGCTGCCGCTGTTCTATCCGGCGCAGTAATGGTTCTAAAAGGCCCAGATACCGTCATCGCTGCCCCAGATGGCCGTGCGGCAATCAACGCCCACGCACCGCCAACATTGGCGACCGCGGGTTCAGGCGATGTGCTGGCAGGGATCATCACCGGATTGCTAGCAAGCGGTGCAAGCGCCTTTGATGCGGCCTGCGCAGGCGTTTGGCTGCATGGTGAGGCCGCCTATCAGTTCGGGCCAGGGCTGATCGCGTCTGACCTTTTGGACACGCTGCCAGTCGCATTAAGCGCCGCCGCGCTCAAATAACGTCGCGACTTCTAAATGAGGCGTCCAGCGGAATTGATCGATGGGCTGGGCAATACGAAACCGATATCCCGCGTCCACAAGTACGCGCCCATCCCGCGCTAAGGCCGCAGGATTGCACGATAGATAGATGATCCGATCCGGCCCGCCAGTCGCCAAGGATTCCACCTGATGCGCAGCCCCACTTCGGGGCGGGTCTAACAACACGGCGTCATAGGGCTTTAATTCATCCACGCGTAGCGGCCGCCGGGCAAGATCCCGAACATGGCCTTTGACGAATCCACCAAGTCCCGCCTGCCCTGCCGCTTGGTTCAGTGCCGCGATCATCGCCGGGGCACCTTCATAGGCTACCACATGCACGCCATCGCCACCAAGCCGGAGCGCGAATGGCCCCCAGCCGGAATAAAGGTCCGCGATATGCTTAGCACCCTGCAGATGGTCAGCAGCGAAATCAGCCATCGCCTGCTCGCCTTCCGCGGTCGGCTGCAGGAAAGCACCAGGGGCGGGTGCGGCGCGCACGGGGCCAAGCGTGATCATAGGCGTGCGTCGGGCAGCAACGCTCTCGGTAATATCACCATCTTCAGCAACCCATGCGAACCGGGCGATATTCTTTGCGTCCGCGAAGTCTGCGATAGCTTGCCGTTCGGTCAAATCCAACGGGCGGTTGCGGATCAACAGCAAGTCCAGCCCCGTTGGGGAGGCCCACGCTTCAACGTCCCCCACTTCGCCAGACCGCAGCAGTCGATCCAACAATGGACGCAATGCAACAGGTAGGTCCGCCAAATCTGGAACGGCGGCGATGCACTGATCTATCGGCACGATCTGGCGGCTCGCGCGGGCATTGAACCCAAGAATAGCCCCACCGGCCCGGCCGATAGCCGCAAACCGCAACCGCCGACGGCCTTCGCCAATACGCAGCAATGGCAACCGCGTTTCCGGCTCCAAGCTGCGGCTTCCTAACGCCTGATCGACCAAGCCTTCTTTCCAGGCCAAATAGGCATCGTCCGCCATATGCTGGACAGAGCAGCCGCCACATTGATCCGCATAGGCGCATGGCGGGGTGATGCGTTCTGGTGCGGGCTGAAGCACTTCCAGCACTTCAGCAATTCGCCCCTCGCCCTTTTTGTCGCCGAGGCGCACACGCGCTTCCTCACCCGGCAACAGGCCCGGGACATAAACAGGCGCGCCATTGTGTGCGCCAATACCGTCCCCCTGCGCGCCAAGCCGCTCGACTGTAATATTCGCGTCAACCGGCGCTGGTGCCCGCCGTTTTGGGCGGCCCGGTTTACGGCTTTGTCGCCGCGATGAGGTATTCGACATTGCCTTCAGCCCCTGTAATCGGGCTTTCTGTAATGCCCATAACGTGCCAGCCCATATCGCCCACCAGCCAATTCTGAATGCGGTCTACCACGGCTTCGCGTACAGCAGTGTCTTTTACGACGCCGTTTTTCCCAACATTGCCGCGCCCCGCTTCAAACTGCGGTTTAATCAGCGCTGCGATCCATGCACCACGCGCTGCGAAACTCATCGGTGTCGGCAATACGGTTGCGAGGCCGATAAAGCTGGCGTCGCACACAATTGCGCCTGTCGGGTCCGGAATGTGTTCCGCTGTCAGGTGACGCGCGTTCTGACCTTCCAGCACAATCACCCGATCATCCGTGCGGAGTTTCCAGGCGAGCTGCCCTTTCCCTACGTCGACCGCGAACACTTTCGCAGCCCCATTCGCTAGCAGCACATCGGTAAATCCACCGGTGGAGGAACCGACATCAATCGCCGTGACGCCCGTCGCATCCAACCCGAAATGCTCTATAGCATGGGCAAGTTTCAGGCCGCCGCGCCCAACCCAGGGGTGATCCTGCCCGCGCACATCCAAAGGCTTATCATCCCGGATCTGCGCGCCTGGCTTCTCCACCCGCTGTTCGCCCGTGAACACTTTGCCCGCCATAATCAGCGCCTGCGCTTTGGAGCGGGTCTCGACCAGGCCCCGCGTCACCAGCGCCTGATCTGCGCGCATTTTGGCGATCGCCATTGGTGTTGCCCCTTGGGTCAGGCCCTAGGGCCGCATGAACACGTGGTCTTCGTCATCGCCCATATTCTGCGCGATGAAGGTCAGCTCATTCTGCGCATCTTCAACGCCAGACACATCCGCCAGTGCGGCAGCAGCGGCGTCCAGCAGCGAGCGAAGCGCGGCAGGGCCATCGACGTTTTCTGCCTTGGCTGCATCCATTATGCGCGTGAGTTCAGCACGGGCGAATTCTGAGGGGGTCATCAGCTGGCTTCCTTCTTCTCTACTTTTTTCTTTTCTGCAGCAGCCTTCAGCTTGGCGACTTCGGCCTGCAAGCGCTTCACGACCGGACCATCTTCCGCCAATGCATAGCAGGAGTTTGTTGGCGGGCCGCGTCGGCGCATGGCCTCACCTTCAGGCAAGCCTTGCTCCCGTAGCAGATGCTCGCGGTAAGCGAAGACTGTTTGGAAGGCGGTTGTGCCAACGGGATAGAGCAATTCCAGCAAGTGCGTGCAGCCCTTAGCGCGGCCATACCGCTCCTTCACCTCATTCATCCATCCGCCTTTTATGCGCAGGCCTGCCAGCTTAGAGAACGCCCAGGCGGCGCTGGGGCATACCTCATACGGGCTGCGGCGGGTGAAGGCTTCCGCGCGTTCAATATTCAGGCGATCATCGACCGTTAGCCGGATTGCCATTTCATGCACCGGATCATCCGCTAGCACGAGGCCCCGGAAGCGGCTTTCAAACGGATAGGTCTTCACATCCGTGATCGAGCCTTCAATGTCCCAAAGCCCATCCTCACGGGCATATCCACGGCATTCAACCGAGCGCACATGCAAGAGCTTGCGCGGGGCGGGCGGACTTAAATCCATGGGAGCAGGCTCCGGCTGCGAGGGAGACGATATTTCAATGAAGCATATGGCCCGTGAAATTCCGGTCAACGCGGGTTAGAGTCGCGCACAGTCTCGAAATTGAGGAATAGATTATGCGGGTTGTGATTGTCGGCGGTGGCGTGGCCGGATTGGCGTTGGCACTCGGTCTCCGTCGCCAAGGCATCGACTATGTGGTGCTGGAACAGGCACCGAAGTTTGAAGCTGTTGGCGCTGGCATTCAGCTCAGCCCAAATGCGACCCGCACACTTGGCTATCTGGGCGTTATGGAGCGGCTAGAGCCGCGCGTCGTCCGCCCTGGTCATCACCGATTTGTCGCTTGGGATACGGCTGAACCACTGCTGACAACGCCATTGGGCGACGCAGTGCATGAGACGTTCGGCACCCCTTATTTCCACGCCCATCGCGCAGACTTGCTTGATGCCATTCTCGCAGAAATCGGCGAGGATGAGCGCATTCAGATGAACGCCCATGTCAATGAAGTTGGTGAAGATGGCGCGCGCGCCTGGGCTGTGCTGGCGGATGGCAGTCACGTTGAAGGCGATGTGTTGATTGCAGCGGAAGGTGTCCGCAGTCGCATCCGCGAGCAGATGTTTGAGCCGGAAGCGCCGCAATTCTCTGGCTGCATGGCCTGGCGCGGGCTAACCCCGGCCAGCGTCGCGAAGTCACTTGGGTTTGAGCATGACAGCTATATCTGGATGGGGCCGGAACGGAGCGTGGTGATCTACTATGTCTCCGGCGGTGAGCTCATCAACTGGATCGGCATTGGCCCTTCTGATGGCGACACCCGCGAAAGCTGGACGACCCAAGGCACCACCGAAGCCGCATTGGAAGAATATGACGGCTGGCACCCCATGGTACGCGGGCTGATTGAGCAATCCGCGCCGCCGTTTAAATGGGCCCTATACGATCGCCAACCGCTGGAAAGCTGGGTCCATGGCCGCATCGCGCTGATTGGCGACGCCGCCCACGCCATGCTGCCTTACCACGCCCAAGGTGCAACCCAATCCATTGAGGATGCCTGGGTCCTCGCGCGGCGACTGGCGCTCTCAGCCAATGCGGATGCAGCGCTCGCCAGCTATCAGGCGCTCCGCCAGGAACGCACGGCGCAAGTCCAAGGAGCCAGCCGCGCCGCGCAGACGCTGTTTCACATGTCAGACGAAACGGCACTGGCCCGCCGCAACCAACGCTTCCGGTCCATGCAAGCCAGCATCGGCGAAGGCTTCCCCCCCGGCCAAGAATGGCTCTTCGCCTACGACCCAGAAAAAGCAGCCTCCGGTGAAGATGGCGACTGGCAGAAAATGGCTTGGCGGTGACCCTTTAGGCAAACTGGAAACGCGCGTTCTCAGGCAAACGCCATATACACGCTCTAAGGATTGGTTTTGCCAGGCAAGCTTGGCGCTAGATTGCTCAACTTCGCAGTTCGCATCTCCTTGCCATTGGTTGCGATGATTGTCAGGTCAGGGCCAGCAATTTCACGCGCAACTTGAAGGCAGGCGCCGCAAGGCCACGTTACCTCGCCATCCGTTTTCGGCGCATGCAGCACCAAAACCGTCGGCTTCCCTGCGGATTGGGTGACGGCGCTGTAGAGTGCGACGCGCTCCGCGCACATCGACAGTCCAAGCGAAATATTCTCAATCAGAAAGCCTGGGACTGTCTCGCCCGTTTCCGTTTGGATTGCAGCACCCATTTTAAAGTTAGAATATGGCGCATAGGCCCGGTCTCGCGCTGCCCGCGCCGCCTCAATTAGGCGGCCATGATCATCCTTCTCATCGGCCATTTAGACTGATCCCTATCTCGTCACTGATGCGAACACTTTTCGCTGCTTGCCCGTCAATCTTCCAGAGCCTTACTGATCCATACTGCCACCGAAGTTCTCTCCGTCGAAGAGCGGCGCTAACCGCCCTTGGCGCCCGCGCATCAACCGCTCATCTCGCCGCCATCTGCGCAGATTTGCGATGATAAACGTATCGGGCACGCCGGCTCTAAGAGACGCAGGTGGGTCTGTAACGTTCTGTGGCGCGCCAACGGTCAATACAGGGAAGCTATCGCCATTGTAGTCACCAGCCGCCAGCGATGCGCCAAACATCTCGAATGGTTTGGTTTCATCCATGCCGTCTTGTGACAATTCAGCTGCCAGCACGAAGCCATCTACTTCATTGCGGGCGATATAAACTTTGCCGGGGCCTTCAGAACCCTCAAAACCGCCATAGGCCAGAACAGGCGCACCAATGGCGAGATCTGGCCGCCCATCACGATCAAAATCGGCGACCGTAATTGCATGGCCAAACCGAAAGGGACTAACCGCGATACCCAACTGGGCCAGGTCAATCCGCGTTTCAAGCAAAAGGGGGCCGGTCGGCGTCTCTCGGCCAAAAATGAATACCGGACCATTGAGATGGACGTTGCGCGCGTGCTGACCTTCTCACAGGCGTCATAAGGCGTCGGCGGCAAGGCCATCAGCGTATCAAGGTCG
>Ga0181597_10002639_pt1 | contig 19315 bp, 10 predicted proteins | sample 041ome_5_FD_148647 | JGI IMG/M metagenome (GOLD analysis project Ga0181597, IMG submission 148647) | Coastal salt marsh microbial communities from the Groves Creek Marsh, Skidaway Island, Georgia - 041403US metaG (spades assembly) | ecosystem: Environmental > Aquatic > Marine > Intertidal zone... | reverse complement strand
GACATTTTTCTGCAGAGTCTCTTCCTTCTTCTCGCTTTTTTTCCTCTCTTCTTTTTTCCCCTCTTTTCATTTTTCAAAATCGGGAGCATTTTTTGTCAAATGGCAATGATGTGATTTTTTGTGCACAATCATCCAAAAAATTGCACAAAAATTACTTGCGCACGAACAACAACAACAGAAAAGAATTGACTCCTTTTAGTAGTAAATTATATAGTAATACTTAAAAAGAATGCCGCCAAAGAAAGGAACGAAACGCAAAGCTGTTGCGGCGAGTAAAAAAGATGCGGATGCGGATGCGGATGCGGCGGCGGCGGACGTCGTCGTCGTCGACGACGACGACGACGGCGAGAAGGAAGAAATCGAGATTCCAAAAGTAACGGATGGAATTGACGGCGAGAAGAAAACCGAGGATGGTGGTGACGGTGGTGACGAACAAGAACAACATACAACAGAAGAAAAAGACGAAAAAGACCAGACGACAAAAACGACGACGGTAAAGAGGCAGAAGAAGAGCAAATCGCCGTCGTCGAAAGAGGAGAAAGCGGTGGACAACGACGAGAAAGATGGTGGTGAAGATAATAATTCTCCCAAAACGACGACGACTGCAACAAAGAAATTCTCAGAGGAAAAGAAGAAAGTTCGAACGCCGCCGCCGTTGGAGTATCCAACGCTCGAACAGGTTCGAGGATTCGTTCCAGCCGTCACGTGCGATCACTTTGAGGCGAAATTTCGCGACGTCGAGGATCCGCAATACGATCAGAACCAACTTGAAGTATTCAACGCTTTGATAAAGTTTCCGGTCAAATCGCAGTTGCAATTCATCGAGGAGAGCGACTCGTTGGCTGCGCTCAGGAAGACGTTGGCGAGTCACAACGCAAAAGTGTGGTTGCATACGAAGAGTATGGTTGCAGCGGAGAAAGAACTGGACAAGTTACCGGAAAAAGTAAGCCAGGCGTTGAAAGCTTTGTACGATTCCAATCACATGAAAGAAGATGCGCTTGATTTTCGCGTTTTATCTTTCTTAGCGCAAATGAAGGAAGAGAGCGCACTTTTAGCCATCGAGGATTTGTCCAATCAAAACTTAGATGTGATTAAGAACGTATCCGCGTATTTCAAAGGCGTTTGCAGAAGAAGGAACGACGAGAACAAAGATGGAGTTCAGTTTGGATCGATGGGCGGCGGCGCCGGAGGGACTCAAGAACAAGGCCACGCGTACAATCCAGCGTTGCAGGATGTTCAAAACGCGCTCATGCGCGGTGTCATTACGCCCATGGTAGGTACGGCTATGGAGCGATTGTTCACGTCTAATCCGGGCGTTCAATTTGACGCCGCAGCGTGGGAAGAATTCACGCAACTCAACGAGATGATGGCGATGAATTGCATCGACGAGACGTTCATCGAGTTACAGAACGCGAGAGGCGGCGTGCGTAACCCGAACGGCTTGTTCGTCTCAAAAATTCGAAAGTTTCTCGGACAAATGCGGAACAATTTCGGTGGTGGTCATGGTGGTGGGCACTACGGAGGAGGAGGTGGTGGTGGTGGTGGTGGAAATTTCGGTGGTCGAGGAGGAAGAGGGAACAATTTTAATAACTACAACAACAACAATAACTTCGGAGGAGGAAGAGGAGGTGGCGGCGGCTACGGCGGCCAAGGCGGTGGCGGCTACGGCGGCCAAGGCGTGGACGATCAAACGCTCAGAAGTACGCTCCCAGCGTACGCGAACAGAATAATCACTTGTATTGAGAAAGGCCGTTTCCAACGAAACGCCATCGACGAGCGCATGCTCTCCGCCTTGTCTCAAGTTCGCGACCCCTCGGCGATGGAAAAAATTGTCACGGAAATGGAAACCGCGAACGTGGACAACGTCCGAAACGTCGCCGGGTATTTCATGGGCATCATTAGAAAGAACAAAAATAGCGGTGGTGGTGGTTACGGAGGGCAGTTTCAATAAATACACATTTCTACTTTTGCTTTTACGTTCTCGTTTAAGAAGCACTTCTTCCTCGCTCTTTATGAGAGAGTATAAAAAACAAACCTTCCTCGTTGCTTTCATCAGAAATTTCTTCACTTGCAAAGAGAGAGAGAGAGAGAGAAAAGGGTAACGATGCGCCGAGCGTCTACCACCACCGCCTTGGCCGCCGCTCGAAGAGCTCTTTTGAGCGCATGGAAGTCATCGCGCGCGGGCAAAAATTCTTCTTCTCTCGGGGATACAAAACTCGTCCTCGCGTCGTGTTGCTTCTGTTCTTCTTTTTCTTCGAGTCCGTCGTCGTTTCAACAAACTCTTCCCGAGAAAGTCTTCGAAGATGCTTCTTCGTCTTCGTTCGGCGGTGGCAACCAAAAGAGAGCGACGGACGCGATACACAGAAGCGAGGAGAAGCCGTCCTCTTCGGCGACAGCTGGAGCAGTCAGTCAGCTGGATTTCGCGACGCTCGTGAAACACCCGGAAGGCGCGGAGTCGCCGATGAAATTCTACGAGCGGTTAGCCGAAGAAGGCGTGTTGCAACGAGACGAGAAACAGGTGAAAGCGCTTTACGTGCTGGATAAGTTTTATCACAAAGTCATGGGGAAAGACGATAGTAATAATGATAGTAATAGCAGCAGTAGTAATAGTAGTAGTCGTGATAACAGCAGCAGTCGCGGAACTAGCAACGAGGAGAATAAATCGTGGTTTCAAAAGCTCTGGGATCGAACGAACAAGTCAGACGCCTCGACGCTGGCGGGTGAAACGAGCGCGGGCGGGGTGTATTTATACGGCGGACCTGGGTGCGGTAAAACGTTCGTTTCCGATTTGTTCATGGCAACGTTACCAAAATCTTTCTCGAAACGCGTGCATTTCCACGCCTTCATGATGGAAACGCACGGAGAGTTGCACAGGTTAGCCCAGATGAAAAAGAAAACGGATAATGTTTCGAACGAAGATACCGTGAAGTGGTTCGCGGATTCCTTGGCGGCAAAAGTAGACGTGTTGTGTTTAGATGAGTTTCAAGTGACCGATGTCGCCGATGCAATGATCATTAGACGATTACTCGATAGATTGTGGGAGAATAACGTGCGAGTGGTGTGCACTTCGAACCGAGCGCCGGACGAGTTGTATAAAAACGGATTGAATCGGAAACAGTTTTTACCATGTATTGAAGGCATAAAAAGTCGAATGCAAGTGCACGATATGGACTCAGTGTTCGATTACCGGATGATTGGATCAGTTAACGTGCACGGGGTTTGGAAAATGATCGGGGAAAGTGATAAAACCGACGAAGAGGCTAAACAAATCGCGCACGATTGGTTGGAAGTGAAGACGCAAAACCTCGCCGGCGAACGGACGTTGAGGGAATTAGAGGTGGCAATTTCTGGTAGAAGTCTACGGATTAAACAAGCTGGGGGTGGCGTTGCGCGAATAGAGTTCGACGAGCTGTGTGACGCGAATTTAGGACCGTCGGATTACGTCGCTTTGTGTTCAACCTTTCACGCCATTGGAATTGAAAACATACCGAAATTGTCTTTAGACCGAGTCGATTTGATGCGCAGGTTCATCACGTTCATCGACTGCGCATACGAGCACAAAGTGAAGCTGATAATCACGGCCTATGCGAAACACCCTGACGATTTACTCGTGATAGCCGACGCAAAATCGTTTGAATGCGACACTCGAGACGAGTTCTTTGCCTGGGATCGCGCGAAATCTCGTCTCAACGAAATGCAAACGGACGAGTACACGAAATCCAGTTGGAAGCCAAAAACCTCAAAATGGCTTTTAGAACAATCTTTTTCTCTTCGAGAGAAAATCAACGTCAACGTTCTGCGAGGATTATGGCAACGCTACGACAAAACCAAAAACGGAGTCTTGGACGAATCCGAATTGGCGTATTTACTCGCCGATTTGAACGAGCTCAAAGTTGGCCATCGAAACGTCTCCAAAGACCAACTGGACCATTCCTTGAGAGAACTCACCCGAAGGCGATGCGGAAGTCGAGGCGATGGATTTGTCACTTTCGACGATTTCGTAGAATACGGAAGGAAAGGCTTCGATAAGATCGAACTCCCGCCCGAGGATCTCGAAAAAATTCGGTGCGCGGAAGGCGACCTGATACCGTCGCTTTAAAAATAATAATTAAAATACTGCACGTGTCGGTCGAATTGGTCGACTTCAAAAAAAAGACCAACCAAATGCGTGTTGGGCAAATTTTAAAGACCACATAAGTATCACACTCCCCAACTTAATACTAAAATGTCTTCGTCTCAAACGCTCATAACGAAGAAGAAGACGAAGAGGAAAAAATTGGACGCTTTTACGGTGTTCACCTTTCTCGCCTTTTACTTCAAGTCCGATTTCGCGTTCTTCGTCGTCGCGTTTCTCATAAAGTACCTGCTTTTTTTCATCCCGAAAAGGAAAACGACATTTTTTAATCGAGGATGGGGAAACTTTGAACTGGTGAAACAAATGCGAGCGTCGGTGGTGAAATCAGTCTCCAGTGGACGCGGGTTTGTGAACGACGCGATGGTCGTCCAGTGGGATCCGTTCGGAGAAATCGCTCAAACCGAGGTGGACGGTTGGAACGTCGTGGAATGTGCAGATATCGATTCCACAGAGAATTCGACATTTTTGTCGAAGATTTTGCCAAAACACAAACGTGTGGGCTCAAGAAGAACATCCGAAAGAAAAGATGAAAAAAAAACAAAAACACAAACAACGAAAACACCCAAAAGTGGTGGACGAAAAAGGGAGAACTCTCAACAAGAAGAAGAAGAAGAAAAAAGAACAACGACGCACACCATCAACTGCGACACCGGGATTTTTAAAATCAAAGAAGTCGCTTCGCTGTGCAAGAAATCCAGAAACTTATCCGCTTTACAAAGTGGGGAGATACTGAGAGTGTGGAAATCGTCCTCGTCTCGGAGATTGGACGATAGGAAAGTGAAACGGGTCGCTATCGTGTTACCGTTTACGGGCGATACGACGTTCGCGTTTCGAAGACGCACGGCGGAGAATTTGCTGACGGCGCATTATAAAGAGAACGATGCGATGGAAGATGAAGCAATGGTCGTTTTAATTCCCGAGTTTCCGTTTTATGGGAAACGGAGAGTGGTTGGGCAACCCACTCATGTTATTAGCACCGTGAGCGAGTACATTTTAATGCACTTGATTGGATTGAGAGAGGCGTGTGGATTAATCGAATGGGCCAGAGATACCTACGGCGACGAAGTTTCCATCGCAATCGGTGGTTGCTCTATGGGCGGTTACATTGCAGCGAACGCAGGTATTCTTACCTCTCGCGGCTTTCATGGGGACGAGAATACGAACACGAAGAAGAAGGTAGGGAACAACGCGAACAAAAAGTTGGGCGTGGTGAGCGTGTGTTCGTGGCACAACTTTGAAAAATCATTCGCTCCAAACTCGTATTTGTATTTAAGATTAGATCGAGAGCAGCTCTTGATTAAGGATAGTTACGTGGAAAACATGATCTCAGAGATCGTGTTATCCTCGGAAAGCGAAGCGTCAAGTTCTTCCGATGAACTTTCTGGCGAGAAAAGACAATCATCTCGACGCGTCTTTGGAGAATCAAACGTAACCTCGGCGCCGGAATCACCTCGCTCGATCAAGAGCAAGAGCACGTCGACGTCATCCAGTTTGTCCAAGGATGACAGCATATTCGAAAACCTAGACTGGAAAGCCGTTCTGAATCGAACGTTGCAACGATTAGTTGGCATCGAGCGTTTGATGAAAGCGAGCGGAGGCGCGGGAATTTTTGAGCACAAGTTGGACGCAATGGTGGCTCACTTCGCCAAAAGAGATAAATTAATCACGTCTGATTACGATGAAGTTGGTGCAATTATGAGCCGGTGTACCGCGTTAACGAAACTAGACGGTGTTGCTTTCACGTACGATTCCGGTGATCATTTGAAAAACGTGATCAACTCAAAAGCCGCCATCGTGCCCGCTTTCCTCGAGGCGTTCAAGCGCATGGAATCGTCGAGATGATATGTACTATGCGTGCATACATGTATATTTTTTCTGTATTTATTATTTTTTGCTCAATGACGATACGATTGAGCTCTACGTGAATATACGTCGGACCCTCGGGGTGTGAGGAGGGCGAGATCATGGTAGATGTATACATTTCTATTTTGTTGTGTTGTTAAAAAACTTTTCATGCCTATTTGTTGAGTACCTTGAGAAAATGCGCGTGACGAATGCTCGTCGCCCCTATATCTTCTCTCAACGCGGCCATCGCCGCTTCTCTCACTATTCCTCTTAAATCTGCGCCAGTTTTCCCCTCAGTTCGCTCGGAGACATCTTCGAGATTTACGTCTTCGGCTAAAGAAACCGCTCTGGCGTGGACGTGTAACGCCTCGAGGCGTTCCTCCGGTGTCTTTAACGCTCCAACTTCTAAAATTAAATCAAATCTACCCGGTCTCGTTAGTGCTGGGTCTAAAGCATCTAGTCGATTCGTCGTTGCTATGACTAGAACTGATGATGATGATGACGACGACGAAGGAGAATTGGTGCTCATATTACTAGTACTACTGTTAATACTGCTCAAGCCGTCCATTTCCGTGAGTAAGGCTGAGAGTACTCGAGCTGCTGAATCGTGAGAACCGGCACTGGAAGATCCTTCTCCTCCTCCTCGAGATCCGGACATGCCATCAATTTCATCTAGAATAAGCACCGCGGGTGAGGCTTTTCGAGCCTTTAAAAACGCGTCCGTGAGTATTTTTTCACCTTCGCCCAAGTACATCGAAAAAACATCTGCGGCAGAAAGCGAGAACACGGTTGCACCGGAAGCAGTGGCTGCCGCTCGCGCTAACGTCGTTTTCCCACCACCCGGTGGACCGTGTAATAAAATGCCTCTTGCTGGTTGAATGCCTAATCGTTCAAAACTGTTTTTCTTTTTCAAAGGCCATTCGATGGCGCGCACTAAGCGTTTCTTCACTTCGAACAATCCTCCGACATCGTCCCAGCTCGTTTTAGCGACATCAGCGACCGAAGCAACGTTTCGGATTACTGTCGCCCGAACTTTCGACGCCGCTTCGACAAAATCACTCGAACGCACTTTGACATCATTATTGTCGTTTTGGGTATTCAGTGCACACCGCTTCACCGCAACCATAGCAGCTTCTCGGCAGAGACTTTGTAAATCGGCACCCGAGTAGCCTTTCGAGTTTTTCGCGACCGTATCAATGTCGCGCTCAAAGTCGAAGTTGTTTTCAGTATCATCTATTGGCACGTTCCGCAAATGCACCCTCAAAATCAGTGATCTCTCGCTCGTATTCGGTAATGATGTTTCGATTTCCCGATCAAATCGTCCCGGTCTTCGCAACGCTGGATCGATGGTATTTGGGCGTGTTGTCGTCGCAACGACAACCGGGGACTGCCCCCATTGCTTTGTGCCATCCATGAGCGTTAAAAGTTGTGCAACTACCCTGTTTTGATGCTGTGAAGAATTCTTTGTTCGTCTCGGTGCAACTGCGTCTATATCATCCATCAGAATAATCGATCTTTTGTTCCCTCCCGCGCTACTGCCACAAAATTCTCTCGCTTTCTGAAAGATGTTCCGAACGTTTCTCTCCGCGTCGCCGGCGTATGCGCCATTATTGTATACATCACCTGCGCTCAGAGAAAATATCCGAACATCAATTCCTATTTCACTACATGCTTCCCTGCACGCGGCACGAACTGCCGACGTCTTACCAGTCCCGGGAGGACCGTGGATTAAAACGCCGCTTGGGAAAGACGCGCCGATCGAGGCTGCAATCCCCTCGTACTGTTTAGGCCACGCGATTGCCTCTCTCAGCGCACCGAGAAGTTCATCGCACGCCACGAGTTCGTCGTCCGTGCTCCACGAAGATGAAGTAGAAGAAGTAGACGCACCCCCTAAACGCCTGACGCTTGTTCCGTCGCCATCCACAAGATCGATAATCGTCCGGTGCGTTATTCGATAGCACTGCTCCTCGCTCGACGAAGACGGCTCACACTCTCGCACTCTCAAAACCAAACTCTCCTCCGTTTCTCCAAACATCAACGTGCACTTCCCCGAGACTACTCTGTGCGCCAACGCTCTTCTCACCTCTTCCGTTCGTCTCGTCGTACCGTCCTTCTTTGCTCTGCCATTCATAACTTCCACGCTTACGCGCGAGCAGTTCACCACCGCCGAAGGAGAAGCAGACATCATCGTTTGCACTTCAATCGTACACCGATCGTCCTCGCGCTTCTCGCTCCTCTTCTTCTGTCTCTGTCGCAACGCGTTTAACGTTTCCTTCGCGTCTGTGAAAAAATGTTCCTCTTTCGACGATTCGTCTTCTTTGGAGTGATTTTGCAGAAAGACGAAAACGCCGCCGTCCAAGACTGCTTCTTCATCCGCTTCGTCGTCGTCGTCGTCGTCGTCTATTCTTCTTCTCGCTAACCCGGATTGCTTCACGGGCGTGTCAAGCGCACCACCGTCTTGCCGCCATCCTTGCTCGCGTTTTGGATGTGCCATCGCGAGGAGCGATGTCCTCGAAGAGTTTTCAGCAACAATCGACACGCGAACGAATTCGCCGCATTGCGCGTGCAATCTGTGCAAGTCGGAGGCATTCAAAAAGATTCGAGTCGAAGCCGTCGAAGAGGGAGAAGAAGGAAGGAGTCGCAGGAAAGAGAAGGAGACGCCGCTGGAATGTGTGCGCTCTTCATCCGTATTCTCTTTTGTCGGGGACATTTTATAGTATCGTCGTCATATTATCACACGTAGCGGAGTTTTAGACAATAAAAAATGAAGTTTTGAAGAAGCACAACTTGAATTAAAAACGATATAAATATACAAACGTCGTCGTGCGCGGATCATCATCAGCATCATCATCATCGAGAACTTCGAGTTTCGATTTCGCGTCTAAACTCCAAAGCGATTTCGTCGATTAACTCGTCGCTTTTTTGTCGAATAGCTTCTTTCTCGCGTTGGACTTCCAATCTCGATTGGAGCCTCTCTTCCTCTACTTTTCGCAACAATTCTTCTTTTTCCTTGGCGAAACTCGCTCGGGCGGAGGATAAAGCGTCGTTGACGTCTTTGTTCGATTGTAGTTTCATTTCGGAGACGGTTTGAAAGTTTTTACGCTCAAACTCTTTCGCCTTCGCTTCGGCGGCGTCGACTTTTAACTTCATGGCTGCTTCTCGTTGCTTGAAGTCTTCTTCGAGCGCAGCGAGTTTCGCGTCGAGCTCGAGTTTGTTCCGGGCCAACACTTCTTCCTCTCTCTTTTGCGCCGCGACTCCGTTGGTGTCTCGTTCTTTCGCGAGCGCCTCTTTCGACGCCTTCAAATCTTTCTCCAGTTGTTCCAATCGCTCGCTGTCTTCGTTTTCCAACGCGAGCTTCAACGCAATTTCCGCGTCTTTACGCGCTCTCTCAAACTCTTCTTGGCTTTCTTTCAGTTGTTGAGATAAAGCGTCGATTTTTTGCTTCACCTCCAGCGCCGTTTGCTTTTCCTTCTCGACAAAGTCCTTCTTCATCGCGTCTTCTTTGGCGATGTATTCTTTCTTGAAGAACGCGAACGAGTGCTTGGCAATTTCAGCATCCTTCTTGATCTCTTCAATCTTATTCTCGTAGAATTGCTTCACTTCCATGTTGTCCGAGTTGGCGTCTTTTTGCCCGGAGAAAGAAGGAAGAGACGGTGCCGATGCCGACTTGGCGGAGATAGTGCTATTTGCGACAGCGGAAGACGCCTTGTACATCTCGTTCTCCATGAGACGTTTAAAAGCGTTTCGCTCGGCTTTTGCATATTTCACCTGCGCGACGACGGCTTCAATCTTGGCGTCATTCTCTTTCATGAGTTGCGCAACCATTTCAATTTCTTCGTTTTCGAAAAACTTGCTCACTTTGTTCAACAGAACGTCGTTCTCGCGGCGAATAGTTTGCAGTTTCGAGTCAACGATGGCGGAAATCTTAGCATCGTCGAGATCCTTTTGTCTGCTCAAAAGACGTTTCGATTCTTTCTCTGCTTTTCTCTCGGCAGCTTTTTTGGCTTTGATTTCAGCAGCAATTCGTATCGCTTCTTTATCGGCCGCGAATTTTTCTTCATCTTTGAATCCCGTGTTGACGAGCGCGTTCGCGGTTGATCCAATGGCGCGCGCTGCTCCGCTAATTGCTCCGAAAGGTTTGAGATCGTATTGCTTCATAATAATGCGAGCTAAAAACGAAAATGTCACGAGGAAAAACACGTTTCGCAACGTGTAATCGATGGTGCCGTCGCCTCGGATGATGGCAAGAAATTGTCCCGGAGCTACATCATCGCCTGGTATCATGCTCGCCGCGCGTTTCTTAGCACGGGAAAGCTCTCCGATCGATTGATTAATCGATGCCACTTTTGCTTTCTTTTTTGCAGCTGCGGCTTTTTGTGCAGCTTTCTTCTCTTTCTTCGTCATGGGCATAGCCGGAGGTTGGGTCGAGCGCGAAATATGCGCCAACTTCTTCACCGACGACGTTGCCGCTTGGACCGGTTTTCTCACAACTGGCGGTGCATTTTGATAGCAAATGATACACGTTGCAACGGATAAGGCGATCGCTAAAAACTTTTCCTCGTTGTCCATGCGAGTCCACATGTTCGGAGGCCCGGGCAAATCAAATCTCGCGTCCACGCGCTTCCATGCTTTTTTAATCTGCGCAGTCTGCTCTCTGCTCACGGATTCAGCTATGATGCTAGAAGATGATTGCGTGACTGGTTTTGATTTATACGCGATACCAGAGGTAGAGACTATCGTGTTGTTCTCGCCGATTTTCTGACCCCACTCTTTCGATGTGACGTTTGGCGAGGACGAGGAGGAGGAGGAGGAGGTCGGAGGAACGACTAACACGTCCCAAACGGCGTCAACGGCGTATGCAAACGAAGCATAACCAGCCGAGGAGTAAAACGACGTCTTTCCAACTCGCCCGGAGTGGTCACCTCGCGTTTCTTCTCCGTGATTATCATGATCATTATCATGGTCGTGGTCGTGGTCGTGGTCGTCTTCCATTTCAACGTCTTCCTCTCCAACCCAGGAAAATCCAGCGTATCCAGGCGCGGAATAAAACGACGCCATGCCAGACATGCCTCCATTCTTACCTTGAATCGATAAGTTTGGTTTGCTTGCTTCGCCTCTTTTCGCTCTGAACTCCTCCGCGATGGCGTTCAACCGAGCGTACAAGTCGCCTTCTTCGTCCTTCTCCTCGCGCGTAACTTCCGTCAAAGACGACGCAGAAGCAGTCGATTTCAGGACTTCTTCTTGCTTTTTGCGGTGTTCGCGAATGATCGCGTCCAATCGCCCTTGCATATCGCCTTCCTTCTCTGGTTCGTTTTTGGCGACTGCCGCGGAAGGTCCTTTTTCCTCCTCCTCTCGTAACTTTTTCATCGCTTCCTCCGCGTACACGTCGCAATACTCTTGCGATCTCTTCGCCGACGCTTGAATCGCCGCGTTTATCATCGTTTCCGTGATGTTTTCCTTCGTCGCCGATGATGACGAAAAACTCGTCGTCTTTTTTCTTTGCTCGCGAAAGGACATCGTGATTGCGTTTAAGCGCGCGTTTAAATCTTCTTCTGATGATGATGATTGAACAACAAAATCTCCCCCTTTTGCGGTTGCTTTTGAACTCTGCGCGTTTGCTCTTCCTACGCCTTTACCACCGCCATACGAAAAGCAATACACCGACGATCCGTCTTCGCATATGATCTCCGTGCACTCGTTTGGCCACTGTTGTCGATAATACATTTTCGTGGGTTCCTTCGATGTCTTTTCTGGTCCCAAAGAATACACGATGTTCGCGTTCTCTCCGACGTTTCGTCTCGAGTTCCTCGCGCGCACGGATTTTCTTTTATTATTCGTATTAGAATCATCATCATCATCGATATCGTTTTGTCGACGCGCCGGGTTCGCAAAATCAGCAGATCTCGCTCTTCTTCCTCCTCCTCGAGTCGTCGTCTGCGACGTACTACTCCTCATCATCGCCGGGGCTTTGCACGAGGAGGACGTCTCCATCATAGATATCAATTTTTTTGTTGTCTGAAGTGTGTGGTCTGAAGAAAACAGAGAGAGAGAGAGTGAGAGAGAGAGCGAGAGAAAATAATTAATACTGATGCGGGGGAGAAGAGTCTGTCGTTTTGTCTCATCACTCAGGAAAGACAGAGAGTGCTCACAAGAGGAGGAAGGGAACAAAAAAAGAGAATAAAATGACGTAATATTGTGAAATTAAGCGCACAATTAACTCGACCACACACACACACACACACACACAAAGGGTATAGTATTCATCACGAACACGCGACATACATACATAAGAAGAAGAAGAAGAAAACTTTGAAAAATAGTTATTAAGAATGGGGATCATTAAAGCGCAATCGTTCGACGAACCGTCCGTTTTGAAGCAAATGCCTTCCGCGGAAGATCCAAAAGTGAACGCCAAAGTGGTTGACTTTGGGACGTGTCAATGCATGAAAATCGAAGTGACGAAAGGCGTGGATTGGAAAAGCTGCATGGGAATCCTCCCGGGCGCGCCGGCCACGTGCCAAACCAGACACGTGGGTATTTGCGTGAAAGGCGAATTGAACGTCGTCATGGACGATGGGACGAAGTTTGACATAAAAGAAGGCGACTCTTACTTGATTGAACCGGGACACATTTTCACGGAAACGAAATCGGACGTGGAAGCGTTTGAAATCGTCTCGAAAGTCGAAGGCGCCGCTTCGGCCGGAGGCGCGTCCACGTACATGATCGGCGACACTTCCGAAGAAGCGAAGGAAAACAACGCGTCGTTCGACGTGAAACGGTTCGACGACCCGAACGTCACGACCAAAGAGATGAAAAACGGGAAAGCGTGCGTGTGCTTTCTCGGTAACAAACAAGCGAAAGGCATGGTGTGTTACCTTCAGCCTGGATGGACCTGGGCCACTGGGGCGAAAGCGTTGTTACCGGAAGATAAACAACATCTCACCGCGTGTCCCGCCAGGCACGTCGGCTTTATTAAATCTGGTACGTTTGGAATGACCGACGTCGAAACCGGAACGGAAACCGTCGCCAAGGCGGGTATGTGCTACTTGTGCGAAGCAGGGCACGAAGCTCGCGTCATCGGTGACGAACCGGTGGAATTCATCGAGTTTGAAAGCGTCGGGCCTTTTTAATTTTGTATTATTTGTGTCTGTTGTCTTCTTCTCTGTATATAATAGTCGATGTTTGTGATATAAATTTGTATATAAAAGCTTGTCTCTGTCTCTCTTGTGTTTTTGTGAGATCTGGCCTCTCAGATATTTTTTTTTTAGCTCGCGCGCGAGAAAGAAACAAAAAATTTCCTCCTAAAACGACGAACTTTGACTTCTTCATAATAATTAAAGCGCAAACACAAAGAGCGGCGATCTTTTTAACATCGTTAAGAAGAAGAAAACTACTTTACTGTCGCATTTATACACGCATCCAAACGACGCGATGATGAATTCTTCTCGTCCTGTTTCTGTCCACAGTGGATTGTCCTCCTCCTCCTCGCAAAAAAGATCTTCTTCTTTGTCTTCTTCTTCCTCGACGATGACGAGTAGTGGAAAAAAGAAATCTGTGTTGGCGGCGATTAAAATTGGAAGACATCCAACTTCCCATCGCCGCGCTTCTCTGTTTTCATCAATCTCCCCGAAGGCTGGCATGACCATGTACGACAAAATTGTCCGCGATCACACGATTGCCACGGAAGATAACGGGACAAAGTTAGTGTTCATCGACAGACACATGGTGCACGAAGTCACGTCGCCGCAAGCGTTCGAGGCTTTGCGTTTAGCCGGGAGAAACGTGAGAAGACCGGACAACACGTTGGCGACGGTGGATCACAACGTCCCGACTTCGGACCGATCGAAGTTTGAAAGCGTGGAAACGTTCATCACGGAGATGGAATCGAGAGTGCAAGTGGTGCAGATGGAGGAGAACGTGAAGGACTTTGGCATCACGTATTTCGGGATGGAAGACAAGAGACAAGGAATCGTGCACATCATCGGGCCGGAACAAGGCTTTACGTTGCCGGGGACCACAGTCGTGTGCGGGGATTCCCACACGGCCACGCACGGTGCGTTTGGTGCGTTAGCGTTTGGTATCGGGACGAGTGAAGTCGAACACGTGTTGGCCACGCAAACGTTGTTGCAAAAGCCGAGCATGAATATGAACGTGAGAATCGACGGCAAGTTGATGGATGGCGTCACCTCCAAAGATTTGATCTTGCACGTGATTGGAAAGATTGGTACCGCCGGGGGTAACGGGTCTGTCATCGAGTTTTCTGGCGAAGCCATTCGTGAGTTGTCCATGGAAGCGAGAATGAGTATTTGCAACATGGCGATTGAAGCTGGCGCGAGAGCCGGAATGATCGCGCCGGATGAGATCACCTACGAATACTTGAAAGGCAGACCGATGGCGCCGAGTGGTGAGACTTGGGAGAAGGCGGTGGCGTACTGGAAAACGTTAGGTACCGATGCGGATGCCAAGTTTGATAAGGTTGTGGTTATTGACGCGAAGGATATTGAACCGACCGTCACGTGGGGAACGTCGCCGCAAGATACCGTCGGCATTTCCGGCGTCGTGCCAAACCCGGACGATTTTGACGAATCCAGGGCGAACGCGATGCGAAGATCGTTGGAATACATGGGTTTGACTCCAGGGACAAAAATGAAGGACGTTGCGGTTGACAAGGTGTTCGTCGGATCGTGCACGAACGGGAGAATTGAAGACCTCAGAGCCGTGGCCGCCGTGGCCAAAGGCAAGAAAGTTGCCAGTTCCGTGTACGCCATGGTGGTCCCGGGTTCGGGTATCGTCAAGGACCAAGCCGAAGCAGAGGGTTTGCACACCGTCCTGATTGAAGCCGGTTTTGATTGGAGAGAACCGGGGTGCTCCATGTGCCTCGCCATGAACCCGGATAAGTTGTTGCCGGGTGAACGATGCGCTTCGACTTCAAACAGAAACTTTGAAGGTCGTCAAGGGAACGGCGGCCGAACGCACTTGGTGTCGCCAGCCATGGCTGCTGCCGCGGCCATTACTGGTAAGTTGTGCGATGTCAGAGAAATCGGTTCTGGTGCCGGTTTGACTGGCGACGACGTCCCGAAGAAAGTCGACAAGGACTTTTTGACAAACCAATCCATCGTGCCGCCGCGACCGAGAGTGGACCAAGCGAAATCTGGCAGCGGTAGTAGTGGTATGCCGACGTTTACGACGCTCAAAGGTAAAGCCGCTGCGATGGACTTGCAAAACATCGACACGGACATGATTATCCCGAAGCAGTTTTTGAAAACCATCAAACGAACCGGATTGGGCGTTGGCGCGTTTTACGAAATGCGATTTAACGCCGACGGCTCGGAAAAACCGGACTTCGTCTTGAACAAACCAGAATGGAAAGGAACCTCGATCTTAGTTGCCGGCGATAACTTTGGTTGCGGCAGTTCCCGAGAGCACGCGCCGTGGGCCATCAACGATTTGGGAATCAGGTGCATTATCTCCACCTCCTTCGCGGACATCTTTTTCAACAACTGCTTCAAGAACTCCATGTTGCCGATTGTTTTGGACGAACCGACGGTGAGAACGTTGATGCAAGACGCCAACGAGATGAAAGAGCTAGAAGTCGATCTCGCGGCGCAAACCATCACGAGAGCGGATGGTTCTAAGATTTCCTTTCAAGTTGACGAGTTCCGCAAGCACTGCTTGTTGAATGGCTTGGACGACGTTGGATTGACGATGTTGAAGAACGACCAAATCGACAAGTTTGAAATCGAACGATCGCAGAAGTACCCGTGGCTGGACGGTGCGAGGGAAATGGCTGCGCGTTAAAAAGCGATTGTTATATTAATACGCTAACACTCTCTATATATTGCTATCATCTTTAATTCATACCTATAACTTTTTGCAAAAGCGACTAAATATTGTACACACGTATTTACTAAAGGATGCAAGAAGGCGAGCTTCATCCCCGTCTTCGTACTTTGTCGCCCACGGCACGTCTCGCACTTTGATTTCGTCTGCCTTATTATTATTATTTATCGCAAACTCTATTTCCTCTGTGACGATTTCGTTTCGAACGTCGTCATCGGAGCATTTGAGGAGCACATGCGCCAACACCGTTTTACGATGGTGCCATAGCGTTTCCCGTCCGCGAAACGCCGCAATCTTTTCGCGCACGAAACGGAATTCGTCAACGATCACTTCATCGAAGAATCTCTTCTTCACTGCATCGTAGTGAAGTAGTCGATCGTAAACTGAGCGAATTACTGCGCGTCGAAAATGCCACGCGCTCGGATCGGAGGAAGAAATGTTTGTTTTTGATTCTCGCAAGACGCTCTTCGCCCGTTCCAAGAGCTCATCCGGTTCGTTCACGTTTTGCTTCACATGGACGAGTTCAAAGACGAACAACTTGTGCGACCACGCGGCGTAATTGCTCAGCTTCCGTCGACACGTTTGTTCGCACGCGAGAGTTTCTCGTTCGTATACATTATTTAATAACAATAATGATAACATCGTCGTATCCCTTCGCGCGTTTCTTGGTATTAGGTGATTCCTTCTCTCCGCGCCGCCGCCGTGAAAACAACACGTCATAATCACCCACCTTCTGTGCGCAAACGCCGCCGTGGACTTTGGAAACTTTGTTTGTACGAACGTGGCAAACATCATTTCTCGTTCCATCTCTTTCATCCTATTCTTCTCTTGATCATCACTCGTCGTGTCACCGTCCTTTTCCAACGCTTCCAAGACTCTTCTTTTTCTCACGTTCCAACCGGATAAACTGTCGCCAGTGAGCACGCATAAAAGTACTTTCAAATCATCATCCAAGAAGGCATCATCGTCATTCTTTTCGTCCTTTTTCCTCCTCAACTGAGAATACACGTAGTTTAATACGGGCACTATAACGTGCGCGTTAATCGCCAGTTTATGTTCTCGGACGCAAAACGAGCGATAAAACAACTTTAACCGCTTTCGGTCGTTTTCGTCTTCTTCATCGTCGGCAAACTTTTCCCCTAACAACTCTCTCAAATGCTTCCACGGAGGCACAAACGCCAGCTCGTTTAAAGAGAAATCCGAGGAGATGATTCTGAGTAACTCTGACGCGAGTTCTTTGCCATCAAAATCATTCGTGTCGTCGTCTTTTCCTCCTACTCCTTCTTCTTCTTCTTTGAATTCTTCTTCGCCTTGTTGTTGTCCCATCATCTTAACATCACATCAAATTTCTCTTCTTCTTCCGAAGAATTTTTCTCAAGCAAACAAATTTTATTATTTGCGTTTTTGTCAAATTGCAAGACAGAAGAAAATATCTATCACTTTTTCTCATCATCACACAGTTCCTTTTGTAGTAAGTTGTAATAAAATTTTACGAGAACTTGACGCGTCCCCTTAAGCATGTTAAGAATATTTTTGATCGCGACCTTTCGGGAAAAAGACCTCCTTTCAAGCTGAATCCGCACTCTTAACCACGCAGATAATTACTGGTATCTTTTGCTCGATCGATTACACCACATACCACATTCGTGTCCTGAACACCTGTATAACGAAGCACGCATACTTTTTCGAATCTACGTTACCTTTGGAAGCGTATCGTGCAAGTTTTCTTTTAGCATTCTACAACCGGCACCGTTGAAAATTGAAACTGCGCACTCTCAAAGTGGTTTTAAACTGAGCGTTTGTGAAACGCCAGATCCTTCGGTTCGATCATGAATAATCATACCTCTTTCGCTCAAATGTGCACGATCACTACACTTCTCTTGTGTTTAATCGTACCGCGTCTCGTTTACGCAGGTTGGCCTATGGTTAAGTATAAAAATGGGACGGTTGGCATTCTGAACGACGATGGAGACGTGCACGTGCAGAACACCAACCTTTTTGTTTATGGTAAGAAGGTAGTTCATCCTGAAAAGTGCGCTCCCCCTGGCGGTAAAAGTCAGTATTTCAACGGAACAGAGTGGATGTGTCTATGTGAAGATGGTTGGTCAGGTTTGACCTGTGAAACACCACCAGCACTTGGGTGTGCGCTGTACTCGCAAGAATCACGCGATTGCGGTGCTGTCGCTCGCATTGAAAACATGACCAAGTACGGGACGGACGCAGACGTTTGTTGCAATACTTGTACAGCAGAAACCTCTTGCGTAGCTTGGGGACACATCGGTGGCAACTCATGCTGGTTCTATTCATCAGGGATATTTGATTCATGCCAAAGCACGAGTGGACATCCCTTCTATATCAAGGGTAACTTTAGCGCCACAAGTACTACACCTCCGAGTGAAAGCACTGGTCCACCTAAATGTGTATCCCCTGGTGGTGATAAATTACGATACAACGGGACAAATTGGATTTGCGTATGTGCATCGGGATGGACGGGTGACACATGTGAAATTGAACCACCATTGCCACAAGTTTCTCTAGAAAGCGTTATTTCGGAGCTCCAAACAAAAGTGGAAAATAGTAAACCGCTAAAATGTGTGCCTCCCGGTGGGGATAAGTTACAATACAACGGGACGAATTGGATTTGCGTATGTGCATCGGGATGGACGGGTGACACATGTGAAATTGAACCAATTGTTTATCTTTGTGGATTTGGGTGGGGTGGAGTGGGATGGCAAGGTTTGACAGGAGTAGAAGCTGCTACCTTCTGTCAGGAACATGGTGCAGAGCATCTTGACATCCGCCCCAATGATGCAAATGCTGCATTAATAGTTGATACATTTAAGTATACTCCCGAATTTGCCGCACTTGCACAAGAATCTGGTAGTGATCCGGGATCAGATAGTGATCAGGTGAGTATATCTTCAAGTGGAAAGGTCGGAGACCGATTGTGGACGTCTGTTGCCCAAGCGGATCACAATCCACCAATTTGCTATAATACAAATTTTTGGAATCCACGAGAGTATGGTGATGCGGGTGTTGGCACGCGCAACTGCAATTCGATGGGAACATTTCCAATATGTGTTTCATTTCTTCAATTGACTTTTGGTAAACCTGAATTTGCCCGTTGTGTTGCGGCTCCAGCTCAATTGCCCCTGCGTTAACATATCGCAGGCTATAGAGAGTAATGTTATGCGAACAACACACGGGCTTCTCTTTTGACGGGTTTAGGTTAATTATCCGGGAAAAGTTTTGTAGAGGGATGGATGGGTGAAATGTCTGTTATCAAACCCTTCATTCGGTCCTCGTAATTTTTGTGTATATTCTTATTCATCTCGTTTATTCGGTATAAAGATGTTGTATAAAGATGTTGTATAAAGATGTTGTATAAAGATGTTGTATAAAGATGTAAAAACCGCTCCTTCAGTTGGAGCAAAGTGTACAGCGTACGTTTATTTTTGGTATCCAGTACTGGATACAATAAGACATCATCAACGC
>Ga0181597_10002636_pt1 | contig 19326 bp, 13 predicted proteins | sample 041ome_5_FD_148647 | JGI IMG/M metagenome (GOLD analysis project Ga0181597, IMG submission 148647) | Coastal salt marsh microbial communities from the Groves Creek Marsh, Skidaway Island, Georgia - 041403US metaG (spades assembly) | ecosystem: Environmental > Aquatic > Marine > Intertidal zone... | reverse complement strand
GAAAATATTAATACCATCAATTCCTGTAAAGGTGACGAAGGCCGCAAATAATGCTAGCGCCGTTAGGGCGGCTGAAGCAATAGCAAATCCTTTACCTATAGCTGCGGTCGTATTACCCACTGAATCTAAAATATCAGTACGCTCACGTACCTCTTCTGGTAATTCGCTCATTTCAGCAATACCACCTGCATTATCAGCGATAGGACCAAATGCATCAATAGCCAACTGCATTGCCGTAGTTGCCATCATAGCAGAAGCAGCAATAGCTACACCGTAAAAACCTGCAAAAGCGTAAGAAGACCAAATTGCACCGGCGAATAGAAGAATTGGCGCAAACGTAGATATCATACCTACACCAAGACCTGCAATAATATTTGTTGCAGCACCTGTTGCAGATTTTTGAACAATATCCAAAATTGGTTTTTTACCTAAACCAGTGTAGTATTCTGTGAAATAGGAGATCAATGCGCCTACCACTAAACCAACAATCACAGCGCCAAATATTGCGTTACGAGTAACATCCTTAAAGCCTTCTCCGAAGAACTTCATACTCAACGTTTCTGGTAACAACAATTGGATCAATAGGTACGAACCTATTCCTGTTAATATGATCGAAGACCAGTTACCAATATTTAATGCACGCTGAACCTCTGGCTCTTTTGCGTTATTGTCTTTAATTCGAATAAAGAATGTACCGATGATTGAGAAAATAATTCCCACACCAGCTATCATCATAGGTAACATAATAGGTCCGTGATTCTCTAAGAAATTACCTGTATTGATTAAATTATCATTGATTACGTAATTACCCAAAACCATTGACGCAAGCACGGTAGCTACATATGAGCCAAACAAATCCGCACCCATTCCCGCAACATCACCAACGTTGTCTCCAACGTTATCAGCAATCGTTGCAGGGTTTCGCGGATCATCTTCCGGTATGCCAGCTTCTACTTTACCTACTAGGTCAGCGCCTACATCTGCTGCTTTAGTATAAATACCACCACCCACACGGGCGAACAGTGCAATTGATTCCGCACCAAGTGAGAACCCGGCTAACGCTTCAAGTACTACGGTCATTTCGTTGTAGAACGAATCCTCACCAACAATAAACCAATTGGAAAGAATAAAAAACAATATACCTAATCCAAATACGGCTAGACCTGCTACACCTAATCCCATGACTGTACCTCCGCGGAAAGAAACTTTCAACGCTTGTGGTAAAGATGTACGGGCGGCTTCTGTTGTTCTAACGTTTGAGTCGGTTGCAATACGCATTCCTATGTTTCCCGCTACAGCTGAGAAAACAGCTCCAATGACAAACGCCACTACGATGAACCAGTGTGTTGTATCTACAATAGATGAAACAACTCCGAGTAACGCGCCAGCGATTACTACAAAAATTGCCAAGATGCGGTATTCCGCGTTCAAAAATGCTAAAGCGCCTTCTTTAATATAGGCTGCTAACTTTGACATTTTCTCTGAGCCCGAATCTTGTTTTACGACCCAATTGCGTAAAACGAACATATAGATTAGACCAACGATACCAAAAATAGGTACCAATAAAAGCATGTTTTCCATTTTGTTATGGTTTGATAATACAATCAGTCCTCCTTGAATTTCCAAAGAGGGCTGCAAATATAAGCGTTAGGGACTTTATTTCAACCTATGGTAAAAAAGGTCTACTTTATTTAACGTACATCACCGACTTCACTGCATCAATTACCTGGTCAACTTGAGGTAAAAATTCAGCTAAAAGTGTTGGTGAATATGGTGCCGGAGTATCCGTGGTAGTAATTCTTTTCACAGGTGCATCTAAATAATCAAATGCCTCTTGTTGTACTTTATATGTAATTTCTGTTGAAATAGATCCAAGCGGCCAAGCTTCTTCAAGACATACCAAACGGTTTGTTTTCTTGACACTCTCTATAACCGCATCATAATCAATAGGACGGACTGTTCTAAGATCTATAATCTCGCAAGAAATACCCTCTTTAGCCAATGCGTCAGCCGCCTCATAGGCTACCTTAATAATTTTACCAAAAGAAACGATGGTGACATCTGTTCCCTTGCGTTTAATATCTGCAACACCAATAGGCAATGTATATTCTCCTTCAGGCACTTCGCCTTTATCGCCATACATCTGCTCACTTTCCATAAAAATGACTGGATCGTTATCACGGATGGCACTCTTCAGGAGTCCTTTGGCATCATATGGGTTGGACGGAACAATAACCTTTAGACCAGGACAGTTTGCATACCAACTTTCAAATGCTTGAGAATGCGTTGCCGCCAATTGACCTGCAGAAGCCGTTGGTCCACGGAAAACAATTGGCACGTTAATTTGACCTCCTGACATTTGTTTCATCTTAGCCGCATTATTGATAATTTGATCAATGGCCACCATAGAGAAATTGAATGTCATAAATTCCACTATAGGTCTAAGACCATTCATAGCTGCACCCGTTGATATTCCGGCAAATCCAAGCTCCGCAATAGGAGTGTCAATAACTCGCTTAGCGCCAAACTCGTCTAACATTCCCTTTGAGGCCTTATATGCCCCATTGTATTCAGCGACTTCTTCACCCATCAAAAAGATGTTTTCGTCACGGCGCATTTCTTCACTCATGGCCTCGCAAACGGCCTCTCTAAACTGAATTGTTTTCATTTCTAATTATGATGTGTCAGGACGGCAAATATACTATTCAATGAATACAACTTTAAAATATTCTTTTCGTCGATTTTAGTGTCTTTTTACGATACATATAATAAGTATGCGAACTCAAACCTATAGAGTTGATAAAAATGAATACTTGAATGAAAATTCCTTGGATTTATTATGCGTGCATAGTAAATTAGATGCCAAATCATAACCCAATTATGAACATACTTGTCTGTATTAGTCATGTTCCCGACACTACTGCTAAAATTAATTTTACAGGAGATGGAAAAGCCTTGGACCCTAACGGTATTCAATTTGTCATCAATCCATATGATGAATTCGGCCTAACCAAAGCCTTGCATTTAAAGGAAGCACATGGTGGAACAATCACAGTAATCAATGTTGGCTTGGCGGCAACGGAACCTACGTTGCGCAAAGCCTTAGCAATTGGAGGAGATAAAGCCGTCAGAATTAACGCCAACCCCGAGGACGCTATCACAGTAGCTAAAGAACTCAAGAACCACATCGAGGCAAATTCTTACGACCTAATCATCTGTGGTCAAGAGAGCATTGACTATAACGGACAACAAGTACCAGCAATGATTGCTGCGATGCTCAAATTACCTTTTGCCAATGCATGTGTTGGACTTACTATCAATAGTGACACAGCCCAGGCAACCTCTGAAATAGATGGCGGACATGCTACTTTCCAAGCAAAGCTGCCCATGATCGTTGGAGGTAAAAAAGGCTTGGTTGAGGAAAAAGACCTCCGTATTCCTAACATGAGAGGAATCATGTCCGCAAGGACAAAACCTCTTGAATTAGTAGAACCGTCTGTAAATGACGGGGCTACTAAAGCATTGCATTTTGAAAAACCTGCACCAAAAGCTGCAGTCAAAATGGTAGATGCTGGCAATGTTGATGAATTAGTTCGTCTATTACACGAAGAAGCAAAAGCAATTTAATTATGTCAGTTTTAGTTTTTGTTGAGGATTGGAACGGGTCCTTTAAAAAAGCATCCTTTGAGGCAACATCTTATGCCAAAAGATGGGCGAATATGATGAACACACAAGTAGTTGCTGTTACTAGTAATTCAACTACTAGTTCAGAGCTTCACGCTTATGGTGCTGATCATGTACTTCAAATTACATTGACCAAAACAGGAATGGGAATTGCTGAACAGCTGGGTCAACTTTGTAATGATGCGCAAGGAGTAGTTATAGCAGGTACTGCCTTAGGCAAAACAATTGGACCTGCGCTTGCCGCACTGAATAATGGTTCGTTGAGTACAAACACTATTTCATTGCCCTTAAGCATAAATCCTACTGAAGTGAAGCGCGGCGCGTTTTCTTCAAAAGGTATTGAAACCATTGAATTAAATGGTAGTCTTCCCATCATTTCATTTGTACCAAATAGCATAGGCATTGCTGAAATAACAGGTGAAGGTGAGACCAATTCAAAAGATATTACCGGTAATGATCTTATGGAAATAACGGAAGTGAATGTTGCTTCTGGAAAAGTTGCGCTTCCTGAAGCGGAAGCTGTTGTGAGTGCTGGTCGTGGTTTGAAAGGGCCAGAGAACTGGGGGATGATCGAAGAACTCGCAGATGTGCTAGGGGCGGCAACCGCATGCTCAAAACCAGTAAGCGACATAGGTTGGCGACCACATAGTGAACACGTTGGTCAAACAGGTATTCAAGTCAACCCTAATCTGTATATTGCAATCGGAATCTCTGGCGCGATTCAACACCTTGCAGGTGTAAGTGCATCAAAGACAATTGTCGTAGTAAATACAGACTCTGAAGCACCGTTTTTTAAGGCTGCAGACTATGGAATTGTAGGTGATGCATTTGAAGTTATCCCAAAATTAGTGGATGCTTTGCGCGCCTTCAAGGCCGCTAGTTAATGCAAGAAATAGAAATTACGGTTAAGGGTTTATCCTACAGTCAGGGAAAATCAGGCGCATATGCACTCATTTTAGCTGAAAAAGGTCCGAATGGTCGTAAGTTACCTATTGTCATTGGAGGTGCTGAAGCACAAAGTATTGCTGTTGCCTTAGAAAAATCCATAGCTCCGCCAAGACCCATGACTCATGATACATGGAATAACATGCTTAAAGAGCTGGGTGCTGTTCTAGAGAAGGTTCTCATTCACCGTCTTGTAAACGGTATTTTTTATGCATCTATTTATTTGCGAAATGAACAAGGTGCCCAATTAGTTTTTGACTCACGCCCGTCAGATGCCGTTGCATTGGCTGTTAGGCTTGAAAGTCCAATTTATGCTTTAGAGTCCATTCTTGAGCAAGGGGGAATTACCGATAAAGAAGAAAAACAAGCGGACGCTGAATTAGAGGTTGAAGAAGATGAATCACCAATCGGTGAAGGTCAACTGAGCCTTGAAGATTTGGAAGAGCAGCTCGCTGAAGCAGTACTTAACGAAGACTATGAGCTTGCTGCCAGACTCAGAGACGATATTGATAAACTGAAATCATGATCCAATTTATTTTAAGAGGAGCACTGGGCATTATTTGCCTAATTGGAATTTTATGGCTTTTAAGCAGTAATAAGAAAGCCATCAATTGGAAGACAGTACTCAACGCGAGTTTGTTGCAACTCTCTTTGGCATTTTTAGTATTGAAAGTCCCGGGCTTTTCTTGGGCATTTGATAAATTCTCATTGGGAGCTGTCACCGTACTTGACTTCACCAAAGAAGGTTCAGAATTCTTATTTGGAGGACTCATAACCAACACAGAAAGCTACGGTTACTTGTTTGCGTTTCAAGTTTTGCCAACCATCATCTTCTTTTCTGCATTAACCTCACTATTGTACTATTATGGAATTCTACAGAAAGTAGTTAAAGCAATGGCTTGGGTTATGCAAAAAACCTTGAAGCTGAGTGGTGCTGAATCGCTCGCGGCAGCGGGTAATATTTTCATTGGTCAAACTGAAGCGCCATTATTAGTGAAGCCGTACATCTCTAAGATGACTAAAAGCGAATTATTGTGTTTAATGAGTGGCGGTATGGCAACGATTGCCGGTGGTGTACTAGCAGCATATATTGGATACTTGGGCGGAGAGGATGCTGCAGGAAAGTTGTTTTTCGCCAAGCACCTCATTACCGCATCCGTACTCAGCGCACCTGCAGCCATTATGAGTGCTAAAATCTTGATACCAGAAACTGAAAAATTTGATGAAGTTGCTGAAATTTCAAAACAAAGCATGGGGTCTAATGCATTAGATGCAATCTCCAATGGAACCACACAAGGTGTGAAGTTAGCAGTAAATGTGGGTGCCATGCTTTTGGTCTTTGTTGCTCTTGTTTATGGTGTGAACTACATCATCATTCACACACTAGGCGATTGGACTGGCTTAAACACTTGGACTAGTAATGTCACGAATGGACAGTTTGATGCATTTTCACTAGAGTTCATTTTAGGTGCTGTATTTAGTCCGCTCGCGTGGGTTTTAGGTGTCCCAGCAACAGACATTATGCTCGTAGGCCAATTATTGGGTGAGAAAACAGTTCTAAATGAATTCTATTCTTATGTCAGTCTTACTGAAATGAAAGAAGAAGGTTTGTTTTCTTCAGAACGCTCTGTCATTCTCTCCACTTACATGCTTTGTGGGTTTGCAAATATTTCAAGCATTGGAATTCAAATTGGTGGTATTGGAGTTTTAGCACCGAGCAGGAGAAAAGAATTAAGCGAATTAGGTATAAAAGCACTTATCGCGGGAACGGCAGCATCCTTATTCACTGCAGCATACGTCGGAATGATTATTTAGAGAATGAAGGATGCTATCGACAAAGTAATTATAGGAGTCGATCCAGGGACCGTTGTCATGGGCTACAGCATTGTTCACATCATTAAAGGGAAGGTTGAGCCTATTGTACTTGATGTACTAAAGTTCAATGCCAAATTGGATCACTATACTCGTCTTTCTCACATTTTTGATGAACTCAGCAAAGTGGTAGAATTGTATAAACCTGATGAAATGGCGCTTGAAGCACCCTTCTTTGGTAAGAATGTGCAATCCATGTTGAAGCTAGGAAGAGCCCAAGGCGTATGCATGGCGACAGCATTGTCAAAAAGAATTCCCGTATTTGAATACAGTCCACGTTTAATAAAGCAAAGTATTGTTGGCAACGGTAACGCCAGTAAAGAACAAGTGAGCGGAATGCTGCAAAGTATGTATCCAGGCGTGAGTCATAAATACCTAGATGCTTCTGATGCCCTGGCCGCAGCTGTTTGTCATCATGCGCAAACCAGTGGTCTACCTTCACCAAAACACGGGACCGGAGCAAAAAAATCCAAGAACAAAAAAGGAGGCAGTTGGGAACAGTTTATTGAACAGAACCCAAGTCGTCTGAAATAGCCTGTGCTAGTGCTACCATTTCTTCGTTAGGCAAAGAAGCTTTTGCATGGGAAAAGCTGAGTTCGTGCTCCGCATTTATGGGAACTAAATGAATGTGAGCGTGCGGGACTTCCATTCCAAGTACTATGGACCCGATCCTCTTACAAGGCACCACTCGCTTTAGGCTTTGTGCAACTTGCTGCGTAAAAGACATTAAACTATTGAAGTCTTCTTTAGGCAGTTCAAACAGTTCATCTACTTCTAGTTTAGGCACGCAAAGCACATGACCTCTCTTAATAGGACGAATGTCTAGAAAGGCTATGTTTTTATTGTTCTCAGCTACCTTATAGCATGGAATTTCACCGCTAATAATTTTCGAGAAAATACTGGACATGATTAGGCCACAGAGATTTCTAAGATCTCAAAACTCATGATACCTCTTGGAACCTGAATTTCTGCTATTTCACCAACTTTTTTCCCCAAAAGGCCCTTACCGATGGGGCTAGAAACTGATATCTTATTTTTTCGAATATCCGCTTCTTTTTCTGCAACTAATGAGTACTCCATAATGGCGCTATTTGCCATGTTTTTGAGCTTCACCTTTGTGAGCACACCAACCTTGGATAAGTCAATGTTCTCTTCACTCAGGATTCGAGCATTTGCTAAGACGTCTTCAAGCTTGCTTATCTTCATTTCAAGCATACCCTGAGCCTCCTTAGCAGCGTCGTATTCTGCATTTTCACTTAAGTCGCCCTTATCTCTGGCCTCTGCTATTTGTGCTGAAATCTTAGGACGCTCAATAGTCTTCATTTGCTCAAGTTCATCCTTTAGCTTTTTAAGCCCTTCCTCTGTATAATAACTTACTGCTGACATACGTATAGGTTTTGACTAAAAAAGAGGCCTTAGGAGGCCTCTCTTAAAGTTCAAAGGTATAAAATCTTTCTAATTACAAGTTGATTCGAGCACCAATAGTGTGTATTCCATTAAATGCCGAAGTAGTGCCGCGGTAGGCATAATCAATTGCGAAACTGCCGTCGTCACTTGTAGGAACATTAAAACTAAAGCCCCCACATATTCCAGAAATTGCAGATGTTCTTAAACCATCTGCACGATTATCTCGAGCTACGTAACCCACGCGAAGTTGAAATAAGTCCTTTAGGCTGTACTGTATACCCGCGTGATAGGTGTCTTTTTCAAATGCATTTGAGGTAAAGTTCAAAGCTCCTGTCACTTTTCCTTTCTCCAAAAGCCAATCGTAAGACCCGCCTATGCTGAGTGCCGTAGGTAATTCAAAAATTGCAGAACGACTCTCAAATGTTTGTGTATAAGCCACTCCGTAGGTAGGTACGGGAAGCGTTACACCAAATCCATCACCTTCGTAGGTAATACCAGGCCCTACATTACGCAGGGTGATACCAAATTTGAATCGGTCTTCCGCACCAGTACGGTATTGTACTCCAGCATCAAAACAAACGCCACTTGTATTCAAGTTGGATATTGAGCTGCTGTAGATTTTTACATTGGCGCCACCGTAGATGTTTTCTGTGAATTTCTGCGCATATCCAAGATTGATAGCTAAGCTTTGAGGACTAATTGTAGCACCCGTACCTTCTGGTTGGTCCGCTGTTGTTACCTCCCACTCACCGTAGTCAAATGCACTAATCCCCATATTCAAGAAACCTACATCACTCACACGTTGGATGAGTGTAGCTCCATTCATTTGGATTCCAGCACCCACTAACCATTGGGTATTGTTAAATGCCACCTGGGTATTACCCGGAGTAGCAGCAATACCGGCAATATTCATAAATGAGGCATCCACACCGCTTACGCCAGCAACATTAACACCTCCCCAACCTGCAGATCGTGCAAACGGGTTGATCAATAATTCAGAAGCACCTGCGGAACCAGCACGTTGAGGATTACCTGCCTGCACGGTCCCAATTAGGGCTAGTGAACAAAATGCAATGATATATTTTTTCATTTTCATCGTTATTCTCTTAGAATGAGTTCAAATCAACTGGACGAAGGGCTCCAAACCACTTCACAACCTTTTCTCCCAATTCACCAGCATCTACATGTATGATATAGACTCCAGAGGCTATTGGCACGTTATACGTGTTCTTCAGATCCCATTCAACATAGGTCAAACTGTTATCCTTTCTCAACTGTCGGATTAAAGTACCCGAAGTAGAGAAAATATTAATCGTACAAGTCTCTGGGAGATTTGTGATTTTGACAATATTATCCAATTGAGAAGCTTCGTAGGAACTGAATCCGTAATAAGGATTTGGCACAACACGGATAGTTTCTAAGGCACTAGAGCCAACCGCACTCTCATATGTTCTAGTGGCAATATTCGAAGTATTGAACTGGAATTGAGGAATCCCGCCATTTGGTGCATCCGCTAATTGTCTGTTCTGATAGGCCGAATTCATGCGAATTCTAATTCGCGTCTCCGTTGGAAGTTCCGTATATGGATCAAAATCTAATCCTCTGCGGAGCGTAGGGATTCCAACCCAACGACAAGCTCTCCAGAAATTTGCTCGAGCAATATTTCCAAGACCTCCTGATTGAACGAGATTTTCCATCAAGTCCTTAATAGGCCAATTATTTGGATTTGGACCACTATACGCTAAATCAACATTATTTCCTTGGATACGGTCTTCATCTGCAAACACATAGATGTAATGCTGACCACCAAATACATAGCCTCCGTTTACCGTGTTACCTGGAGGAATAGCCTCAACATCTGTTGGATTCCATAACATGTCATTACCGTTTTGTCCCGGCAACCACGAGTTCTCACCGAAGGCCATTGTTAAGCGCTTACCTGATTCCACATCTATAGCATAACCAGGGAAGTAAGACCAACCTGGTGCCATATTTGGGTCTTGAACCAAATTGCCATTATTCAATGTCCATGAGGTATCTTGACGTTGGGTCAATTTTTTATCACCATGCTCACTAAGGGCAGCTTCTTCAGCCAATTCAAATACTGGCACGCGCGTCCATTTAGTATGGTCTGTTGTGAAAACAATATCCACGGAATGCAAATCGCTCGCATCATTTAAGTTACGTCCGATGCTCACCGCTGGACCCATACCAAAGTTTGAATACCCATTTATATCTACACGGTTATTTCCGGAAGCATACATATATGGACCCCAAGTTCCGCCAACGATATCTTCAAAATACCCTTTAGCATCACCATCTTGATCTGGATACAACGTAGCGGGTTCTTCCGTTGGATAACTGTTTGTTCCTGCTAAAATCCAATTGTAAGGGGTGTAACTTTTGTCATCTTGAATTCCTGCCCACCATTCTTTTGAGGGGTCTTCGTAAATGATTTCTGAGAAAATCACACCATTATCATAGGTTCCATCATCATCTCCACCCGGAGCAGGGGCTTGTTGAACCGCCACAGAAAGACCCAAATCCGGAACAATTTGTTCGTTATAAAAGGAAATGGTGGTATCTGATTCTACGATTACGTTGCCCGCAGCATCTGTAATTTGCCAATTTGCATTGGCATTAGCTGAGCTAAAGGTAAGGGTGTATTGTCCATCCTTCACTTCTAATGGGTCCACTACCTTGATAGCAACAGGTCCCATTCCGCCCATATAAGAAGGCTGGCCACTCGCATTACCATTTAAAATAGCCGTGACTTCTTCTGGCAAGAGTTCCAATTCTGTTCCGCCGTTACCAACACCGTCCATGCGTCTGACGATTGGACCGTCACCGTATTCCGCGACTTGAATGGTACCACCCTTTTCCGAATCTATTTGATGCGGAATAGCTGTATAGGTTTTAATATTTCTACGACCGGCCAAGAATGGGATTTTCTGTCCACCTGCCGCAGTAATTGGATTAAACTCCAAGTACTGATTTTGACCGTAGGCAATTACTGTAAAGTAATATTCTTTATGATTAATAAGGGTACGATCCCCTGTTGCGAATTGATCTTCATTAATTTTAAATGATGTGAAAATCCCAGAGTTGTTAGACTGTAAGGTCATGTCTTGAGGAACCAGGGCATTCATATCTGGATCAACTTCCCAATTGATTAGTTGAGTCAAATCATTTTTGATATCGCATTGCGCCACCATACGGCTCTGCGTTGGATCATAAATATCAGATATACTTACATCTGAATTCGCCAATTGGAAGATTTGAAATCCTTCAAATTTATAATCGAAGTAATCTGGATTGGCATTCAAAATTGAATCGCGGTCATCCGGACTTACCGTAATTAGCGGATCGCGCTCACGATAGCTGTAACCTGCATTGTTAGACCCTGGGCCGTAGGTCAATTTCAATATGATTTCACGATTTAACTCTTGAGTAGTTACATCGGGAGCATCAGGACCATTCAGTACTTGGAAACAATTGTCAAATAGCTTCTGAGCCTTGTCATCTGCAATTATTACCTTTTCTACTGAAGCAAAAAGATCATTGTTAATCAAGTCGCGTTCCCAAACTACACCGGTAGTTACAAAATTAAGTGCACCTGGGGCCAATGAGAATGGACCGGCACTGTGAAGACCACGCTTATCCTCTTTGTTTGCTGGGCTCTCCCACCAATCCACAGGGCTATATGGAGGGTATGCACCAGTAGTATCATAAGACATACCCGGGTAAGCAAATCGAGTTGGTGTTCCGTTACCGGAAGCAACAAACCCATCACCATTACCAAGATTACCTGGTCCTGATGGCGTTTCAATAATTAACTCTGAACCGTTTTTCCATAGCGCACGCATGTAGTTATAGAAATGTGTTGCATTATCTGGGTTACCAGAAATGTTGGAAGAGGTATTGTTGTAGTACATGAACTGACTCATGATAATACGCTCATTCACGCCTGTAGATGGATCTTCAGCGATACAAACTCCCGTTTCTGGATCTTGAACACCGTCTACACAGCCATCGCGGTCATTATCTAAACCGTCGTAATAATCAGCAAATGGACCTTGGAAGAAATCAAAACCTACCGCCGGTGGGTTTAAACCGTACCCTAAGGCGCCTTCATCTTCAGTATCAGAATTGTAACAATATCCTAAACCGCGCGCGATATCACAACCAATAATATCATCTGTATAGTTCCCTAAATCTGGATCAAACCACGTAGAGAAATACGTATTTGTCAAACGGAAAGTTGATCTATTAATGATTCGGTAGTTATTGAACGTCATGTTGTTCACCTCATCATTCGTGGAGAATGCAAAAGCTTGTGCACGGATTTCAAAACCTAAGGCTCCAGCTTGTGATTCAGTATGCACGTTACCACGATCATTGTACACCCACCAAATAGTTTGATCACCGTACAACACATCCGTTTCTTTGTCTCTACAATCGTATTCCTTATCAATGTCATACGCAGGGTAGTCTACAAGGTAATCGTAAACTCCATCACCATCGCGGTCAATAAACGGAGCCAATTGGTACGGCAATTCTCCATTCACACCGTTACCTGGCCAATCTTTAATGCTTTGTGGAATTTGACTTTCATAACCAGGGAAAAGTTCTGCATCATCACAGTTAGGATCTGCTAAACACTCTAACCAAGCCTTATGAACATCCACCTCTTCACGGTAAATGATCCAATGACGGTCGTACTTATCACAAATCTCTTTGTTCGTAGAAGCTGTTCCGTCTGTAGTTAGCGGGCCAGGCCAGTAATCATTACCAGATTGACGGTACGTCATTGCCGCAAGTTTCAATTGATTTCCTTCATCCACACCACCGAGCCAAAGCGAACCTGCAAACATGGAGTGTTTGTTTGAGCCTTTTGGTACTTCGTAACGCGCAGTGTTTAAGTCCCACCACATATCACCGCCACCTAATATGGTTGCTCGTACATTATTAATACTCAAATCACTCTGTGCCTTGGATGGCTGACAAAGTTCTTCGACTGTTTTCATTGAACCGGAATTGGCGGCACCGGAATTTTTGCCTACACCCTGAACTTCACGTGCAGAAAGTGGCAGTGCAAAAGCGGCTGATAGTAAAAGGAGAAATACTCTTTTCATATGCTGTTTTTCGAATGCTTTTAAATTATAGTCCTACTCGTAAACCTAATCGAATACGACGAGGCAAACTGAATAAACCAGGGTTTGCTAAACTTATATTGTACAAATCAGCAAACGACTGCGCGTTTGTCTGAAACTGTATTGCGTTTTGTCCTTGAGGGGAACTCAAATAACCGTCATCACTAGGCGAACCGGTATACGAATACACGCCTAATGTATTTTGAGTATTCAATACGTTCAACAATTGAACATAGACCTCAAAATTGCTAAATGGACCCTCATTAAAGTTCCACATTTTATTTGCAGTGGCGTCAATACGGAAACTCCATGGTAAACGGGAACCGTTGATATTTCCTGTGATTGGCGTTACACCATCCGTTAAACCAAAGGCCAGTGAACGTCTCGTGTAAGGCGTTCCTGAATTTGCATTCAATACTACATTCAATCCGGCATTTTCTAGAACGCGCTTACCGAACCAAACAGGGCCGTTATAGGCAGCACCTCCACCATAGCGGTAATCCATATTCATCACTACTTGGTGACGTGAGTCAAAGGTTAGAGGAAGAATATAGCGCAGGTTAGGTTGTCCTGAACGTGCAATGTTTGCGCCGGAAGTAGAGCTAGAACCTGTACCGTCTGCAAATTGAAGCGTGTAGTTTGCGTTTAATCGAACGTTGCCTGTTCTACGCAAATCGTACTGCATGGTGTAACCTTTTACAGTTCCAAAATCCAAATTACCAAAGGCAATATAGGTCACAGGATATGCCTCAGTAAAGCTGAATGACTGCATCATGTCGCGCATTTCTCTGTAGAATGCACTTATTTTCAAGGCACTATTATCACCTAATTTCTGACGGAAACCAATTTCATAATCCGTGGTGCGTTGCGGTCTCAAATCAGGATTCGCCAAAAGGTTTCCATTGTCCCCATTCTCTAATTGGAGGTAGGTAATTGGATTCATTCTGTTCACCCCGGGATCTGGACGCTGTACCATGATATCATAGTGCGCAAAAAACTCAGCTTCATCAGAGATAGGGAACTGGAATGAAATACGAGGACTCACAGTAACCTGAGGAGTATAGTCCTTAAAGCTTTCGTTTGCAGTAACCGCCAATTTTTGGTCTTCGATTCCTGGGTTAATTAAGAAGGGTTTGATACCGCCGCTCTTATCTGCAATGTTTTTAGGGTTAGCTTCTACTTCACCTGCAGCGGTATACCACGTATTGCCTTCACGATACCCTACAATGGAAGAAGGGTTTTCTTGGTCGTCCACGTATACCACGGCATCGTCGCTCATACCTTGAGGAACGTCATAACCGGCTAAAGCGGTAGCTCCAAGGTCTCCAACAGTATATACAGGATATAGCACGTATGGATCTGCTAATACCGGTTGGTTGGCATCAAAACGATCTACACGAACACCTATATTGAAGAATAAATCCTCAAATGTGAACTGGTCTTGAATGTAACCTGCCATATAAATAGGCTCAAAGGCACCCACCAATCGTTGTGAATTACCTTGAGCATCTGTGGCAAAGAAATCGGTCAAAGATGGACGGGTGGTTAATCGATTACCCAAGTAATCAAACCCAAAGTAAGAGACATATTGACTAGAACCAATGTTCAATAATTCGTTCGCAGAGAACATATCTAGTGAGAACGTAGAAGGGTCGTATGAATCAATATCTAACCAATCTGTGCCGTTTGGATCAAGATTTAATTTCTCACGAAGCTCACGGTCAAATGTTCTGGGTTTATCCGCATCAAATAGACGTGGGTAATTCAAGGTGTCTTGGAATACTCCGTTATTATAGGAAGCAATTGGGTTGTTCAAATCTAATTCACGAATGGCATCGTTCTGAAGCAGACGCATCAACGTCCACAAACCTCTAGCACCTATAGAATAGGAACGGTCAAAGCGTTGTTCGTATTCTACACCCACAATCAAAGAGTGGTCTTTGATGTCAAAGGTAGAGGATGCCGTTATACGGAACTGGTCATTCAATGTTTTACCGTATGACGCTTGATTCGCACCTACGTTGCCCCAGAGTCCGTAAACCGACGACGGCTGGTCACCGTTTAATAGACCACCACCTGCGCGAATATCTTCGAGCGAACGAGCACGATTAAAAATTAAACTCTGGTCTACAAAATCATAGAAGTTAGAAGTATAGTTCGAAAGAATTGGGTTGTTTTGCCCTGGTGTAAAATCAACTCCTATGCTTTGATATACTGCTAAAGTGTAGGCATCCATGACTTTACCGTAATTGGGATCGTTTGGATCTGTGATAGTATCCGAACCTAAAACGTAAAGCGGTCTGTATGTAGTCTTGAAATTCCCTATGTGCCCGTAAGCAAATAGATTGTCCTTGTGTCGCGCATCTTGAGATAACCTTTCATTACGCGTGAAATCCATTTGAATGGTATAAAAGGCATTGCGAATCAATGAGTTTGAAGTATCTGAAGGGTTTCCAAAACGCTGTTGGAAGCGAACATATGTGGACCAGTCTTGAGAAAAGGATTCTGAATTATTTCCATAATTCATCAATTCATTGAATCTACTTCCGTTTCTACCTTGGTTCATATTGTAACGTCCCCCTAAGGTAAGCGTAGTCTTTTCGCTCGTTACAAATTTTAGATTCCCCGAAACACGTACTGCTGTACGAGCAACATTTTCACGGTAGTTCTGATCTTCAAGATCTGCTTGAGTTAGAAAATCTGCCGCGTTAAGGACACCAAAACCTGATGAAGCAGGTACAAGAGGATTTGCTTCAAGCTCAGCTAATTTTTGATCATTCACTTTCCAAGTGGTCAATGATCGAGGCGAACCGTCTCTGTTGTATTGAAATTCTGATGCAAGGAGGAAACCTACAATGGGCTGTCCCGTTTTTTTGTTTCTAATGATGGGTCCACCAAGCGTTAAAGCCCCTAAGTTGTAATGATATGGATCAAATGCTGAACTGGTCAAAATTTCAGAAGATCCAAAGTAATATGGAGCAGGTCCTTTGGTAGTAGTTGAGATAACACCACCCGTCACGTCACCATACTGTGCCGGAACACCACCAGTGATCACCTCCGTTTGTAGGATGGCATCTCTAGGAAGGTTAACGTCTCCACGTACCTTAACACCATCAATGAAAATAACGTTAGTAGAAGAACGTGAACCACGGACATTGAAGGAACCGCTACCGTCCTGTTGAAATACCCCAGCAGTAGTACCAACAATTTGACTCAGATTTCGATACGGTAGGTTTTTAATTTCCTCTGAACTTACAATGTCAGAGGTTTTACCCGTTTCAATTAAGTCTTCCTTAGCAATGACCGTTACCTCGGTAATCATGGTGCTTTCTACAGTCATGTCAAAGTTGACCACCTTGGGCTTACCAGAATAGACGGTAACACCGTTCAGGTTGAAATCTGCATACCCAATGAACTTACAGGTGAGATTGTACACACCCGCATTTATTGGATTGATATTATATTTTCCATCGAAATCAGTCGTTCCGGTAGCAATAACAACGTCTTTGTCTTTGACAATTACGGTTGCAAATGGAATGACTTCGCCTGTGCGCTTATCCTTTACCGTTCCCTTGAAAGAACCTGGACGAGTTTGACCGTAGCTAACGGCTACAGCAAAGACCATAATAAGCGAGAGTATTCTTTTGACCATAAATACTGGCTTTATTTTTGCGTTATAAGTCCGTAAATATAAGCATCAGAACCGGAGATTTAACAAACTTTTCACGCTATCTTGCACGCCATGAGTAAAATTGTTGATGTATTGAAAAACAAGACCTTAGCAGTGTCCGCTGCTACTATCTGGCTATTTAGCGCTTGTAATACCTCTGCTGTTCAGTACGATATTCCGGAACCTTTTGTCGATCAAACGATTTACGTAAGCGACCCCTCAAGTTTCAATTTAACGGTAGTTGGAGGTCAACTTTTACTGCCCAATGCGGGCCATGCCGGAATTCTAGTTTACAGGAGATATTTTGAGGGTCAGTTTTACGATTTTGCAGCGTATGAGGCGGCTTGTCCAGCACATTGGGCTGACGGCTGCGGCGTGTTAGAAAGCAGTAGCGGCGATTTTTACTTCACCTGCGGATGTGACCAACACCAATATCAACTATTGGATGGGCAGAGCCTAGATACCAATTTCCTTCTTCCCGTTAAAGAGTACCGATGTACTTACGACGGAGTAAACATTATTAGAATCACCAATTAATTAGACAAAGGCATTTTCGCCAGTAATGTCTAAACCAGTGATGAGTAGGTGAATATCGTGTGTTCCTTCATAGGTTACCACAGACTCTAAATTCATCATGTGGCGCATGATTGAGAAGTCTCCTGTAATTCCCATTCCACCTAACATTTGACGAGCCTCACGAGCTATTTTCAATGCAACATCCACATTGTTTCGTTTGGCCATTGAAATCTGAGGAGTAGTCGCTCTACCTTCATTTTTTAGAACACCTAAACGCCAAGTCAATAATTGAGCTTTGGTAATTTCAGTAATCATCTCTGCAAGCTTTTTCTGTTGCAATTGGAAACCTGCTATTGGCTTGCCAAACTGAATTCTTTCCTTTGAATACCTCAGGGCTGTATCGTAACAATCCATTGCTGCACCAAGTGCACCCCATGCAATTCCAAAACGGGCACTATCCAAACAGGAAAGCGGCGCACCTAAACCGTCACGACCGGGTAAGATATTTGTCTTAGGAACACGAACATTATCAAAAACCAGTTCTCCTGTAGAGGAAGCGCGAAGCGACCATTTATTGTGCGTTTCTGGAGTGGTAAAACCCTCCATTCCTCGCTCAACAAGTACTCCTTTGATTCTGCCCGCTTCGTTTTTAGCCCAAACTACAGCGACATCACAAAAAGGTGAATTTGAAATCCACATTTTTGCACCGTTCAAAATAATGTCATCACCATCTTCAGTAAAGTTGGTAGTCATTCCACCAGGGTTCGAACCAAAATTTGGTTCCGTCAAGCCGAATGAACCAAGAAACTCCCCCGTAGCCAATTTTGGAAGAAAACGCTTTTTTTGTTCTTCACTACCGTAGGCGAAAATGGGAAACATTACTAGAGAACTCTGCACTGAACAGGTAGAGCGAATTCCAGAGTCTCCACGTTCAACTTCTTGCATCATTAGTCCATAGCTTATATGGTCTAAACCTGCACCTCCGTATTCTTCCGGTATATATGGCCCAAAAAGGCCTACCTCACCCATTTCTTTTACTAAATGCTCAGGAAATGCGGCGCGCTGCGCGTAATCCTCTATGATTGGGCTCACACTACGTTTGACCCATTCACGAGTTGCATCGCGAATCATCTTGTGCTCTTCGCTGAGTAATTCATCTAACTGATAGTAATCCGGGTGTTGGAATAAATCCGTCATTTTCTGCTTCTTTTTGAGTGCTGTGAAATTAAACACAAAAGAGGAAAAATTGTTATAAATTGGTTTAAGACTTGTGTGATAACCTTAAAACCTCTTTTTACATGAAAAAAATGTTCCTTCTTCTAGCCTTTTTAGGCGTATCAACCTATTCATACACCTATAGCGGAGGTTCACCAAGCGGCAATAGCGGATCACTAGGTGATAATGGTTCAACCTGCGCTTCTGCATATTGCCACGGCGGAGGCAGCCCTACTGGCAATGAACTCATTTCCATCACGGCACCAACGGACAGTATTTACGACGGCAATGATATTACCATTGCCCTTGGAGTTAAACCCAATGGATCATCCACGAAGGTAGGCTTCATGGCTAGTGTTGAAGATGCTAGCGGCAATCAATTGGCCACATCAAGCCCAGGCACTGGTGCCAAAAATGTAGGTGACTACATCACTCACACCAGCAGCGGAACTTCCGTTTCGAACGACAGTATTTTTTGGACGTTTAATGTGGATGGAACAACCTTCCCTGATAGCATTACAGTTTATGCTGCAGTTAACTTCACGAATGGAAATGGTCAAACGTCAGGAGATTATGTGTTGTCCACTTCAAAATCATTTTACAAGGGCGGAGGAATGCCTTTTGAACTCACGGAATCGGCAGTAAGCACACTCATGGTAGGGCCAAATCCAGCAAGGGACAGGCTCACTGTAAGTGGTCCAGATGTAGTGGAAGTACGCCTTTACAACACCCTAGGCAGATTTATAGATATGGATGAAAGCGCTATTGTTCAGGATAACGCTATTGAGTTAGAGGTCAGCTCCTTGCCCAGAGGAGCGTATATCCTACACGCTGTAAATTCTAGCGGAGAGGTACAGATGAAAC
>Ga0181597_10002635_pt1 | contig 19335 bp, 22 predicted proteins | sample 041ome_5_FD_148647 | JGI IMG/M metagenome (GOLD analysis project Ga0181597, IMG submission 148647) | Coastal salt marsh microbial communities from the Groves Creek Marsh, Skidaway Island, Georgia - 041403US metaG (spades assembly) | ecosystem: Environmental > Aquatic > Marine > Intertidal zone... | reverse complement strand
CAGACTTTTGCTATGCGATACTATATATAGTACTACTATATGTGGGATATACAAGTATTAAAGTTCAGTTAATCCTGTAACTCTACGACCTGTTCTTGTAGCACCTGTTGTTGGTGCAAACTCTGATATTTGTTCTTCTCTAAGTCTTTGTATTTGCTGTATTTCTTCAGGACTTTGGAATACTGCTGCTTCTGTAAACTCTTCTAAACCAAATCTTTCTTCTTCAGCAACACCTTGTTGTGCCTGTAACTCTTGTAACTGTGGTAACTGTAGTTCAGCACTTGTAAAGATTTGTCTAGCTTGTGCTTGTGTAACACCAGCTCTTTGTAGTCTTTGTGCCAAATCACCTGTAATACTAAACCCTGCTCTTGCTGCTTCTCCACCAATCTGTGCAGTAGTTATTCTTCCTGCAACAATCTCTTCACCTACTGTTGGGTCTAATGCACCAACAAAGATAGCTTCAGGTGTTAAATCTAAACCAAAGTTCTCTCTATAAAAAGACTGTACTTCTGGTATGTTTTCTTGTATACCTTGGAATGTAGCATCTACTCTTTGAGCAAATTCTCTAGCAGATACTTCGCCTTCAATAAGACCTGTGAATCTATCTGTTAGTAAATCTACTGATGTATTTCTTGGAATACCATACTCTTGTAAAGTACCTATGTAACTCTCTTTTAAACCTGTGTATGTTACTTCATCAAACTTAACTGTTCCATCAGGTCTTTTATTACCTGGAAATGCTATCTCATAAGCAGGACTTCTTCTTACTTCTGCAATAGCTACTTGTGGATCTCCTGTTCTTGCCCACTCACTAGAAAATAATGCTAAAATATCAGGTGGCATATTAGGATATAAACTCTGTGCGAGTTCAGCGTAAGTAGCCATTATACATTAACTCCTGTCTGGCTTACAGAACCTTGTCCTAACGCTTGTTGTAATGCTTGTGTTGCATCTGTAGTAACTTGTGTTATATCTTGTTCTAAGCCCTTCTCTCTAAGTGTAGTTTGTGCTTTAGCAAAGTCGTTAGTCTTAACCATTTCTTGCCACCAGCCTTGTGTTTCATCTGCTGTTTGACCCCATACAGAAGTAGTTAAGTTTCTCCAAGGTCTTGCAATATCTTCATAAGTAAGTTCTGGATTTGTGTAATTACTAAATGCAGCAAGTCTTGATTGTTTAAGTGAACTAATTAAAGCATCTTCATAGTCAGGGTCATCTCTTAATTTACCTGCAATCTCTGCTCTCTCGTTATCTGTCAATTTACCTAAAGTAGGTCCTAACCATTTATTGTAAAGCTCTGTAACTTCTCTTTCTCTCTCTGTGGTTCTATCTACTCCTGTTAATGCAGTAGAAGATAAGTAGTTTTCTAAAGACTCATCTCTTTTGCCTTCTGCATATGGATCAGCGAATAAAGATATTTGTTCTGTTGTATAAGTCTGTGACCAATCGCCTGTAACATATTTACTTGAAATCCAATTAACTAATGCCTCTGGTGCATTAGATACACCTGCTGCTTGTAAAGAGTTAGCTACTGCTATTTGACCATCTGTTATTGTTTGTGTTGCAGTTGCTGGATCAGCATAATAAGTTCTTAACCAATCTCTTTGACTTTGATTATTTGTTTGATACCAGTTAGTTGTCTGCCATTCAGCATCACTAATTTCTCTGCCTTCTACAGCAGCTTCTGCTATCAAAGAAATCATTTCTGGGTCTGTAATCCAAGGTGCAACTTGTGATTGTTCATTGATTGTTTCTACAAAACTTGCAAAAGGATTATCTATTAAAGAGGATAACTGATCTGTATTACCTGTAACTATAGCAACAGAATCAAAGAATGCTTTATTAACCTTAGCATTAGGACTTACTGTTGGAGCTTCTGGTGACACAATACCAGCTTTTACTAAATCATTATCCATAACTTCGTAAGCCATATAAATTGGGTTACCTTCATAGACTTCACCATTGGCACCAGGAACTTCGTACACTAGATAATTAGCACCATCTACATCCCATAGCCAAGCACCTTTTGGTACATTTAAAAACTCTGATTGTGCATTGCTTATCATTTGTCCAGATGATTCACTTGCTAATCCTGTACCTGTAACAACTTCACCACCTGTAGTAGGTGTTTCTATTACAACTTCTCCCTCATCAGTTGGTAAGTCTGTTGGTAAGTCTGTTGGTAAGTCTGTTGGTAAGTCTGTTGGTGCATCTGATAAAGAAACATATCCTTGTTCTACTAATCTTCCAAAATCGCTTCCTGCTAAACTTGATAATTCAGAAGATGTTACTAGATTTTCTGGTTTTTCTGTTGACCAACCATCTTGAATATAACTATCAGCTGTTCTAAAATCTACAACTTTTTCTGTATTATTTTTATATAAAGTTATTTGAGTAGCATTAAGATAGTCCTGTACTTCTTGTGGTGTTTTATTTTCTACTTTAGGAGTTACTACATTAACATTACTTGCACTTATTTTACTTTTAGCAAGTTCTATAGCATCATCTATTTCAGTTTGTTGATCGGCTCTAATTAAATTATATAAGACTTTTCTACGATTTTCTGTTCCTATTTCTTCACCAAAATCAGGTATTCTTATACCTGCTTTTTTAGCAGCTGCTTGTAATTGAATCATAGAAGAGTTCCTATCTATACCAAGGGTATCTTCTATAACTGATTCTTTGTTTGCTTCTGTCCAAATGTTAAATGTTTCATTTGAAACTTCTCCAGGTACACCTAGTGAACCTTCTTTTATAGGTTGATTATTAATTATTGCTGATTCAGGAACTTCATTTCCTGGTCTAGTATTTTTAGACCCCGTGTTGTACCACAACAAAGTATCTGGAGTTGTTGTAATAGCTCCAGTGTTATTTATTGGACTTACTATTCCTGGACCCTCATAAAGTGCTTTAGATATTAATATCCAATCACTTGATGTATCTACATTGTTACTACCAGGTTCAAATGCTTGTGCAATGTTTTCTGTTATAGTTTTTGTTGGATCAGCTAAAGCTTTAGATACAGCAGTAGGAGGATAAAAATTTGTAGTAAATACATCTACAAACTCTTGAACTTTATCTTCATTCAAATCTAATTTTGATTCATCAGGAGTTACAGAACTAATAGGTGGAGTTTCATTTTTCTTTCTATAGTATTCAGCATTTAAAGCAATTTTTGTTTTTTCTGCTGCTTCTGCTGACATACCAGATTGATAATCTTTACCACCAGGTCTTACAGCTTGTAGTCTATATCTACCAGGTGAGCCTACAACTAAATATTTAATCATTGTATATCTCCACGCCTTACTTGTGTTTGTGCAACCGTGTCAGCAAAATCTCCTGCCTCTGCTGGAACTTGTGATTCAAAACTTGGTCGCATACCACCAGCATTAGCTTTAGTCATAGCATCTAATATTTGTGCAGCAAAAACTTCTTGACTTGCTCTTTGGCTATCTACTACAGGATTTGTTTGTGGACCTTCAATTATTTGTGGAGGTGTATATGGTTTTATAGGAACTTCCATATTCATAAATTCCTCTGATATTTTTTTATTCATTTGATTAACATAATTTTCTATAGTTTGTCCATTAGCATCACTCGCACTGTAATCAATAGTTCCATTTTTAACTAATTTATTTGCGTTACCTTCACCCGAAAACCAAGCAACAGATACAGCATCCCAAGAACCATACTTATTAAAATACTCTTGTACTTTATATTTTGCGACTGCATCCTGTGCAACTGGATCGTGCCAATCTGCATTTTTATATCCTGCTTGTTCTGCCCAAGATTTTTGTGTTTCAGTTCCAGTCCAATTAATATCTAATATTCCATATGCACCTACAGCTTGTACTCTAATTTTTTTTCCAGTAACAATATCTGTAATTACTTCTGGTGTATGTTGTGCTTGATAATTACCAGAACTTTCTTGCATTTTTAATGCTTCTAAATATATATCTATTAATGCTGGATTATTGTCATTTGTCATTTCATTTTCCATAATACTACTGGGGAGCACCTGTGATGCTACCAATAATGAGATTATTAGTGGCTTGAATATCACGATTTCTTCCTAACCTTTCCTGTTCTTTTTGAGTAACTCTGTCAAATACATCTTTCATTCTAGCACTAGGGTCTATGTCTGTTACTCCTGGTTCTACTACAGGTTGTATGTGATTTCCGTAAGACTCTAGTTCTCCAGCTGTTGCCATAATATCTGTTGGTTGTTGTGCAAAATCTACATCTTGTTGGTATGCAGCTTGTGCCTCTGACAAGTAGGTATTAGCTAATAATTTTAGTTCATAAGGTTTTGGTTTTCTACCTAACTCTGCTTCAAATAAATTCTTAACACTGTTAGAAACTGCTTTATAATCTGGTGGTAAATACGCTTGTACTTTGGTTGGTTCTGGTATTGGGTTATCAAGATACACTTGCATAAGTGTTTCCCAACCACGTTCAGCTTTACCTTCACCATTTTGATTAGCTTGACTCATAAGGTCATACATAGCTTCTTTTTCAGATTTACCCCAAACACCTGGTCTAAATGGTCTATTTACTTTTACACCTAATAAACCTGCGTTAATAAGATTAGCTTGTATATCTCTTATCTCTTCTGGAGTAGATGCTTCAAATACATTCTGATCTCCATTGACATAAAAGTTTTCTCCATAAGCACCAATAGTTGTTACTTCTCCACCACGATTAATAACTGTAGCTGCATCAACACCAAGATAATTGCTTGTGTCACCTTGTAAGGCAAGAGTTAAAGCATTTTGTAAATTTTCTTGTTCATCAACTGGTTTATTTAAACTCCACTCAACTAAGTAATCTGTCCAACCAAGGTTCCTTGCTACATTCATAGCATCAGCTGTATCTTTAGATGCTTGTAACAATGCTATTTGTTCTTCAGTAGGAGTAATAGGGTTAGAACCAGCTAAAGGTTGTTTAACTAATGCTAATATCTCTGCTATAAATTGTTCTTTTTCTGTCATATTCCTAATCCTAATTGTACTAGCAAATCATCTTCATATTCAGGTTCTATCTCTCTTGATAACAGAGTATCAAACATAGGACCAAATTGTGGAGTTTCCTTTATTATTTTAGTAGCTTCATTTCTAAGTGCTGACCTTACACCTGCATAATCTTTACCAGTTTTCCATATAGTTTCTGACTTACCAGCAGCAACAAAACTATCTATAACAGTTTGTCTTATAGCTAAATATTTCTTAGTAGCTACAACTGTTTCAAAGTTTTGTAATTCTGGGTCATTAACCATTTTAATTAACTGGTCTATCTGCATTTCAATAGTAGGTTTATTAGGAGAACCAACAATACCAGGCTGTCCATAACCCCAATATCTTTGTTCTAGTTCTTTTTTCTTAGCATCTCTTAATGCTTTAGCAGCTGCTGTATTGTTACCCATAATGCCAATAGTTCTTTCATACTGCTCTAAAGCAACTGATCCTAATAGTTTATTCTTTGCAGTAGCCCATTGTTCAGGTGTTCTATATTCTCTTTTACCTTCTAATAAAGACCTCTTATAAGCATCATAAGAAAACTCTGCATAAACTGGAGGTGGTTCTAAATACCAAGCTACTAATGGATATTTGTCGTATATCTCCATATTGTCTTTCATCCAGTTAGCACCATCAACAGTAGAAGGATATTTCTCTATAGATACTGTTTTAGCAACTGTTAAAGGTAATGGATTTATACCATAAGTTTCAATAAATTTTTCTGTTGCTAAAGCATCATCATAGTTAACAGATTGTTTAATTGTTCTGTATTCATCAGCTAATGTTTCAAACATAAAGTAATCTGTATTTTTATCTGTTATTTCAAATATTGGTGATGAAGCACCAGCAGGTCCAAGCACTTGTGATACTGCTCTAAACAAAAATAATACTTTTGCTCCTTCTACTGCTTTCTGCATACCTTCTTTAGCTTTTTCTTCTGTGCTGTCATCAATCTGACCTGAATACAGTAATGCTTTGTATGTGTCTATAACTGTATTACCAAAAGCACCTTGTGCATTTTCTCCTTGATTAAATATTAATTTAATAAATTTATCTGCCCAAGCTGGTTTTAATCCTAATGCTTTAGTCCACTCATCTTTGTTTTGATAATCAAATGGAGGAAACTCACCGAACAATACTTTGTTTACTAAACCTTCTTCTGGAAAGTTTCTAAACATAAATGCAGCAGGGATCTGGACTACAGGTCCAAAACCTGGTAGCAATCCAGCAGCAATGTTTATACTCTCTGCATAAACAGGCATATTAACTCTTACATCCTGATTAGATGTTGCATCTTTAAACATCCAGTCTTGTATTAATCCTGTACCTGGATAGTTAAATACTACTTGTCCGTTGATAGGGTTTTTATAAAATATACCTTTACCTGTTGGTCCGAAAGTATCATTTTCTTGTGATGCACCATCCCAAATAGTTCCTGTTCTTGCAGCAACTTGTGGATTAGCTTTCATAATACCTATCCAAGTTGTGAGAACCTCTTGATACGCATTACCGAATGGGAACAACCAACGACTTGTTTCCCAAAATCTTCTTTGTTCTGTTATGTCATATAGTAATTTTTTAGTTGTATCTACACCATAACCTTTAGCCATTATTTCTATAAGTTCTGCATCATCAATACCATTTTTTATAAACAAAGAACTATTTGCTTTTTCTAAATCTTTTAATTTATTAAGTATAGATACTCTTACTGTTCCAAATTTACGAACCTCTTTAGTTTTATCATCAAATGTTTTTCCATCCCATAAAGGTTTATTTTCTAATTCATCTAGTAATTGATTTATCTTTTTTATTGATGTGTCTTTGTCAAAATATATATCTACTTTATTATTTTTTAATGCTCTAATCAAACTTAACATACTTGGCTCATCATAAGGTCCAATTACTGTTTTTAATTTATTTGTTTTTGGGTCTAGTACTTTTATTTTTAAATTTGATTTTCTAAAAAGTTCTAACAAATTTTTTTTAGGACCAAAATGTATTTGACCACTAAAATCTAATGTTATTTTTGTTCCAATAAATTCTATGTCTCCTGACTTAATTTTTTTCATACGCTCTATAGTTTTTTTATTTAATCCTGCTTTTTCTGCACCTGCAATAATTTTTTGCTTTACACTTTCAGAACTAATAGATATAAGTTCCTCTGACTTTTTCCAATAAGATGCTTTAAACACTGGAATACGAGATAGTGCATTAGTTGGTTGTGTCATAAACCACTTAAAACCATTTTCTGTAATTGTATCGTAGAAACCTTTTTTCTCTGTTGTTGGTGGTACTTTCCAATCTACATTATCAGGTAGTACACCATCACCACCAAATTTTTCTATGTATTTATTAAAAACATTTTTCTCATAAGCATCTACTTTTTTCTGTAATGCTTTAGCTTCTTTTTCTCCAAGCATATTTTTTTCTAGTAATTCTAAATCAGATTGTTTAGCTCCTATATTTCTTGCTGTATCTAGGTTAATTGTTTTACCATCAGCAGTTGTAAATTTTCCAGATATAACAACATTGTACAGATCTGGATTTACTGTTTTACCATCAGCAGATAAGAAACCTTTTAAGTTATTTCGCATACCTTCAATAAATAAATTAACTGCTTCATCATACTCTTGTTTAGTCAAGCCACTTGATCCATCAAGTAACTTAAACATATTGCTATTACCTGCTGTCAAGTTAAGCATTGCTTCTCTAAATTCATTACCTGGAGTTTTTAAATCAATAGCAAGTTTTGCAAAACCACCTGATACATCATCTGATAACTCTATGGCTGCAACTTTTTTTGTTATGGTATCTGTTCTAAGAAGGTTAATCATTCTCCATTGACCTTCTTGCCAACCTTCTAGGTTTCTTAATTTATTAGCTGATATATATTTCAACTTGTTATCAAGAACTATTCTTTGTCCTTTAGTTACTTGTCTAGCTACATCTCCTGTAGATGATTCAGAAATACCTAATTTAAAAGCAGTTGTATCTAACCAACCTTCCTTTGCATAACTTCCTCTAACACCAATGTTGTCATCAAAAATTCTAGCAAGTAGTCCGATAGGATGGTCTAATGCCCCTAATGCACCATTCGCTACAGCTCTTAATTGTTCTTCAGCTATAACCCTAACTGTCCAAGCTGGTCTTAATAAAACTAAGGGTTTAAATAATTGACTTACATAAAAATCAATACCATTACCTACACCTGATTCACCAACAATTCCTAACAAATCTCTATACCGACCATTGAAACTTGAATCTAGTTTGTTTACAAGTTTTATAACTTGACTTGGATTTTGTAATTTAAGGTCTTGCGTAAGTGTTGACTCTAAAACATTTTTTGTAAAGAATGTTTTAGACACTTCATCAATTTGGTTATCAGTCAAATTTTGAAATTCTTTATTACCTTTATCTCTTTGTTTTTTCCAAAACTGTCCGAATTGATCAGCTACTCCACCAAATCTATTTAGTTCTGGTAAATTTGTTGCTGTATCAGATTGTTCTTTTAAAACTCTTTGCAATACTGTAAATACATCATCAACAAGTTTGTCATTTTTACTTGTAAGTTTTCCTGATGTTTCTAATTTGTTTTTGTAAATAACTCGTAAATCTGAAAAATCATCTACTACTTGATTAATAATTGCTGCACCTCTACGAGCAGGGTTTTTTGTTTCTAGTTTATCAAGCTCTGTAATCATATCTTTTACTCGTTGACTACGATTTGTTGTTGTTCCTGCTGGATCAAGAAGTTTAAGAAACTTTGTATATTCAACAATTAAGTTATCTGGATTGTTAGCACTAAGTTTTGTTTGGTACTGTGGACCAAAGTAGTCATCAATAGCTCTTCTAAAAGGTCCTATTTTCTGAACTTTAGGCACCATACCTTCTGTACCAACTGCTAACACTCTAGGTGTTAATATATTTTTAACTGCTGCTATAGCTTCTTGTTTATCAAGACCATCAGCTAAACTAAACAGTTCTTTTGTAAATTGAGTAAACTCATCACTCAATGCTTCATTTTTTACTACAAATTGATTTACTAAATTAAAGTTAGACTTTAATAATATTTCATCAGGTTTATCTTTGTTATCATATAAAAACTCTGCCAAGTTATCTCCAAGTTTTCCATCTATAGCTTCTTTAGCAGATGTCTTACTAAAAGATTTTCTCATAAATCCATTTAGTAAACCAAGACTGTCAGCACCTTCATCAGTAAGAGTAAGCATACTTTTACCTGCTTTAACACCCTTAACAGCTTTACCTGCCCAAAAAGCTGGGTCAAGTAAATTAAGACCTAAGTCAATAAGACCTGTATAAAAATCATAAGCTCTATCTTCAGGACCTGCAATAAACTCTAAGGGCTTAAACAACACACGACCTGGAGTCATATGTGGACTTTTACCTCTAGCAATTAATGCAGCTGCTCTGTCACCATCAAACTGTGCAACTTTCTCTTGTTCAAATACTTGGTCAAATACATTAACTCCTAAAGAAGAAGCAGCTAGTTGTCTAGCTCGTATAGGGTCTGCACCTTTATCAATTAAATCTTTGTATGTTTGTGTTTTCTCTGGATCAGTAGATTGAAACAAGGCAGTACCTAAATCAACTTTCTGCCCTTTTTCTTTAGCTTCTCTCCAATATGCAAATGGTTCTATTTGTGCTTTTTTATATGCTTCAGAAAATGTTGCACCTTGTTGTACTAATCCAATAGTTCTAATAGGTTCTGCAATAACATTTTCATAAAGAGAACGAACACCTAATAGTCCACCTTTAACTGCTAACTCTGAAAACCCACCTGTATCAGGGTTGACATTAAATTGTTCAAAGACTGCATTTTTGATTGCACCATAAGTTTTCTCCTTAGCTTTACTAAAGAAGTCTGTTAGACCTTCTACAAAAGAATCATCTGATTGTGCTTTAGTAGCTTGTACCATAACTGATGCAGGTATGTTTGCACTTTGTTGGTTTATAGAACTAAGTCTGTTTGCCTCATCTGGAGTAACCATTATAAGAACTCTAGTAAACTGTCATCACCTGTTTCTAGCCAACTGTCATAAACAAAGTTTCTAATCTCTTCGGCTTGTAATACTTGATTTGTTGCTGGAGGACTAATACCAGGACCAAAATCTAGTCCAGAAGTAACTGGCTCACTAGGTCTTTGTGTACTTGCAAACACATCCATTTGTGGCATTGACTGTTTAGGAGCTTGTGGCTGTGGTAAATCTGTAACTTTAGGCAAACCACCAGTAGCAGCAACTTGTTCTTTAATCTCTTTACCTTCACCAAAAGTAGTACCAGCAGTAAGACCTGCAACCATACCACCTGGATTTCTTCCTATTGATCTGGAAGAACCATTAAATTTATTTTTATTTAAACCTTTGTTACTCGCTGATCTCGTCATCTTCATCCTCTTCTTCTTCTTCAAAAAATTGAAATGCTGAACTTATAACCATATAACCAAATGGGAATACTAAAGGTGGAAGTTGGTCAATGTACATTTTGCCTCGTGGCTTAAATACATCTTCTTCTAAAATGATGTCATCACCAAGCTCATCAACATCTACTAAACAAAAATCTACAATCTCTTCAAATTTTTTATTAATTGACATTATCCACCTAACCCACCAAGTAGTTGAGCTATGCCTGGTGGAGGACCTTGTGGTGGCAAAGCACCTCCTCCAAGCAATTCTTGTTCAGCTGTTGGTATCTCTGGCTCTTCTGCTGTAAAGAACTTATCTAAGATATTTTGCATATCATCAGGATTCTTTCTTATCTGCACAACAGCCATAGTTGCCTTTGGGTCGCCCTGTTGGGCTTGTGCTAACAATGTATCAAACAATACACTGTCTGCTTTTTCTTTTGTAATTCTATCGTTAACTCTAACAAGGTTATCTAAACCATCTAGGTTTTCTTGTAGTGTTTGTCTATCAATAATACCAGCTTGTAGTAACTGTAAACCAGTCACAATCTTCTGTGGTTCATCATATCCAGCCATAGCTCCATAGACTCTTCTTGTCTTGTAAGAACTAATATCTTTTCCTGGATCGTATGTTTCTGAATAAAAAGTATTGTCCATATAACCAGATAGTGATTTAGAATTACCACCATACATTTTTGCATCCCACTCTAATCGTTTAGCATCAATCATCTCTATAGCATCAGACATAACTGTGTGATACTCTCTAATCATAAGTGACATAGATGCACCTAACTCTTCAAGTCCTCTACCAGTAGCAAAACTAAGTGGTGACTGTGAATCATCAGATACAGGGTAAGAACCACCAACACGAAGTTGTCGTTCTATTCTATCTATTTGTTGGAAAATCTGATAAGGAACATTAGATGCTGGTTTAGATACTTGTGTACCTGGAGCTAAATAGTTAACAGCGAATCTACCTTTACGATATTGTCCTGACTCTATCTCTCCAGAAATGTTAGTTTCTGTAAACACTGCATCTTCCATTGCTATTATTGACATCACATTAATCTTTGCCATAGAAGCCATAAGTCCTATGATCTGGTCATACTGTCCTTGCAATCTATCAAAAGCAAATTTCTTTGCAATAACAAATGCAGGTCCACTATCAAGTGGATTTGGTATGAAGTCAAGAATAGTTGCAGAGGTCATATGGAAAATGTATGTACCTTCTTCATTGTAATACTCTGCTATTAAGTCGCCCTCACCATTTGAGTTTGCCCAAGAGCCGTTATAAGAATCTGTGTATGCAGAAGCATAAGCATTACCAACACCAAGAGTGTTTGTTTGGTAAGGGTCTTTAGACATAATTTTGTCTGAAAACTTAGGATAAACTTTTGCTAAAGATTCTTTAGGTACTCTACGAACAATAGCCATTTCTTTTGGTTGTTGGTCTGCACCAAAGTAACCTGGGAAACAGTTGTATGGATCACGAAGTTCTGCACAAGGATATGGTGTTCCGTTAGCATCTCTCTTCTCTCTAATTACCCATACAGCAAAACCATAACCAGGTAACCATCTACCTACTTGTGGCATTTGTAAATCTAATTTTTGTACCTCATCATAGGCATTAACAATTCTGCCAATCTTTTCAGCTTTCATTCTTGCTCTGTCAGAATCTTTACCATTAGGTACATCAACTTTTAAGTTAGGAATACGACCAATCTTTTGTGACAAGTGTTCTAGTCCAGACATCATAAGGTTTGGTACAGGTACTTGCCAATCTTGGAAACCTTTAAGGTTATCTCCAAGCAATGCTTGAATACCATCTGGTCCACCATTCATAATGGCACGAATACGACCACGAGTAGAGTATGCACTCTGGTTGTCAAAGTGTAATTGTGTTACTTGATATTGTATTTCTTCAGGTGTCATTCTAACTCCAAGGCGTTTCGTTCATATCAGTTATATCCCATTCTCCAAAACTTGGTTCATAATCTAATCCTACTTCAGCCAATCTTTCTTTTTGCATTCTTCTTATAACTTTCATTGGAAACCAAGAAGCCATAACAACATCTGACTTATTATTTCTACCAGACTGCTTACTAGCACCAGTAGAAAAATAAATTAGTTGCCTACGATATATATTACTCTTAGTTTCGCTTTCTGCACTACCATAAGGCAAACTTATTAATTGTTCCTTAAATAATTCTCTCATACTTCCAACGCCAAAGATAGGGTCAAATTTATTTTTTTGTGTCTGATGTCCTTCTAAGTAAATACCTACTCGTGAACAGTAATCTTTTAAATCTTTATCTTGTCGTATCGCTCTCTGAAAACCATTCTCTTCAATAACCCAGTGTGAAAGTCCATACATTTCGTGCCATTTCTTTATGGTTTGTTTAGCTTGTATGACACCACCACCTTCTTGGTTTTCTATATCAACCATATAAAGTTTTCCTGAATCAGAATCTATAGCCCATAAGAAACAAGCCTGATAACCTGTAGAAGCTGGGTCAAGTCCTGCTATCAAATGTGTTCCAGCAGGTACCTGCCCTACAACTCTATTTACATCTCTACAAACATCTATCTCTTCTACATCAAACATTGTTATACCATCTACAAATGCTTTGTTAAGATACACCATCTCAAAGATAGCTTTACCACCTGTGGTTTCAGCTGCGTGTAATCTTGACAATAACCATTTGTAACTACGCTTTCCTGCCCATAACATACAGTCAGTATGTAACTCAATTTCGTTTTCTGGCAGTACACACTCTGTACTATGTGCCTCTTCTACAATTGTGGTCATCTCTGGGTTTTCTAAAAGAAAGTTATATAAATCTTCAGGATGCTGTCTTGATCCAATAACAACAATAGCTGTATGTTCCTCTTTACGACTAGATAGTGTGGTTGTCCACCATTGTCTAGTCTGCTCTCTAGCACTAGGTTGTATAGTTGTTCCGTGGTCCTCAATGTCATCAGCAATAATTAAGTCACAGTCACGAGAAAGAATCTTACCACCTTTACCTACAGCAACCATAGTTGGTGATTTAATACCAGTAACTGTTCTTGTAGCAGTAGTAAACTGTCCAGATGTCCAGGACTTACCTGATCTATTCTTAGGTTTAAAGGTAGCTCCTGGTCCACAGAAATCCTCTATAAGTTTTTCATTATGTTCTAAGTGGTCAACTACAGCACCTACAGCATTCTTTGCAATCTCTTCGTTACCACCAACCCACATAATCCTGACATTAGGATTTTTACATATCTGCCATATAGCAAAGTGTGTTAATAAGTCAGTCTTGCCGTGTCGTGGTGGGCTAAGAATCATCTGTTCTCCACCAGTATCAATAGCACCTAAGATAGATTGAATCCAGCGTTGATGAAAGTCTGCTGTTTCATACTTATCTCCTGTTTCTGTTTGGAAGTACCTATCTCTAAAATCTTCAAATTTCTGTAGTGAATCAATAGCCTCTTGTGGGGTTGACCAATCTTCTCGTTGTTCTGCATTAGTTTTATCTATGCGATAAGCATTGTGCATTTTATTTACTATATCTTTAGCTACGCCTATAAGTCGTGCTACATCAGATTGTGTAATTGTTTTCTGCTCTACTAGACTTGCATAATTTTCTACATAGTCTTTGTAGTGTTCACCACGATTTAATGTTGTTTCGTTTATATCTAGTTTATTAATAGCTTCTAGTCGTTCACGCTCTTTAGCTCGTTTGTATTTAGCTCTATTAGAACATTGAGTAGAACAGTAACGACTGTTACCATTCTTTATAGTAAATTTTTTCTCACAACCTGTATTGCTACATTGTTTGCGTTCAGCCATTATTGTATTTTAGGAAGTTTTTTAATTTTCCCATTCTGTGTTCTTGCAAATCTATGTGTCTTTGTTTCTCTACTAGGAATTAAAGTACCACTATAAGTTTTGTTACCCCATTTCCAACTTACTTTTCCACTAGATTTCATTTCATTCTCCTAAATCCATTTGTTGCGTAATACAACTGTACCTGTTTTTTTGTATAAATTCTACCACTAGGTGATTTAAATTTATTAGGACCTATTTTCTCAAAAGGCATTTACCACATCCTGCAAGACCAGTATCTTGCACTTGTTTTGTCTTTGGCTGTGGAACATTTGTGTCTGGCACGAAATGAAGCTCTAGCTTTTGGATTATCTTTTCTAATCTCCATATTAGGATCGCCAAACATAACCTTTTTAACTTTGCCATTATCTGATACAAAAACTTTAAATTTCTTTCTACCATATCCTGGTTCGCCCTTTTGAATCCTCGTAGGATTGTTGAGCTTCACTTTCATTCCTCGCCATTCAGCCATTACTTCCTCTTCTTAACTTTATTTTTTTTCATCCCTTTTTTAGGGTTGTAACCTTTTTTTGGCATTGTATCTCCTATACTATATGTTGTATGAGTGATTATATCAAAGGAAAACAATATCCTAATCATAAACCCTCTACTACATATAGTAGTGGAAGAGTCTGCGTTCACAAAGAATGCCAGACAGTTATTTCTAAATACAATAAGTTTAAGTACTGTAATAAACACAAACCTCGCTCTTATCCTAGAATTAAAGGTCGCCAAGCTCCTACTGGTTTACAAGATCCAGTGGGGTAAAAAAAATTTTTTTATTCAAAGAAACTCTCTAAATCGTTTACACCACAAGTAGGGCATAAGCCATCAGTAAGCTGATCTGCCCAAAAAGGATTCAAACATAGGTCGCAATCTTCTACAGGTATATCATCATTCATAAAAAGACTATACCATACCCTAGACTAGGAGCTAGGGATTTTGGGTTAATCACAAACAGGGAAGTGTTTTTGATACTTTATTATAAACCAGATTAGAAAGTAAGTCAATAAACAAAACCCCGTATTGCTACAGGGCTTTGTACACGTACAGTCTGTCCATTTACTGTAATGAAAAATATAACAATCCACAAAAACATCTCACCTTAAACAATACCTTCAAGTACACCACATACTTAAATTTTGATGAAAAGCCTTTCTTTCTTATTATAAATTGAAGCATATCCTCATATGCTGCACCTAGTCTTTCTAGGTACTTGCATATTAGTTAAGTTGTGATACTATGACAACAACAAACAAAACATTTCTCTAGCTCTAAGGAAAGGAATGTTGGATCAACACTAAAGGGAACGTGGACTAGCTGGACCATCTTAACTAGGGTAATAGCCTATTACTTCACATATTTATTTGTTACTATTTTTAGTTCATTCTGGTTTTGGGAGGGAGTGACACAGGGTTAGAACCACAATAAAGAAACTACAACTAGAATAAACATTATGAAATGCACAGAGTGTAAACAACCACTCAAACAGATCAGAGATAATACTTATTACTGTATTAGTAGTATTACTAACTGTAGTTTATCTACCAAGACAGTGCATATTTCTTAGTAAAAGTTTCCAAGGATTTACTGGTGTGTTACGTTACACTACGGGCATATTCATATTGACATATGCATTTATATCTACTCAACGCAACATATTACATATTATAGGACAGTTTTTTTTCCTTAGTGTTTATAGGGTTTTATCTAAGAAATACTACAAAATAAGACATAGTGGAAAACATAGGATATATTTTTTTTAATAATGGGTGTACGGTGTTTTAATATGGATAACGATAATAAGATTACTCTCATAACATCCTCTACACTTCACAACAATAACCAACTAAAAGAAATCTAATTAAGATCCCCAGTAAAAGAAATCTAATTAAATAATTTGTATTACTTCTGTAATGTGTATACTAAAGGTTACAAACATAAAGGGACAAATGGAAAATTTATTAACAACTACAAAGAATGTATATAACTTTAAAAACAAGTTGTATATTACTTGTAATTGTAATGGTTGGGCAGAACACAACAGAAATAAAAGTTGTGGTCAATGTGTTCGTATACCTAATAAAAATCATTTGTTTTCTAATGTAAAAGAAATCACTAAAAATGATTTCTTAAAAAGAATACGCAGAAATTCTAAAGCTTATGAAAAAGAATTATTTCTTACTTTATCAAGTTTAGAGTTAACTGGGCAGTTAGCTGTAGAAGGTCAAAATATTTTGAAAATGTTACAGCTACATAATCCTAATCTGCATATATAAAATAAAGGGGAAGTAATGAAAACTAAAGAAAAAAAATATTATCTTCGTAAGTGTGACGGATGTAATAAGGGGATGAGTAAAGGTATTTATTTATTCAATGAATATTATTTTTGTAACGAAGATTGTGTAACTAAAAACTATAAAAGATTAGATATAGTTTTTAACCTACCTATTAACCATATTGAAGATTCTGTAACTTATGAAGAATTTTTACAATGGATTAATGATGATAATAATTATGAGTTATATCAAGTTTATGATTATTACAACGGCATTGCTGAGTGGTATATAGGGGATGATTGGGGCTACCTTTTTGATGAAGAAGGCAACGAAATAGATACAGAAGAAGTACAAGAAAAACAAATAATAGAAGGGAAGTAGGGAAGTAATGGCAATAACAAAAAATGTTAATTGGTGGGATTTTAGAAACTCATTCAAAGAGAGTAGAGCAGATAGTTTCTCATCCGAGGGATTATATACTTTATATAATTACTTTAATGATTTAAGCGAGGATATTGGCGAAGATATAGAGCTTGATGTAATAGCCATCTGTTGTGACTTTGCCGAGTACGACAGCTTAGAAGAAGCATTAGAGCAATATGACGATATAAATACTCTGGACGAGTTGGAGCAACATACAAGCATATTAAATATATCAGTGTTTTTCGATAATCACAAAGGTATTATTATCCAACAATTTTAGACAGTTAGGCACTCTATTTCTTTTGTTGTAGGGTGCTTATAGTGTTTAAAGGTTAGACACTAAAGGGAAGGAAGAAAAATGAATAAAGAAAAACTATTAGAAAAATTAAAATTAATATTAGAAGATATCAATGAAGATTATGATTCAACCAAAGATTCTTTAGTTGATGACTACGAGCATATATTAGAAGATAACAAGATAACTCATATCGTAGAATATAGTAGAGATACACAAGACTTTAACATAGGTTACGAATTGGGATACCTTAGAGCATTAGAAATAACAACCGATAGATTTACAGAAATAGAAAAAGAGGTTAATTAAATGTTAGAAATAGATTGTATGAATTGTAGAAACACGGAAGAATACAGCACAGAAGAACAAGGAAAAGATATTTTTTGTTCAAGGTGTTTTTCTATGATTAATACAGACACAGGAGAAGTTAGAGAGCCAACAAAAAAAGAGTTAAAAGAAATTATACCTATGTTTGATAAAGAACATAGTAATTTAGTTTTAGAAAATTATTATTTATAAAGGAAGGTTAATTAAATGTTAGAAATAGAAAACTTAAATAGAGAGGATAGAATATGAAATTTAAAGTAATTGATTTTGTTGAGTGTGATTATTGTGAAGAAGATGGCATTATTAATAATCATATTTATGAGCAAAACAAAAATAATTTAAATAATATTAAATGTTGGAATTGTAACAATGTTTATATAGTTGATAGCGATTATATGCACAAGTTATTTAATCAGGAGCTTAATTAAATGTTTAGTATAGAAGGATTAATAATAACGATCGGTTTTATAATCGTGTTACGTGTGGCTATTGTAGGCACATTAGATCAGGTAAGAGATTACAGAATGATAAGGGAATATAAAAGACTATTTCCAGAAGTATGGGGGAAGGAATGAGTTATTGTACAAACAAAATACATAATGATAAATGTAATTGCTGGAGATAATATAAAAAATTAATAAAAACTAACCAACACCAGATTAAGCACCGATTATCCCCTTTTAGTCGGGGTTTTTTCTATGGATCAGTATAACTAAAGTGTAGGCACATACCGACTATGCAGCGATATTGTAGGCACATAGAAAATGTAGGTTAATAACTATACTACACCTATTGACAATGTGTCGTATAGTAAACATCATTTGACAACAAATACAATGTAGGTATAATGTAGGTAGGTTAATTAAAGAGAGGAAGATATGAATAAGAATAAATGGGGTTATAAATATAACTTCAACACAATAGAAGATAATAATGATTTACCAGGTATTAAATTAAAACTTGTTAATTCAATTAATATTACAACTAATTTAGGTAAAGATTATGCCGATCAACAAGCTAAAAACTATATAGAAAACTATGAATATCCAGGAAGAATAGTAGATATTTATTATTCATTAACAAATAATAGATATATGCCTGGTATTAATTATGTTGGTAAGACTAAAGAAAGTGTAGGGAAGTAATGGAAGTTGAATTCATATACGATAGTAAGAACAGGGTTGTAGGTGTAATCCCAATAGACATAGTAGAGGAGAAAGAATAATGGCTAAACCAAAATTATATACAATGTTTGTATCATTTTCAGCTATGGATATGGAACAAGCAATAGAATATATACACGAATTAGATGATAAGGATATTAGAAGTTGTTTGGAGGAAGAATAATGGTTTGGAAAGTAATTGAATTAAGTGAATGTAGAAATAAATACCCTAGCAGAATACAAGATAGTGTAGTTGATGATGTGTGTACAAGCACAGAGATATTTGCAACACATCATTTAGATTTTGGTAATGGACTAGAAGCTATTGAAATGTGTAAAGAATGCTATGAAGATTGGGATATGGGAGGATATTAATGTTCGCAGTAACAACTAAAGAATGTATACATTGTAGGCAAACAGGTACAGTTATGGTAGATAGGAGAGCTTATAAAGAGTTTACTCAAACACCACGACACCTTAGAAGATTGATACAGGATATATTTCCAGATCATAGCAAAGAACAAAGAGAGCAGCTGATGACAG
>Ga0181597_10002626_pt1 | contig 19367 bp, 17 predicted proteins | sample 041ome_5_FD_148647 | JGI IMG/M metagenome (GOLD analysis project Ga0181597, IMG submission 148647) | Coastal salt marsh microbial communities from the Groves Creek Marsh, Skidaway Island, Georgia - 041403US metaG (spades assembly) | ecosystem: Environmental > Aquatic > Marine > Intertidal zone... | reverse complement strand
ATCTCTATTAAAAAATTATTTTCTGTAGTTTCTTCAATCCTAATCATATTACAATGGTTTACATGGTCACTAGAAAAGATTTTAACCGATATATGATGCCGACATACAAACCGGCTGAGTTTGTTCCTTCAAAGGCAAAGGGGTCTTGGGTCTGGGATAAAAAAAATAAAAAATATATAGATTTTGCATCCGGAATTGCAGTTTCTAGCTTAGGGCATTGTCATCCAATTTTAAATAAAGCTTTGGCAAATCAATCCAAGAAAATTTGGCACCTATCGAATTTACTAACCAATGAACCTGCACTTAGGCTGGCTAAAATTTTCTGCAAGCACACATTTGCTGAAAAAGTGTTTTTTTCTAACTCTGGAGCTGAGGCTGTAGAAGGTGCAATAAAAACAGCCAGGAAATATGCATACACCAATATAAGCAGGAAGAAGAACGAAATAGTTTCATTCTCTGATGCTTTTCACGGACGAACAATGATGACAATTGCTCTCAATGGATCTGATAGATTTATTGAAGGGTTTGGACCTATGCCTGAGGGAATTAAACATCATCCATTCAATGAAATAAAAAATCTAGAGAAGGTAATCACAAAAAAAACTGCAGCTGTAATCGTCGAACTTGTTCAAGGAGAAGCAGGAATTATTAAAGCAAAAAGAGATTTTATTCAAAAGATTAAAAAGCTATCTAAACAAAATAATGCGCTAATTATTATTGATGAGGTTCAATCAGGCGCTGGAAGAACTGGAACCTTGTTTGCCTACGAGCAATTTGGTATCAAGCCAGATATCATGTGTTGCGCCAAAGGTATCGGTGGAGGCATTCCCATTGGTGCAATACTCACATCCACAAAAATTGCAGAATGTATGCAGCTTGGCTCTCATGGATCCACCTTTGGAGGAAATCCATTGGCTTGTGCGGTTGCCGAGCAAGCCATGACCATGCTGTCTAAAAAATCATTGCTCAATGGAGTTAAGAGAAAAGAAAAATTATTTTTAAAAGAACTCAAGAGTATTAACAAAGAGTTTAAATGCTTTAGCGCAATCAGAAGCTCGGGCCTATGGATAGGATGTAAATTAAATATAACTGACAACTTTAACTTAGATACCATGATGAAAGCATGCTATGCAAAAGGGTTGATGATTTTAAAGGCCAACAATAACACAATTCGAATTGCTCCAAGTCTGATTATTGAAGACGACGTAATATTAAAGGGTCTAAAAATATTAAGAAGCTCTATTCAGGAGCAGCTTCAATAGATTTTGGTATCTCTTCGAGCATAATCCTTCCATTATACCCAGTGGGTAACACACGACCTCGCTTTGCTCTTGAAGAAATATAATCTTCAAGATCTTTTAGGGTCCATGTTTTTCCGCCAGTTTTCCCTTCATGATGAATGTGAAGTTTGCTATCTTCAGCTAGACAGCAAACATCCATCATAAACTCAGATTTTTCTTTGAAGGCTTTAGTCGAGATACTTATCAATTTATTTCCCTTGCCCTTAGGAAGAACAGGTAATTCTTCTATAGGAAAAATTAACATTTTATTACTTACCTTTCCTTTGTTATCCTGCGAGGAAAAAGTTGCTGCAACATATTTATGATTTTCATTGATTGCAATTGGAGAAATGACACTAGCTCCTTCAGGAGTCTTCATAAATTGTTTTCCTTTTTTTTGGTTTGAAATTGCATTAGATAAATTGCTTATAAAGCCAAAGCCTGCCGAATTGGAAATTAAGATTTTAGATTCCTCGATTCCAATAGCAACACCCTCAAATGTAACGCCTGATTCAGCCACAACTCGACCAGTTAATGGCTCACCCATTCCTCTGGCAGATGGCAATGAATGGGCAGGCAATGAAAATGCCTTGCCACCAGAATCAAAAAAAACAGTGGTTTGATTATTCCTGCCTTTAGCAAAATGCTGTAACTTATCATCCCCCCTATAGGTAAGACTGCTTGGATCAATATCGTGACCTTTAGCTGATCTAATCCAACCTGCTTTAGATAAAATCACAGTAACCGCTTCTGAGGTAACCACTTCTTCTTCAGAAAATGCTTTGGCATCTGAGGCAGACTCAATTGGAGAATTTCTGTCATCTCCAAATTTTTCTTTGATTTCTATAAGTTCGTTCTTAATGTAAGTTTTTAACCTAGCTTTTGATTTAATAATTTTTTCAAGCTCGGATCGTTCAGATTCCAACGTGGCCTTTTCTTCTTCGAGCTTAATTTGCTCCAACTTAGCTAACTGTCTCAAGCGAATTTCTAAAATTGCATTTGTTTGTATTTCTGAAATCTTAAAGACTTTCATTAATTCTTTTTTTGGATCATCGCTGTTTCTGATGATGTGAATAACTTTATCCAGATCTAAATAAACAATTAATAAACCTTCCAAAATATGAATTCTATCGTGTACCTGATCTAATCTATGCTCAAGTTTCCTCATTACAGTTTGTTGCCTGAACTTAAGCCACTCAGCAATCAGATCTTTTAAAGCAAATACTCTCGGGGATCCCTTTAAGCTAATCAAATTCATGTTTGCTCGATAATTTTTTTGTAAATCTGTAGTTGCAAAAAGATGATTCATTACTTCTTTAGCATCGATACGATTGGACTTTAGAGATATGACTAATCTGACAGGCTCTTTGTGATCTCCCTCATCCCTTAAATCAACCACCATAGGAAGTTTTTTCTTTTGCATTTGATCGGCAATTTGCTCAAGAATTTTTGAACCAGAGGCTTGATGAGGTAAAGCTCTAACAACAATATCATTGCCCTCAGTATCCCAGTGAGCCCTGATCTTAAATCCACCTCTTCCCGTCTCATACATTTCAACAAGCTCTTCAGCAGATACAATGATTGGTGCTGGATTACTAAAATCAGGGCCTTGAATAAATTTTAATAAATCTTTTGTTGTAGCCTTCGGATTATCTAGAACATGAATACATGCATCTAAAATTTCATTTATGTTGTGAGATGGGATATCGGTTGCCATACCAACAGCAATTCCTGTGGTGCCATTTAGAAGAATGCTTGGTATCTTCGCAGGTAAAATTGTAGGTTCAAGTAGTGAGCCATCAAAATTGGGCTGCCAATCAACTGTTCCTAGCTTTAATTCAGAAAGAAGTAAATCAGCAAATCCTGTAAGTTTTGATTCTGTGTAGCGCATTGCGGCAAATGATTTAGGATCATCTTGAGTGCCCCAGTTTCCCTGTCCATCTACTAGCGGATATCTAAATGAAAAATTTTGTGCCATGAGCACCATAGCTTCATATGCCGCGCTATCTCCATGAGGGTGGAATTTACCTATTACATCCCCTACAGTCCTAGCAGATTTTTTATACTTTGAGCCGGCGTTAAGACCTAGCTCACTCATTGCATAGAGAATTCTTCTTTGCACTGGTTTCATTCCATCACCAATATGAGGGAGGGCACGATCTAAAATGACATACATAGAATAGTTGAGGTAGGACTCCTCAGCATATTCTTTCAAACTAATAGAATTAGGATTTTTATTCATAATTAAACTGTTACTATCTTGCCTCGTTTTTCAAGCCACTCTTTCCTTGCTCCTGCGTTTTTCTTAGAGAGCAATAAATCCATCATGCTATTTACGTTATCAGTTGAGGTAATTGTCAGTTGAACCAATCTTCTTGTTTTGGGGTCCATCACTGTTTCGCGCAATTGCGAGGGATTCATTTCTCCCAAGCCTTTAAATCTTTGAATCTCTATTTTTGGCTTTCCAGGCTTTGTTTTTAATTTTTTAACTATTGAATCTTTTTCAGCTTCATCAAGAGCGTAAAAAACTTCCTTGGCACAATCTATTCTGAACAAAGGCGGCATAGCAACAAAAATATGCCCAGCCTGAATTAATGGCTTGAAGTGACGCAGAAAGAGTGCACATAACAATGTAGCAATATGAAGGCCGTCAGAATCAGCATCAGCTAAAATACAAATTTTTCCATATCTCAAAGAGCTGATATCAGAACTACCAGGATTGACTCCAATGGCTGTAGAAATATCTTTTATTTCAACAGATTTCATTATCTCAGAGCTTTCTAAATCCCAAGTATTTAAAATTTTTCCTCGGAGAGGCATGATTGCTTGAAATTTTCTTTCTCTTGACTGTTTGGCTGAACCTCCTGCTGAGTCACCTTCCACGAAAAATAATTCGGTTTCATTCAAATCGGTGCTATTACAGTCTGACAGTTTTCCAGGAAGTGCGGGGCCTTGAAATGTTTTCTTTCTATCAACTACTTTGTGCTCTTTTGTTCTGGCCTGTGCAGACGCAATTGCAAGTTCAGCTAACTTTTCTCCCTCCTCCGTATGTTGATTGAACCATATGCTTAGAATATCTTTGGTTGTAGAATTTACAAAAGCTTGGTGCTCTTTTGAGTCTAGCCTCTCTTTGGTTTGTCCTGCAAATTGAGGGTTTTTTAATTTTGAGGAGATGATAAAGGTGCTGTGTTGCACAACGTCATCAGCTGTAATTTTTAAACCTTTTGGAATTAGATTTCTGAACTCACAAAATTCTTTGACTGATTCTAACAAACCTGCTTTAAAACCATTCAAGTGAGATCCGCCTTGAGCTGTTGGAATGAGATTCACATAAGATTCATTCATAAGATTTTTTGCAGGCTTTGTAGACCAATTTAAAACAAAGTCAAGCGCATTATCATCTCCTAGTTTGCTACATGAAATTGATTCTTCTAAAAGCAATTCAATATCACCAGAAGACTCTGATAAATATGAAATTAGCCCATTTTCATAATTCCAAGATATCTTTTCATTTTTTTTATCATCATGATATTCAATGGTTAAGCCAGGACATAATACTGCTTTGGCTTTAAGCAAATGCTTTAAACTACTTTTATCAATCTTGATAGTTTCAAAGTACTGAGGATCTGGTAGGAAGCTAATTGATGTTCCTGTGTTTCTAGGGCCTATGTCACCAACTTTTTTCAGATCTGAGGTTTTTTCACCACCCTCAAAACTCATTTCATATCGGTGACTCTCCCGTTTAATTTCTACTGATAGATTTTTAGATAGCGCATTTACCACCGAAACTCCCACGCCATGCAAACCTCCAGAAAAATTGTAATCTTCACCTGAAAATTTTGCTCCAGCATGTAGTTTGCACATTATGAGTTCTACGCCAGAAACCTTATGCGCCGGATGAATATCTACTGGCATGCCTCGGCCATCATCTGTGACAGAAACAGATCCCTCTTTGCAGAGAGTGACTTTAATCTTCGCACAGTGACCGGCTAAAGCCTCATCAATTGAATTATCTAAAACTTCCTGAATCAGGTGATTTGGACAAGAGGTGTCAGTATACATACCAGGTCTTTTTCGGACCGGATCTAAGCCTGATAGAACCTCTATCGACTCTGAATCATAATTTTTAGCCAATTATTTTTTTCCTGATAATAATGAACTTTTAACTAGTATTCTACTCTAACTAAATTGAAAGAAAGGTATTAATTTCAGAGATTTTAGGAGATTTTTTCACAATAGACTAGAATGTTATATATAGCATTTAAGTGTAAAGTAGACTTGACATACAGACCCTAAAAGAGGTCTAATGTGTGCACTGTAAACATTAAATTTTAATATGAATAAAAAAATTCTAGCCTCATCTTTGCTTGCCTTCAGCATTCACTCATCTGCTGACAGCTTACTAGATATTTATAACGATGCATTAGAAAACGATCCTCAATATAGATCAGCAGAGTTTTCATATTTATCAGGCAAGGAAATTAAAGTCCAAGGTCGTGCTGCACTTCTTCCAAGTATATCGATCAGCGCACAGACAAATTGGAATGAATACTATCAGAATGGCAATCTGCAAAATCAATACAATAACTTTAGTACCTCAGCCCGTCTCACTCAACCATTAATTAGATTGGATACGTGGTTTAAATACAGGCAATCTAAATTTCTTACAGATGCAGCAGAGGCTGACTTTGCTTACTCGCAGCAATCACTGATTGTAAGGACTGCTGAACTATATTTTAATGTTTTACGTGCCATAGATAATTTAAGTGCCGCAAGGTCTGAAGAAAAAGCAATTAAAAAGCAATTAGACCAGATTCGTCAAAGATATGAAGTTGGTCTTGCAGCTGTAACTGAAGTACAGGAAGCACAATTGGCGTTTGATTTAAGTGTTGCCTCTCGAACAAGAACTGAAGGAGAAGTCTACACTGCGAAAGAGTCATTAAATGCATTGGTGGGAAGAGAGATTGTCTCTCTTGATGGTTTGGTAAATGATTTAAATGTTACAAATCCAGTTCCAGCATCTAAAGAGGAGTGGGCAAGAAAGGCGGTAGAGAATAATTATAGGCTCCAAGCAGCCAATTTAAGAAAATTCGCTTCAAAAAATAATGCAAGAAGTGTTGCTTCAAACCACTTACCTAAGGTTGATATCGTTGGTGCTCAGACTGAATCAGAAACTAATCAATATGCTTATGATGGTTTAAATACTGGAGGTGCTTTTAATATAACTGTTCCAGATGAAACTCAACGAGATACTTATAGCCTTCAACTATCGATGCCAATTTTTCAGGGCGGAGCAGTTATCTCAAGAACTAAACAAGCTTATGCAGAATCAAACAAGTCTTCAGAAGAGGCTTTATTTGCAGAGAGAAGTGTTATTCAGGATGTACGAAGTCAATACTCTAATGTTGTAACATTAGTTGCAAACTTAAGAGCTCAGAAACAAGCTGTGGTTTCTGCCTCAAGCGCATTAGAGGCAACTAGAGTGGGATATGAGGTTGGTACGAGGAATATTGTAGACTTGCTTCAGGCTGAAAAAAATCTTTACAGCGCTGAGCGAAATCTTGCTAATGCAAAGTATGACTATTTAATCACAACGCTTCGCTTACATTTAGCTGCCGGAACACTCAGCCCCGAAAATCTTATTGAGATAAATAACTTACTCGGGTGAATAAGCCCCTGTAAAGCCTATAGGTAAAGCATCTCGGGCGTTTCAAAAAGGTAGCATTTAAGTTATTTACCTAAGTTAGTAGCAAATTTTCTGCCAAATATGACTTCCTAAAATTTAGCAATCTTTAGGTAGCATCTTGTTACATCCATCTGTTGTTATAGGCAAGTTTTCAAAGTTTACAAAGTAAGTAATACTTATTAAGACTACATACAGCACCAGCCTTAAAGCAATGACTCGTAATAATAAAAGATTAACAACAGAAGAATTTATTAAAAGAGCTAAAAAAGTTCACGGAGATAAATATGATTACTCTAAATCATCCTATTTAAATGCTCATACTAAAGTAAAGATTATTTGCCCAAAGCATGGGGAATTTCTTCAAACGCCAAAACATCATACTAATGATAAATATGGCTGCAACCTTTGTGGATACGAGCAAGGCTCAAAAAAACAAACGATGTCTGCAGAAGAATTTTATGCAAAAGCTGAAAAGGTTCACAAGAACAAATATAAATACATCAAAAGTGAATTTAAAAACACTCAATCAAAAATAACTGTTATTTGCCCAGTGCACGGGGCTGCTCAACAGATACCTTCGAATCATCTGTACCATAAAAAGGGCTGTAATTTATGCGGAAATGAATCTACTAAAATAAAGCAACAAATGACTCAAGAAACTTTTATTTCTCGTTCAAAAAAAATACATAATGATAAGTATATTTATGATGAGGCGGTCTATAGAGGCATTGAAAAAAAAGTAAAGATTAAATGTCCTGAACATGGCTATTTTTTTCAATTAGCTAGAACCCATGTTAAAGGATATGGATGCAATAAATGTGGAAGAGACATAACAACTGGCGCTAGAAGACTTAATACCACAACCTTTATTAAAAGAGCAAAGAAAATTCACGGGAGCAAATACGATTATTCTCTAACTGTTTATGGGAATAATAATGAAGACAAAGTTATTATCATTTGCAACGAACACGGTGAATTTCTTCAAGCTCCAGTTAAGCATTTAGAAGCGAATGGTTGTAATAAATGTCAGAACAAAGCTGAGGGTAGGATTGCCGAATATTTGTTTAAGAAACAAATTGTTTATAGAGAATTTAAAATTAAGAACAGGTACTTTGACTTTATGTTGCCTGATTTGAATCTAATTATTGAAAGGGATGGAGAGCAACATTACAAAGACGTTAGCTTGTTTTCAAGGAACGACAAAAATTATCTTGCTAAGCAAATTAAGAACGATGCTTACAAAACAAAAATTGCAAAAGCTGAAGGCTATAAAATAAATAGAATTCCATTTTGGCTTTCAGAAAAAGATGTAAAAATAGAAATAGAAAATATCCTTGCTGGAAAGCCAACCTATCCTGAAGTTCCTGATTTAAAGCAAGAGAAAACAAAGCCCAAGCCTAAGAAGAATTTTTAAATCTATTTATCATCTGGCTGCATCTTTAATTGGCTAACTCTACATGTGCTATTGCAATATTGTCTTTGTCTGCCTTTGCCTAATTTAATGGTAATTTTCTTGCCGCAGCCTTTATAAGCACATTTACCAATTTTAGTTTTGTCTTTTTCAGGTCCATTCTTGCCATACTTGCTCATTAAAACCTTGCAAGAATTACTGCAATACATCCTCTCCCTGCCTTTACCTAATTTTATTTCAAGCTTATTGCTGCATGGACCGTAATTACATGTTTTTGATTTTATTTCTTTTGTATTTTTTGAAGCTCTTTTTTTCTGAGCAAAAAGTGTTATTGCAGCTAATAGATTTAGTGGAATTACATCGTAAGAAAGTCTCTGATGCTTTTTGAACTCTACCCGAACCCCATCTTCAATACACTCATTTAGCTTATATAAGTAACTTTTAAGTCTGCCATTATTTTTTAAGAACTCCTCACCAAATTTTGCATAAGGAATAATATAAAAAAGAAGCTTGTGCCAAGACTCATACTCACTTTTAGCATATGTTATATCTATTTCTTTTGAGTTGTTGTTCAGGAAAAACTTTTTATTTGCAGAGTTTGCATGTCCAGATTTTAGTATCTCCATATCACTTTCATCTAAAAATAAAGGAAGTTTGCACTGAAGATGCCCCCATTTATTAGCTAGTTTTTCTATTATTTCATCCCAATTAAAATTTTGAGCAATTCTTAAAACCTCTATACATAAGTCATCATATAGTTCGTCTAAATCCGCTGAATAAATAATAGCGTCATCCACTTTTTTTGGATGAATATATGGCTCATCAATAGGAACGATTTTACCTGAAGAGTCAATTGCACCGTTTTCTAATGAGCTAGGTTGATACTGGAGTACAAATCCTGATTTTGTTTTTTGAGCTGTGAATTTCATATTGTTTTTATTTTTTATTTTTTATTATTTACTTTTTTAGTATTTAGTTAATGTATTTAATAGTAAATCATTTTATAGTTCGTAGCAAGTATGAAATGTGGGCTTGGGATTTACTCTCCTTGCCTGAGTCCACTACCTAAACTTAAGGAGTAACGGAGTAAGAATATGGATTTAAGAAAATACAATAATGGGATGCCTTTACAGCTTTCTCTTATAGATGAAACCAAAGAGGTTGATGAGGTAAAAGATAGAGTCTTTTTAACCACAGAGGAATTAGCAATCCGATGGAGAAAAAGTATTAAGACCATCTACAACCAAAGAGGAAGAAAGCAAGGTGCACCTTTCTATAAAATTAATGGCAGTGTTCTTTATGACCTCAATGACATTATTAAGTATGAGCTAGATAATTTCTTTAACGGTAAAGGTGCGGTCAATGGATAATGTTTTTGAACTTGAACAACCATTGGCAGACTTAATTGATACTCTCACCAGATTGTTTGAGAAAACCAACGATAAGAAGCTTGAGGAAAAGATAGAAAGGTTGGTTCAAAGACGTATTGAGCTTTATCAGATGCTGCCTAAATCTAGAACGGAAGCAATGGCTCTTGGGCAAACCCATTACTTTAATGGGAAGCCCTGCCGAAATGGACACTTTCGTATGAGACGAACCAGTGATGCGCATTGTTTGCAATGTGACAGTGACTATCAAAAACGAAAACGTAAACGCAGACCCAAAGCAGTCAGTAAAATGCGTAAGGCTTATTGGAGAAAAACACGTGAACATCAATTACAGCTTCGCAAAGATAACTATGCCAACAACGAAGAGGTTCGTTTAAAGAAAAAAGATAAGGATTTAAGAAAGACTTATGGAATTACCCTAGATGATTACTATGCTTTAGCTGAAAAACAAGAACACGCTTGTGCTTTGTGCTTTTCAACTGAGACCAATAAGCGAACCAACTTCTTTGATGTAGACCATTGCCACGAGACTGGTAAAGTCAGAGGTTTGTTATGCACCAATTGCAATCAAGGTTTAGGTAAGTTTAAAGACAATGCATCTTTGCTTGAACGAGCCATAGCCTACCTAAAAAGCAATGACTAGCTATCCAGAGGAGTTGAATCGTGATTTACAAAAACAACAACTTGAGCATCTGACTGTTCAGCTTGAGGTCCTAAAAGAAAGTTACTTTTATATCAAAGCTCTTGATAGCTACCTCTTTGAAAGTTTGCATAAAAGACTTTGTAAATTGGAGGAAAAGTTTTGAAAAGTTTGTAATACTGAACTTAGATTTTTGATGAGGACAAATAGATGGCTAAAGTAACAAGAACAATAGATTTCCTGCATAGAAGGTTTCACACAACTTGGGAACTTGAGGAAATGAATCGTATCCTTGAAATGATGTTTGAAGAACTAAAACGACTTGAAAGCACTGGCGATGCAAGAGAGATAGACAGAGCTAATGCGATTATTGAGAGAGTTGTTGCTTAGATGAAAAACATCCCCCTAACCCTGTTACTCCTATCGCCTTTAGCATTTGCTGAAGAACTATCATTAATGTGTGAAGGAGTGGTTGATAAGGTGGAAGCGACTGTCGGAACTGCAACCACTAATTTTAATAACTCGCCTACAAATGCTGTGACTAGTGTGATCGGGAGTAAAAATCGACAATATGAAGCCTCTATTTTTATAGTTCTTGAGCTTGATGAGGAAGTAGGAACTCTTGAAGTTCCCGAAACAATGAGAAGACCTAATGCAAAATTATTGAAGACTGATTTGTATAACGTAAAAATTACAGATAAGAAAATATCAGCAAAAGCAAAATTTAATTTTGCAGCAAGGCATAAATTTAATATTGATAGAAGAACAGGAGATATTAATTATAGATTCCCTGATGCTAAATTTAATGGGAAGTGCAAGAAATATGAACAAGAAGAAAATAAATTCTGATGAAAAAAGCTGGTAGTATTTCGGTAGTAAGTGGCTAAATATGGCTATACAAATTTTTTAAATAAAAGCTCTATGATTACTTCTGCTACAACGTTTAACCCTACTAGCAATTCTTTGCTAGGCATAAATCGACTCGGGTAAGGCATGCCTGAATTGCCAGAGGTTGAAACCTCAGTCCAAGCTATTCAAGAGTTTGCTAATCAAAATATAGAATCTATAGAGATATACAATCCAAATCTTCGCTGGAAAGTTGACTGTAATGCATTTAAAAACTTGAGTGGACTTAAAGTAAATAAGATTGATAGAAGAGCAAAATATATACTCTTCCATTTAAATCAATCACAAATACTCATACATTTAGGGATGACAGGAACACTTAGAATTGCAAAAAAAGAATCTAATTTTTATAAAAAGCATGATCATATTGAATTCATTTTTCAAAGGGGAAAATTGATTTTCAATGATCCAAGAAGGTTTGGTTCAATGCACTTTATTACAGAACCATCAAAGCACTTCTTATTAGAAAAGCTTGGACCAGAGCCTCTTTCAGAAGAATTTAATGGTGAGTACTTGTTTCAAAAGATTAAAAAATCTCTATCACCTATAAAGAATTCTCTTATGAATCAACATAATGTTGTTGGTATAGGAAATATTTATGCAAATGAAATATTATTTGATGCCAAAATTCGGCCTACAAGAAAAAGTAAAACAATAACAAAAAAAGAACATAATAAAATCGCTGCCTCAACCAAAAAAATTCTTAATTTTGCTATCAAGGCTGGAGGGACCACTCTGAAAGATTTCTATCAACCTGACGGAAATAAAGGCTATTTCAAGATAGATCTAGCTGTTTATGATCGTGCAAATGAAAAATGTAAAAACTGCAAAAAAGAGTTAATTAAAAGAATTATCCAGTCACAAAGGGCAACATTTTATTGCCGAAAATGTCAGATCTAACCCGTTATTTTTTTAATAGAGCGGCCTTAACATTAGGCGGGACAAAACGAGATACATCACCGCCGAAAGTTGCAATTTCCTTGACCAAACTTGATGAGACATAAATTAAAGTATCTTTGGGAGTAAAGAAGATACTCTCAATATCCGGTGCAAGACTTCTATTCATGGTTGCTAATTGGAATTCATATTCAAAATCCGCAACAGCTCTTAAACCTCTAATAATTGCAATCGCATTGTTCTCTCTTGCCAAATCTACAGTTAATTTCTTCGAGTATCCTAAAATTTCAATCTTGGGGTTGTCTTTAAAAATTTCTGAAATAAGCTCAATTCTTTCTTCTACGCTGAATAAAGGATTTTTAGACTGACTCTCAGCAACGCCAAGAATGACTTTATCAAATAATGCGGCAGCTCTTTCAACAATATCTATATGCCCAAAGGTAATTGGATCAAAAGAGCCTGGATAGATTGCTATTTTCATTACCGAATCATACTAAACATTCCTAATTCATCAAAATATTAGTAAATTATGTAAAATGATCTTCAATGGAGAGCAAAAAAAGTAAAACTAGCGGCCTTGAGAAGATTCAAAAATCTAAAACTCCATCTGCGGTAGATGACGCGGCTGATGTAATGTCAAAATACTCAAACAAAAAGAAAAAGTATCAGATAAAAGATAAAAAATTATCTTTTCCTCCGATAGATTATGAAAAACCACCGCACTATTAATATTAAATAAAAAAGGGGGCTAAAGCCCCCCTTTTTTTAGAAGATTGACAATGATTAAATCAGATCATTGTTCATAACTTTATTCCAAGCTGAGATAAAGTCACGCTCAAACTTATCCTTAGCATCATCACTGGCATAAACTTCAGCCAAAGCACGCAGTTGGGAATTAGATCCAAATGCTAAATCAACTCTAGTTGCAGTTCTAACTTTATCACCAGACACTCTATCAACACCCTCGTATGAGTTACCTGTGCCATTTGGTTTCCATGCAACTGACATATCAAGCAAGGTAATAAAGTAATCATTTGAAAGTTGATCAGGATTATCTGTAAAAATACCATAATCATTATTACTTATTCCTAGCGATCTCATTCCACCTAACAGAACAGTCATTTCTGGGGCAGTCAAGCCAAGCAACTGTGATTTATCAAGCATCATTTCTTCAGCCGGTATATTAGATTTTGCATCAAGATAATTTCTGAAACCATCCGCTACAGGTTCAAGCACAGCAAAAGAATCAGCGTCAGTCTGCTCTTGTGTTGCATCACCGCGACCAGGAGTAAAGGGAACTTCAGCCCCTGAAGCTTTCTCAATCCCCACATTTCCTCCAAGCACAATTACATCAGCAATTGAAGCACCGGTATCTGAAGAGATCTGCTCATAGGCTGATAAAACTTTTGCAAGTTGCTCGGGCTTATTAACATCCCAATCTTTTTGAGGAGCTAAACGAATCCTCGCTCCGTTAGCGCCGCCTCTCAGATCTGAATTTCTAAATGTTGAAGCACTTGCCCAAGCTGTTTCTACCATTTCTTGAATAGAGAGTCCTGATTCGGATATAGCTTGTTTGACTGAGCTAATATCATAATCAGTGTTACCTGCTGGGACTGGATCTTGCCAAATTAGCTCTTCATCTGGAACCTCAGGCCCAAGATATCTACCTTTGGGTCCCATATCCCTGTGAAGCAATTTAAACCAAGCTCTTGCAAAGGCATCAGCAAAATCTTCAGGATTCTCATGGAAACGTTTTGATATTTTGTTATATTCTGGATCCATCCTTAGAGCCATATCAGCTGTGGTCATCATTGTTGGAACCTTGACTGATGAGTCTTCAGCATCCGGAGCTTTATCTTCATCTTTTTGATCAACTGCATGCCAGACTATAGCTCCAGCTGGAGTTGTTGCTTGCTCCCATTCGTAACCAAATAAAAGGTCAAAATATCCATTATCCCACTGGGTTGGATTTGCTGTCCATGCACCTTCAAATCCACTGGTTATGGTATCGCTACCTTTTCCAGATCCATATGAACTAGTCCATCCAAAGCCCATTTCTTCAATGGACGCGCCTTCTGGTTCAGCTCCAACATTAGAATCAGGGCCGGCTCCGTGACCTTTACCAAAAGTGTGGCCTCCTGCAACAAGTGCAACAGTCTCCTCATCATTCATTGCCATGCGTGCAAAAGTTTCTCTGATATCAACAGCGCTTTTTAACGGATCAGGTTCGCCATCAGGGCCTTGAGGATTAACATAAATTAAGCCCATTTGAACTGCCCCAAGAGGATTAGCTAAATCTCTAACCCCACTGTATCTCTCATTAGTGAGCCACTCTTTTTCAGCTCCCCAATTAATATCTTCTTCAGGAGCCCAAATGTCTGGACGTCCTCCACCAAATCCAAAGGTTTTTCCTCCCATTGATTCGATGGCCACATTACCAGCCAAGATCAATAAGTCTGCCCAGCTAATTTGTTTTCCATATTTTTGCTTGATTGGCCAAAGCAGCCTTCTGGCCTTGTCTAAGTTTCCGTTATCTGGCCAACTATTAAGAGGTGCAAATCTTTGCGCGCCGGTGCCTCCACCCCCTCTTCCATCTCCTATGCGGTATGTTCCAGCAGCATGCCATGTCATTCTAATAAAAAATGGTCCGTAATGACCATAATCTGCAGGCCACCAATCTTGAGAATCCGTCATGAGATCGTTTAAATCTTTTTTAAGAGAATCATAATCAAGCTTTTTGAATTCCTCGGCATAATCAAAATCACTGTCCATTGGATCACTTTTTTGATCATGTTGGTGAAGAATGCTTAGATTTAATTGGTTAGGCCACCAATCCTTATTGGATGTTCCAGTAGAGCTATTTGAAGATAGACTTCCGTGCATCACTGGACATTTACTTTCTGTTTCTTTAGTCATAGTTTGATTCCAAATTAATATTAAATTTTCACTGCAAAAGCTGTGCTATTTATCAGCTTACAGATATTATATGTATTGGTAAATATATAAAAAAAGAATGTTATATTCGATTTTATAAATGATAAAAAACTAATTCATGCTCACACTTAAACAAATTGATTATGCATTAGCGGTTGCAAAGAATTTACATTTTAAAAAGGCTGCTGATGAATGCTTTATTTCTCCATCAACTCTTAGTAATGCCATCACTGAATTAGAGTCTCAATTAGGTGTAAAAATTTTTGAAAGAAGCAACAAAAAGGTTATTGTGACGAACCTTGGACAGGAGATACTAGCCAAAGCAAGAAAAATAAAATTAGAAGTGCACAATATTCATGAACTTGCTCAGCATAACTCAGGGGGTCTTAGCCACTCTTTGTCAATTGGGATAATTCCCACAATTAGTCCATATTTTCTTCCAATTGTTCTGCCTAAACTTCAAAAGGAATTCTCTAATCTAAAATTAAAGATAGAAGAGGGTCAATCTCAAATTCTGATAAATAGGGTAAAGGAAGGTGATTTAGATATGGCTATTTTAGCTTTACCTTATGATGTGAGGGACCTTTTAAGTTTTAAATTCTGGGAAGAGGACTTTTTCTGGATCTCGCATAGATTAAATAAGAATGCAGGAAAGCCTGAAATCAGAGCATCTGAACTCGAGCATTCAGAGCTGATGCTTCTTGAAGACGGTCATTGCCTAAAAGATCATATTTTAGACGCATGTAATATTTCCTTTTCATCTCAATACTCCCTTAAAGCTTCAAGCTTAAATACACTTATTCAATTAGTGAAAGGTAAAATGGGAACAACTTTGGTCCCGAGAATGGCGTTAAAAGAATTGGTCGGGAATAAGAAAGACTTGTCTATCTCTCACCTAAATGAACCTGGACCGCATCGTGAGATTGCATTGATAACTAGACCAAATTATGCAGGAATGGAAAGTGTTGGGCTACTTATCGATTTCTTTGGAAAATCCTTAAAAGAATTTAATCAAATTTAATTCTGCTCAGGGAGATCCAAGATATCTGTTTTTTTCCATTGGAGTGAAAAAGTTCGAGATGTAAATTTAGGAGTCTCCTCCCGAATCTCAATCACATCAGAGTAAATGATGCCCATGTCTAATTTATAAGGTTTGTCATCTTGATCAAACATATGGCTTGCTATGCAGTATGTTTCTCCCTTATAAACATTTTCATCCCATTCGCCTTGGACATTCATTACTTGATGCATTGTGCTTTTATAATTTTCAAGTTGCTGCATTGCGGATATAAAATTTTCTAAACCAGTAATTTCAAATTCACCAAGCATTGAAAATTCTTTCCACATGATAGAGTCCAATAAAGAAAATTTTCTTTGATCAATAATGGATGCATACAAATTAGATAACTTTGTTGGGATAAGGTCCTTATTCATGATTTTTTTACCTCTGAAATGAGTTTAAGTACCTTGTAGATATCATCAGGCGCTTGAACAAAGTTAATTGGAAAAACTTCTACTTCATCCAAACCAGCTGCCATAGATTTTTCCAATTCATTCAATGTTAAATCTATATTTGGAACTCCATTATCATCAACACGGGTGGGAAGTTGACCTCGAATCCTAGGTTTATCCTGCCTGCCTTCATTGACAAAAGCTTCAGCTAAAATATCTCTTCCCTGAGAAATAAAATCTCTACTTGTTTTTATGGGAATCCATCCATGCCCTACTTTGGCGATTCTTTGTGCATTTTCAGGTGTCATTTTTAATCCAAATAATAATGGTAAATCCTGACCTTGCGCTGGTTTGGGATGGCACCAAATATCATCAAAATGAAAGTGTTTTCCATGAAAAGAAATTGGGCTATCTTTCCAAAGTAATTTACATATATCTAAAGTTTCCCAAAATATTTCAGCACGATCTTCAAAATTAACTCCGGCCGTATCAAATTCTTCTTTTTGCCAACCCAGACCCACCCCAAGCTCTAATCTGCCTTTGGATATAGCATCTAAACTAGCGGCTGTCTTGGCAAGTAATGCAGGGTTCCTTAATGGTGCAATTAAAATTGCAGTTGCCAATTTAATTTTAGTTGTATTAGAAGCAATCATCGTTAGCAACGATAAGGGTTCATACCATGGAGCTTCAGATGGAAGAGGAAATTTTCCAAATGGATATTTATGAAGGTTTTTTCCCATTACCACATGATCTGTAACACTTACACAATCAAAACCTAACTCCTCACCCATTTGAGAAATTTCAATATAAGATGAAATATCTCCTCCATAAAAGTTTTCCAAACCAAAAAGACCTAACACTAACTTCATAGAACTATCCATTTTTTATTTATTTGATTGTACGAATATTTTTCAGCTAATGCACTTGGACTTAAATCAGTCAAATCCACATTGCCGTCCAAGGCACGAAAAAAACTTACAAACTCTAGAGCCATATAGGAGTGTGTTTTAGCTATAAAGGAATTAAGATTAACACATGACAAATATAGATCAGATTATAAATACACTAACTTTAGATGAAAAAGTTTCCTTATTAAGCGGTTTTAATTCTTGGTATACCAACAAAATTGATAATAAAAATGTTCCTAGCATTAAAATGTCAGATGGTCCCAATGGGGTTAGAGGTGACTCAAATTCTGGAAAGACTTCTGCCTGTTTTCCATGTGCAATATCAATTGGCTCCTCATGGGATCTTGAGTTAATAAAAAATATTGGCGTGGCTTTGGGTGAAGAAGCGCAAGCAAAAGACGTAGATGTTCTTTTGGGTCCAACCATAAATATTCATAGACATCCTCTAGGCGGGAGACATTTTGAAAGTTTTTCTGAAGATCCATTTTTAACTGGAAAAATTGCAACCAATTATGTTCAAGGCGTTCAATCTAAAAACGTCGCATCCTGTTTAAAGCATTTTGTTGGCAATGATACTGAATATGAACGTCACGCAATAAGCTCAAACATAGATGCGCAAACTCTAAGAGAAATTTATTTGCTTCCCTTTGAAATGGGCATTAAAGAGGGAAATGCAAAAGTTGTGATGAGTGCATATAACAAATTAAACAATATATTTTGTAGTTCTCATCAAGAATTACTAATAAGTATTTTAAAAGAAGAATGGGGCTTTGATGGGTATGTTGTCAGTGATTGGGGCGCTGCTCTGGAAACAGTAGAAAATGCGAATGGTGGCTTGGATCTTGAAATGCCTGGGCCTAGCAATGTTTGGGGCAAAGCGTTAATTGATGCCATTGAAGCTAACAAAGTTTCTGAGGAATTGATTGATGATAAGGTGAAGAGAATTTTAACTGTGGCTGAATTCTCAAATCGCTTTCAAGAGCCAGAAATTAAAGATGAAGAAGCTATTGATCGGCCAGAACATAGATCGCTATTAAGAAAAGCAGCGGCTGATGGGATGGTTTTGCTTAAAAATGAAGGCTTGCTGCCTCTTAAACAGAATATTAAAAAGTTAGCAGTGATTGGGCCTAATGCTAAAAAAGCACAAATTATTGGTGGTGGCAGTGCAAGCTTAAAACCTCACTACCAAATTCATCCTCTTGAAGCCATACAGAAAAGATTGGGGCATGAAACAGAAATTCTTTACTCAAAGGGTTGTCATACGCACAAATATCTTCCGCAAATAAATGAAAAACTCATGAGCAACAATAAGGGATTCTTGGTTGAATATTTTAATGGAAATACATTTAATGAAAACTTAATCTTAGAAGAGCACCTTACAGGGAGCAAGTTTTGGGTTTTCGAAGGCTTTGCTAAAGATGTAATTTCAAATGAAGATAGGCCAAATATTTCTGTAAAGCTTTCTTGTGAATATTCACCGGATATCTCTGGTTTGCATGAATTTGAAATTTTTGGCATTGGGCAGTGTCGCCTACTAATTGATGATAATGAGCTGATTGATAATTGGACCAGCACCGATCAAGGCGAGGCCTTTTTTACTTTTAGCTCTGCCTCAAGAAAAGGAGTTGCAGATCTTAAAAAAGGAGAAACCTATAGAATTGAGGTCCAGTATCACTTTGAGGGAAGTTTCCCTGCGATATATATAGGTTGCCAAGCTCCTGATCAAGTGGATATATTTGAGGAGGCAGTTGAAACAGCTGCCAATTCAGATGAAGTGATATTGATTGTTGGAACTAATTCAGATTGGGAAACAGAAGGAAACGATAGGGCTGATTTTAATCTACCTTCTAATCAAAATAAATTAA
>Ga0181597_10002625_pt1 | contig 19367 bp, 18 predicted proteins | sample 041ome_5_FD_148647 | JGI IMG/M metagenome (GOLD analysis project Ga0181597, IMG submission 148647) | Coastal salt marsh microbial communities from the Groves Creek Marsh, Skidaway Island, Georgia - 041403US metaG (spades assembly) | ecosystem: Environmental > Aquatic > Marine > Intertidal zone... | reverse complement strand
ATTCAGCAAAAATTGCTTGTTGATAATCCCCATCGTCTATATGGATTTTCCAACTAACGAGCGGCAGCAATAGTCAGGCAAGCTATTGGCTAGCTGAATTTTACAGAGACAGGCGAAGCCCTCTTCGCCTGCAGAGGCGGAAATTCAATTATGACAAAAACCATTCTCATTACCGGGGCAACGGATGGCCTGGGCAAGGAAGTCGCCCGTCGACTGGCCAGCGAGGGGAATAAAGTACTGCTACATGGGAGAAGCCCGGAGAAAGGTCAGGCAGTCCTTTCTGAACTGGTATCAGCTACCGGCAATAACACCCTTGAATACTTCAATGCCGACCTGTCTTCCCTTGCTGAAGTAAAGAAACTTGCTGCCGACATACTGAGCTCCCAACAACAGCTTGAAGTGCTGGTCAACAATGCCGGCATTGGCCCCAGAACGCCGGAGTCAGCCAGATCATTAAGCAAAGACGGCTATGAAATATTTTTTGCAGTCAATTACCTGGCCGGTTATTTGTTAGCCAGAGAATTGTTACCGTTATTAAAATCTTCAGCACCTGCCAGAATAATCAACGTGGCTTCCATCGCGCAGGCCCCGGTCAATTTCAACGATCCCATGCTGGAAAAATATTACAGCGATGGTCTGGCCTATAGCCAAAGCAAGCTGGCACAAATTCTCCATACCATGGATCTGGCACAGCAACTGGAAGGTTCCGGTGTCACCGCTAATTCATTACACCCGGCGACCCTCATGAATACCAAAATGGTACTGGACTCCACTGCCCTGCCTAACAGCAGAACAACAATTGATGATGGCGCCAATGCGGTGGAAAGACTGATTCTGAACGAAGAGATGGCATCTATTAGCGGGCACTACTTTGACTGCATGGAGAATGCCGAACCTGATGCGCAGGCTTCAGATCCACAGGCACTAAAGCAATTACGTGAATTAAGCGAAAAGTTGATAGCCCAGGTTAACTGAACAAATTATTGGAGGGGGAAAACATGAACCGATTTGAACAAGCCGTATACGACTGTATGAATCCTGTAGAGGAATTACTGCAGCGCACTGAAAATCCTTTACACAGGGCGATACTGGAAAACTTTAGACGCCATGTGCATCTGGAAGGCTCGGGTCAATTTGACAAGATCACCGCACCGGACATGACCGTGGATAATCCCGTTTACCGGGTTTCCTGGGGCGACCATCCGGCGCTAATTGAAGGCAAGGAAGGCGTCATTGGGTTTTACAGCAGTGTTACCGAGGCCGTGCTATGGAATTCCGACGACCTCATTGCCGTGAACGACTGGGGTATTGCAGATGAATTGACCTTCAACCAGCTTATTAAAGGCAGTGACCTGCAAAATCTGGGGTATGCGGCTGAATCTCCGGATGCTTATTATCATCTTCGCAGTCGTCAGGCGTTCATCTGGCCTTACAACGACAAGGCCCTGCTAAAGGGTGAGAATCTCTACGAAGACAAGACCAGTGTGGAAATCACCGAGGTTGACGCAAGTGAGCTGATCACGCCGCAGCGGGTTGCTGAAATACATCGGGAACAGCTTGCACGACTGGAAGCGGAGAAAGGTCCCAATTGGTGGGTTTATAAATAGTCCCTTCTGCGCTTATCGCTCTTTTTATCAGCAACGAGAGGACAAGCAATAGACGTCTGGTCCTGCCAGAAAACCAATCAAAAAAAAACGGCGTTCAATTGAACGCCGTTTTTTATTACTTTTAAGATCTTTTGTCACAGATAGTAAATCTGATATTTAGTCTTCTGAAATTTAATCTAAAGTAGCTTCTGCAAGTGGATCATCACCAATCTGCACAGAGCCTTCAACGGAATCACAATGCATGCCTGGCTCAGGCGGAGTTCGTTCCGGACACTTGAATAATCCACCCTGTCTGGAGCCAGCATTCTCGCCATTACGTAATGGATGAAGGCCTACACTAAACACGGTTCCCTGAGGAAAGGCGTTAACAGATACGCCCTGACGCGCCATGGCAGCAGATCCCTGCATCTCAACTGACCAGATGATCGGCTCACCGTTTTCATCACGCAGAACATTGGTTCGCTCTTCATTCATAGGCGCAAAGAAAATTGCCAGATGATTTGCAGCGGGGTCTACACGGGTAACCACACCAGTGAAAAGCTTTACATTTCTCATGTCATACATGGCAAATGAATGATGCGCCTGCACTGGCATGGCCAGCAAACCAGCCAACACTGACAGCGGCAACGCAATATTTACTAACTTATTGATAAACTTCATATTTTACTCCTTATCCCCCACTGGTAATTCTCAGTATTACTTATCCGAACTTACTAGAAGCTGAATATATCCTCTTCTTCGGGCTTTTCCATATCCTGTTCAAAATTCTTATCCCAGATCTCTGCCCAGGGCCGACCGTACATGTCGGGAATTTCGTATTCTATCACGTCCCCATGAGAAACAGGTGTGGCATAACCATCAATCGGGAAGATTGTCTGGATACATTCCACAAACACATAAGGGGTTGCATCGGGATCATCGAATTCATTCTGTTTCACATAATTCCTGACCACTCTTACTGGCTCGACCCATACTTCGGGATCATAGAAAATTGCTTCGTGATTCAGGCCAATAAAATTTCCTTCTTCATCATGATTAGGTGTATATATCTCCACCGTCTGCATCATGTTTGAATGTTCCGGGGCAGAATGATTCTTCCACGCCTGAATATTCGAGGTCCAGGTAATTAAAACATCTTCATCCCAGAAGCCAATGGTTTCACCATACCAACGTGGCACATCCTCACCCAGTCTAGGCACGACACCATCCAGTTTGAACTCCCTGCCAACATGAATATTGGTGATAAAGTTTCTCGCGACCCCGGCAAGAATCTGTACCATGTTCGGCGTCACCATGATGTAGTGCTCCCATACAGCAAACTCATGAAATCTGCGCGTAAACCCTTCAGGCCAGCAATACTGGGACTGCCATTGAGCTGCATTGGTATTACCGTGATGGAATGTTTCCTGAACAAAATACTCCTGGTATTGATCGGTCAGTAAAGACAAAATCGTTGGTACCTGGTTATAACGCATCTTGTACCAGTACTGATTATTGGGCGTTCTTACCGGATGCTGGTAAATCCCGCTCCACTCCCCCGGTACTGTTGCATAGGTATGCTCAGTTGGGCCACCTCGTTGAGTGGTTTCCTCCAGTAACGCCTCGTAATGTTCCTGTGCTGAAGCAAAAGGATAAGGGCTAACAATAGACTCCCTCGGGTAATCATTTTCACAGATTCCCCATGGGGCAGTAGCCGGCGGGTTATCGCCCATGATCTGGGACCCGGTAGCATTGGCTCCCCACAAATCCTCGATGGCTGCAGAGCTGTTACAGCGGTAGTAACGCGGGTCCATCCACAAATCGCGGTCTTTATAAAAATCATCTGAAGTAAACAGGTCTCGCTCCAAAGGTTCAACACCCTCAGGGACCTCTCCTCCCAACGCCCCCCCAAAAAATGTACGGGCCACTCCTGGTTGAAAAAAACCACCCCTATAGGTGGCACCTGTCACATCATATTCGTTGGCATCTGCTATAAGCGGCCTGCCTCGACCAACACTCTCAAAATCTATCTGAGCTGTTTGTTGTGGCAAAGCTGCTGTGGCAAGCGTCATGGTTAACGCGGCAATAGATAGTTGGCATTTGGATACAGCCCGCATGATAAACCCCTGTTTCAATAATATATTGGATACTTAAATAATATTTATTATTACCCGTAATCTAGTTGTTACAGGCATTGTAATCCCCGGCTACAGTCGAAGAAGTATATGTTTACAAACCCTAAAACACCACATTGAATCGGAAAGAGACGATACTTGAGGCATTTGTCTCGTCTAGTTTTTAAGACGATAACCTGTTTTAAAAATCCAGTGCAATACTAAGATGCACACGCTTAGAAAAAACAGGGTCATCAGAAAACTGACACTGACGTTCACATCGGAGATTTCGTAAAAGCTCCAGCGGAAACCGCTGACCAGGTAAACAACCGGATTAAACAGGGAAACTTTCTGCCAGAATTCCGGCAACATACTGATGGAGTAAAAACTGCCTCCAAGAAAAGTAAGTGGCATCACTATCAATAAGGGAATGATATTCAGTTTTTCGAAATTATCCGCCCAGATGCCGATAATGAAACCAAACATACTGAAAGTCATGGCTGTCATGACAAGGAATACGAGCATGGAAAGCGGATGCATGATATGCATATCAACGAAAAGAGTTGCCGTTAGCAGAATGATGGATCCCACCATTATCGCTTTTGTTGCTGCCGCACCTACGTAGCCAAGCACTATTTCAGTGGGCGATACCGGAGCCGAAAGCACTTCATAAATGGTTCCCGTAAAACGGGGAAAATAAATGCCGAAAGAAGCATTGGAGATACTTTGGGTCAAGAGCGACATCATGATCAGACCTGGCACCAGAAAAGCGCCGTAACTGACACCACCGATATCACTCATTCGCGAGCCAATAGCGCTACCAAACACGACGAAGTAAAGCGACGTGGAAACTACGGGTGACACTATACTCTGGGCAATGGTGCGCCAGGTCCGCGCCATCTCAAATTTGTAAATTGCCTTAATTGCGTAAAAATTCATTTTTGTCATTGACCCGAATATTGCGAGGATTTATTTCTTTACCAGATTCACAAATATAGATTCCAGAGAGTTTTGCATTGTCTCCAGGTCCCTGAATTGTATGCCGGCCTTGTCGATGGCATCGAGCAGGGAAGTAATATCAGAACTGTCTTGCTGGACGTCATAGGTATAAACCAGATTAAAACCACCATCCTTGAGAGACAGCTTAAATGGCTCCAATGCTTCAGGAATAGCTTCCAGCGGCTGACCAAGATGCAGAATCAGGCGTTTTTCACCGAGCTTTTGCATCAGTGCCTGCTTTTCCTCAACAAGAATAATTTCACCCTTGTTAATGATGCCAATACGATCAGCCATCTCTTCTGCTTCTTCAATATAGTGAGTTGTCAAAATTATAGTGACGCCTGACTCTCTTAATTCACGCACGACTTGCCACATGTCCTTACGCAGCTCTACATCAACTCCGGCAGTAGGTTCATCCAGAAACAGAATATCAGGCTCATGTGCCAATGCCTTGCCTATCATCACCCTGCGTTTCATACCGCCCGAAAGGGTCATGATCTTGTTATCTTTTTTATCCCACAATGACAACGATCGAAGGACCTTTTCCAGATGTTTAGGATCAGGCGCCTTACCAAACAATCCACGGGAGAATGCCAGTGTATTCCAGACCGTCTCGAAAGTTTCAGTGTGAAGTTCCTGTGGTACGAGGCCAATACTGGCACGGGCCTGACGATAGTCCCTGACGATATCATGGCCATTAACCGTCACCATGCCGGCACTGGCATTTACAATGCCGCAGACGATACTGATCAGGGTAGTTTTGCCGGCACCATTGGGACCGAGCAGTGCGATGATCTCGCCATTTTCGATTTCCAGACTGACATTTTTAAGCGCCTGGAAGCCGGACTCATAGGTTTTAGAAAGGTTTGCGATGGATATTACAGAGTTCATATCAGCCAAAAATAATAAGTGATAACAATAAAATGCCCGAACTTATTCGGGCATCACAGTAAGGCATTAAATTTAAGAGACTACTGGAACTGGCAGCTAATATCGCCTGGGTTTGACGCACAATACTGCCTGACAAACAGATCCACAACTGTACAACTGCCGGCAGCAATTACAGTATTGCCCGCTTGCTCAACCAGTTCAGTAGAGGTACCCATTGCACTTGTAGATGACTCCACCGCTGACATCACTCCTGCAAGCATCTGCTGGTTGTCACTGTGCACAGCAACTTTGTCCGGCGTTTCACTCTCTTTGTCAGCCACGACGACTTTTGCCTTCACATTGACCAGGGCGCCTGGCACGGGCTGACCTTCCTGGGCCATAGCGAAGGAGCCTGCAAACAACAGGAAAATACAAGCAGTTCTGGTCATCGGTTTAAGCATGATTTAAATGGGTTTTACAATATCCCCTCAATTGTAAAAGACTACGCCTGAGGTGTCTAAGCCAATATTGATCAGGAATTTTGTCCCGGCATGAAAAAAGGCAGGCGCCAGGCCTGCCTTTTAATCAAATTGACTTGAGCATCAAGCCGCTGAAACGCCCATACCTTCAGCATTAGGTTCGCTTTCTGCTACCGTCAATGGCGTCGGATCATTGGTTTGCAACTTCAGGAAGACGAGCACAATTGCGGCTATAGCTGAACCGGACCCCATCACCAGGCCAACCGTTGGCAAAGTGGCACCAGCATCAAACATGACTCCTGCAAGAATTGGTGACAGTACAGCCCCTGCCCGGCCAACCCCAATCACGAATCCGGTACCGGTTGCGCGAACATGAGTCGGGAACGAATAGGCAACAATGGAATAAAGCCCGGAGACACCGGCATTACCAAAGAATCCTGCAAAGGCGGCCAGTAATTCCATGGTGCCCAGTTCTGCGGGTGTACGACCGAACAAGGCAACACCAAGGGTTGTCAGGAATAAAATACCGATGGTAAGTGGCTTCAAACCAAAGCGAGCGGTAAGGACGCCAAAGGTAACCCCTCCAAGCACGCCGCCGATATTGGCCCATTTTAGAACACCACCTGCAGCTGCGGCCTCAAAGCCCATGTCTGCAACGATTTTTGGTGTCCATTTCAGGATGAAATAGAAAGTGGTGATATGCAGGAAGTAAGCGGCAGTAACCAGGATGGTTATCATTGCCAGACTCTTGGAGAAAATATCACCCACTGATTTCTTCTTCTCTTCTTCATTCACCTCAGGCAATGCAGTAATGACACCATGGCCAAGTTTTGTCAGGGAATAGTTGATTTTTTCCAATGCGTTTTTAGGCTGTTTACGTGTCAGCCAGTGCACAGATTCCGGCACCAGGAAATAAACTACTGGAATCAGGCAGCCAGTGACAAGAGAGCCAAAATAAAATACCGAGCGCCACTCAAAATTCACCAGCAGGTATTTTTGTGCTATTTCACCACCGATTACACCACCCAGGGGATAGCCAATAACCATCAGTGATATACACATACTGCGCCAGCGGTTATTGGAAAATTCCGCTACGGTGGCATTAGTACAGGAGAGCATGCCACCGATACCCAGGCCGGTAAGCACTCGCCATATCATAAGAATATTTGCAGACGTCGAGGTGGTAGCCATGAACATGCCTGCTGACATAACGATCAGGCATCCCAACAAGGTGGTTCGGCGTCCGTATTTATCGGCCACCCCTCCAAGAATTATGGAGCCAAACGCCATGCCTACCAATTCAGCAGCCAGAACAAAGCCCAGTGCGGTCTGGCTGATACCCCATTCCGCGGAGATGCCGGGGGCTGAAAAGCTTATGGCCAGGACATCAAATCCATCCATGGCATTGAGAAAAACAGTAATTCCCACCACAATCATCATTGCGCGAGTCATTCCTGATTGGTCGATAATGTTGCGTGGATCGGTAGCATTATTCATGGTAGCTATTGTCCCCTTATAAGAATTAAAGCTTTTTCACAGTGTAAGTAATTGTTGAGCAAATGGCTTATTTTTTTATTAGTATAATTATCATTTGCCGGTGAAGCATAATCCACCAGTGTGCACATGACAAGGACAGCTTGGACTACGTGTGAAGCGCAGGGCAAGAGGATGACGGGATGAAGGATTGTGGATTGTTAATTGGCGCTAATCTATACTCTTTCATCATTTTTCCGACATGCTTTTTCAGCAAACCAATATTCAATGATTATTATGAAAGTGTTGAGCCCTATGAGTGAATTTAATATCTCCTTTTTAAGAGTCCTCGCCACCACCAGCAAACGGAAAGCCAAAGCACTTTGCTCTTCCTGTAGCCTGTTACTGGCGTTGTTTCTGCTGTCAATCGGATCTACCAGCGCCCAGCAATTAAGCACGCAAGACCTGGGTAATTCGCTCACTGTGATTAGCGGAGCGGGCAGTAATATTCTGGTCAAGAAATCCGCCAATGGCGATGTGCTGGTGGTCGATGGCGGCCTGGCAGAGACCGCGCAGCAAACCCTTGCAACAATCTCTGAGGTAACGGGGGATGCTCCAATCACGATGCTTGTGAACACACACTGGCATCAGCAACAAACCGGCCTGAATAAAATCCTTGGCAGCCAGGGGACAACTATCTTTGCCCATGAAAATACCCGTCAATGGCTGACTACAGCGATTAGCAGACCATGGGAAAGCACAAAATTCGCGCCATTACCGGTCTCAGCCCAGCCAACTGAAACTTTCTTTCACTACGGAAATCTCGATCATGGTGGCACCGATGTGCAGTATGGATATCTGCGGCAGGCACATACTGATGGAGATTTATATATCTATTTCCCCAATGAGAACGTACTTCATGGTGGTGGCGTGTTGTCTAATGACGGTTGGCCGTTGATGGATTGGTGGACCGGTGGCTGGATTGGCGGGCTGGTGGACGCATTGGAGGTCCTTTTGGAGGTTGCCAATGACGACACAGTAATTGTCCCGGCTAACGGCCCGTTAATGAACAAGGCTGATCTGCAGGCCATGCGTGATATGTATGACACCATTTTTCAGCGCATCAGCAGCGGTTTTAGAGCTGCAAACAGCATTGAAGTAACGCTTTCAGAAATGCCTACAGCAGAGTTCAACGCGCGTTGGGGGGATCCGGAGCAGTTTGTTCGCAGGGCCCATGAAAGCCTGATCCCTCATTACACCCCTGATGCCTGAGAACAGCTGTTTACCGAATAGCTGGATGGCCAGAGCGGCTTGCATAGAATTTGAATAATTCTGCCTAACTAGACAGTTAACCTACTGGAAAATATGGGGTTTTTCAATTTTCGATATTTTATCCCGAAGTGCCAATGAAAGCTGTCCGCTGGTTCGAATAAGGATGAAAAACAAAGCATTTTTCAGTAGAATCTTTGCCCAGAATTTTGGTGTTATCGAAACACCACCCGGAATCAACCCAGGAGGTTAATCCAATGTTTATCAGTAAAAAGCATCTATCCAGACGTACCGTATTAAGAGGACTGGGCACCAGTGTTGCTCTGCCCCTTCTGGATGCTATGGTTCCGGCAGCGACCGCCCTGGCTCAAACTGCAGCCAATGTGCAGCCTCGTATGGGGTTTATCTTTTTTCCCCATGGCGCTGTGATGGAACGCTGGACCCCTGCCAGCACCGGTTCAGACTTTATCGTCCCGGAAATTCTTGCACCCGTTGCCAATCACAAAAGCAAGATGACTATTGTTTCCGGCCTGCGTAACAAACCCGCAGAAAGCAACGATCCTCATGGCATAGTTGCAGGCACATGGCTGCGTTGTGTTGCCCCGAATGATGTCAGTGATCCTAGCAAGGGAATAACAGCAGATCAGATTGCAGCCCAGAAAATGGGTCAGGGAACAACATTCCCTTCTATTGAGGTTGGCACGCCCTCAGGCGGGCCATGTGCACCCGGGTTTTCCTGTTCATTTGGCAGCTCCCTGTCATTCCAGACACCGGAACTGGCTCTGCCAATAGAAAACAATCCACGCAAACTGTTCTTCCAGTTATTTGGCCAGGGTGACAATTCGGCTGAACGTGCAGCCATCGTAAATGAAACCGGCAGCATACTCGATTCCATTATGGGCGATGCCACTGCCTTACAGAAAAAGCTGGGGGCTGAGGATATTGCCCGGGTTGATACCTATCTTGAATCTGTGCGCGAAATTGAACGCCGTGTTGAGATGATGAAAAGCCAGGACTTGAGCGATGTCGATATCCCGCCTGCACCGGTGGGTATTCCCAGTGATTTTGAAGCACACCTGACCATCATGTTTGACCTGATCGCCCTGGCATATCAGATTAACCTGACCAATGTGGCTACCTTCATGATGGAAAAAGAGGTCAGCATGAGAACCTATGCCAACCTCGGCGTCACCGAAGCATTTCATCCGCTATCCCATCATGGTGATGATCCCAGCAAGAAAGACAGACTGGTTCGTGTCCAGGCATTCCACACCCAGGTCTTCAATGGTTTCCTCGACAAGCTGGATGGCATGAAGGAAGGCAATGGCACAGTACTGGATAACTCCATTATTCTGTTCGGCTCAAACATGAGCAACAGTGACAAACATAATCAGGATCCCCTGCCCAACGCTGTATTTGGCCATGGCGGTGGCACAATCAAGGGTGGTCAGCACTTGCAGTATGCCCAGGATACCCCCCATGCGAACCTGCTGCTTACCCTGCTCAACAGAGCTGGCGTCAAGCAGGACAGCTTTGGTGATGCTACCGGTGATTTATCGGAAGTATAATCCAGCAATACTGAAACTACTCAAGTCAACGTAAGAGCAGAAGAAGGATTACCCGATATATGAAACTGCGTTTCCAGTCAGTTCTGATTATCCTTACCTGGCTGGTCGGCAGCTCTTCCCTCTTTGCCCAAAGCAATCTGGCCGACCTGGTTGCCGCGGGTAATCGTGACCAGGCCCTTTTAATGATTGATCAGGGGGCCGATGTTAACGCCCTGCAATCTGATGGCACCTCTGCCCTGCTCTATGCTATTTACCAGGACGACCTCGAACTGGTAACAGCACTGGTGAATGCCGGGGCCGATGTTAATCAGCGAAATGAATATGGTGCCAACACCATGGGTGAGGCTGCCATGTCAGGTAATACCGAAATGCTCAGGGTACTGCTGGCTAATGGCGCAGATGCCAATCTGGCGAATCTGGAAGGTGAGACTCCCCTGATGGTAGTTGCCAGAACCGGCAATGTCCCGGCTGCTGAATTACTGCTGGAATATGGTGCCGACATTAATGCCAGGGAACAATGGGGCGGTCAGAGCGCAGCTATGTGGGCGGCCTCCCAACACCATCCTGCCATGCTGGAAACCCTGATTGCCCATGGCGCTGATATTGATATGAAGGGCTTTGCTCGTCTCTGGGACCATACCATGATGAATGAGCCCCGCCCAAAAGACATGAACAATGGTGGCTTCTCGCCACTCCACTATGCTGCCCGCGAAGGCTGTACTGAATGCATTAAAGTACTGGCCAAAGGCGGGGCAGATCTGAACACTATCGACCCGGATCGTGTATCTCCTCTTAATCTAGCCCTGATTAACATGCACTTTGAAACTGCTGTTGCATTGATCGAGGCGGGCGCAGATATCAATCAATGGGATATTTTTGGCCGCGCACCTCTTTTCAATGCTGTTGATTTACACACCATGCCCACGGGAGGCAGACCGGACATCCCCTCCAATGATGTCACCACCGGTTACGATGTAGCAAAACTGTTACTGGAAAAAGGCGCCAACCCGAATATGCAGTTGAAGTTGCGGCCTCCGTACCGAAATGCCGTGTTTGACCGTGGCGCTGACAATCCACTGAGCAATGGTGCAACACCACTGCTCAGAGCAGCGCGTTCTGCCGATACTGCCTCGGTTAAACTGCTTCTTGAACATGGCGCTCTGGTAGATCTGCCAAACGCCAGTGGGCACACCCCCTTACATGCTGTATCCGGTATCCAGTGGGCTGCTGCACCAACTCGCGGGCGCTTTAAAACGGAAGAAGACAGCATCGAAACGATTCGTGTATTACTTGATGCAGGTGCCGATATTAATGCTCTTACCGGTGACCCCTCAGTTCGTCCCGACAAGAATGTAATCCCTGATAGTGCTGCAGATATGGACCGCTATGGACGCGGCAGTGTTTTTGCCGATGGACAAACCGCACTGCATGCTTCTGCCAAAATGGGCTGGAACAAGATCACTCAATACCTTATCGATAATGGTATCGCTCAGGAAGTAAGGGATAGTGCCGGTCGCACGCCTTTTGATCTTGCCATGGGACGTTATTCCGCTGGCTTCCTGCAACCGCCGCCGGAGCCTCTGCTGGAAACGGCTAAATTGCTCCAGGATGAGTGCATGAAGGAAGACAACTGTACCATAAGCGATCCTGTGGATTTCAATAATCCCGGCGCTATACAGTAGTCCCCTACCCCCTTTTTATACCCGGTATATTCAGCGCTTTACCTGATAACTGTTTCCGTTATCATAGTCCCGAACAACCTTTCAGGAAGGCATCATGCCAATCGTTGAAGTCAGTAACCTTTCAAAAAAATATCCCCGACCGGATAAAAAGAATGAATTCTTTTACGCAGTTGATGGTATTTCCCTGACCATTAATAACGGCCAGATTTATGGCATCCTGGGTCCCAATGGTGCCGGCAAGACTACCACTCTGGAAATGATTGAAGGCCTCACTGATATTGATGGCGGGCAGGCTCTGGTGGACAATCTAGATGTCGCCACCCAACCCTACCAGGTAAAAAAGATCATTGGTGTTCAGCTTCAGGCTAATGAATATTTCGATCATCTTTCCCTTCGCGAACTACTGGCACTTTTCAGTCATTTATATGACAGAAATGATGACCCGGAAGAACTCCTGGGCAAGGTCAATCTGAAGGAAAAAGCCAATGCCAAACCGGCCAATCTTTCCGGCGGGCAGAAACAGCGGTTCTCCATTGCCTGCGCCCTGGTAAATGACCCCAAGGTGCTTTTTCTCGATGAACCTACCACCGGCCTGGACCCTCAGGCCAAACGAAATCTCTGGGATCTGGTGCGTCAGCTCAATGTCAACGGTATGACGATTGTTCTCACTACGCACAATATGGAAGAAGCTGAATTTTTATGCGATCGCCTCGCCATTATGGACCACGGCAAAATCATCGCTGAAGGAGATCCTCAGGAACTGATTCTTAAACATGCGCCTGAACCGCCAGTAGCACCGATGCATGGCAATCTGGAAGACGTTTTTCTCAGCTTGACCGGCCATGACCTGCGCGAATAGCAGGATTTGTAGTACTAGACAGGATTCCCATGCAAAAAATTATTTATTTTGCCAAAGTGATGCTGAAGATCCATTCACGCGATCGCCAGGCAATATTTTTCTCGGTATTTTTTCCTCTGGTCTTTATGTTTGTGATCAGTTTCGCCAGCGGCAATGACCCTGACCCGATCGAACTCGGCATTGTTAATAATGCCAACAATGCATTGGCAACCGAATTTATTGCAGCACTGGAAGGCTCACAATTATTTATCGTCACCCTGGCTGATGAGTCTGTACTTCGTGATGAACTTGCTGCGGGTGAAAAATCTGTAGTACTGATACTCCCTGATGATTTCCGGGATAACGGAACTCCCGTTGACCTTACAGTCCTCATTGATGCTGCCCAGGTCCGACAGGTCGCCGTTGTATTGCCCGTGCTTGAACAGGCGCTGGTCACGGTGGAGAGAAATATGCGCAATATCGCCCCCCTGTTTTCTCTGAATATTGAAGATGTTCAGTCTCGCACCCAAAGCTATCTCGACTTTGTCGTCCCGGGACTGCTTGCTTTTAGCATTATGAATATTGGTGTTGCCGGTAGCGGTTTCAACATCGTGGAATACCGGCGCAAGGGAATTCTGAAACGGCTTTTTGTTACGCCTATTGAACCCCGTGATTTCATTAGTGGCCTGGTGCTGGCTCGCCTGACTATTTGCCTGGTTCAGATAAGCGGCCTGATACTGGCGGCCATTTTCCTTTTTAAGGTTATTTTTGTTGGCAATATTGCTTCACTGTATGTGTTTATAGTCTTTGGTACCGTTATCTTTCTAAGTATCGGTTTTTGTCTTGGCAGTCTTGCCAAATCCCAGCAGGCAATCATGGCTATAGGAAACCTGGTGACATTCCCGCAAATGATACTGTCCGGAATATTTTTCCCGATAGAATCCCTGCCAGAACTGGTGCAACCTGTTGCCAATTTTCTGCCACTGAGCTTCATCTCAAATGGTTTGCGAGAAATTGCAATCAATGGCGCCACGCTGGCGGACCTGCTGCCGGATATTCTTGGCATGATCATCTGGGCAATCATTGCCATGGTATTGGCCATAAAACTATTTGTCTGGAAAGAAGTCGCTGCTTGATCAGCTACAAGGGATATGGCAACAAGGATTTAAAGCCGGATGAAACAGAAGCGCCTTCAGGGTCTTTATTCAGAGCCCTTTGCTTTTCTAATATTGATAAGTGTTATGTAGCTACCGGTGTGTCTAAAGGTGAGCGTTTAATCAGAGTTTGATTTCTCGATAGGCAACACTGGTCAGTTCAGCAAGTGTGAGTGTCTCTCGAGCTATCGAAATTGCCTCTTCATTTTGTTCATTGCAAGCGGTCTCCAGTTTTATTAACTGCTCTGCGAGCTGGTAGGCACCTGAAACATGCGCAGTACTTTTTAAGGCGTGGGCCTCTGCTGTCAGAGCCGTCAATGACTCTGTTTCAATAGCCACCCTGATACTGTTAATCCTTTTCTGCTACTCGCTCTCAAGGGAATCCATGAATTTGCGGGTATTATCCAGACCAATATCCTTGACCAATTGTTGCAACACTTTTTCATCTACCATATTGTTTTGCCCATCCATCATCTTCAGCCCTATACATTCTGAGTCAGGATATCGGGGACCAGCTCGTTGATCGCTTCAATTGCATCAAGATTTACCAAAGAAATTTCGAGTTATATTTTTCCCGCCTCGATCTTTGAAAACGCCAGTATCTGCTCAATGAGTGTCAACAAATGTTTGCCAGCCTGTCGAACCAGCCCGAGTAAATACTTTCTTCGGGCGTCATCCTGATTATCCAACTGGAGCAACTGGGTACATTCGATAATAATATGCCAGGGCGTTCTTGGTTCAGAGGAAACGCTGGGCATAAATGGGCGCAAATACGGCAATATTATTATGGCGTCTGGAGTGAGGCTTGCCGGTTTCTGCCAAAGCCTCAAATGAGGGACTGTACAATAAACTAGATATCGACTCTTTCTACTACCGGGAAAACCACCACCTGACCAATCTGGATTCTTGCCGCTTCCACTTCAGGATTGTATTGCCGGAATAACCACATTGGTACAGAACGTTTTCTGGCCAGATTAACCAGGAAATCACCTCTGCGAATACTATGTTGTTCAGTTTGTTTTATGCGCCAGTTTTTGAAGTAGTCAGACTGCAGGCTGCGATGAAACTGTCTTCGTTTCAGTTCAAATTCCGCTACGTTTACCTTGCTGAAATCCAGTTTCAGGCGCTCACCAATCAATACTGGCTGCTTGTATACCATGTTATTTTGTCGCCTGATATCCCAGGCACGGATACCCAGCCACTCGGCATAATGACCCAGCGTTTCTGCGGCCTGGATTTCTATACTGCTGTCACTTGCCACGGTGTAATCCGAAGGATCAGATTGCAAATCAGCCAACAACTGCTGTGCATCATCCACATCATCGGCCTCAAGTGCGGTGGCAACGGTGTCAACCAGCATTGCGTTGTTATCTTCTATGGTTTGTTCACCCGCATTGATAGCGGAGGACTCGTGCGCTTCCGTTTCGTCTTCAACTCTCACGTCAAGGGCCACTTCAGGCTCGGTAATTGTACTGGTATTCGCAACGGCGACAGATTCCACTGCTTTGAGTCTGAGTAATTGCCCCGGGTATATGGTTCCCCTGCTATCAAGGTTGTTCAATGCCACCACCGTAGCCAACGGCACCCGGTAACGTTCTGCGATAATTGATACGGTATCACCATGTAGTACTTCATAGTCTCCGCTGGCGGGGATTACTAGTGGCCCACCATTGTTGACCAGTAATGTTGGCATTTCCCCATCCGGTTGCGGCAGCAATAGCGTTTGACCGACGCGTATCCGGTTGCGGTCACGTAACTGGTTAATTGCAACCAGCTCAGAAATAGACGTATCGTAACGATCAGCAATGACTGAAAGACTGTCGCCCCTTCTTACCGTATAACTTACATCAGGAATCTGCTCACCATAAAGCTCGGAAGCCGGGATGGCGTGAATAGCGCCTGCCAGATCGTTTCTGTAAGAGGTTCTGTCAATTTTCACTACATAGCCCCTGGGAATACGCTTGGTTCCGGACCAGACCGATGGCTGCAGAGCAGGGTTATCTCGTTGCAAATCCTTGATACTGACGCCCAGCGTTTCGGCCAGCAAACGGGAATCCACAAAGGCATCCATTTCAAAGCTCTGGTAGTCAGGCTCGCGATCCCTGAATATAGGGCCAAAAAACTCTTCTGAACGATTATCCACTTCCAGGGCTGCCAGAAACTGGGGATAAAAGTTCCTTGAAGCAAAACCAAAACGCGGCCCACGATAATCAGAAATAATCTTGCCAATATCCATACTGGCCACATCACGCACGGCGCGGGCAATACCATTTGCTCCATGGTTATAGGCGGTCAGCGCCAGCGGCCATGAACCCAGAGCGTTATAGTTATATTCAAGTAATTCCATAGCGCCATAGGTTGCCGCATAGGGGTCAAGACGTTGATCAACCACATAGTCGACCTGCATAAAACGCTGTGCAGTAGCCCTTACAAATTGCCACATGCCGGTTGCTGCAGCACTGGAGTAGGCCCCCGGGTGATAGGAAGATTCAACATGAGGCAGAACTGCCAGTTCGACAGGCAAGCCTTTAGCTTTGATCACCTCTTCGATATGGCTTCGGTAAGCCCCGGAGCGTTTTATGCCCGCGATAAACCGGTCTGACTGGCCAAGCTGCCAGCGTATATTGACTGCGGCACGTGCCAGCCTTTCATTAGGGGTTTCTCTGCCCCATAAATCAAGCAGACTCTGCTGGGAAGGTGTCAGGTCTGATCTTTTTCCAGTTGCCAGTACTTTTAAATCAGCACTGATCTCTTCCCGGGTACTATTGATGACGCTACGCTCACGTTCAAGTTTGGTGTAGACAATGGAGAGGTCATGGGCATCATGAAGAAAGCCGCTTTTGGTATCCGCCTGGGTATAGACACTTACCCAGAAATTAATCGCAGGGCGGATACTGTCAGGGACCGGGAAATCGGCACTGGCCGCCAACAGCGAAAAGGGGAAATTTATAAGTAAAATCAATAAAGTAGGCGCAAAAACCTGCTTTATGAGAGTGCTTGAAGAATAGTGGATTGCTGCTCGTTTCACAGGGGTAGGTTAAAATACAAACTATTGATTTACAAGCAAAAGAAGCTCTAAGGACACGGTCATTTTTATGTTAGGCATTGATCACTGAATGAACAGCCTCCTGGCAATGAATACGAGGGCAAACAATTTCCTGCATGAGCTAATGGGTCATCGCATAAATGACATAATTTAGTCCAAATCGATAGGCCAATGCTGTCATCGGTTCCGGGTAACAGGGATCATCAGCATGCTCCCAGGCATCGCCCATATCCATATTGAAATTTATGGCCACCATCATGCGGCCTTCTTCGTCATAGACACCTGCCCATTTCTGAGGGCCTTCCATTCTGGCTTGTGTCTGGCCACAGAACAGGTGTCGATCTCCTGGTATCTGGGTAGTCTGGTTCAGATCATAAAGGGCATGGAAAATAGGATCTTCAGGAGTCAGCTCAACAATAGGATAACCGGGCAGCACATTTTGCATGGCTTTCACGACTACCGGCCAATCATTGCCATGAAAATCATCTATAACCAGAAAGCCACCTCTTAGCAGATACTCTCTCAGACGCCCGGCTTCTTCCGGATTGGGATTCCAGTAGCCCTGGCCTATTTGCTGAACGAAAAGCCATGGATAGTCGTACAGATCCTCATCCAGTAACTGGACATGCTGGCTGTCATCAGCCACTTCTATATTAGAGAGCCGACGTACGCCGCGGGTAAAATGATATTCGGCCTGGGGATAATCAATGGCCCACCAGCCTCGACGAAAACCTCCGCGACCTCTGCCAAAAGCACCGCCATCAGCATAGACCATTCTGGCCATATGGAATTCCGCTTCAGGCAGGCGATCAGGATCCTGCTGGGCAAAAAGCCCGCCTGAGAAAACGAAATAAAGTAGCGTGATAACTAAAAGACGATGCATGTATCCACTGAACCAGCCTGATCACAGGCAAAGAAGTTAACCGGTTATTGATTAGAGACTGTACTGAGGAAAGCATAACCAGTTTGCTGACCGGAGTCACCCACTGGCAGCTAATTAAAACGACTCCAGCCTGATCACGTCATAGGCAGGCTCTTCATAGGGATGGGCGGTCTTAAGAGCATCAATTGCCTGCCTGATGACCTGCTCTTTAATGACCATTTCTACTTTGTATTCCGCCACCTGCTCTACCTGCCCCTTTTTGCCCAGATACGGCGTACTGGTTTCCAGTCCGCGAAACTGCCCGGTGCCCAGAGACTGCCAACAGCAACTGTCGTAGTCTCCAACTGCGCCTGCGCCGACCTCAAACAGTGCCTGTTTGACACTCTCAAGATGAGTCTCCGGGACAAAAAAACATAATTTATACATGGCGTTCGCTTGACAATACTGATTGGGCTAAAAAGCCGCAGGGCAATCTGACTGCACGGCCACAAGGCTTGATTCAGGTGCCGCTGGCTCTTGCTTCAAGGCTCATTTTTTCCACCAGAATGTCATACAGCTCCATAAAAGATGAGGTTTGATCGTAAGGCACTTTAAAGTCTAGGTTACGGGCCACATCACTGGCAGAAATCAAACCGCGAATCATATGTGAACTGTTGTCGATGACCAGACAATGGTGAAGGTTAGTCAGCTGCAAAGACGTCAGAATATCGCCAATGGTTGATTGCTTAAGTTCTTCATAATCAAAGGCCATTAACTGGGATTTGGGGGTCATGATATCTGTCGCTGTGATATTGGAGATATCAAATCCCGCATCCAGGAATTTCTTCAGGTTCTCTCTTGCCAGATCCGAGACCGTTACCAGGCCCAAAAAACGTTCATCTTTATCAATGACAAATTTCAAACGCACATGCGCCTTACTCATCATGGTTTCTATTTCATGAATCTTCGTATTGGACTCAACAACATAAGCCTTGCTGGCATTAAAATCCGTCAACACTTCCAGCGCGGATGATTGCAGGGTTGAGCCTCGGAATTTATCGGGTCGCTCGAGGTGCTCGAAATCCCCCACTGAATATAATTTTAATAGATGCATGTTGAAGAATTAAAACCTGATAATTGGAACATGCTGTAATTCTAACCAATAAAACCTGGAATTTACCTTCACAACTAAGTAATAAATAAGAATTTCCATTTACCCGGATGTGAGATGAAAAAGGTCTTAAACTTTCACTAAAGGAATAATAAATTAAGAGATCACATAAAAATATTTGCCATAACAAGGTATAGTAAAAAAATATAATAATAAATAAAACCAGAACAAAAGACAGTTTCCATGAAAACAGGGAACTGCAAAACATTGGGGGAAGCCGTGTTTAAAAACCTGATAAATATCCTGACAGCACCAA
>Ga0181597_10002621_pt1 | contig 19411 bp, 16 predicted proteins | sample 041ome_5_FD_148647 | JGI IMG/M metagenome (GOLD analysis project Ga0181597, IMG submission 148647) | Coastal salt marsh microbial communities from the Groves Creek Marsh, Skidaway Island, Georgia - 041403US metaG (spades assembly) | ecosystem: Environmental > Aquatic > Marine > Intertidal zone... | reverse complement strand
TTATCATGACTTGCTAAACCGACATGTTGATCAGTTGAAAAATTTCTATAATTATTGAGTAAAACAAATTTTCCGTCCTCCATAGCAAAAACAGAAATACCAGGTTTGTTTATATTATCTGACAGTAAACATAATAAACCATTTTTTAGAAATGTACCAGCGATACAATTGTTCAACACATAATCATTATTGTCTTGATCCACTAAATTAAATTCTGTTATAATTTCATTTCTAGATGAACTATTTATATTAAAAACCAGTAAACTAGTAACATTTACACCATCAGGTATGAATGTATATTTTGTAATAGGATCAACAGCAACCCATTTACTGGATATACCAAGATTTATATTTTCAACCGTGTTAAGTGTGTTAAGATTAATAATTTTATGGGTGTAATTAAGGTTTCCACAAAAAACAGGTATAATCATATTATTAGCCCGATTGTTCTCCTGTAATATCACAGAACCTTGACCAAACCCGTAATTATCATCATTACATGTAAATGAAATATCTGACCTGATTGGTTCTTGTATATTCTCGTCATATACAGTATTATTAGATGATATGTGAAATTTACTTATGGTATTTTGATTGCATGTATACATCTTTTTATCATATAAGACCAAACCTCTTACTTTTTCTGTCCATGTTCCACTCGGTTGAATGTCATCTATCATACATTCAGAAACTATATCATTATTTGACATATTATTTACCCTATTTCTAGCGAATCTACCTCCTAATTCATATACATCAACTGATACAACAGGTGATAATAAATCATTGAATATAAACCCAGGTGTGGGACTTTGCGCTTTTATTTTGTTATTTAGATTTTGATCAGATGTATTAATTGTATCTCTTATTTGTAGTTGAATACCTAAATACCTGGCACTACGAATAGCATCAACAAGTCTCGTATTTACTAGATCAGGAACTGTTATACTACGAACCTTTAAATTTTGGTTGAACCGAGGAGGTATTTTAAGTTCTGGTTTGATGAATTTTCTCATATTTCTAGGAAAGTCAAATTTCTCCATTTTTGGAGAAGGTGAAATAATTTTTGTTTTGAATCTTTTTATGAGCGGATCATTTAAGAAATCGTCAACCAATGGTGGTATTTCTATTTTTTCTTTATTATATTTTAATTCTGTCGGTTTAGTCGTTTTCTTAATAATTTTAGCGTAATCCAGTAAACCAGGTTTTTTTGGTGGGAATTTCTTGATTGTTTCTTGACTGAATAACTTCATAAAGTCATTTATTCGATCTTTTTCATTCATAACCAAATTTTCACGTTGTATCAAAATACAATATGTTGTCGCTAAACAGACCAATACAATTATAAAAAATATTAGAGTGTATTTATGTTTCATTTTATACTAGTAACGAAAATTTTTTGGAATATCTAATAAAATACAATGATAGTATAATTTCATTGTATTTTACACCTTTGGACATGTAAAAATACCGTTCATTTTTTATAAAATTGAATTCTTATCACGTAATTACATAAATCTATTACTAAATAATAAAACATGGAGGTTGAAAAAAAATGTTGGATAATTAGGGTAAATGATGGTGAAAATTTTCGCAATAGTAAATTTCCGTTCTGGGGGGTAAAACGTGGAAAAGGCGGTTGTATAAAAACTATTGTTAAAAAAATAAATGAAGGAGATATACTATGCTTTATGACTTCAAAAAAATATGGAGGCAAAATAATAGGAATGAGTGAATATTGTAGATTCTATGATAGAAGTGATGAAACTTTAATACAAATAAATACAAAAACAAATGAGGAACAAAATTGGAAAGGAGATGAAGAATGGGATATTCAATTACATTATTGTAATTTGTATATTACCGAAAGACAAGATATTACAGGTTGTATTCAATGTAGTGCTGTTATTTTAGATTATGATACATTCAAAGACAAAATAAATAGAGACTTATACAATGATTATAACAACTTTAAATTTTATGCTGAACCCAAAATTTTTAATGAAGCGTTTTAAATGTCCATCTTTAATATAAAGATGGACATAACTCTTCTAGTAATTGTATTGATCTGTTTAGCAATGTTTGCTATTTCTGGTGTAGAAAAAATTCAGAATTTTGATTCTACCGTTTCTAGTGTAGGAGATAAGCTCACGCGTATCAGTTCACAAGATATAATCAAAGGAATTGTAATTGCTGTTATTATTCTCGAGATCTTAGCTCCTCTTATAATAGCTTTCTCTGTTCTTACAGAGAGGGCCAAAACTCTAGCTGTGCTTTCTGCTTTAGGATTAGCAATTTTCACAGCTATTGCTACCTACCTCTATCACTTTCCTCCAACTGGGAAGGCGTATTATCCTTTCATAAGTAACGTTACAACATTTGGTTGTATGTTATTGATCGCCTACACAATTAATAAGAGTGACTAGGAATTCCAGCATGCCCAGCACATAGGTATATATTTTTCTTCTGCCCCAAGATCTGGTTCAGAAGAACCATCTTTTACTATCACACGCGCGCCTTCTTCCATGTAGAATTTACAGTTGATGATAGCCTTTTTGCAGCAGCATAGACACACGGTCTTTATCTCTTCTATCGTGTCAGCTATTTCCATCAATCTCTTAGAACCAGAAAATAGCCTAGACTTATAATCTGTTCGTAGTCCATAACAAATAACAGGAACTTTCTTGGTTAACTCCCGTAATGCATCAACATTTAATTCTGACAGAAACTGTGCTTCGTCAACGAGAACGCAGCTTGTGTTATCAATCTTTAGGTCTGAGAAGCTATCAATGTCTGGAGTCAAGAGAATGTCGACTTTTTGCCCTTCTACTGCTCTGGAATTTATAGTCTGGTCTCCGAAACGAGTATCTACGGAAGGTTTCATAAGAATGGGTGATCTACCTTGAGATCTATAGTTGTGTGCTACCATCAGCAAATTCGCTGTCTTGGAGCTGTTCATAGTACCGTATCTAAAATAAAGTTTAGGCATTTTGTTTTCTATATGTTCAGAAACACATAGAAATCAATTTTAACACATGTAGTCACCGACGATTGACCTGACATTTATAGTGACATTGTCAGTTATGTGTCGCCGCGGAACTATTTTTGACTGACAGATGAACTTCATTTTTTTGGGAACCATACATTTTTCCAGTTTTTCTGACTTTACATGAATTTCTTTATCGTCTGGTGGACCGACATTGCTTATTATGACCTTTAGCTGTGGAAGACTGAATAGGGTTTCTGGGATTGTCTTTAATTTACTGAGATCGAGTATAACGACTTCTAACTTCTTACAATTTAGTAATCCTTCCAGGTTAACTACTAAAGCATCTGTTGCAATATATACCTTTTTGAGATCTGGTAGTTTGCTCCAATCGACTATCAAGGGTCTTCTATTCGTGGTGACATCCTCGAGATGTAAGGATGTTGTTCTACTACCCTTGGGTGGCGAAAGAGTAGAGTTTATATAACATAAACGAAATCGTGTAGTTTCAGGCCATTCACATGTTATCCAGTCTTGCGGCGCTGATAAACTCTCCATAGATAGATATCGTAATGCTTTCAGATTGAACTGTCTTAGCATAACAAAGTTCATAGCACTTCCGTCAGAAGCTATGCTGATATTCCTAACATATCCATAAAAATCCAACAATCCCCTGTAATATCTTGATAAAGCTCTTAAAGTAGCCAGGTCAGAGTTTGTGTCTAAAAAGTCACGGATCTCTAAAATTATTTCTCCAGGAAGTTTGTCAAAAGCCATTTGTTTTTGATGATTATGAAGATACTATTTCATTTTTATTTAAAAATCAGTCAGATAATAAAAAGTACGATGCCCCCTAAGAAAAAACCGACTAGTATGCAAGATCTTCGTAAAGAGCTTCGCAAACAGCAGAAAGACAAGGATAAGGTCTTGAATGAGGTTACTCGTAAACCAAAGCCTATAAGTCGCCGTCCTAAGACTACCAAGGACATCATGAAAGCAGCAGACGATAACAAGGTTATACGAGACTTTTTTGAAACACTGATAGACATGGATGACGACAAGATCCTTTCTGCTATTAAAAATTTTATCTCTACTCCTGTTGGTAGTAAAAAGTCCAGATTTATCAATAAATTGACCGATACTCTCCCTATTGGTCTCTACAAAGACTTCTCTGAAAAGTTCATTTCACAGGATTCAAAGGTACTTGAAGACTACTTTGAGTCCTATATTACTGATTCTAAAGTCGCTGCTCGTATAGATCAGAAAGATCAGGATTACGAGAAAAAACTTATTAGAGATATAGAGTTATCTGAAGCTCAGAAAAAGATGAGGGCTCTCAGAGCACAGGAAATAGACCTATTTGGTGATTACGATCCCGATACAGACGAGGAAGAACAACTTGAAGAGGATGTAGAAGAGGAGGTAGAGGAGGTTGTAGAAAAGCCAGTGATCAAACGTAAAATAAAGTTTCTTGATGAGGAAGGTAATGTAGTTGATGCTATTCCTAAAAGAAAGGAACGTATTGTACCAGAACAACCTAAGATTTCTAGGTTGACAGATTGTGAAACTATCCATAGAAGAGCACCCTGGTTAAACACTCGTGTTAAGCGTATTTATATTACACCTGTAGAGGGTGATGATATCAGTGAATATGTTATAAAAGAGGGAGAGGTAAGAGTCGAGAATCAAAAACTCTGGTATTCATCGAATAATGAATTTGTAGCTCTCATGTGTAACAAGAATGCTTCATATAGGACCCAGAATGGAGAAATCATGACAGCTGTCACTATTAGTGGTTTACCAGTTCGTATGGGAATAGCTTATGATACAGATAACGGGTTTATTATCCAAGACGAGAAGATTTTTGAGTTAGAGAGAATATATCAGGCCGAGAGTAGGATGAATAGGTATCAACTCATACAAAAGATTATGAAGGAGAATGTCACGTCTAGTATCGAGAAATTAGGCGCTTCTCGTTTGTCATCTGCTCTCCTTAAAATTGCACCCTCTGTCAAAGATTACGAGGTTAATTCAGTCTACATCAAGAAAGCTATAGAAACTATCGCAAATTCTTCTGTAACTATCCAAGAATTCTCCAATAAACTAGCCAATCTTATAGCCTATATGGAATCTGTATCTCTTGGATACGATATCTTTCTGGATAGACTACGAGATGAATATTATCTACCTGAGATACTTGTGAATCTTGCGCCATCGGAAAAGATCCCAGAGGTCTACGACGACCCACGTGTTAGCAAGGACACGATAGAATACACGACTATGATTATCGAGGGTGCTGTAGAGAGGTTCAATAGAAGTTTTGCGTCGAGTATCTACACATCTCGTAACCCCACTGCGAGAATTCCTACACAACCAACACTAGATATCCAACCAAACAAACTGAATCTAGAACCTTGGAAGACGGCATGCGAAAATTTTGAAGATGTTAGAGAAATCCCTGACCATAATCTCATATATTACAAGGAAGATGGAAAGGTATACTGTATGGTAATTGCTGAGATATGGGAACAGATACATAATGATGAAACTCCAGTTAATCCTAGTACAGGTAATCCACTTTCTCAAACTTTCATAGATCGTTTTAATGAAGTATACAGTATCAACTTTTCTCAAGAGGAAATTGATGCTGGAAGATCACTAATAGATGTTGAAGAAGAGGAAGAAATATCTATTCAGGAAGAAGTTGCTATAGTTCAACCTGACTTGACACCTAACCTGTTGAAAATAATTATTGAGAATATTGAGGCTGCGGAAGATGAGCTTGTCTCAGAGAGAATGGAAAAAAATGTTGAAAATAAAAGTACCACAGAATCTGAGAAGATTGAAGAAAAAGAGGAGGAAGAGGAGGAAGAGAAGGAAGAGGAGGAAGAAGAGGAGGAAGAGGAGGAAGAGGAGGAAGAGGATAAGAAGAAAAGTAATCGTAGTTCTCCCAGTTATTCTACAATGGTTGTTACTGTATGTGAGACATGTAAATCACCTGTAAACCCAACAGAAAGTATCAAGACTAAGATAGCGAATACAGAAGATCTAGATTCCTATAAAACTGTTCATTTCTGTAATTTTGAATGTTTTGAAAATAAACAAGAATGGCCAAAGAAGAAAAAGAAATAAGGTAACTTGTAATTATAACGTGTTTGATTGATAATCATCCTAAATTTGAGGGGCTGCAATCAAAATTCTTTAATCTTACTGATTAAAGAAAATAATGCTCACTAGAGGATTCGAACCCCTGTTATTCGAATCAAAACCGAACGTGATAACCAACTACACTAAGCGAGCAATAAACACTGTTTACTGCTCGAAAATTAAGCCCCAGGGCGGATTCGAACCACCGATCTTTGCATTACAAGTGCAATGCCTTACCACTTGGCCACTGGGGCATATGAACTCCCTCCTAAGTTCAAAAACAAAGTTTTTGAACCAAAACCACTCCAGGCAGGACTCGAACCTACAACCTTTCGATTAGAAGTCGAACGCGCTATCCATTGCGCCACAGGAGCTAAATATAAATATATTTAGCTCATAAAGTCAGAAACCAAGGTATTACCAACAACAAATAATATACAACACACAACACACGCAACCACACAATTCACAACACACAACACATAATATACAACACACGCAACCACACAATTCTTCGTATTCGTCTATTCGTATCTAACAAGTTGGGTAACAAAATAACCTTGTACTACCAAGAAAACTTATTACTCACCATGTTTATAAACTACCTTAGCTTTTAGTATGTTTAAATATCACGAAAAAACGAAAAACTTTCTATTATTCCCGTTCTCACATATCCTAGTCTCCACCCCTCATCGGTCTTTTAGCACCAATCATCCCCTTCTTCCAACAATCCATAATTTTCTACTTTCCACCCACTCCCCCCAAAATCTTATCAAGATTTTGGGGATAATACACCTGGTACGGGACTTGAACCCATGACCACGCGATTAAAAGTCGCGCGCTCTGCCAGCTGAGCTAACCAAGCTGAGACAATAACACTTCCAACAGCGTTATGGGAGATAATCTCCCATAACGGTTTCTAATTATACACTTTTTTAGCCTTATCTGCCTGGTTTTTTTGTCGTGAGACAATAATTGGGTTTCACTTTTAGAGTTTTTGCTGTGACCAGACAAGGCATGCTTCCTACCGCCTGAATCTCGTAGATTCAGGAGTTTATTATAACTTTTTATTTCTTTAAAATATATAAAATTATAGAATCAATTTTATTTTGTTTTTTGACTCACCATCGAAAAATATGAGAAGAGCCTTATTTAAGTGTTTTTAAACGACCAAAGTGGTTTAAAAATAGTTTTTATTGACTGTTGCTTTATACTATGGTGTAAGCTGCAAAAGGGTCATATGAAGAATCTTGTCGGTTTTGTTTATCTTTTATGTACTGCCAATTGACTATGGTTACAGATAGCATATTCGCACAGATAATCATTAAAAAGAATGTAATTTGCGACATTACACCAGATATGATGAGGATCATGTCAAGTTCCGAGTATAAGGCAAAGAGGTTAACTATGATCATACTTGTTCTCTTACTATAGACGATATCATGGCATTTCGGGTCTTGGATACAGTTGATTATCCATGGGTAAGTGACATCATTGATTAGGTTGTTAATAACCTGATGTACGAAGAATAGTACTAAAATAGTATAGTAAGTATGTTCGTCATCTATGGTCGTTCCCATGAATGTAACTGGTATACCATATGAAAAGAATGATGAGTTCTGGTAGAATCCAGAGAAGAACATGAATATTCCCAAAAAACCTATGTATACATATCCAATCACGATACTATTAAGAGGTGACGTGAATCTGTTGCTGAAGTGATTTTGTATCATTTTGTTGAAAACTAATTTTCAGTTGAGGCATCAAGAGTAAAATTGATTTTATATTAGAATATCTGGGATTAAAGTATAAAATGGAATTCACCATAGAAACTTTTTTTATGATATTTAATCTGTGTATGATAGGCTATGCAACGTATAGAGACTGGAATAAATATGAGACTAAGCCAGAGAAGAGTCGTAAGAATGATGTATATTCGGAAAAGTACTGGAGAGAGTCGTATGGTGATTTGGACGGCGAACTTTACTGGAGTTTCATGTGTAGAGAGCTTGACCGTGTAATTTTGTGTCAAGAGAAGGGGGTCAAGGATAGAGTGAGTAACGAAGTATTTAATAACTACAAATTTGTAGTTGATAAGCGCCTGGGTGATAAGGTGTCGGACGATAATATTACATGGAGGTCTAAATTCAATCTCCGTGTAAATAGGATCAGAATTAACTCAGAGTTGATGAGTAGTATGACTTAAAGAGATATTCGATATCATAAAAATGTCTGAAGGTCTGAAAAGCGCAAAACATATTGTGTGCAGAAATATATTTAAATATGGTAGCTGTACTAGAGGTGAAACGTGTGTGTTTGCTCATTCTACAGACGAACTTGTAGATATTGAGTGTAAATTTAGTCGTGACAATAAGTGTAGTAAAGGTAGAACGTGTAAATTTAAGCATGTTAGCGAGACAAGAGAGCAGTATCATCGAAGACTGAATATTACATTCGAAAAGAAAAAGAATAGTCATGAGGACAATAATAAAGACGTCAGCTCTGTTTCTAAGGAAAAGCAGGATGATGTTCCTGTCGTAATTAACATATACGACAACTTGAGATATGACAGTGATGAAGAAAATTTATCATAAAATGCAATTATAAATGATGTTCGAATACAAAACATCATTTCTATATCTGATTTAAAGATGAAAAACAAAAATATGTAGTGTATTCGCACGTTTGGCCGAGTGGTCTAAGGCGTGCGACTTAAGATCGCTTGGGCATTTTTGTCCGCGTGGGTTCAAATCCCACAGCGTGCAGTGATCTTTATACACGGTATTGGATACCAATATCATGTAAATAAAGCTTAAAGATATGACATATAAAATATGGATTTACACCGCCCCGCTAGCTCAGAGGTTAGAGCATTGGTCTTATGAGCCAAGGGTCGGCGGTTCGATCCCGTCGCGGAGCAATTTTCGGGTCTGTTAGCTCAGTGGTAGAGCGAGCGACTGTTAATCGCTAGGTCACAGGTTCGAGCCCTGTACAGACCGTACCGATATGCTCCGCGATGTATTATTTTTACGTGATATCTGTCATATCACGTAATTCTAAAGAATCGAACTCTTAATAATAAATGGTAAAAATCAAGGGAGAATACATTGTTTACGATAAAATAATTGGAATGCATAATGCAGGGGCTGAGAGGGCTATCAAACCTACAGTTGCAGAATATTGTGTATATCCTTATGATAATTGTAAGGAGGTGACTTTAACTATATATGGTCCTACGCTGGATTTCTCTAGAAAGGGATATCAAAAGGATTATAGTTATGTGATACCTTATTCACAGTTTGACAATAATGGGAAGCTTAAGGTTGGGAAAAATCCGTATTACTCGTTCGATGGTAAAAGGGTTAGATTTTATTCTGAGATAGATATACTAAAGCCAATAGAAGATGAAGATGAAGATTATTTTATTCAGTATGACAAACTGTATGTTGTATTGAAAGATGCTGATATCACAAAGCCTCTTTCTATAAGTGGGAGAAGTTACAGGAAGGAGATAATGGATAAGAATTGTCTGATACCTTGTATATCATTTAGAAAGGCTATACCTTGTTTTAATAGTTCTTTTAACATTAATGTCTTAAAAATAGAAAATGTTTGATAAGATAAAAATGAACGTAAACATCTTAGTTATAACTACGATAGCTGCTCTAGTTATTGGTACTGTTATATTTGTTATTATTCAAAGTAACAAGAGTCACAAGGGGAAGAGATACGCATGTGTGAATAACTTTTGTGTAGAGGATGATAATGGTAAATACCTGGTAAGTGATTGTAATAATGATTGCAAACCAGTACCAGGACCTACTCCTGATCCTGATCCTCAACCCGAATTATCTGAATTCGAAGAGATGGCATTGACTGCCGTCACTGGAACAGGAGTCCTTGATATGTTCCCCTATATCAATAGTTCTAATGACGAGGTTGACTGGTACAAAGGCGGTGCAAAAACCTGGCCTAACGGTAAGAAATATGATAACTTCTCCTATGATTCAAGTGTTTACAAGAAGTTAATGCTTTCTGATTTCAAGAGTACAAAAATTCTCCCCTGTGATAGTTTAGAACGTTCTAAGCTTCTTAGCTACATCATGGGTGTTTTCTATGCTACAGATCTTGATAACCTTCAGAAGCTGACGACCGAAGAGCTCACAGCATTCTATAGATGTCTTGTGTTCTTTTACATTACTAGTAAAGAGTCTCAACCAGATGGAGGGTGGTATGGTAGTTACTGGAAGAAGAGGATTTTGGATCAGGGTCCTTCACATAACAAGAATACTGGTGAAACGTCTATGACGGCTATCCGTAACGAGTCTTTCTTTTTTGATCAGAATATGAGTAATGTTTTACCGTCTGAATGTCCTGCTTATAACAAGTATAATGGGAAATGTCCTGAGCATTCTAAGTATTTTGGTAATCGTATATTTGCGGAGATGTGTCAGGGTACTTTGAGACGTGGTATGCGTAATTCTCCTCAGGTTCTCGCAGAGAATCCTCCATGGGCTGAAGGTGGTAATATTATCAATCGTTTTGGTACTGGTGGTTTCCCTGCAAACTCTTATTTAGAGTGTCTGCAATTTCCTCAAGAGCATGGTAAGCATGGATGGCCTTCGGGTTGTGATGCAGCAGCGGCTGCTATCCAATGTGAGTTGAAAGAGGATTATCCTGGGCCAATTTATCAACCAGAAGGCAAGAACAGACAAGCTGGTGGAGATCCTTATTGTGGTCTCAAACCTGTTTGGTTTTATTTTAGTCAGGGTCTTGGTCAGTTTTGGAATTTGGGAGAGACTGTGTATTGTTACAATTATGTAGATATTTTCCTGAATGCCCCTATGGGTGTTGGTCCAAATGCGAAGAGTAATGGTGAGAGGAACCCCATTGGTTGGTCTAATGGTTTTGGCGCCTGTTCGGAGAAAATTGCTTATCCGCCAGGGCCTGGTTCTCTTGGTTATGACATAGAGGATCCTAGTCAACCGACTGAACACGATTACAACTATCCTGCATACAGTATGAAGCTTCTTCTTGAGTATGCGTCTAGGGTTGATATCCCTGGGGGTTGTAACGGTCAGCAATGTAACGGTGCTTTAAGAGATCCTAGAACGGGGATGTCAGGGCTTGCATTTTGCGGCGCTCAAAACGGTGTTTGTTCTTGCGAAGGCAAGACTGGAGATGAGATGGTTGATTGCTTGAACCAGAGGGGACCTGGTATGGGAGAGGATATTACAGACTCTACTGGTTGTGGCCCTACTCAGCCCATTAACAGTCGCGCAGATTCTTTTAATGAGCAGGTTGCTGCTTTGATGGGGCTTAAGAAGGGTACATATTGGAAGCCTTATGCCATAGAAGGTACAAACACATACTATCTTAATAGTGCAAAGGGTGTCGGTGGTACACTTAATCAGTTTGGAGGATATAGTCCTAGTTCTGCATGGGCTGCTGCTCGAAATAAAAAGAACCCTGTTTATCCTAAACGTAGTGACGACGATAAGACTTATCTTACTGATAAGAGGAGTATGATATGTGGTTGGGTTAATGGACATTTCTATGGTTTCCCTAAAGGAGATAAGATAGATTCTTACACTCCAAACCCGTTTAAGGGTGGAATTCCTGGAACTCATCCAGTGTCTGGTAAGGTTATTTACGGAAAGCCTAATACAGAGAATGATCCAACTATCTATTATGATATGAAGGGTAATGAGTTGTACAGAACGTGGAAGGGAAAGCAATTGAAAATGGATGAGAATACCGCCCTTTTAATGATGGCTGAGTTCTATTCATGTGGAGATACAGGATTTGAGAATAAGAATATGAATTGGCCTTTTGGATGTTACTTTGGATACGGTCAGGCTCTTGGAGGACCTGGTAAGGCCGCAACCAACGCTCTTTCATGTGTTCCGTATGGATGTACTACCGTTCAGTTCACGAGCACTGCGACTGCTTACGGAAGTCTTGTACAACCTGCGTATGATTTTGAGATTCTATACAACCCTCCTGTTAACTCTTCTAGTTATGAAACGAATTGTGTTTGCGCTACCGCGGTAACGCTTGATCTTACAGCTGATTTCGATTCGGATACTCCTGGACAGGATTTGAAGAGGTATTTATGCTTGAATAAAGGATCAACTGGTGGATATGTACCTGTTGACAGTCCAGCGGGTAGATCAGCTGTTGCTTTCCAAGGACAGAACATGAAGGTTACAAACTGGACTACAGTCGGTGATACCAATACATTTAATCCATATGATAAAAATTCATATGGAGTTGATAGTAATCCTCAACCATTAGATGTTTGTCAAGGAAGTTAAATAAATATAAAACCGTTTAATTATCTGTAAAATTTATAATAGAATTCTATTATAAATCAAAAAATAAGTATCTATAATAAAATGAATAAAACAAGCAATAAAGAACTTGTCGCTAAACAGCGAGCTGAAAAACAAGAAGAAGCTCTTATTAAGAAACAGATGAAAATAGATGAAGAAAAGCTATTAAAAAAGGAGCAAGAAGAAGAAGCAAGAGAGGAGAGATTAAGATTGAAGCAGGAGAAAGCTGCACTAGCAGAGAAGAAAAAGAAACAAGCAGAAATATACAAAAAATATAAAGATTTTAGAAAAGCTGAAGATGAGAGACTTGCAAAGGCAGCAAATGATATGATAATAAAGCCGAATGTTGCTACAGTATGGAAAATTCGTGCTAAATGGCAGTCACAGGATGGTTATGATTTCTCGAAAGATTTAATGGATATTATGGAAGAAGAACCTGAATGGGCGGAAAATTTTTTCACATTAGTCCCAAATGCTAGGGAAGGTGACATAATTGAAAATATTCTACTTTCTGGAGAAAGAGGTCGGGGATTATATGTTATAATTAAAGAGAAAAGTAAACTTAAGATTGTACCTGTTGAGGAAGAAACAGATATTTTAGAGCCTCATATCGGAAGGGGGTTTACACTTGGTCCGTCATTTCCTGTCGGTTATTGGGCTATTAGTAATAAATTGCAAAATCATGATTGGTTTGATATTGAACCAGTTCACACAGGTTATCTTGTTCACATAAAAGAGAAAAATCTTAATTATGATGAAACACAAGATATTAGTTCAAAAGAATATACTTGGGGAATATTAGAATTTGATGGTAAACCAGATGAAGTCGTTAAGAAGATTAAAGATCTTAAAGCAAGGAAAGAATTTTATGATAATAATACAAAAGCTTATTTTGTAACTACCCCAGGTCAGAGAAGTAACATTAAAAAAGCGAGAATTTATGAATATTTATGGGAAGAATAGATGATAAATTATAAAGGCTAAGACTTTTATAATTTAGGACAAAGTGAACGCTAGATGGGAACCATGCGATATAATGGGATAATTTACTCTATGTTATTAGTGTATTTTTTACATAAGTCCCTCGACAGATGTCCAAGAAAGGTTATCTTGGCCGATATCCTGGTTTCTATGTAAAACACCAAACAACCTACGTTGGTAATTACCAAACATATCAAGGAGATTGGTAAATCCAACAATGTCCTGGCTATCCCCTCCGAATATAGATTCGGATGGTTTCCTCACACGGTAATGTTTCTTCTTTCTCCATACATAAGACACAATGTAAGGATCGTATAAAAATTCGAAGGCAGAAAATCCTGAATTATCATCAGCGTTTTCAGACATGTAGAGGATACCGTTGTCGCTAATAAAACCACCTGTAACGGCATTCAGCCCACTGTTAGGAATCCTGCATTCATCGACCTTGGCAATTTCGAAACTCATACCAGTACGATCCTGCTTGGGTCTGAGATCATATATCGAAAGGAATTCCGTTTCATGAGAAATTATATCTCTTAAATTTACGGACATGAAAAGATTCATACTGATGGGATCCTGTGTAATCCATCCAGCGAATCCAATTGTTGTAAGACTGATGGGTTGTCCTATAGGTACAAGTGTATTCTGTATACTGTAAATACCCAAAGAGATACCACCAGACCTCTTTGTCATAGGTACAACGAAAACTACCCTACTAACACCTTCTGCGTCATTCCACTTGAATTGACATCCTTGACCAAAACGAGTATGTCCAGACGGAAGTCTAACCGTTGCAGTCGGATTTCTTATGTTCTCTGTGAAACTCGGTCCAAGTGTAGTAATGTTCAATGTGGTTCTGGAGTTTCCTGCAATGACAACTCTATCTCTGATTTGGGACAGGCCACCAGCACCCTCGGTCCATTCACCCTCTGCAGGTGTGAAAGCGGCGGAATCTTTATGTTGAATGATGGGTTCGGCGTCAACCCACTCAGGACGCTCACGTTCGAGTCTTCTCTTGGCAATATTAAGCAAGTAATTATCCACTTCACTCTCAGATAGACCAAGATTAACATCTGCGAGATCTTTCATATCACGACGAAGTCTGGGGGGCTTTTTGAGGATTTCCATCGTGTTTCTAGGCTTTTTAATAGCAGCCAGTTTAGGGTTTACAGAAGCTTTTTTCTTGCTTATCTTCATAGGTTGTTTGAATCCATCTGACTGATTCATAATAGCGCCAATCAATAGACATAACATCAAACCGCCAACTACAACAAGTAAAATTAAACCAGAATTTCTGGACGAAGTATTAGATTTCTTTGTCATCTTTTTTATTTAAAGCTAGAGTTTATTTTTCTAACAAAATGTTAGAAAAAATAGTCTTTAGTTTTTAGTCTTTAGTCTTTGGGAGAGGGATATTATCTAGTCCGTCTTCTGCAGGGCACCAGCCACATAGATGACAAAATGCATCAAGTCTGAGGTATTTAGTTGTAGTCATATATGACCAACCATCATCTTTAACACATCTACTACATTTCATCGCAATTGAACGTGTCTTATGAGTATAGTACCATTCAACGTTCAACATAGGGTGGACAAAATTTTTGGAATATGTAGGATATACTATGATTGTATCTCTAGTTCCACTCATCACGACTTACCTTTTAACTACTTGGAAATATTTCTATATTTTCAAATTAATTTGTGTAAATTGATTTTTAGCCTTAACGTTAAGAGATAATATATAAATGAAGAGAAAGGTCTCCGCAGCATTAAAAAAAGAGGTTGCGTTTGAACAAGGATACAAATGTTCGGATTGTAACAAAATTCTTCCTCCATCTTATCAGATAGATCATATATTACCTTTTTCTATATCTAGAGACGATAGTAGAGCCAATCTAACAGCACTGTGTCCTAATTGTCACGCAAACAAAACCCAGAGAGAATGTAGAAGGATTATATACTATAAGAAACTTATATCTACATGTGTTAACTGTAACATATGCTACTTCTGTTTGGAAGAATATGGACTTGATGATGACCATACATGTGATAAGGTTTGTAAACCGATTAATCTTCCTAAACCAAAACCAGTGTCAACTGATAGTCTATTTAAATTTGCTTTTTTACCGAAGAATGAAGAGGACATCATTTGTCAGAAGATCAAGAAGCTTAAGGTTAGTTCAAACGAACGAAAAACATTGTATATAAAGCTAACTCGCCCGTATCTGATAATAAATCATAATCTCATTGAATTAAAAGACGAAAATCTTACTCCACATGATGTTGGTCAAGCAGTAAGGTCAGTTACCGATAATATTCCCACCGAACAGGGTAAATACACAGACGTTGAATTTGATATCTTTGTTGAGAATAAAGAGGGTGAAGGTGGTGAAGCCTGTATTGAGTATCTTTCGTCGTTGTTACCCCAAGAGATGCCACAGGGTATCTTTAAAGTTGATGCAGATGACGTGTCCTATATGTACTTTGCAGAAGATATGTGATTCTCATATAGTTAGTGTATGAGAATGTAAATTATGATAGTTCAGAAGCATGCAACATTACATCTTTGAGTTGTGCGAGTTGTATTGGTTTTTCTATGAAATATTTAACACCTTGTTCTTTACATCTGGTTCTATCCTTTTCAAGTATAGATGCTGTGACTACGATTATTTCTGGTCTCGACCAATTGTTTTTATGAATTTCATTGATGATGTCATATCCATCCATCACAGGCATTAGGAGATCTAGAAGTATGATATCGAAAGGTTTTCCAATGTCATGAGCTTTTTGCAACATATTCTGGGCTACTTGACCATTTTCAGCCGTAGATATGTCGCTGTACCCATATGTCTCGAGCATACTAACTAGCATATTTCTATTATAAACAATATCTTCTGCAATCAATATTCTAGATCCTTTATTAAAATTTTCTGAAGCAGAAGAAGAGTCTGAATTAGGTGTTTCATCGTCGCTCCCTATATACCCACTCGGTGTTATGGTATTTTTGATAACTTTTTGTATACTATCAAATAACTGAACCTTATTCAATGGTTTATCTAGTTTCTGTTCAAAATCCGTATTCATTATATATGAATCTATAGATGACAATGCAATTAGTGGAAAGTAAGGTCTTTCTTTTTTTATCTGATGAGCTAGCTCAACACCAGTTGTAGTAGGCATACAAATATCTATAAGACCCAAAGAGAATCTGTATCTATCTCCCAGAACTAATGTTAGAGCTTCTAAAGCTGAAGCACACGCGATAGGCTTCATTCCCCAATCGAATAACATCTCTGTAAGAACAATGCGATTGTCTATATTATCATCAACTACAAGCACTGTATGACCTTTCAGTGTTTTAGCAGCCCGCTCAACTTTCTTCTCAAGATCTTCGTAGAGCTTATACGTAACATGTATTTCGAAAATTGTACCTTTACCTTCTTCACTACTAACTTTTATAGACCCTCCTAAAAGAGACGTTAATTTTTTTGTTATAACCAATCCTAAACCAGTACCTCCATCTTTAGAGGGAGATAGCTGTTCAAACACATTGAATAACCTTTGTTGATCTGCTAAACTTATTCCTATACCATTATCTTTGACAGATATTTGTAAAATACCAGAATTATTACCAGAGATTAAAACATCTATTTCACCTCCTACACCAGAAAACTTATACGCATTTGAGACTAGATTAATCAATATCTGAATAAGCTTTTGTTTATCTATTACTATTAAATCAGGGATATTCTTTGCGTCAACTTTGAAACTAATTTGCTGTTTTTTCTCTTTAATTCTATGTTTAATCGTATTATGTACTATAGACAAAACTTCTGCAATTGAGACGCATTCATCATTTATACCCATTTTACCAGAAGACAACTTAGAGAAATCCAACACATCGTTTATTATCTTCATAAGCTGTATAGAACACTGATTCATCGATTTGAGATACTCTCGTTGAGTGACACTCGTATCTGTTTGCATAAGGAGTTGATTGTAACCGATTACCCCGTTCAAAGGTGTTCTGATCTCATGACTCATGTTAGCCAGAAACAAATCTTGCCCTACTTCTTTAGTGTCAGAGAGTGTACGGTAATCATTTGAGATCTTGTATTTTCCTAGAACGAGCTGTGCTATCCCTATAAAGGGAGTCAAATATTTAATACTTTCCTTTGTATATTCATCACTGTTCATCAAACAGATTACGCCTATAATATCAGAACCTATAGGTATGATCATTTGATTATCTACCGAATAAGTTGTACTTATAACATTTGTGTCACCTGAGGAAATAATAATATTCAATGGGTGTGTAGAAGGTTTGAATTCTATCACACTATTATCTTGTTCTTTTCCATCAATTATGTGACATATACAGGTATATTTTAAAGTGTCTCCTTCACGCACTAACATTGCACCTGACTTTGATTTCGTATGGCTGATGAATATATTGAGGAGATCAGTAATATTCTCGGTTCGATTTACCAAATTACTCAAGAATTCCTCTGTTTTCATGTCTCTGGACATTTATTATATTACAAGAAAAGTTTATATATTTTTATATAAACTCTATTATTTACTTTCCCTTATATGACGGACAATCTGGACATCCTTGGGGAAGACACCTACCCTCTTCGCATTCAAAGCAACAAGCTGAGACTCCTTTAGGATCATAATTGTATGATACTCAACATGGAATTGCATCAATGATAAGGCTTCTTTAGAAAACCTAAATCTACCACTCTTGGTATCAATAGAGCGAACAAGAGAACTGAAGGATGCAATAGGAATCATATGACAATTAGCAGAATTTGCCTGTGTAAATTTAATTTCTTCTATGGCTTTCATACCCTTAACCGACTTACTCTTAGATTCAGGCATTATTTTACACATCTTTGCAGCAGTTTGAGTTGTCATAGCTGGTCCGCTAACTTCCCTGAGAATAAGCTCCACATGTGCAACATTTACCGTTGAACTACCTGAAAATTCAGCAACCTTTATACATCTTTCAGTCAATACTCCAGTAAGTCCCCATATAATCGACGACCTTACCTCCTCATAATTGACCGAACTCATTGTACGAATACCTGCAGCTCTGGCAAGCCTTTGAATAGCGGCATTTGTTATAAATTCACTCATTTTATTGTACTATCTATATTATTTACTTTTCTGATTTTTAAGACGACGCTTCAATTCTCTAATCTGTTTTTTTAACGCAAGACGATCATCTAAATCTTTACGCTTAGGGCTGACAACAGGTACATCATCATCAGAAATAGAAAAATCTGAATCAGATGATGAGTACAACTGATCATTCTCTGGGTCGCCATAAATCTCCTGGAAATCCTTTGTCTTCATGCTAAACTTCTTATATTCATCTAGCTCTGGATTTCTATCGGAATCTTCTGTAACCTTCTCAGCCTTACGACGACGCTTCTCCTCCTTCTCAGCCTTCTCAGCCTTACGACGACGTCTCTCTTCCTTCTCAGCCTTACGACGACGCTTCTCCTCTTTCTCAGCCTTCTCGGCCTTACGACGACTCTTCTCCTCCTTCTCGGCCTTCTGACGACGTCTCTCTTCCTTCTCAGCCTGACGACGCTTCTCCTCCTTCTCAGCCTTACGAAGTTTCTCCTCCTTCTCAGCCTTACGACGACGCTTCTCTTCTTTTTCAGCCTGACGACGCTTCTCCTCCTTCTCAGCCTTACGACGACGCTTCTCCTCTTTCTCAGCCTTACGATGACTCTTCTCCTCGTTCCCAGTCCTACTATGACGCTTATCCTTTTTACGTCTTTCATTTTCTTTCTTCAATTTGACTAGTTTCTCCTTCTCCTCTCTTTCTCTGGTCTGGGCCTGTAGTAAAGCTATCAGACGTTCATCTTGAATACTTACATCATCTTCATCCTCTTCATCCTCGTCCTCTTCATCCTCGTCCTCTTCATCCTCGTCCTCTTCATCCTCA
>Ga0181597_10002614_pt1 | contig 19440 bp, 18 predicted proteins | sample 041ome_5_FD_148647 | JGI IMG/M metagenome (GOLD analysis project Ga0181597, IMG submission 148647) | Coastal salt marsh microbial communities from the Groves Creek Marsh, Skidaway Island, Georgia - 041403US metaG (spades assembly) | ecosystem: Environmental > Aquatic > Marine > Intertidal zone... | reverse complement strand
TCATATCCAAAACTATACTTTGAATATTAGTGAATTTAATCTTACTATTAAAAACATACTTGATGAAACAACGCTGTCCAGTTCTTGGATTTTCCATAACCATATCGAGTGGCATATGTTCATTTGTTACCTTAATAGGTGAATTCTTATACATAGTATCTATTTCTGAAAGTGAATAATTATTATATTTAGATGTATCAAATCCTCGGTTTTCAAGCATTTCAAGAATAACTCCACGTGATTTTTCTAATTTATTAACGAAATTCATTATAGGTATTTATATTAGAATAACAAAATATTTTTAAATCAATTTTATCCTTTTATTGTATTTAAAAATAAAAGAAACTATAGTAAATATGGAAGAATGCATAATATGTTTTCATGAACTAGATAAATACAGTAAAGCCGTATTATCTTGTGGTCATAGTTTTCATTTAAGTTGCATTAAAGGTTGGAAAAATACTCAAAATAAAAATACATATTCAAAACTTTGTCCTATTTGTAGAGATACAGAAACAGAAATAGAAAATATAATAGAGGGAAGCTTACCTTCTCCAGAACCTATAAAATCCAAAACAGTAAGAACTGGTTCAAATTCAAGCGAAGGGTCATTACTTAGAAGAAGAAATCAAAGTATTCCTAGATTAGAATTGGTGACTATAAGAAGAAGTAGTTTAGATGTAGCTAGATTAAATGAAACACGAGACCCTTTTTGTTGTTGTAATATACTCTAAAATTTATATTAAAAATTTTTTCTTTTTATTTATTAATGAAAGTTAGTAATAACGTTATTCTATTATCTCTTGTAGCGGTTTTAACTATTTCTCTCTTATTTACGCTATTAAAAATATACTCATTAACAGGAATAAATTTAATTCCTACTAGTCAAGCAAAAAGACTTATTCAAAGCGGTGTTATAACAACAGTAATTGATGTTAGAACTAGTGAAGAATTTGAAACTAGTCACTATCCCAATAGTATTAATATACCAGTTCATATGATAACTGGAGAGACTACTAAGGAATTAAATAAAGATTCAACACTATTGATATATTGTAATACTGGACAACGTGCTAGATATGCAGTAAATAAATTTAAAAAATTAGGGTTTAAAAACGTATTTTATATTGAAACAGGTTTTGAAACTTTATTGTAAATATTTTTCGACATCTCGTTTTGTTACTGTGTCTTTTCCATGAAGAAGTTTAAATAGGTTAAAATATTTATCTACCTTACTCATTAATTTTTCTCGTAATTCATCCATTGTTAGTGAATCTTTTTCTGAAAATAATTCTGAAATTACTATTGCATGAACATTCTTACCTTTAATGTTTATAAAATGTTCCTTATTTGAAAGTCGTTTGTATTCTACTAAAACTAAAAAAAATATTAAAACTACTAAAAATGTATAAAGAATTTTTGATTCCATTACTACTATAAATAAAATATATTAATTTTTATCCAAATATTCTCTCATTTTTTCTGAATCAATCATTAATTCACTAGGATTTACGCATTTTTCTTCCTCAGTTTCTTCTTCAGTATTAAATGCACCATCAGCTTGTTCATCGTCTTCAGAGAATGGAACACATTCTCGTTTTGAATCTGGTGTTTGCATAATACTTCCATCAATAGTTGAGAAATTTGTTTTTGAAAAATCTAAATTGTCACGGTCTTTAATATTAAAATATAAAAAGTAGAATCCATAGCCAATTATTAAAACTAATCCTGTGCAGTATAATATTAATGCTGCTAAACTATGTAAAACGTTAAACATTTGAAGCAATGGAAAAACTAGAATTACTAGTGAAATTATTAAAATGACTGTAAGATGATTATTTTGATATTGTGTTTTTCTTACTTCACTTAAATATACCTTACCTTTTGTTTTACTAGTAGCTAGAGAATCTCTGAAGTTTTTAATTCCCTCTAATGTATAATCTTTTTCATCTAATATAAATTTTAATTCTTTTTTCATCCTTTCCATTTCAACATTAGCATTTTGAAGTGTTAATGTATTTTGGTCATACATTTCAATTAGTATATGCCATAAAAAATTTCTTGCATCACTATTTTCAGTTATTTTTTTTAAATTTTCAAAATCTATTTCTCTTAAACCATTATTTTCTTTGTTGGCTTCAAGTTCTACAATAAAATCATAATATAAACTTTTACCCATTTCTTCTGAAGGTAGGTCTAACTCAGTGCTATTTCCTACCAAACTAGATTGTGTCATTGGAACATCAACGGAATTCATTGCCATATATATTAATTATATATTTAATTTTTTTTTGTAAAAACAAGAATACCAATACTCACTAAAAACAAAACTACAATAGATACAGACAACATGCTAAATTTTAAACTAAGGTTATTTTTCTTTTCTTCATTAACTTGGGTAAATTCTTGTGTCTTGTATGATTCTCCACTTTCTAATCTTAATCGTCTTAATATTTTTCTAAATTCTCTTCTTTTATCATTTGTTGTATTAAGATATGCATTTAATGTTTGTTTTTCATACTTAACAGTAGGTATAATTGTTTCATTGTCTTTATTTATTCTTTTGAACAATTCTTTAGCTTGTTCATTGATGATTTTATTACTGTAAGTTTCTTTTTGTAATAAATCCATTAATTCATTATATTCGTTTTCGTATGCTTCTCTATCTTCTGCTCTTTTTGAGAGAAACTCTTTAAAACTAGGTGCTTTACTACAACTCATTATAGTATTTAAATAGAAAATAAATTACATTTTAAAATAATATACGCTAAGTCCTAATGACACTATAAAAAATAGTATTAATGGGACTAATAAATTTTTAATTTCATTTTTCAATCTTTGATTTTTATTTATATAAATTTCTAAATTTTTAGAAGAAGTATAAGTATCATTTTTTAATTTAGTTCCTGTCTTTGAATTATTTGAAATAGTTTTTAATTTTTGAACTAAATCTTTATAATCTGTATCTTCAGAATTATAGTATCTTTCTCTAATATTTTTTATGATTGTATTCATTAATTCATTATAATCTCCTACTACACCCATTGCATTTTTTATTGTTTTATTTACTCTTGCTGCTATTATAGGGTATCTTTCTATTTTAATGTCACCCATATTTTCAAATACCTGAAGTCTTCTACCAATCTCTTGTTCTAATATTTTTAATTTTACTAATTTTTCTTTTTTCTCCTCAGTATTTTGATTTGTGAAAGTTTCCCTACTAGAAGTAGCTGCGGCTGTAGGGGCAGCAGTAGTAGTAACTACACCAGAACCAGGACCAGCACCTCCATCACCAGTTGGAGCACCATCACTAACAACTCCACCAGAAGCTGCACCTTCAAGACTACTTAATTGAGTATCTAAAGTATCTGAAAGTGTTGTCTCAAGATTAACATCGTTTTCCTTTACAAATTTAATAAGAGCATCAATATCATCTACTCCCAAATCACGAGAAATTTTTTCTTTTATTTTTTTCACTTCTTCAAGAGACATAGGTGCGCTAAGTTCTTCTTCTAATGCACCTATTTTATCTCGTAAATTTCTAGTAATTACTTTTAATTTTTTTATTTCATCAATATACATTTTGCTCTTATCTGGACTCTTGACATTATCTGATGTTAATGGAACGGTTTGTTGTGTAAGACTACTTGTAGTAGGACTTTCTAGTGGCACTAAACTACTAGTTGTAGATTCTGGTAAAGAATTATTAGAATCTGACTGAGTTGATACTTGTTCTAAATTTTCAATTAATTCATTAAATTTTTCATTTACTTTATTTTCACGAATAATTAGTGATTTTTGTTTTTCTCTATAATCTTCAGCATATTTGTTTTTTTTTTCTATACGAGTTTCACCAAAACGAGATTTTTCAAACTTAGTATCAGACTCATAACCTGATTTATCGAGAGAATAACAATTCTCGAGAGAAATTATTGAACCACTAACATTTTTGTTGTCTGTATCCATTTGTGCTAATTTTTCACAACTATTTCTTAACCTATGTAAATTTCTTTCGGCTGCCATACTTATATTTATGGAACAAAAAAAAATTGAAACTAATTTGATTACTTTTTTTGATATAAATAAAATTCTCTAGTTAATATAATGAATAAATCACTCGTTAATGGATATAATCGTCTTATTGAGGATGCCAATACTAAAATTAAAAATCCAGAGTTGGATGCAAAAACAAAAACTGGACTTAGGTTTAAAATAGGACACTATAGAAAAGCTTTAAAAAAAATTAAATCATTAGAAACAGAAGTAACTAGTGCTGAACAAGCTACCGGATTAGACGTTTTTAGTAAGGGAGAAATAGAACATATCACTAAATTTTTAGATGACCCATCTCTCCTTGAAAATTCTACAGTTTCCCTTCGTGCTAGTGAATTAGATAAACTTCAAGGTATTACTGGTGTTGGACCTAAAAAAGCAGCAGACCTTTATGATAAACACAATTTGAAATTAGAAGACCTTCTTGCTGGAGAAGGTGATGATTTATTGACTCATCATCAAAAGATGGGTGTTAAATACTATCATGATTTAAATATTCGTATTCCTCGATCTGAAATTACCAAACTTCAAAATTATATGCGTCGTCAATTGAGTGATGGATTTAAACTTATGATTTGTGGTAGTTATAGGCGAAAGGTTAAAGATAGTGGTGATATGGATGTTCTAATTTACCATCCTGATGTAGAAAATATTGAAGATGAAGTATTTTTCGCATGTTTTATTGAAAAACTTACAAAACGTGGATTTTTGGTAGATTCTCTTACACCTAATGATTCATCAACAAAATATATGGGAATGTGTAGATTAAATAGTGAATCTACTGTAAGACGTATTGATATCAGATTTATCCCTTATTCAAGTCTTGGAAGTGCTATGTTGTATTTCACTGGAAGTGGTGATTTCAATAAAAATATGAGAACCTATGCAATTAAAAAGGGATTTAAACTTAATGAATATGGATTATACAAAAAATCAGGAGAAAAGGTAGAAGGTGTTTCAACAGAAGAAGATATTTTTAAGGCGTTAGATTTAGAATACTTTGAACCACAAGATAGACTTCCTAGCGTAAAATTTGGTAAATAATTATTTAAAGTTAATTACTATTAAGTAATATAACTATGACAACAGATGCGCTAAGAGTAATTGATAATCTTTATAAAAAACACGGTGATAAGGCATATATAGGAGAAGCTATTTCACAGAGAGAACATGTAATTCAGGCAGCATTATTAGCAGAAAATTTTTTTATTTCTAATGCTACTGATGATACATATAGAAATGAAATTGTATTAGGTGCATTATTACACGATATTGGTAATATGCTTCAATATGATCATCCTGGAGAATATGAATTAACAGGCGAGTATGGAATCATGCATCATGAAATATATGGTGCTAATTATTTAAAAGAATTAGGATTTTCTGATTTAGTATGTGAAATTGTAGGAACCCATGTTTTAACAAAAAGGTATTTAATAACTAAAAATGCAGAATATTATCATAAATTATCTGATGCTTCAAAAGAAACGTATATGTATCAAGGTGGTGAATTAAATGATAGAGAAATTGCTAGATATGAAGAAAATCCTTTTAAAAATATTCACTTAAAAATGAGAGAATGGGATGACGCTGCTAAAAGCACTGACACTGAACTTTTAGAGAAGATTAAAAATATCGATATTGTAGATTATTATTCAAAATTTTTGTAGTATTATAGTAATATGAAATCTGTCATTAATTTTTTTATTACATTACTAGTAATAATAATATTTTTTTACTGTTTTTATCTTTTAGATAAATTAGAGAATTTTGAAAATAAACGTAAATTTGCTGTTATGTGGGCTAGCACATTAAATGTGGGCGATGATTTTCAAACATTGGCAGCAATAAATTTATTAGAAAAAAACAATATTAATGAATACACTTATATTGATAGAGAAAAATTAAAAGAATATGATGGAGAACCTGTCCATTTAATTGCTAATGGTTGGTATATGCACGACATAACTAAATTTCCTCCATCTGATAAAATTACACCTATATTTATTAGTGTTTATATTGATAATCCACTAATAGTATCAAATAATGTTGAGTACTTTAAAAAATATGAACCAATAGGTTGTAGAGATATGAGCACTAAAAAATTATTTGAAAAATATGGTATTAAATCATATTTAAGTAGATGTCTTACTCTTTGTTTTGATGAACATAATAAAAAAACCGATAATATTTATGTAGTTGATATAGAGGGTAGTAATGGCGGTAAATCATTTAATGATGTAAAAATTAATTTAAATTCGAATAATGTTAAATATATTAAACATAATCACGAAGAAATAATAAAACATAAATTGGATATTAAAAAGAGACTTGAAATAGCAAGAGATTTATTAGATAAATATAGAGAAGCTAAATTAGTGATCACATCAAGGTTACATGCTACATTACCATGCAGAGCTTTTAATACTGATGTTAAATTTTTACATTCAAATTACAATACTGATAAAAGATTTATTGGGTTGCACGATGTATTAAATGGTTCAAATAATCCTGTTATAGAAGAAATTCCTAGTAAAATAGAAAGAAGTGTTATAAATAAATACAAAAATGATATTAATATTAAATTTAAGGAATTAATAAATTCAAATTAATTTTTTTATTTTTTAATTACCTATAAAAATGTAGATAATTAGTAATTATTGTCGTTAATATTAGTATGAACAAGGACACTCTAGATAAGGCATTCAATAGGGCAATCAATGGCGGAAGTGCTGGATTTATAGCTATGTCTGGACAGGTTGTTTCTATGATGTGGTTAAGAACTATAGTTAATCATCAATATAGAAATGGTGGAACATTTAAATCTACTGCAAAATTATTATATAATGAAGGTGGTATTGTAAGATTTTATAGAGGATTGCCTTTTGCACTTTTACAAGCACCATTATCTAGATTTGGTGATACAGCAATGAATGCTGGAGTAGCAGCACTTCTTGAAGATACAAATTTATCACTAGCAGAAAAAACATTTGCAGGTTCTTGTGGTGCAGGGCTTTGGAGAATAGGTATTATGCCCATTGATACATTAAAAAGTAGTCTTCAGGTAAATGGAGCTAATGGAATAGGAATAATTAGAGATAGAATGAAAGTTGAAGGAATACGAACTTTTTATAATGGTTCTATGGCTAGTGGTCTTTCTACAGTTATGGGTCACTTTCCTTGGTTTTATACATATAATTTTCTCAATGAAAAATTTCCAAGAAAAGACTTTGAAAATAGTGATAAGTATAAGCAATTATTAAGAAGTGCATGTATAGGTTTTTCAAGTAGTAGTATTTCTGACACAGTATCAAATATTTTTAGAGTAGTTAAAATTATGAGACAGACAAATAAAGAATCAACTAGTTATTATAAATTAGTAAAAGATACGCTAAAAAATGAATCAGTATTCTCTATGATGACTAGAGGTCTTAAAACTAAAATATTAACAAATGGTATTCAAGGAATGATTTTTGTAGTTCTTTTTGACCTATTAAAAAAATCTTAGGAATTATTAGAGAAAAGTAATGGATGACTACTTAACGCAATGTTTAGGATATGCAGTCTTAGGTGGTTTTTTTCTATTCTCGGTTTCAATTACTACCTATTCTTTTTTTAAAGAATATAAGATTAAACTTGTTGTTGAAAGAAAAATTGATTAAATTTACTTAAACATAAAATAAATATAAAATAAAATGATTACTATTGCCGATGAACATATGCGACAAATGGATATTAGTTTTTGTGGAAAGGTAGCAACTAATATTGTTACATCAGATGCAAAACAAACTATTATTAATTCTTTTCATTCTCTCATTGAATCTAGTAGATTCTTTAACCGTTCTCAAAAAAGATATAAATACGCTAATCTTTTGAATCCTACAAGTATTACTTATCTTAGTAAGCAACCACATCTTATTACACTTAAAACAGGTGGTAGTAATTACTTCCTATTCCTAACAAAGATTAATGGTGTAAATAATGCACTTTTTATAGATTGTAAAACAAAACAGGGATATACACTTCCTAGAATTATTACAACAGAATTTAAATTTTCAGATGACCTATTTAATGGAACAGTATTTGATGGTGAAATTGTAAGAGATAAGAGCGATAATTGGATGTTTCTAATTTCAAATATTGTAGCCTTGCGAGGTCGTGTAGTAAATAATAATATTATATCACGAATGAATCTTATTTATAAAATTCTTTCTGAAAACTATAATGCTGATCCTGTTCTTGATATTTGTCCTATTAGGGTAAAGAAAATTTATAGATATTCGGATTATGATAAACTTATTCTTCTATACATAGGGAAATACGATTATGAAATTAAAGGTATGTTCTTTAATAGTCTAAACAATAAACATAGTAATCATCTTTTTATGATGTCAGCACCAAGTAAGAAAGAAGGTTATACAGATAAGAAAAAGACTAGAAGCACTGGTGAAACTAAATCAGAATCTGCGGCAAGTGAAACTAAGTTAGAAGCTACTACAACTGTAAGTGATAGTATTACGTTTCAGATAAAAACAACAGATAAACCTGAAATTTATGACCTATACGCTGTAAATGATAAAAGCGGTGTAGTTGAAAAATACGCTATAGCCTTAATTAAAAAGATGGCAGTAAGTAAAATATTGAATAAATACTTTTCATCAGAAGATGGCGATAAATCGTGTTTCTGTAATTGTAAATACAATAAAAAATTTAACAAATGGGAAGTAATTGGATTAAATTCAGATGCAACTCTACCAGATTCACTTAATACAATTAAAAACTTGGAAGAATAATTTTATAGAATAATTATATAGTATGTTATTTCAAACAATCACATTATCAATTGTTTTTGCCTCTATTATACTTAGTAAGTTTATAGTAGATAAAGATTTACAAGCTCTTTATTGGTTAATAGTTTTTTTATTAACTGTAACAGTAGGAAATATTTACATGACTTTTTATTATTACATCAAACTTAGAAATGAACCAGGTGTAAGAGGACCACGTGGAGATCCTGGTTCAAAAGGACAAAGGGGAAGCAATGGTGTATGCACTATTGACACAAGTTGTGGTTCTATTCAAAACTGTAGAGATTTCATTGAAGAAGTATTTATGGAAGAACTTCCTGAATACAAGAGAGTTGTCCAAAAACAAGAAAAGAGTATTAAACTCAATAATTCTGACCTCAAGATTTTAGAACAGGTTAATATGTATTTTGATATGTTAAAAGCAGCATGTGAATCTGGAAGATATACACAACCAGAATTAAGACAAAAAATTAAGAAATCATTAGAATAATAAGTTAAGCTACAATTTCCATCCTATGAATATCCATAGCAGTTCCATTCAAAGAACCACAAATACCTCTTATATATGTTCCACTGCTAACAAATAATATATAACTTTCAATTTCTATATTATTATCAATAGATTCTAGTAGTTGCTTCCAAGTATTTAAAATTATATCTGCTCTAAAATTATCTCTATTTTTTTCACTTAATTGATTTATTCTATCTTTTATTTCAATAAATAATTCATCTGATGAAATTGTAATAGTATCATTATTAATAACATTAAATATTTCTACCATTTTTCCAGGTATTTTTATATCTTTTAATTTATCTTCACGTGCCCATTTCCAAAGAGGTTTTCCATCTACACATTTACTACTATAAACTGGATACTCTTGAAAAAATCTATCTGGTTTTAAATTTTGAATATTATTATTAGTCTTACTAATTCTAGGAATACCTAAAATATCACCAGTATCTGTTTTAATTCCCTTAATGCATTTGAATGAATATAGTTTTTTATAACCACAAAATTCTGATATTTTTTTACAATCAACTCCAGTTAATAGAATCATTTTACCAGAAGCCATCGGATCTAGTCTTCCAGCAAATGCCACCTTTTCAGTTATTCCCCTTTCCCTTTTGAAATTTTCGATCAATTCATTAGGAGATTCTCCTATTTTTTTATGAACTTCAACTATCATTCTATTTTTTTATTATAAAAAAAACTATTCTTCAATTTTATTTAAAAATTGATTATATTTATTTAATTATTTAATTAGTAGAATGTTTAGTATTTGTGTTACAGGTAGTCACGACCATAGGAAAGCAAACAACAAAGAAATTTCATTGAGAACGAAATTAGGAATAAAAAAAGAAGAATGTTATGTTTGTAATCCAAAATTAACCAAATCTGTATTTTATTGTAAAGAATATTCAGATTCACTTACAGTAAGTCCAAATAATCCATCTTGGATTACAGCTGTTATTATATTTAGTGATAGAAAAAGTCCATTCTGGTTGCCACCTGAACTACATAGATTTATCTTCAAATATTTTAAGGGACCAGTAATTCCTATTACCCAATTTACTAAGGAAACAATTAATCATATAAAATCTTGTGACTCGTGTAGTAAATTATTCCTAGATTTTACAAGTCTTTATAGTTGTAGTCATCATATTCTTCCAAGATTTCCAGATAGAAATAATGCAAATAAAAATGATTCAGATGCAGAAGATACATACGCATTAATGTATTATTAGTCGAATAATAAATCTAATCTTATATTAATTAGATGTTTGCCTTAAAACTATCATTAGCAGTATTAATTTTATTTTTCCTAATGTATAATGGGGCATCTATAATGGTGCAGGAAAAACCACTTATGAGAAGAATGGTAGAATTATCGTTATACATAATAATTTTAATAATTATTGGTAATTTTGCCTTTAGTGTAATAACTTATTATCAGGTAAAAGATAAAATTGGAGAAATTGGTGATTCAGGTATAAGAGGACAAAAGGGGGATACTGGAGATAAAGGTGTATGTGAAAGTAATTGTGGTATAAAAGTATGTATCTTAGACCTTCTCTCTACAGCTAATAAAACTTTTTATATTGAATTAGAAAGAATTTATGGTGGTGTAATGCTTCAATACGATATACCAAAAGGGAGAAAAATTTCAAAAAAAAAAATAACCAGTTTTATTTGGAATAAAATCTATGATAATCATCGTATTTTAATTATTCTACCAGAAAATCGAGAAAAATTTATGGCTGAACCTGAAGAGAAAAAAAGAGAAATAATTGAATCTATATTAAATGTATATGTAACAAGAAATTCAGATAATAGTATATTATATGTTCGTATTCATGCTGGTAAGCCATTAGGAGAAAAACTTAGAAAGGAAATAGCTAAAAATAGTAGATACTTTGAATTCAATAAGATTGTTCCTAGTTTAGTTACTAAAGAAGATGAAATGGATGCATTAAATAAATGTATGATGGAAACTGTTGGACAAAAAATTGTTTATAAAAGTAATGGTGACTCAGAAGCTGGTGGAAATGATGAAATATTAATAAAGGGTTGTGATGAAAGCGAGTTAGAAGAACTTAAGCGTAGTGGTGCAACACCACAATTAGCAGACGCAGAATTAGACCGTATAGTAGAAGAAGACCCTGAATTAGATTTAGGAGACCCAGAAGTCAAAGAGAAAAAGTTGAATAAATTAAAGATACGTAACTTGTTTTTTATAAATAAAATTAGAAGTATATGTAATTCGCCTGAATATCAAGAAACACTAGAAATTGAACTAAAAAACAAACCAAATGAAAAGAAATTAATTGACTTTTTAGCAGAAACAATGACTAAATGGGTAAGAACACTAATGACTTTCACCTATATTAAAGAAGATGGAGAAATGTCTTATGGTGGAATGAGATTTCTTCTTACAAGAGAATCAGATGTTAATGTATTCCATAAATATTTAGATTCTGAAAATTATAGAGATTCTTTTAGTAAAGTTGAATTAACTAAAATGAATCCACTCTATGAATTAAAAAAATATGACGTATGGAATTGGAATCAACCTTATACAAATGTTCCATTAATATTTGAAAAATGTGAAAAAGAACAAGATGTACCACTTGGTAGGGAACCTATTTTAAGTATTATTGAAACAAATAATTATAAAAAAGTTTATGATTCAAATACTAATAAAAGTAAATGGTATTCAAGTGATAAATTTGGTTATTGTGCATATAATCAAATGGGAGAATTTAATGATAATCCAGATGATAAAAAAGAATGTGTCTTCTATGATGTTAATAGTCAGGGTCATGATTATTTAGAAGGTCGCCAACCTGCTTGGAAATCTATTGAATACAATAATCCAAAATCATTAGGATTGTATCATCCAAAGAGTATCCCCAAACATAAAATGAAAGAAACTGACCCTACTATAAGAGCTACTATTAAAAATGAATATTTCAAAGACGATAACAATAGATATTATTTTCCACTTGGAAGTGTATGGAGTGGTAATATAGAAGATAATAGACCTGATGCTAACTATTTTAATCCAATAACAAGAGAAACAAATACAGGAAATTTAGGAAAAGGCACTGAAAAAAAAACTATTTTAGTTACTGGTGATATAAAAGACCCAGTTGATTATAAAAAAATATGGAATAATAAAGGAGATGGAAAAGGATGTGGAGATTGCCAAGAAGGAGAAGCTACACTTTGGAGACCAGTTCCACCAACTGGATATATTTGTCTTGGAGATGTAGCTGTAGAAGGAAATGAAAAACCAGATATTGAAAATGAAGCACTTATAAAATGTGTTCCAGAAAAATGTGTCACAAAAATACCTATCAATACAAGAGTATGGGATTCTGATTTACTATTAAAAAAAACATATGGAGAAGGAGGAGGAACAGGTAATTATTTTATAGGAGGTAGTGGTGCAATTCATTCAGTCCATTACTTTTTCTTATTACTTGCAGAAAAGTTTAGTAAAGTAAGTTTCGAAAATGTAAATTCTTTTACATTTAGTACTAATGACCTTATGGATTTAATTAACGGAATGATAAAAAATTATAGAGATTTTCATAGCAAAAATGAACAAAAAGAGTCAGATACTTTTATTAATCCTTATAGTGCAGAACGACAGATAAAAAGATTAGAACAATTTAAAAATAGCAATTTTATTAGACAATGGCCTTTAACTAGTTATCAAAGTAACAGAACACTTTTTTACTATGGAAGAAAAGAAATATATGAAATTATAAAATACCTAAAAAAACTAAAAGTGCAAATATTAGAATTATATCAATTGAAATACGAAAACTATAAAGATTTAGGATTTAAAGAGTCTAAAGAAACAAAATTCAATAAAAAATTGGTAGTTAAATTACCATTTGCTAAAGGTGGTGCATCTTACACAATTAATGTTAATGATATGCCTATGCTTTCTGGAAGCAAACCAATTAATATTTATAGTGCAGGTAATAAAGATAGTAAAATAGAAAAATATTTTAGACCTGACTTAAAATTAGATGAAAATGAAGGTCATAATTTATTTGTAGCGGATAATGAAAAAAATGTTAAAAAACCAAAATTTGCATATAAATTAAAGAAACAATGCTTTCAACCAATGAAAGGAACACCACCAGAATCAAATAAAGTTGCTGGAACATTAAGTAATTTAGAGAGAAAAGGACATGCTAGAAAATCTGCAATGCATTATTTTACTTATCCTCTTAATGTGGTTATTTCTTGTGAGGCTGGAGGTGATAGAAGTTATAATGGAAAACCAAAGCAATATTATTTGTCTTTTGCTAAAGAAATAGAAAATAAGTATACTAGAATAAAAACACCAACATATATTATAAGAACTTTTGACGATAAAAAAAGAAAATTCACAAAATGTCTTGGAATATTTGATGATGAATTAATCGAGTCAGAAATTGATATTAATTATAAAGGTAATCTTTGGGTTCCTGTAAATGTTGATTCTACAAAAACTAATTTTACACCCAATGAAAATGAGAAAGTTGTTATAAATATTGTATCATATAAGGATAATTCAAAATGTTTTTCACATTCTTTTGACCTATTTGGAAAAGGAGTTATAACTTTATCAGAAGACAAGCAGAGTGCCAATGCACGTTGGGATTCTAAATTATTAAGAGATTAATATCTCACTAATTTATAAATGATAACAGGTTTTTTTGTAATTACAGTATTATCTATATTCTTAGGTAAATTTGTATATAAATTTACAAGTGATATTTTATGGAGTAGTTTTAGTGGATTATCATTAATATCATTATATACACTATGGGTTATATTGAATAATAACTATTACGTTGCATTTTTAACTACTTTTATTGCCACAACACTCTTAGCAGCACTTTTTATAATGTTTAAATTAGACTACAGAAAAATGATAGCTGATTTTTATGGTCCAAGCAATTCATATTTTGATGGTTTAAAATTAAATACTACAGGTAATTCTTCACTTTTCTTTTGGGCAATGTTTTTAGCTTCAGCTCTTTGTATTTTTGCATTACTAGTTTCAAAAAAAATTTATAATAAAATGAAATTAACTGCTGGAAAAATGGGAGAAACTGGAGAAACTGGTGAAAGAGGAGAATCAGGTGATAATAGTGCTTTTTTAAGAAGTCATAATCAAATAGCTTATGTTAATGTAATTAAAACTATAAATGAAGAAATTGAAGAATTTAAAAAAAAGAGTGTTCCTCCTATAAATTATGTCCCAGATGATATTCATCTTAAAAATATTTTCATTATGGAAGAAATTAAAAGAATCTGTTATTCTCACGAATTTAATAAAACATTTATGGAAGCAACAGTAAAATATAGAGGATTAAAAGGTGCAAATAGAAAATGTGATTCTGAGAATAGAGGTTTAAACTACACTACTGAAATGGTAAAACGTGATGCTAGAAAATGGACAAGATACATACTAAGATACAATAAGGGATTACAATATTTAGAATCGTCATTTAGAATGAAAGATGATTGGAAAGTTTTATATATTACTAAAGATAAAATGAAGGGATTAAAACCAAATCCATTAACAGCATTTGAAGAAGGACTATTTAAAGATTCAAATGGTATTAATACTTGGAATTGGGGATTAAGTGGCAAACTACCATGTTAAAAATAATTTCTACATAAATAGTAATTAGTAATTATGTCTATATCTGGGACTAAAGTCTTTTTAATTTTAACTATAGTATTGGGGACATTTCTATTTTTAGCAGTAAAAATAATGGGTATGAATTTGCGAGAAAATGATAAAAGTATTAATCTTATTCTTGTATTTCTACTCTTAATTTCAATCTTAACAATAACTGGTGTTACACTATCATATAATATTCAACCAACTGTAAAAAAAATATTACCAGAGAAAGGAGAAATGGGTAATCGTGGATTAAGAGGTAATCAAGGTGATCCAGGAAAATGTGGTTTAAAATGCACAGATAACTCTTGTTATAGAAAAATATTAGACCATATTACCAAAGTTTATAATATATACTGTGAGATAAATGGATTAGAAAAATTAAGAAAAGGAAGACATATTGAAAATATATTTTTAAAGAAAAAAGTTAAGGAAATATGTAATTCGCTTCCTTTTACAAATCTTCAAAATCTTCATGGTATGCACAAATTAAATCTACACGGAAGAAATAGCACTACTGACCAAAAATGTGATATTAATAAAAATTGTGGAGCGTATGACTATATTTTTCAAAAATGGACTGAATGGATTCTTATTATTTTGAAATACAAAAATGGGAAAATGTTTTTAGATTCAGAAAATATGACCGATAATAATTTTAATGCTATGATTGAATCTGAGGATATTGATGATTCTCTACCATTAAATAAAAAATGGATATTTGATTTAGGGGACAAAGACTGTTTTAATGATGAAAACGATGTTAATTGTCTATCATTTGTAAAAATAATAGACCCAGACGATGATCCCAAAAACCAAAAAAAAATAATGAATGCTTTTAGAAAAACAGACTTTTATAAATTCTATAGTGTTTATGGTGTTCCTGATGCTTTTAGTGAAAATGTTAGAAGTTTAAATACTGAACGAGAGAAAATAACAAAAGTTCGTAGTCCATTTGAAGAAATTCAGGAGTATGATGCTTGGTATTGGGGTGCTCCAGAAATTGCACAACCTAGAGTTATAAATAAATGTGATGCTACACTTGATTATCGTGAAATTAAAAGACCAATAGATAAAGATTTAGATAAAGATGGTAAAGTAAAAAAAAATCATGTTAAAATAAAAGTAAGACTCAGTAATGACTATTATCATCTTTGGTCAAATAAAAAAGCTAGACAAGCAAAAATGAATTATCAAGTAAATGGAAGTTCAGAAAATTCTTATGTTCCTAATCTTCAAAAAGGTGACCGATTCGTAAATATTTATAGACCAAAAGATTTTTATGATAATTCTGAAAAAGATACTGATTTTAAAATGTATAAACCACTAGGAGACATTATTGTTCCAGAAAATAGTGCTTATGATAAAGACCTTAATGATGAAAGTTATCCAAAATATAAAGAAAAAATAAATACTCGTAAATCAACAAATTATAAAAAAAATGGTCCTCGAGTTTTAACATTACTAGTAGCTAGTCCTGATTTAAAACCACCAGAAGACTTTAAATTAATGTATCAATCATTAAGACAAAATGGATATAGGGCAGGTGAAGAAGGTTATAGTGTATGGAGACCTATCCCTCCTGAGGGTTATGTTGCATTAGGAGATGTTTTCCATTATTCTCCTACTGGAGATAAACCAAATAGAAACATTATAAGATGTATTCCTAAAGAATGTATAGATGAAGTAGCACCTTATACTACTTATGTAAATAATAGTTATAGTTTTAAAACTCCTGATAGTATTACTGATTTTAATGGACAAAGTAATGTAGTAGTAAGAGAAACAGGAGGTCAAAAGCGTGATACTGATAAAATAACACATGAAAATTGTAAATTAAATTGGAAATTATTTAATCCTAGCACTATTCCAGAAATAATAGAAAATGAAAATGCTAGAAATCCAGATGGAACACTTAAAAATTTAAATGTTTTAAATAATCATTTAAATCACTTAAACCTTTTTAGAAGTGATACTGAAGAAATGAAATTTTATAAGATTAAATACCAGCACATATATGATGATTCAAGAGAATTAGACCCTAGAGGATTATTACTAATGCCTAAGGAAAAATTCTCTAAGGACTATAGTATTTTAAAAATATACGAAGATTAAGATTAATTATCTTTGATATATAATAATGGTATTTAACATTCCTCTTTCTGTATATCAATACCTATTAAGATTAGGAGTAGCCGTAACTGTAATAGGTTCTTTGTATTATTATAACTTACCAACAACAAATAGAATTATGAAAGTATCAACTGCATGGTTTATGATTGCAATGGTATTTAATCTAATAAATATGGATGTCACTCTAGGGCATTTTCAAAAAAATACAAATAAAATAGGTCCTATTGGAGAAGTAGGGAAAATTGGACCAAAGGGATTTAAAGGAACGTCTTTCACCTGTGGTAGTGTTTGTGGAAGCACATCAAGAGAATATGAAGGTGACAACATAGATGAGAATGGAAATTTAAATCCTTCAGAACATATTAAAATAGGAAAGTGTGTATTTCCTTTTGTTTATAAATATACTAGTCAATACGAACCAATAAAGGCTTGTAAAGGAGATGAATCATTTGAAGAAAGTCTTAGATGTTTTGATGTTCAAGAAAATGGAAGACCAGTAGATGAAACAATTCCAGTTAATGCCAATGAAACTGGGGTTTGTGCTACAAAGATTGATATTATAAAGAAAACTCCACTTAAATGGGCATATACACAAAACAGTGAAAAATTAAAGAAACTTCGTGAAATAAATAAAAAACTATCAGATAGTGAAGCAGAATTTCAAAAAACTAATACAGGAATTACAGATATTGAAATAGTTACTGGTGCAAAATCAAATGTAGAATGTCCTGTAGGTTATAAAAAAATAGGTAAGGATTTAAATGAAGCATCTAGTGGTGCCTATGTCTATGCCTGTAAAAAAGAAGGAACTGCTAGTATCGGTGTAGGACATATAGGAATTGCTAAAAATGCTGAGTCATGTGGAGATTTATCAAGTTTCAGTGAAGAAGACAAGGCAAAAATTGTTAAATTCAAAAAATTACCAGTAGATTTAAACAAAGACGCAGATGTAAGTGGATATAAACCTACAAAATTATATATGTGTCTTGGTTATACTAGTAAAGATTTTATAACAGATATTCAATTTAAAAATGAGAGTGATTTCCAAAATGTTGATTTTAAAATGCTTAATACAGACTTAAATGAAGGAACTGATGGAAATCCTATTTATCTTTACTATTCAAAAACAAGATTAGATTTTACAACATTAAATACTGCTTTCTTATTCAAAAATCAACTATTCTTCTTCATTAGGGATAAATTTTATAGCTTAAGTAGCAAGGGAAAAATGTCTGCACCTATTGATATTAAAAATAAATTTGGAAATTTACCTGAAAATATAGATGGTGCTTTTGTATCAAATCGTGATGATAAATTATACTTTTTTTCAGGAAATCTAGTATATCAATATAATCAAAACAAAATGAGACTTAGTGAAGGTTATCCTAAAAAAATAGACAATGTTTTTAAAGGAATACCTAGTAACATTGATGCTGTATTTGTAAATCAAAATGATGGAAATACATATTTCTTTAAAGACCGTTTTGTATATAAATTTAATATTTCAACAAATAAAATAGAAGAAGGTTATCCAAGAGTAATTAAAACTAAATTTCCTGGAGCACCAGATAATCCAGACGCTGTTTTCTACAGTAGTCTTGATAATAAGACATACTTTTTAAGAGGAAATAGATATTGGATATTAAAAGCAAATGAAAGTGTAGAGGATGGTTATCCTAAACCCATTATGGATAAATTCCCAGGTTTAGGTGTTGTTCCTGAATCTATGACATATTTTACAGCATCTGATTCATTTAGCGATAGTCACTACTTCTTTTTTGGTGGAAATGGTCGTAAATACTTTTACAAATTAGATAAGATAAAATTAAAATTAGGGCCGGGACAACTTATAGCTGATACATTCAAAAAAGCACCAGACCAATTTGATTGCATCTATTATAATGATGTTAATAGAAACTATTACATGTTTGGTGGAATGTATGTTTATATCTATAAAGGTTCAGCATATTCAATGACTCACATTAGAAAAGCTACTGGTGTTATTTATCCAGAAGCTCCAGATAATATTGATTGTGCATTCAAAGTTCCAGGAGATAGAACAGTATATTTATTAAAAGGAATTACATTATTTAAATATACTTTGAATGATGACAACGAAAAGTTTTCATTTGTAGAAACTATTGATTTAGAAAAAGAACTTCCAAGATTATTTGATACTAAAAAATCATTAGATGCTATTGTTTTTGTAGGAAAAATAGGAGGTAAAAATACATTTTCCGCAATTCAAGGAA
>Ga0181597_10002604_pt1 | contig 19498 bp, 18 predicted proteins | sample 041ome_5_FD_148647 | JGI IMG/M metagenome (GOLD analysis project Ga0181597, IMG submission 148647) | Coastal salt marsh microbial communities from the Groves Creek Marsh, Skidaway Island, Georgia - 041403US metaG (spades assembly) | ecosystem: Environmental > Aquatic > Marine > Intertidal zone... | reverse complement strand
TTTTACCACATCTTCATAAGGCATAATGGTAATTTTAGCTCCTGGTAATATCGTAGAGTTTATATCTGTATTTAGCATTTGCTCATAATTTGTAGTCTTAGATGAAGAATTTGAATCTGTATTTAGCATTTGCTCATAATTTGTAGTCTTAGATGAAGAATTTGAAAATGAAGTAAATATTTGCTTAATTAATACTCCATCTGGATTAGCATGTTTTGTAAATCCACCTGCCAAGGAAATTACATCTTTAACTGTCATTCCTTCTTGCCATAGGAAATTCCCAACCTTATTCACTTCACCATCTATAGAAATAGTAGGAATAGAATTATAATTTTGGTTTTTATATACTATAACTTTATCACCTGGACTCATCATAAAAGAGTCGGAATCGGAATATAGAACTTCAAAAAATAAGCTGGAATCCTGTGATTCATCTTTTCTTAATATTGACACATTTGGATAAATACTTTTATAAAATTCAGGATCATTGAAACCTCCTGCAATATCTAATATTTCTTTCAAAGAAGAGTCAGATGAATACAATCCGGGTGTTTTAACTGCACCGGTAACTAATACCATATTATCATTTTTAACTAAAGGAATTATATTAATAGAATCACCATCGTTTGGAAAAATATCCAACAATTCTACAATAGAAGTATTAATACTTTTGCTTACATCATCGTTTGTAATTCGCTCAGAAAGGGGTATCAATCTTTGTATTACCGCAGAAGAGGAAGCTCTAGTATCTAAACCTCCAGCATAATTTAATAATTCTTTGAAGGATTCACCTTCAATGCTTTCATAATAACCAGGATTACGTACGGCTCCAATAATTTGAATTCTATTATTTACAGTTGGTACGTGAATTATATCGCCTTCAATAATTCTGTTTTTTGAAAAAATATTATTTCCACTAATAAAAAAAGAGTAAAAATCAAAAGTGGCTATAATTTTATCATTTCTAATTAATTGTACATTACGTAAAGATCCATTTTTATTTACCCCACCTGCTTGAATTAATGCTGAAAAAATATCAGAAAAAGGGTGAATTAGATTTATACCAATATTGTTAACGTGACCTGTAAAATAAATATTTATTGATTTTATTTTTCCTAATTCAAGCATTAACTCTGTCTGATTATCTTTATCATCAAGAGTTGAATAAATAACTGCTAACTCTTTTCTTAGAAAAATTTCAGCTTCCTCTAAAGTTTTATTTAACAAATTAATAAAACCAATTTTCTCATAATAAATTAAACCGTTCTTATTAATTGTAAATCGTTCTCGAATGTTCGTTTCTCCCCACAAAGACAATACAATTTCATCTCCTGGTCCTAATCTAAAATCAGGCGGTGTTGGAACATTATCATAAAAATTTATATTTTTTTTAAAAAAATTATATCCAAAATATAGACCGCCATCTGAGCTATCTTGACTTTTTATTGAAACTAATTCAGATTTAACTGATTCATCATTAATAGCTTGATTGTCAGTAGTTATCAATGGAACATTTAATTGCTTTTTTATAAGATCCAAATCTTTGTTAGATAACCCACTTATATTAGTTTGTGACAAACAAACACTAATAAATAATAAAAAAGCTAAATTTTTTATATAATATTTCATACTGGATAAATGTAATTTAAATACGATTTAAGCTTATGCAAATAATTAAAAATTTACTTCAGAGTCAGATGGGATTAACCTCAATATATGGTATTGGAATGATTGCTGTGTATCTATTGAGTATATTAATTGCTAAAAATTATGGTGCAGAGGGAATTGGCATTTACTCTATCTCTTCGCGCATTTTGACTCTTTTAACTCTCATTGCAGTTTCAGGGACGAATATTGCAGTTTTAAGAAATTTATCAAAATTAGATCAAAATAAAAATTCAATTTATGTAAGAATGTTTTATGATATAGCGACTAAAAGAGTTTTAATTTTATCATTTTTTTTGTCTATAATATTATATATTTCTTCATCATATATATCAAATGAAATTTTTCAAAATAAGAATTATGAGTCAGCTTTTAAATTAATTGCGTTTTTAATTCCATTTAGCGCAATTGCTCAATTAAATAAAGATTTTTTAAGGGGGTTGAAATTATTTATGCTTTCGGAAACATTAAGAAACCTGATTGTTCCTTTAATAAATATTCTAATAGTAATTATTAGTATTTACTTGTCTTATAATATGCTTATTACTCCAATATATGGTTTAGCTTTTGGAGTTATTACAGTGTGCATCTTTAGTCTTTTTTATATTTTAAATAAACATAAAAAAAACTACACAAGTACAGACGGTAAATACAAAAATGATTTTTTGAAATCATCATTTTTAATATTTCAAGGTCAAATTTTAGCTTTATTAAATGCTCAAATCACTCTCTATTTTCTAGAAATATTTTCATCAACTGAAAATGTTGGAATTTTTCATGTTCATCAGAGAATTGCCATATTGTGTATTATTCCATTAACAATTAGCAATATAAAGATGGGACCAAAAATTAGCGAACTATTTAAACATAAAAAATTATATTTAAAAAAATTGTTGAAAACTAATGTGAATATTATTTTTCCTTTATCGATGATAATAGGATTTATTATAATTATTTCATCTAATATAATTCTTGGATTCTTTGGAGAAGAATTCAATCAAAAAAAAATAGTTTTATATTTACTTATTTTTTCACAAATATTCAGTGTTTTTTGCGGTCCATCCACCCTCTTTCTTTTAATGACAGGATATGAGGACCGGTTAAGGAGAAACATGGTTGCTGTTCTTATTTTTAGTATTATCTCCAATTATGTTTTAATTAGCAATTTTGATGTTATAGGTGCCGGTTTAGCATTTGCGCTAAATATCATTTTTCTAAATACTTGCAATGCTTTAACAATAAAGTATTTAACTAACTTTCAAACATTTTTTAATCCATTAAAGAGGTCTGGTAATTAATAAAAAACTTACATTTATTTGCGTTGGTGCTCAAAAAGCAGGGACTACTACTTTACATGAAATTCTGAAACAGCACTCAGAAATATTCCTTCCGAACGGAAAAGAGATCCCTTTTTTTCATGATGACAATAAATACCAAAAAGGTATAGATTGGTGGATTAAAGAAAATTATAATGATGTAGAAAATGAAAAAGCAGTAGGCGTAATTAATCCAGAATATTTATTTTTTCCTAAAGCTTGTAAAAGAATTTACAAGCATTTTGGAGATGAAATAAAAATAATCATCATTCTTAGAAATCCAGTTGAAAGAGCATACTCGCACTATTCTATGAATATTAGAAGGGGCGTTGAAGATCTTAGCTTTAAAGATGCCTTATCAGAGGAAAAAAATAGGATGGCACGCACTGATTATAAAAAGCACTTTAGCTACATCTCAAGAAGCTTGTATTCAAATCAATTAAAAAGATATTTTAGAACTTTCAAAAAAGAAAATTTTCTTTTTCTTTCCTTTGAAAATGATATTGTTAAAAACAGAGATTTAACATTAAAAAAAATTGAAAATTTCCTTGGAGTAAATCACCAAAACATTAACACAAGTATTAAATCAAACGTTTCAAAAGAATCAATTTTCCCATATGTTAATAAATTAATTTTTGGCAAAAACAAAATTATAAAATTTGTAGCTAATATCTTCTTATCAAAAAAAATGAAGCGTACTATTGCAACAATTATATATAATTTTAACATTAAACCTAATACGAGGGAAAAAGTTGATACAAACACTAAAAAACAATTAATGAGAAAATATTTTCAAAAAGATTTTTCAGAAACAAAGAAGTTGATTTCATAATATGATTATAGATTATAACAAATCATTAATATTTTTTTTCTATCTAACAAATTTCGTTGTTTTAATTAGTCTTGATATAGCTTATCTAATCCTATTAATTTTTTTATTTTCACAGCTTTTTTTTTTAAAGTTAAAATTTTCATATATTAAAAAATATTTTAGATTTTTTTCTTTGCTATTTATAACCTTTTTTATGGGATTTTGCTTTAGTTTTTCTAATGGATACTTAAATATTTTAAGAGATGTTTATAGTTTTTCAACACCTATTATATTATTGTCTTTTGGTTATTTATTGGCATCTAGATTAAAGATATCTGAAGTTTTTTATCATTTAATGATTTGCTCAACCTTGATGGTTGTATATCAATTTATTGATTTTTTTATTATAAAAGGTTTTAATTTTCAGAATAATTTAGAACAATTTCATTCAAATAATCTATATCTTATTCCGCTTTCAATTTCTATTATTTTGTTTTATAACAAACAAGCAAATATAGATTTTAAGCCTTACTGGAAATTAATTATTTTGACTTTTTTATTTTTAAGTTTATTGCTTATGAATCAAAGGACACATTATTTATCATTTTTTATACTAATTCTCTCCAACCTTGGTTTTTTTGCCATTCAAAAGAAACTATCATTAAAAAAGACATTCATTTCGTTATCTTTTTTTATTGTTTCAATCTTAATTTTCTTTTTTTATGGTAATCAATTAAATAATAAATTTGATAGCTCAATTCAAGAAATAACTAATACAAAGTTCGAAAGTCAAAGAGATATAACGATTTACTGGCGAGCATTTGAGGTTTATAGAGCTCTATTATCGTTTGAACAATCATCGATGATTAATAAAGTATTTGGTTCTGGATTTGGAAAAACAATAGATCTAGGCGGAACTTTCGCGCTAGGGAATGTTGATACTAATAGTATTATAAGATTTCACAATGGATATATCACCATACTTACCAAAGCTGGAATCGTAGGATTAACGGCTATTATACTATTTTATTTGAAAATAATTAAAGCTAATATTATTGTTAGAAGAAATGATTTACAAAAAAATATTTTTATAAAAAAAATAATTTTGGGTATGTCCTTCACGCTGCTTTTCACAACAATTGTTGCAGGAGGAATATTAAATGGAGCAGGTATGTTTGGATTTTTAATTATTTTTAGCTTTCTTATGAAGAAAAGTGATTTATTGAATGAGAAAGCTTTATGAACAAAAAACTCTATTTAATAATAGTTAATTATAATTCTTGGAATCATAGCATTGAATTAATTCACTCAATTTATAAAAACTATAAAAAAAATTTTCAAATAATTATAATTGAGAATTGCTCAACAGATGATTCTGAAACTAAATTATTGCAATGGCTTCAAGGGGAAAAAACGTTTGAAATAAATTCTAAATATTATGATCAAAGACTGGATTCTGAGAAAAATTATATTTTTATAAATGCACAAAATCAAAAAATACCAAACACTACATCAATATTAGATAGATATGAAATAATATTGAGCAAAACAATAAAGAATCTTGGCTTTGCAGGTGCAAATAATTACGCTATTAATAATTTTATTAACTTAAATGAAGACTCAAACATTTTTTTTGTTAACCCAGATATTTGTCTAGATAAAGATGCGATATATTTTGCTGAAAAAATAGCAAGCGATAATAAAGAATTCATTATGGGCTTTAATGTGATGGATTATTTTAATGAAAATAAAAAAATCTCAATTGGAGGATCTCAAATAGATCATGGTATAAGTATTGTTAAAAATATTACCAAAAGAAAAGATGCTAATTCTATTGACTACATTTATGGTGGAGCAATGTTTACCAACACAAAATCAGTAAGAAAAGTTGGTTTATTCCCTGAAGATTATTTTTTGTATTGGGAAGAAGCTGACTTGTGTATGAAAGCTAAACAATTGAATATTCCATTGATTATATCAAATAAATCTTTTTGTTATGATAAGGTTGGGCAATCAATAGGTAGGGGCGAGTTAAGTGAATATTTATTTACGTATAACTCATTTATTTTTTATCAAAAATATTTTAAAAGATTTAAAGTAAAACTAATTTTAAAACATACCGTTAGGTTAATTTATCAATTAATTAATTTAAATTTCAAGAATGCTAGAGGTATAATTAGAGGCATATTTCATTATTTGAATAATAAAAAAAATGAGCATAAACCAAACTAAAGTTTTTATAGAAGGACATACCTTAGATAGAGGTAATGAAGGTGCTGCAACATATTTAAAAAATATTTACAATATTATTATCAACCAAAATAAAGAATATGTTTTTTATATCGGATCAAATAATCCCAAGAAAATAAGTTTACTTTTTGTGAAATTTAATAATGTTAAAGTTATTAAATATAAATTTAAGAACAGCTTGCTAAGAACCTTCATTGATATTCCTAATATAATTAAAACAAATAAAATTAATTTTGCACATTTCACTTATCTTATTCCGTTTATAAAGAATAAAAACTGTAAATACTTTGTGACAACACATGATATATTATTTGAAGACTTCCCGGAGTATTTTCCATTTAAATATAGAATTATTAGATCTTTTTTTTTCAAATTAAGTGTTAAGATGGCAGATCAAGTATTTACAATTTCTAATTACTCAAAGAAAAGAATTGAATCAGTATATAAATTAAATAGTGACAATATTTGTATAACAAGATGTGCGGTTTCAAAAGACTTTACCGAATTTAACAAATCAAAAACCTTTTCTAAAAAATATATTAGTAATAAATATAGTATTAATAATTTCATTCTTTATGTAAGTAGAATAGAAAAAAGAAAAAATCAAAGTCTCTTATTAGAGCAGTTTATTGATAAAAAATTATATTTAATGAATTGGAAGCTGGTTTTCATCGGGAGCGATTCACTTAAATCTGACTTTTTGAACACCTTTAATTCTTTATCTCCAGATATAAAGAAAAATATTTATTGGTTGTATGATATACCTTATAAGGACTTAATTAATTTTTATAATGCATGCGAATTTTTTGTTTATCCGTCAAGTGCAGAAGGGTTTGGGATTCCTCCTCTTGAATCTGCTTCATTAAATGCACCTACGATGTGCTCAAATCAAACTGCTATGGAAGAATTCACATTTTTTAAAAATTCATCATTCAATCCGAAAAATTTTGATGAGTTTAGTAAAACCCTTGATTTTATGATTAATAATTATAAAAACATCGAAACAAATTCGATAAAAAATGAAATTATTAATAAATATTCATGGGAAAGAAGTGCAAATCAAATTAGTTCTTTTTTTAAAAAGGGATAACTCTTATAACAAAATTATTAATCCTCTTACTAACATTTCCTGGAATTAAATTAAAAAAGGAATTTGATAATTCTCTTTTCGAAAAAAAGTTAAAGAATCGAATAATAAAAGTATTAATTGTGAGGTATTTTTTTGATTTATTATGATTAATTTTGAAAATATTATCAATTTTTTTGTTGCTTAAGGTTATACCTATATTTAAAAAAGTCTTACTTAGCTCATTTAAATTTTTATTGAATATATTATCATAATCCAAAATTTCAACTTTCTTATTTTTTTCTAAAATGTTTATATAATTTCCTAAGTTAAAATATGATTTTGAAAAATTGGTTTCTTTCCACGAATTTCTATTTTCAGAAATCATTTTTTTATAACTTTTATAGTATCCTTCACTCAACAATTGATAGTATATACTTTTTAAATACTTATTGCTTTCCTTTCTTCTAACTACAATAATTTTAGATTTCTTAAAAAGCATATTTATTCTAAATGCTATAGATAATCTATCTATTCCCCCATTTATTGGATGACCGGTAAGTCTTTCAGCGCTAATAACAGGAACTAGATTTTTCTTATCAGAAGTTTTAATCCTTTCTTCTAAAAGATTAACAATATAATCAAAAGAGAAATCGCTTGAAGTTCCCTTAATAAGCCATTCAATAATAGGGTCATTTTTTGGATTTTTAGAATTATTTAATAATATAAATCCATTACTTTCACAAAAAAAATATTGCTGAAACCATGTACTGGCTGTTTTATGCATGGGGAGATGAACCAATATTTTTTCAAATTTATTGATCTGACTCATTCTGAATTATTTTTTTAAATACCAATCAATTGTTTTTAATATCCCTTCTTCAAAATGATTTTCAATTTTCCAATCTAATTCCTTTTTAATTTTGGAAGCGTCAATAGCATATCTCCAATCATGCCCTGGTCTATCCTTTACAAAAGTTATTAAGTTTGAATATGAATCATTATTTTTAGGAACTTTTTCATCCAAAATTTTACATATTATATTTACAATTTCTAGATTAGTTTTTTCATTTTCACCACCAATATTATATGTATCACCTGGTTGACCATTTTTAAAAACAAGTTCAATCCCTTTACAATGATCTAAAACATAAAGCCAATCCCTAACATTTAAACCATCACCATAAATAGGAATAGGCTTGTTTTGTATTGCTTTGTGAACTATGGTTGGAATTAGTTTCTCTTTATGTTGTTTAGGTCCATAATTATTCGAACAATTTGATATTGTTACATTCAATCCATATGTATGAAAATAGCTCCTAACTAACATATCGCTGCCAGCTTTAGAAGCTGAATAAGGTGAATTTGGAGCATAGCTTGTTTTTTCAGTAAACAATCCTGTTTTACCAAGACTTCCATATACTTCATCTGTCGAAATATGATGAAATCTTGCTGTCTTAAAATCACTTTTTTTCTCTCCAGGCTGATTCATCCAATGTTTATAACAAGTATCTAGCAGATTAAAAGTGCCATTAATGTTTGTTTCAATAAAAATACCTGGATTTTCAATTGAATTGTCCACATGAGACTCAGCAGCAAAATGAAATACTCCATTAAATTGATATTTTTGAAAAAGATCTTGAATGAGAGCTTTATCTCTAATATCTCCCTCTATAAAAGTATGTCTTGTTGATGATTCTACCTCATTTAGGTTGTCTATATTTCCAGCATATGTTAGTAAATCAAGACTAACAATATTGCAATCTTCATTATTAGAAAGATAGTATGGAACAAAGTTTGATCCAATAAAGCCTGCTGAGCCGGTTACTAAAATATTATTCATATAAATTATCCTTATAGTTAAAGTCGTTACTATTTGCAAAGAATGGTAGCTCTAAATCTTTTTTAGATATTTGAATTTCACTATTATTTTTTATCTCCCAATCAATATTTAGGTCCTTGTCATTATATATAATACCTCTGTCGTGTTTTTTGCTGTAATAACTATCTACTTTATATGAAAAAATAGTCTGATCTTGCAAAGATTTAAAGCCATGTGCAAAACCTCGAGGGATAAATAGTTGTTTTTTATTACTATCAGATAATTCTACCTTGATATTTTCACCAAAGAATGGTGAATTTCTTCTAACATCTACCACTACATCTAAAACTTTTCCTGAAATTACTGTCACTAATTTAGATTGAGCAAATGGTGCTGCTTGATAATGAAGACCTCTGATTACTCCTTTATTGCTTGTTGATTGATTTTCTTGACAAAAATTAATATCATATCCAATAGCCTCTTTGAAAAAGTCATTTCTAAATGACTCCATAAATTCCCCTCTTGCATCACTATGAACTGATGGTTCAAAAATGATTACTCCGGGTAGTTCTGTTTGAAAAAATTTCATTACTCTTTTTCTAATAATTTCAATAAATATTTGCCGTAATCATTATTTACCATTGATTTTGCGTTGATTAATAATTTCTCTTTAGAAATAAATTTATTTTTATAAGCGATTTCTTCAATGCAAGCAACTTTTAAAGATCTTCTAGATTCAATAGTTTTAATAAATTGGGAAGCCTCCAATAAACTTTCAAATGTTCCAGTATCAAGCCATGTACTACCTTTGTTTAAAAGCTCTACACTCAATCTTTCTTCTTCCAGGTAAGCTTGATTGACTGATGTGATTTCAAGCTCACCTCTTGCACTTGGCTCTATCATCTTTGCTTTTTTAATTACGTCGTTTGGATAAAAATATAAACCAACAATAGCGTAGTTACTATTTGGCTTTTCTGGCTTTTCATCAATTTGTGTAACTTTGCCATTTTTATCAAAAGTTGCTACACCATATCTTTTTGGGTCATTAACATAATAACCAAAAATAGTAGCATTATTTTGATTTTTAATTCTCTGAATTGACTGATTCATTATATCGGTTAGACCGTCAACATAAAAAATATTGTCACCAAGAATTAAGCATACATCATCATTACTTATAAATTCCTCTCCGAGGATAAAAGCTTGGGCAAGACCGTCAGGGCTAGGTTGAACCTTGTATTCAATTTTCATCCCCAAATTATCTCCACTACCAAGAAGTTTTTTAAAAAAAGGTAAATCATGTGGAGTTGAAATAATTAAAACCTCCTTGATTCCTGCCAACATCAAAACTGACAAAGGGTAATAAACCATCGGTTTATCATAAATTGGTATTAGTTGCTTAGAAATAGATTTAGTTATAGGAAAAAGCCTTGTTCCTGATCCACCAGCTAAAATAATACCTTTCATTTGTGATTTAATCCTCTTTTTTCGTTAATAAATTTTTGGTCTTTTTTTGAAACAATCAATTTATGTAAAAAGACTAATATATTGTAGTACATACTTGAAAAAAAAGGTACTTTTTTTTGGTATTTTATATTAAATAGATGATTGTTAAAATTATAATATGGACCAAAAATTTTATGCTTAAGCTTTTCATCTATTTTCATTTCACTGTCTTTTTTATTTGTCTTATTTATGTAAGGTAAATCTCTTTTTATTTCTATTTTCAAATGCTTTAGCGTTGATTTAAAATCATGAGATAAATTATTAAATCTGATTATACCATTTAAATACGGAGCGTTAATAGTTACCCAATCATGATAAAGTTTGATGCTATAGCGGTACCTTAAGTATTCTTCGAATGAGTGTAATTTTTTTATATCTTGATAAACTTCTCTCATTTTTTTAGAAACATTTCCCCCATTTTCAATAAATAAATCTTTGTTCGTATACTGATTTCTAGAATTATATTTTATTTTGCAATATTCGCTAAATGCTTTATCAATAGGATCTCTAACAACCCCAAATACATAATAATCACTCAAGTTTTTAATATCTGAATTATTGATTAAGGCTGGATAATTACAATGCTTATGGTATAAAGTCTTTCCGTCATAATTTTCTATAAGTTCATTCATTATAGCTGTTCCACCTGAGCTAGGATGTCCAATGAAAATATACTTGTTCTTTTTTGAAATAATCATTCGCTTAAAAATTTAAATAAATATATCAATGACTCCATATTGAAAGATCTCTGCTTATTAATGATTCAACTTTTTTTATATCATCTTCAAAAAAAGAAAATAAATATTTTTTTCCTTTATTACTTAAATAGTTTTTTTTCGAAAAATTTTCAGTTAGTAATAAAGAAAAAAATTGTGGTTCCTTTATTGGTGACATATGAACATTTTTTTGAATATTCAAAAAATCATAAATGTAAGTTGTACCAGACTTGGCAGCGCCAGATATAAAAAGATTTGGTATCATTAATCTTCTACATCTTCTACATCTTCTACAATTGCTCTACCTGGCATATTTTCCCAGTCTTTTTCGGTTCTTACTTTTAAATTAGTTTCCCATGCGCCTTTTAAAACATTCAGGTTGATATTCATTTCTTTACTGTAATACAATATTGCTTGTACGTCTTTTGGAAAACAGCTACCTCCAAAACCAAACATTCCATCATGTCCAGGAACATCGTTATGTGAAGTACCAACACGATCATCGCCTTTGAAACCCTTAATTGCTATTTCCCAATCAGCATTTGATTTATCTGCAAGAAGCTTCATCTCATTTAAGAAGGATACTTTAGTTGCTAAAAAACAATTGTTCATATACTTTATCAGTTCTGCAGTTTCATAATTTGAATGAATTATACTAATTCTGCTTCCAAATCTTTTTGTATATAACTTTGAAACTTTTTTGGTGAGTACACTTGGACCCCCTAAGATGACTCTGGATTGATTAATAAAGTCATAATTAGCATTCCTTTCTGTTAAAAATTCTGGATTAAATACCAATTTTATTTTAGGGAATTTTTTTGATAAAATCTTTGTAGTTCCAGGTATAATAGTTGATCTTATTAAAATAATACCACCATTATTATATTTCTTGTCTATTTCACTGAGAAGATTATTTAAAATATCTAGATTAATGCTTCCATCTTTATTGCTCGGTGTTGGTACTGAAACAAATATAAAATCGGAAGCGTTAATTGTTTCTTCTAATGAGTGTGTACTTAAATCAGTTTTTTTATCATAAATTTTGATTTGTGAATCAAAAGTAGGATCGCACGAAAAGCCATACTCAACCGCAGATCCAACAAACCCTTTACCAATGATTCCAATTTTTGTTTTCATTTTCCTAATCTTTCAGCAATGCGAATATACTTTTTATTAATAGTGTTCCAATTATAAGTTGATTTTATTTTATCAATATTATTATTGACAAACAAATCTCTTTTATTATCTAATAATTCTGTATTGCTTAATAAATTGGAAACCTCTTTAATAGAGCTAAAATAAAATGCATCTTTTCCAAGCACATTTTTATTATAAATATTATTATTAGAAATAATGAAAGAACTACAGCCCATTGCTTCAAGCAAGGAAGGATTTGTTCCACCAACTGAATGACCATGAAAATAGTATTTTGAAAAGAATCTCAAATTATTGATTATATCTATATCATAAATACCATTTAAAAAAATTATCTTATCATAATTCTTGTATTTATTTAATAAAAATTTTCCATATTTATTTGTATGATTTCCAACAATTATAAATTTTGTTCCTGATTTTGAATTAATAAACCCATCTAAAATCATTTCAATATTATTTTCGCGTTCTAATCTTGCAATGATTAAATAATAATCATATTCTTTAAGTTTAAAATTTTTAAGAATTTTTTTATTAGCATTATCAAAAATATTTGATCCATATGGTATCATTATTGAATCTTTATTGTATTCTTTTTTTAGATAAACTTGAATACCATAATTATCAGATATGAGAATATCTGACTTCTTAGCAGCAATACTTTCTGACCATTTCATAAACTTTTTAATTAAAAAATTCCACTTACTTCTTTTCCATTCTATTCCGTCCATATTTGTTATAATTTTTGAATTATATATTGGTAACAAATAATAAAATATTGCAACGGTACCATATCCAAATTCAAAAATAATATCGTGCTTTCTTTTTAAACTATCTCTTAAACATATAAAATCATAAATGAAGTGCGCTGCAGCCCCTAAAAAATGCTCTGGACACCACTTATAAACTATTTTAACGTTTTTTAAATTATAATTTTTATCTTTATGAAAATGAGGATTATAAACTGTTACTTCAAAATTTTTATCGTCTAAATATTCAGCAAAAAATTGAACGAATTGTTCAAAACCTCCATACTTATTTGGAATACCTCTCGTGCCTAAAAGTCCAATTTTAATTTTTTTCTTTTTGTTAAGCATTTTGTCGAAAATAATATAATTAATTAATAGGGAAATAAGATTAAAATTTTTAATGTGACTTAGTTAAAATATTAATCACTTTTTAAATAAGAATAACGATGACTCTCATTTTGAAAATAAATCAATCATTTATAATCTACTTAATTGGAATTCTTTTGTGTAGCTCTTTATCAGGACAAAGCAAGGAAATAGATATTAAAATTTCAAAAAATTCAGCAAATCAAAACTATTGGTGGTTAGAAAAAAATAACTTTGGGAGAACCTCAAGCAGCTATGATTTACATACTCAATTTAAATTAGAAAATAAAAAGACCGTATATCAAGCCGATATTTATTATGATTTAGATAAGCAAAGTGATCGTGGGTTTTTTATCAACGAAACTTTTATAAAATATCAATTTTCGAATGATATATTTTTAAGATTTGGTCGATATTATAGAGATTTTAGTGTTTACCTAAATGACGAGCTTAGTTCAGGTTCTATGCTTATCAGCAACAATGCACAAGCAATGCCAAAAGTTGGGTTAGTTGGTTCAAAAAAAGTAAATAAAAAAATAAGTTTTAGTTATGGAATAGCGCATGGAAATTTTGATAAAAATGATTCATATAATAAGGCTCCACTCCTTCATGAAAAATTTCTTTATTTAAATATTAAAGAAAATACTACTCAACTTAGCATAGGATTTGTTCATGAAGCTGTTTGGGCAGGATCTACAAAAGAAAGAGGTAAACAACCATCAAGTTTTAACGATTTTTTACGAGTATTTATTTCAGCAGATAGAAAACTTGAAGATTATGGCGAAAATGTACCTTCGACCCATTTAAATGCCCTTGGAAATCATCTGGGAATTTGGGATTTTTCTTATCAAAAAAAAGATGGTGAAAAATTAATGAAATTATACTACCAACATATTTTTGATGACACAAGTGGTCTTAGATTTGCAAACCAAACAGATGGTCTCTGGGGTGTTGAACTGGAAAACTACATTCCAAAAAACACAACTGTTATTGAGTTCATTGATACATCAAACTATAATATCAACCCACCTTATGTATTTGATAGATATTATTATCACCATACCTATAAATTAGGTTGGAGCTATAAAAATTTTACCCTTGGAAATCCTTTTATTGATCATCAAAGCTTTTCTCCAACACAAACGTTATATTTTGCTTCGAATGGAACATATAAATTATTTAACTATGATATAAAATTTTATAAAAATATTAATATTCATGATATTATTAAATATAAAATCAGTATAGAAAAGTGTTTATCAAATAATTTAAATATTGGTACTTTTATCACGAATAATAATAAAAATAGGGCTACAGGTTTTAGCCTTAGCTATATTTTCTAGATTTTATTTTCTAGTATTTTAGATCAGTAAAATCTTTATCCTTATTACTAACACCCCACTCTAATGAATTAGAAAAAATCTCATCAACTATTATCTTTCCTAATTCATCGTTATAATGTACAGGATCATCAAAATTATCTTTATCTATTATATACTCACTATAGTAATCATAGTTTACTACTTGGGCATTTAAATCTTTCATAAGAGCATAAAATCTTTTTTTGTCATCTATCAGATTAAAACTATTCAATACTTTTATGTCATCATAGTGATGAGGAAACAAGATAATCGTTAGTTTGATATTATTTATAGAACAGTAATCATCAAGCTCTTTAATTTTTTTAACATATTTTTGTGGGTATTTAAATCTTGAATACTGCCACTGAGATTTAGTATCCAAATGCTGTTTCCAAAACTTATCTTTGCTGATTTTAGGCTTCGAATTAATTGTATCTAAATTAAACAAATGAGTACTTAAGATTTTAATAGATAGCTTAAAGATGTTAAAATTAAAAATATAATGTAGGGGCTTTTCGTATATATTCAATATTTCATTCACTCTTGATGAATAGGAAAAGTCATTGAACATATTAAAATTCATTCCAATTATGATTTCATTGATATTTTTATTATCAATCATAAAATAAGCTAAATCAAAAATTTCATTAAGTTTTGCAGCTGGCAAAGCTATTTTTTGAAATTCTATTTTATAATTATCATTAATATATTCATTATCTAACGATCCTATTCTAGAATCACCAATTAGTATTTGTTCAAATTGTATATTCTTAGTACTTAAAATTTGGTGAAGTGCTCTATTATTAGTTTGACTAATATTTGATTTATTTTCTGTGTTAAAACTATTGCTAAAATAGTTGTAGGGATCCATAGAAATGATGAATAAAAAGTAGGTTGCTAATGGAATGAAACCGTAAATAATATTTTTTAAAAAATTTTTCATATTAAAATTGAAAGTATATAAAATTCTTTAGCTCTCCTCTTGTAGAAAAAAATAAAATAAAAAATATTAGTATTTGTATCCAAATAAACTGAATTCTATTAGATTTATAAAAAGTAAGTTTCTTTGTTTTTTCTTCAAAGAACTCAATGCATATAATCAATAAAATAAGTGAAAACATCATAAGCAATTCAAAGAAATCAATACCAAGACCTCTAAAAGAATAAATAGTGCTATTTAAATCCATATTTAAATCTGTTGCGTTTTTTAAAATAGCAAATGCTTCACTGATATTATTACTTCTAAAAAATACCCAGGTGATGTTAGTAATGAAAAAAGTTATTATTATTTTGATAATTCTATTTATTGAAATACCTGACTTCAAATCAGCAATAAACTTTTCAACTATTAATAAAAATCCATGAATAGCACCCCAAGCTATGAAAGTGTAGTTTGCACCATGCCATAATCCACTAACTATGAAAGTTATAATTAAGTTTCTATAATTGATTAATTTCCCAACTCTATTTCCGCCTAAAGATATATATACATAATCTCTAAACCATGAGGATAAAGAAATGTGCCATCTTTTCCAAAATTCTGTAAAGCTTGTTGATATATATGGAACGTTGAAATTTCGATTAAGCTTAATTCCAAACAGTCTAGCAGTACCAATTGCAATATCTGAATACCCACTAAAATCACAATAAATTTGAAAAGTAAAAAATAGAATTGCAATAATGGACGGTAAACCGGTATAGTCATTGGGATTGGCATAGAATATATCAACATATTTTGCCAAAGAATCAGCTACAACGACCTTCTTGAACATTCCCCAAATAATAAGTCTTAAACCAAACATTGCTTGCAAATAATCAAAGTTGCGTTTTTTTGTCATTTGAGGTAATAATGCCTTAGCTCTTTCAATTGGACCGGCTACAAGCTGAGGGAAGAAAGCGACAAAGGATGCAAAAGCTACAAAATCATTAACCGGCTTCATCTCCTTTCTAAAAATATCTAAAGAATATGACATTGTTTGAAAAGTATAGAATGAAATACCAACTGGTAAAATAATACTCAATGTCCATTGATTATCAATATTATATCCGGTCAAAGAAATCAAATCAGAAAATGAATCAATAAAAAAATTAAAATATTTAAAGAAACCTAAAATACCAAGGTTTACAATGAGACTTAACATTAAAAAGAATTTTCTTCTTTTGATATCTTTTGTAAAATAAATTTTTTTTCCAATAATAAAATCAACAATAGTAGAAAAAATAATCAGAGACAGAAATCGATAATCCCACCAACCATAAAATAAATAGCTAGATAATAAAATAAGTAAATTTTGAAAGAAGAGATTCTTATTCAAAACAAACCAGTATAGAGAAAAAACTATTGGTAAAAAAACTAGAAACTCAATTGAATTAAAAAGCAATTATTTTACCTATCAATCTTTCCGTTATCTGCTAAAGATTCTATTATTAGATCAATATCTAATGTGCTTAAATAAGGATGCATGGGTAAGCTTATAATTGTTTTTGACAAATTTTCTGAAACAGGAAAATCTCCATTTCTATATCCTAAATAGCTAAAGCCTTTCATTAAATGGATTGGATATTTATAATATATAACATTTGGAATGCTATTTTGATTCAACCTATTAACTAATTCATATCTTTTTCTATGATTACCTAGTGTAATAGAAAATAATGCATGTGCAGAATGATAGTTTTCAGGTATATATTGGGCATTATTTAGAAATTTTCTGTAATAGTCATTTACTTTATTTCTCATTTCTAGTTCTTCATCAAAAATAGTGAGTTTTTCTAACAATACTGCTGCTTGCATACTATCAAGACGTCCATTGAGTCCAATCACTTCACTATTATATTTGTCTGAGCTTGTTCCATGAATACGTATTGCTTTACACTGTTCTGCTAAATTATCATCGTTGGTAAAAATAGCTCCACCATCACCATAACATCCTAATGGTTTTGCTGGATAAAAAGAAGTAGCGGCAACATCTCCAAAAGTGCCTACTTTTTTTTCTCCAATTGAAGCTCCAAAGCTTTGAGCGCCATCTTCAACTACTTTTAGATTATATTTTTTGGCTATACTATCAATTAATCGATATCTTGCAGGGATTCCAAATAAATCTACTGGTATAATTGCTTTAGGCTTAAGCTTTCCTTTTTTAATAGTCTTTTGAATGGCAATTTCTAGTTTTTCACAATCAATATTAAACGTAGAATCATATACGTCAACAAAAACTGGGGTAGCTCCAAGTAAAGCAATCACCTCTGCCGTCGCAACATAAGTAAATGGAGTGGTAAATACAGCATCGCCAGGGCCTATACCCCATGCCATTAGCGGAATTAATAGTGCGTCTGTTCCTGAGGAACATGAAATTGCGTGCTTAACTCCACAGTAATCTGCTAGTTTTTCTTCTAGTTCATATACCTCTGGACCCATAATGTAAGCACCATGATCAAGAATAGTATTTAATCTTTTCTCTAACAATTTACGAATACGTTTTTGCTGTGTTTTTAAATCTAAGAATTCCATATTAATCAAAAAATTAGTCAATTATAATTGAATACATAAGACAAAAAAAATTTGATTTAATTATCTTGTATTAATAAATAATTTTTCAGCCAATCCTTTAGTTTCATTTCAGGTTCCCATTTCAAAAGCTTTTTTGCTTTGTTAACAGAGGATAAACTAGCAAAGGGCTCTATTAATGCAGGTTTATATTCAAATGATTTTCCAATGATACTAGCCACAGTATTAATGGCTATATTTTTTCCACTTCCTATATTAATCACTTCTCCACTTCCAACTTTTTGGGATTTAGACGCCAGGATGTTAGCCCTTACTACATCACCAACATATGTAAAATCTCTACGCTGCTCGCCGCTTCCATTGATTGTTAAAGGTCTTTTATTTTTATATTGTGCAAGAAAAATACCAATTACAGTTGCATAAGCTCCTCCTAAATTTTGCTTTTCACCATAAACATTAAAATATCGTAATGAGACAGTTTCTAGTTTATATATTGCTGAAAACATTTTGCAACATACTTCACCGTAATATTTTTGTGCTGCATATGGAGAGATGGGATTAACTGTATTAGATTCTTTGGAAGGCAGTAAATCTGTAACTCCATATACTGATGAAGAGGAGCTGTAAATAAATCGTCTTACCTTTGAATTAACAGCAGCTTTCAAAGTATTAATTAGTCCAATGGTATTATTTTTTTCATAGGAAATAGGATCTAAAATTGATGGCTGAACTCTCGCCATTGCTGCACAATGAAATATTGTATCTGCATTTTTTGCAATCTTGCATAGAGCCTGAAAATTATTACTATCTGATATGTCTAATTTATGAAATATGGCATTTGGGTGACAATTTTCGGATTTTCCCGTCGATAGATTATCAATTATATGAACTTCACAATCATTGTCTATGAGCTTGTCAACCAAATTACTACCAATAAAACCTGCACCGCCTGTCACCACATATTTCATATTGAAATTTATATATAGTTTTCAGTCAAGTTTAAAAAAAAATAATGCACTAATGAAAGATATTGAATTATCGTTTGTTTTTTTGATATAAATAAGTGAACTTTGCGAAGGATACTCGCGTGTATCCTAAGTTAATATATTAATATATGAAGATAACCGAGAAAAAGGAGTTAACTATGAATCGTTCGATTCTTGGTGCGCTAGTTGGAATCATTATGATTTCAGGCGCTCTCTTTGGT
>Ga0181597_10002598_pt1 | contig 19535 bp, 17 predicted proteins | sample 041ome_5_FD_148647 | JGI IMG/M metagenome (GOLD analysis project Ga0181597, IMG submission 148647) | Coastal salt marsh microbial communities from the Groves Creek Marsh, Skidaway Island, Georgia - 041403US metaG (spades assembly) | ecosystem: Environmental > Aquatic > Marine > Intertidal zone... | reverse complement strand
AAGCCTTGAGGGCCAAACGTCCCCTGCATGAGATCGCCAAAGGCAACAGCCGCCGTCACCAATTTCTGCGTGACGGCAACCCCGCTGGTCACGCTGGTGGTTGGTCGAACAATGGCGACCGGGGCACGACCGCTACCGTCATTGTGCCCAGCCATAGTTCAACCCGGGGGTTGCTTGTTTTTGAACCCTCTAGCGAGGGGCGGTTGAGGTCAACTCTTGGTGCTCTTCTTCGCGGCAGGGGCTTCCTCTTCGGCTTCTTCCTCAAGGGCTTCTTCATCAGCCTCGCCTGTTGAGGTTTCTTCTTCCTCAACAACCTCAGCCCCGTCATCCTCAACATCTTCGACATTGGCTTCGGGATCGAGCATCTCGATGACCGTGTCTTCAGCGGTTTCCTTGCCAACTTCGGCGGCTGCTGCGACGGCGGCTTCTTCAGCCTTGGCGAGAATGTCTTCCTCGCCCATGCGTTCCCCGGAGGCTTTCTCAAGAATCATGGCGGCCGTGGAGGCCATGGAAGCGTTGACCTACGGTGCTGCGCGATAGAGGTATTGGGCGTAGAGGCCCAAGGACCCAAGAACGGCACCTGAAGCGATAATGAAACTGTTGTTGTTGCGTTGCGGGTCATCGGGATCCATGTTGGTCGCCTCTCCAGTCTCGATGAGGGTCAACCCTTGGAGGCCGTGGAAATAGGTGTTCGAAAAGACCTCAATGACGGCCCAAACGACGTAGATGATCATCAACATGGAGCCTGCGGTCATCCATGAGCGATTCTCAAGAATGAATCTCATCAAGGGATTTGCCCCGCCATTGGGGGGTGTTGGTCTTCGGACATGAAGTGGCCTCAAGCCTCCTTGCTTTCCATTCCAATCTTAAAGGATATACCTATATTTACAAACGAGTGTGGCTTTCCACCCGAATCATCGTCGTGACTTGTTGCGCCCGGATTTTCCCCGTTTCTGAGAGCGCTCCCACCCGTTGTTTTGTCGCGTCTTTTCGTACCAGTGGCGGTTTGGTTGGTCCATGCCCTCTGGCATGTCTTCAAAAGATTCAATGCTGAGGCGAATACCTCCCAATTCGTTTTGGAGTTGCTTCACGTTTTCTCCACCCTTGCCCACCAAGGTCGAAATCATGTTTGAAGGCGCATACACGACGGCAGATGATTCACCGGTAAATTTGACCTGGCATTCAACGCCAACCCACTGGCGGACGGTTTCGACGATGCGTTGCTTCGCCATCGCCTTGACCGGCGAGTCGCCTTGCTGTCGACCTTCGATGGGAACCACCGCAATTTCTGAACCAAAAGCGAACATCTCGTGGGTCAATTTTCCACTTGGAAATTCCACCACTTCGATGACCGGGCGGGCGAGTTCCTCTTGCATACCCGTGGGAGGTTTGACGGTCATCCGAAGTTCGAGGACCTGCTGAATGCGTCCGGATTCAACATGGAGAATGGTGTCAAGAACTTGGCTGACCAGACCGAGTTCAACTTTTCCAATCAAGCGTTGAACGGCCTCAAGAGCAGAGTTGGCGTGAGTCACGCCCAGCAACCCAACGCCCGCAAGACGAACATCGGCAAAGATTTCGAAATCGCGAGCCCGGCGCACCTCGTCAAAAATCACGAAGTCGGGGCGAACAAGGAAGATGATTTCGGCGGTTTTCTCAAGATCGCCCTCAAGCGGAGCGTATTGCGTGATTCGGTCGGCCAACTGCAAATCGCGCGGCGCTTCCATCGTTTTGACCAAAGCACCTACATCGGTGTCCAGGTATTCTGCAATGGCTTGCGCAAGAGTGGTTTTCCCGGAACCTGGCCGCCCGCAGATGAACACCCCGCGATGATGATTTCGCAGCCGTTCCACCAAGCGTTCATCGAGGTCATAGTCACCCAAACTCAATTTTGCAACCGGGCGAACCACAGTGATTTCGCGAGCATCGGAAAACGGTGGCCAAGCAGACGTGATCCGGAGGTCGCCGAGTTGAATCACGCGGCAGCCCTTTCGGTCGATTTCCAAGAAGCAGTCGCTACGATGTCGGTGTGATTCAACCAAGTCGACAAGGTCTTCTTCCAAGCGTTCCAAACGGAGGGTGTCCCAACCCTCATCATCGGTATCAACTTCTACCAGCTTAAGGGCGCCGATGTCGCCTCGCTTCACCCTCGGCGGACAATCCGCTTTGAGGAACACCGTGTGAACGTCATCGCCGAGCAACGCTTCAAGATGCTCCGGTAATTCTGGGTGGTCGCCATGGGTCGCCATTGAAGCCCATGTCATGCCCGCAGGCCTTTGACACTTCGCCACGAACGAGGTAACTCAAGCGCCGTTGGGTTGCATCAGGTAACCCGTCACCCAAAACGAACCGATGAAAGACAAGGAAAGAATGTAGGCCCCAACGGTTGGAAACGACCAAATGGCGACAGAAACTTGAGCAAAAGCGACGATGCTCCCCAAAACGGCCAACATGGACCAGGGTCCGTTCCCTTTCAGATTGAGGTGTTGAAAGGTCGCCTCTCGCTCAGAAAGACCCCAAACGAGGGCGGTAAGGGCGCACAATGCTATGAATGTCAACATCCCGTCCATCACGGTGCCCTGAAGGTACCACACGCTAAGACCAGCGATGAGGCTGGCGAGAAACATCCGCTGTACGGTCGTGATGTCAAGGCCCATGAAGCAACCGAAGTGAAAGGGATTCTTGAAATCTCGCAACGCGAAACATGCTGTCAGCGCCTTCAGAGGGTTTGATGACGGTCCATCCAGCGCCCTTGATCAATCAACGAATTTGCATCGGGAAAAACAACCCCTTGGCCCGCACAGGCTACGGAAAGGAAAAACCGCCATTCCTCTTCCAACGGCTCTCGGTCATATGTTTCTACGGGAGGGGATTGCGAACCGTCATGGTGGAGAAGCGATAACGTGTTCGCTCCAAAATCGAGAAGAGCAGATCCCAATGAACCCTCAACGGTCACGGTTCGAACCTCGCTTCCACGCTGCCAGGCCACCTGAACACATCCGCGCGTGCCTTCATTTGGCGATTCAAATTCAATCTGAGCGCTGGTATCGTCCAGTTCGCAAGCAAGCGTCTGCAAGGAATTCAGCGGTTCGTTGAGCAGCCATGGAACGAGGTCAAGTCCGTGTACAGCAAGCGTCTCCAGCGGAGTGGCTTGAACAGATTTCCTCCGGGTGGTTTCCCGGACATAACAAAGGGATTGAATCGCCCCAAAGCGACCTTCGTCAATCAAGCGTTTGAGGCGTTGAACCCCAGGGTGATGGCGCAGCAAATAGCCGACGACGACAACGGCATCTGCTGGCAGTGAAGTCAGCGCTTTGACAGAAGCATCGTGGCGGTCGCTAACCGGTTTTTCGACCAACACCGGTAAACCAGCAGAAAGGGCGAGGTCAAACAGCGCAAGGTGGGTATCGGGTGGTGTGACAATGGCGACGGCATCAAGGTGCTCCATTCTCAACATTTCCTCCATGTCTTGGTGCACGGCATCGGCATCAAGTTTGGCCGTTGCGGCCTCATCGGTATCGCAAACCGCAAGAAACGAAACCAACCCTTCCTCTCGCAATGAACAGAGCGTTCGGAAATGATTCGTGCCCCAACGACCGCAGCCCACCAACCCAATTCGTTTTGCAACGGTGGTGCGCATGATTCGCTCAGGTGGCCCCCGCTCATGAGCGTGGTGCTCTTGCGCCCACCTCCTTCACGCCGTTTCAGAGGTGTGGAAGAGCCACGACCGCCGCGATGAGCAGCATCGTCGTCCCGATGAAAAGGTCGATACGCTGCCATGACCGTGAGCTCGTCAGCCATCCTGCACACCGTTTTGCACCGTAGCCAAGGGAGAAGAAGAAGACGAACGAGGCCGCGATTGCCCCCCCGGTGAACGCCACCAGCGATGGGCCGTCAAACGTCGTTGAGGCTCCACCCAACAGAACGAGCGTGTCAAGGTAAACATGCGGATTGAGAAAGGTGAACCCAAGAGCTGCAAGGACCGTTGCTCCAAGGTCGGTGTTTGCCTCATCGTTGAGGACCATGGCCGAGGGGTTGCGAGCCGAGAAGAGACGAAGCACGCCGTAACCGCCGATAAACGCAGCCGCACCCAAAGCCATGGGGCGTTCAATCCATGCAGCTTGCTGGAGGGCTGCTCCCACGCCGGCCACACCAGCAAGGATGAACAGCCCATCGCAAATGGAGCAAGTGAGGCAAACCACAAACACATGGGATTTTTGCAAGCCTTGTCGCAAAACGAAGACGTTTTGGGGGCCGATGGCGAGAATAAGGCCTAGGCTGAGGCCAAATCCTGTGAGCCCCGACGCAAAGAGGCTCACCAAGTCACCTCAGGAATCGGTTCGAGAGTTGTCCTCGCCGTCCGAAGACGAAGTTTCTTCCCTTTCAGATTCGCTTGATTCCGATACAACAACGCCTTCTTCATAGACATCGTCGTTGTACGGCGAGGAATACTCGATGGTAAGACGAGCGGTTTCCGTCATCGTTGTGAGGTTGGTGGCAGTGATCCCAGCGGCAGAAACCGCATAGACGAAGTCGCCCATGAAGATTGAACGGCGTATGTTTCGATCGTCCCACCATCGGTTTTCACCGTCTTGATTATCGTAAAGGGACGAATGATTGACCTCGCCATAAACCTCCAGGGTTCCTGCGGTTTCGTTGACTTCAACCAACACGAGTTTGGAGATGTACTGGTAGGACCAATAGTACCGGCCGTCCTCATACCAATCGACGCTCCTGTACGTCGAAAGCGGAATGGCGAGCATGTTCTTTGGCCCCCAATATTGGAAGGCTTTGGATTCGTAAGTGGCTTCGGACCATGACCACGACCATTCGTGTGCTCGGTCCCGGCTCACGGGCGAGATGCGCAGGGCAGCATCATGTCCAGGCTGGGTCGGGTCGGACACATCAAAGAGGGAAATTTGGGTTCCAGACCAATCCAATCCGGTACCGTCTTCGTTAGCGGGCGCAAGGCCGATGGTCAGCAGATGGTCACGGGAAAGCGGATGGATGTAAGTTGACACGCCGGGGACCTTGAGTTCGCCGAGAATCACGGGTTGGGTCGGCTCCGCCACGTCGATGACCCAGAGCGGGTCGATTTGTTCAAAGGTCACAATGTAGGCTCGGTCACCGTCAAAGCGTGCGCTCCAGATGCGCTCGCCGGGAGCGATGCCGTCGACCCGCCCGGCCTCGACCAAAATTTGCTCGTCAGTCTCCATGTCCACGGAGCGAACCATGGTCACCAGTTGGGATGACATCGGTTCTGGGTCGGCCATCCACCATCGGCCCCACTGGCCTGTGGTCGTCGCCACGCGCAGGACGCCTTCGTGTTCAGACAATGCAAATTGGTTCACAACGGTTCCGTTCACCCGGCCCGAACCCGTGTAGAGGGTCGCATCCGGGGCGCTGATGTCAAAGGTGTGAAGGTTGGTCATTTCGTCCATGCCATCATTGTTCCAGAACCACCACCAATCGAAGGCGGACTCGGCCAACACCAAAACATCGGTGGAGGCGTAGACTTGCGGGTAGTTTCCGACGATGTGATCAACTTCGTAATCAAACGAAGACGAGGCCAAATCGAGCGAAAAGATGCTGGAAATGCCGCGATTAATGCCGTCTTGCGGGGCCACGAATTCCCGGCAGGCGTTTTCACTCATTTCGTGGGTGGTGACCGTTCCAGAACTGTATTCGTAAACCTGAGGAATCAAATCCTCAAGCGTCAATTCGGCCAGCACCTCGGCGTTGGATTGCATGGTCTGCCACGCTACTTTTTCTCGGACTTCCAAACGGAGTGGGTCGTCGTAGTCGAGGTTCCAGTAGCCGTTGGGCAGGTTCAACCAGGATTGAAGGCCTTCGACGTTCATCCATGCATGCGTCACGGTCCTCACCGTTCCGCTGACTTCACGGGCCGTGATGTATTGGCCTTCGATGTACAACTCACGGTCGACCTCGGGTTGACTGCGATTGGTGATGTCGAGAACCGTGAATTTCGTCAGGCTGTTGGTTCGCCAGTTACCGTAGGTCTCGTCCCAACCCATGGCGTCCACCACGGGGTGCGAACGAGAAATGCTCCACGGGTTCACGTTTGAGATGACCACCAATTGGTCACCGTCAAGCATCATGGCGACGGGTGAGCCGGACAGCGAAAGCGATGATTTCGCTTCAAGGTCTCCGAATTCGGGTACGCCAAAAATGTGGAGGTTTTTTCCTTGAAGGTAGTAGATGTGGAACCCGTCGGTCTTCAAGAAATCCGCTTCATCCACACCAGCTTCCTGATTGTTGGTTCCCGAGAAATCCTCACCTTCGACCCGATAGGGGGTGGAGCGGGTTTGACTGCTTGGAGCACCGGTTGCTGCTGCATCGCCGTCCATAGCAAACTCAACATCGTCTTCCGCCCACATACCGCCGCCGTAGGAGTACTGTTCAGCCACGGCTTGGAGCAACATCACGCGATACTCTTCCTCGATGGAGCGTTTTAATTCCCGCTCAAGATCCTCACAGTCGTCGTAAGCGTACAATTGCGGACTCGTGACCGTGCGGAACGCCGTGGTCGACCAATCCTCGGGAAGTTCGACATCGGGAACTTCCACCTCTCCCTCGTAGGACAAGCATCCCGACATCAGCATGGTCAAGATCAAGCCAAGTGCGACGGTCTGTTTTCGGTTCATGAACAGGACTCGCCACCTGCTTGATATTAACGAGTTGGTAAATTGATTGGACACTTTACAGGGTTTTTTGCAACGTACGGCTCGCCTGCAAGCGCTCTGAACCGTTCTCGGAAACACGCCATGCCTTGCGCTCGTTGCCGGTAGCCCGTTCGATCAGTTCGTTCGTTTTGAGTTCGTTGAGGTGGTGGCTCAAGAGTTGCCGAGAAATGGCAAGACGTTCCCTCAACTCCTTGCTTGTCGTGCCGACTTGCCCTTTTTCAGCGAGAACTTCGAGCACCGCAAGCCGGGTTCCCGTGAGCGGATTTTGAAAGCGCTTCCGCTCCTGCCTGGGTATGGAGGACGAGGCGTACCTCCGGTTTTTTCCGGATTTCCATGAGAATATTTTCCCTTCACGCTCCAGGTTGTTCGTGTGATATGCGGTGACACCGTTTGCAAGACCGAGGCCGTCCCGTAGGGCAGAGAAATGGATGCCTGCATTGGCTTCAATGTACCCAAGAACGCGTCCTTTGGTCAAGTCGTCTTCTCGGTGACGACCCCTTTTCGCCATCATGGGGGCGACCAGAGCAACCAAGACCACCACGCGCATGAATTCAATGAACAATCCAGAAAGGAACACCAGGCACATCCCCAGCAACCCTCCCGTGAGGAAGGGATTGGCTGCCGTTTCCCCAGCAGGTGCATCGAGAACTGGAGCTTCAACTGCGGATTCGGGAGATTCGACTCGTGCTTCTTCGGCGTCTGCCGATTCGTCCTCGCCAGCGGCTGGCTGAAATGCGGTGTTGTCGTCGGAAACGGTCTCCTCGGCGAGGGATGAACGTTCAGAAGCCAAGTTGAGGGTCCCGTAGACGGTCGAGAGGAGGCACATCAAGACGAGGATTCGAACCGGCCACACCCCTCGCATGATGGAGGTAAGGCGGTTGAGAATATCAGCGCCTTGGTAAAATGCTTTGACGAATCAAAGCGGAAGCATGCCTTGCGAAGCCGCATAGCCGAGGCCCGAGATCACAAGCACCACGAACAAGAACAGCAAACGGCGTTTTCCTTTCTTCTTCGGTTTTGTTGGTTCTGAGGTGGCAACGACAAGGGCGGGTAAGGCGTCCAAGGGAGGAAGTTGCCCGGGAAGGGGCAGGGGCAAGGGCAGCGGGGCGCTCATCGGCCCTTCATCGACCTCGATCTGCACGCGGTCGGGATACAAGTCATCCAAATCTTCCAAACCGGGTGCTTCGGGAATGGGGCCGAGAATCGTCGCCCAGGCTCCATCAAGCACTTCGCTTGAAATGGGTTTTTGCAGCCACGTCACGGCTCCGGCCGAGTACGCAGCATCCCTTGCGACATCGGCCATTCGGGCGGGAGCCACGAGCACGATTCGGCTTTCGCCGCCGTGTTCTCGCATCTCCAGTGCAGCCAGATGGCCGTCCAACGAAGGGATGTCAAGGGAAAGGACAACGAGTTCGGGGTCCAATCGGATGTATTCGTCAACGGCTTTATCCCCGTCTTCGCATTGTTCAACAACGAAATTTCGTGTCTTGAACAAGTTTGCAAGGCGCATGCTCGACATGGGGTTGTTGTCGACGATGAGCACGGTGGGTGCTGTTTGGTCATCCACTTCCGTGACCAATCCCATGCCTATCAACAACCCGCAACGGGTGCTGGCTCATCAATCAACCGCTATTCTTCCTCGCCAGACGCTGGAGTTGAGAGGTCTTCCACTGGCCCGTCTCGAGGTTGAGCAAACGTTTCTCGAACCACATCGCTTTGCGCCTGCTCCTCTTGCCGCTTGCGTTGGACATCGGGCGCTTTGGTGAACTGCATCTGGAGTTCACTGATGACCGCCCTGAGCATTTGTGTCTCCCGGTCGCTCAAGTTCCCTTGCGTTTTCTTTTGGAACATTCTCAAGACTTCGATGCCCTCTTTGGCCTCGAGAAGATTGTAGTGGAACGCGCCCTCGTGATCGGGTACGTAGCCCATGTGCAACATCGTTGACCTCTGGAGCATTTGAACCACTTGAAAAAAGCGGGCTGCGTCTTCGTCCGCAAACATATCGGCCATGATTTGTGGAACACGCCGAGGTTCTTTTGCCCTGCGCCTCATTCAAACAGCTGGTCGAGCAGCCAAGCGGGTTGGAACTGAAGCAAGTCCCCGTATTCCTGTCCGACACCGGCAAACACGATCGGGCGGCCGGTTGCAAAGGCAATCGAAAGCCCTGCACCCCCTTTGGCATCGGTGTCCATCTTCGTCAAAACCGCGCCGTCAAAGCGCATGATCTCTTGGAACATTCTTGCCTGTTCCACGGCGTCGTTGCCCGCCAATGAATCGCCAACGAACAAGGTGAGGTGGGGATTCGTGACCTTGCGAACCTTATTCAATTCGTTCATCAGGTTCGTTTTGTTTTGCATGCGTCCTGCGGTATCAACGAGAACCACATCGATGTTTTTCGCTTTGGCAGATTCGATGGCGTCGCGTGCGATGGCTGCCGAATCACCCCCCCGTTGACTGGAGATGCACCGAATGCCGAGGCGTTCACAATGCGATTCAAGTTGTTGAATGGCTCCAGCACGAAACGTGTCTCCTGCAGCAGCGATGACGGAATGGCCGTTCTTGAGCAAGCGGTGTGCAATCTTCGCAGCCGTGGTTGTTTTTCCCGTACCGTTGACGCCAACGAGCATGATCACAACCGGAACATCGCCACTGTCGATGAAGCCTTGAACGGTGGCGTCAAAATCCCAATAGCCTGCTTCCAGCAAACCGTGAAGGGCTCGCTTGAGCGCTGCCTCAAGGACCTTGGAAAGTTCAGCACCTTTGCGGAGCCGGGCGCCCACAAGCGCTGTGCGGAGGCTGTCGATGATGGCTCTTGTTGCGTGATGTGAAATATCGGATTCAAGCAACACCCATTCAAGTTCCTCAAGCAGGTTGTCCAAGGCTTCGCCGGCCTTGATGATGCGCCCACCATCGGTGACGACTCCCCCTCCAAGGTCCACGGCGATGTTTGATCCGGCTTCCGTCTCAATGGTCGTTGTCCGGGTCCCGCCCCGAGGCGCCTGTTGCACCTCGACCAACTGCCTGCCGGTGGTCGTCCGCATCATGGTAAGGTCAACGCGAGAGCCTTCGGGCCTGGAGACCTCGACTGCCCCGCGCTTTTTCATCGCCTTCGCTGTTTTCCGTTCCCGATCTCGTTCCTCTCGCTCCAGACGTTTTCGCTCCTTTTTGGGCAGTTGGAGGGGTACGGTGGGCTCATCATCATCCCATGTGTCCCAATCGTCGTCTGATTCATTGGGCCCCGGGTCAGCAGGCTGAAAAGATCCCCCCTCGGTATCGAGGTCCTCCCAATCCTCTGATGGCGAGGAGGCTTGCTCTTTGGAATCAAGGTAGGCTTTGGCCTCCTCAGAATCAGCTTCCACCGAAAGGGCCTCGCCATCGGTTTCGTCGGCGACTTCGTGGATGCGTTTACGAAAGCGGTCAAACAATCCCATGAAACTCCCCTCAATCGTCCAGTGTCAAATCGTTCCCAAACATTCCGCGTTTACGGGAACGACGAGATGGTGCTGATGGCGTTACCTCTTCCTCGTCCGACTTAGGTGCCGCGGGCTCGACGGTGGACAAGGCAGGTGGTGGAGACGGTTGTTTCATCTGTTCCGCCAAGGTGTTGAATGACGTGGCTGCTTGAGCGAGCGAGGCTTCTGTCTGGTCGGCTTGGACTTTGAGTTCATCCCGAAGGTGTTGGATGTCGCTTTGCCGTTCGGACGTCAGCGTTCGTGCGTCGCTCCAAGGGCGTTCTCCAAAGATTCCCGAGCCGAGGTCGACCAAGGCAACGCCTTCTTCGGCGCCAGCATGACGGTAAGGCAGGCTTACCCCTGAACCAATGGGGAGGTGGGTGGAGATGGTTTTGCCGTTGTCGTGGCTGAGCAAGGTGGCGAGGACGGCGTCGGTGACGGCGTGTTCAGCAAGCACGGTGTCCACCTGCTCGATTCGGAGGTTGATCTCGTCCATACGCTTGCGCAACGCTTCGACTTCTTGCGCCAAGCGTTGGAGTTGGGCACGGTCGACCATGGCGCTCGTCTCTCGGAGTGGCTTGGGGTTGAAGAAGCCCCCGTTAAGAGATGGTGGGACAACGCTTCTGTGACTGGAGTGGACTTATTGACGACCAAATTGTGGTCGGGCTTGGCGGTGGACATGGACGAAAACTGCAACCCGACCTTCGGAAAGGTGGATAGCATCCTTGACCTTCTCACGAAATCAAAATCGCTTCACGTCCTAATGGAATTGGACAGGGACGAAAATCCGCTGCGCTTTACGGGAATCAAGCGCCGTGTGCGATCGTCGTCAATAACCGTCTCTAGACGCATAAAAGAATTGGAGGCTGCAGGGCTTGTTGCTCGGTACTTGCATGACGACGATTCGCGGTCTGCTGTTTACGTTCTCACGGCGAAGGGGAAGAAATTGAGTCCAGTCATGCAATCCCTGTACGAATGGGCCGAGGGTTGGAGCATATCACCGACCACCATGGTCGATTCTTGAGAGGAGGATCACTCTTCTTCTGCGACGGGAGCAAGGGTGCCGCCCTGGGCTGCAATCTCCTCACGGAAGTGGTGAAGGATGGAGGGTTCGGTTGAGGTCCGAGGGTCGATTTCGTCGATGGTAACGATTTGCACGGTGCGCCGCTTCATGCGATGGCGAGAACCGAGGGTGGAGTAGACGTGTTCTACGGCTGCGTCGCTGTTTTCTGCGGGGACATCGTAGGAAAAGTGTTGTCGTTGGCTGCCAAAGGGCGCCGTTCCAGTGATACGGTAGGCCTTCATCGGGTCGCCCGACTCGCCATCCATCCTTAAACGCGCTGGCGCGCAGGTGCTTGAGCATCCAACCGATAGATTGAGGCAAAACGGCCTGTTGGTGTTTTCATGCGCGTCGGGTTGATGGTGCTCTTGCTCCTTCTCCCCCTGGCCTCAGGCTGGCAGACATCTGCGGCGCCCAAGCCAATCCAAGAACTGCCCCCTTTCGGAGAAGAGCGTTTGCTCGTGCTCGAAGAAGGGGTGTGGACGTCCCAGGATTGGCAGGAACTCCTTGAGGAGGGGGTTCAACCTCTGCGTTCCGTATCGCCACATGCGCTGCTTGTCTGGACGGGTGGGCCCTTGGAAACGATTCCGGGCGTCAAATCATTACCGTTCAACGATGCGGCTTTTTTACAGCCGCTGAGGCCTTTGGACGATGGCGAAATCACCGTTCGCGTTCTCTTCGAGCCTCGCCTTCCGACGAGCGCAGTGGCCCAACTGAACAACCGCCTCGCCATGGTGACCACATCCGGTTTGCTCGCTCAGGAGGGATGGGCGTCGCTACCGGCCTCCACGGTCATCACCGTGCCCCGGGCGGTCGCGATGAATGAGCTCCCCCTTCTCGAAGGCGTGTTGTGGGTGGAACCCGTGCTGTCACCGAACGGTCGCAACGACCAAGCTGCTGAATTGCTCCAAACAGGGTCGTATGATGCTGTTCCGTTCTGGAACGTTGGTTTGAACGGTCACGGCGTCGTGTTGGGGGTTGCTGATAGCGGCCTTGACGCCGACCACGCTTGTTTTCGAAACGCTACCACGAGCATGAGCACGCATGCAGAACCGAATGCAACCTATCCTGCCGTTGGCATCTTTGGTGATGACCATCGTAAGATCCTCCACCTCAACACCACCATCGACGGCAACGACACGCCCGGCCACAGCGATTACCGACACGGAACGCACGTCATCGGCTCTTTGGGGTGCTACGAAGTAGGCGCCCAACGCAACGGCACGTTTCCAAGCAACGGATCCACCTTGGCCTACGGAGCCAAATTGGTGGTTCAAGACATCGTATCGGACGACGGTTGGGTGCCGCCTTCCGTCGATGAATTGTTGTGGGAGGCTTCCGCTTACGGTGCCGTGATCCACTCCAATTCGTGGGGCGACGACACCACGGCTTACACGGAACGTACCGGAAGATTTGACGCCTATGCGAGAGCCATGCCTTGGTCCGTCGCCGTGATCGCACCGGGAAACAGCGGAGAGGGGATTCTCGAACCGGCCAACGGACGCAACGTGGTTTCTGTGGGTGCGAGCACCAAATCGTCCCAGCCCGAACGGTGGCCGTCCTCATCGTACGGTCCGACCGAAGCAGGAACTGACGGCGTGTTTGTTCTGGCTCCGGGGGCTACCATCTCTTCAGCGGCTGGCGATGGTTTTTGGTCATCAAACAACAACAACCTTCGGCCATCTTCGGGGACCAGCATGGCGACGCCGCTCGCCGCCTCCGCCATGGGCGTCCTCCAGCAAATGTACGAGGAGGGTTGGCTTCACGGCGCCCATGAGCCGCTGACGCCCGTGGCGATGAGTGCTCCCGTATGGTCGTCACCGGTCAACCCAGAGACCGTTTTGCTTGGAGAAGGGTTTACGCCATCGGGTTCCTTGTTGCGCGCCACCGTCGCCATGGCGACTCACCCGCTTCAGGAAGCGGAGCGCAACGGAGGTACGAGCACCAACGCCCTTCACAACCCCTACGACGGGTGGGGCGTGACGAATTTGTCTCGGCTTCTCGATGTTGGGGCGTTGAAAAACGGGACCTCACCCTCCACCTCACTGTGGGTTCATGACAGTTATCGGATGGACAAGGGCGCCGTTTCAACCTGGTTTGAAACCTATGCGAGCGGAGCCAATAACCTCTCGGGTCTAAGCGAGCTTTCGTGGGACGGGGCAGGTGCAGCAGGGCCGTTTTTGCAAACCGGTGATGTGTTTGAAGAACGCTTCACACCGATGAATAACCGGTCCGTTCGTTTACGGCTGGCTTTCCCCGCCCAACCCGAACCAGCGATGGTGGACGACCTCCAATTGCGTGTCGTGCTGGAGAACGGGCGGGTTTTGCTTCCCGACCGTTTGAACGCCGATGGGGAGCCGGTGATGTACAACGCAAGCGTGGCGGACTTCTACGACACCGATGTGTTTCCAAACTCGAACGAAACGGTGGTCGGCATCGACATTCCCGCACACTACCTCGCCGATGCATCGTGGTTTGACGTCCAAGTGGTCGCACGCTATGTTCAGCCCGGTGGGCTGCCTGGAACCGTTGGGCTGGACGGGGATGCTACGGGCTTCAGCCTGGTGGTGCAGGGCGTTGAGCGTGATGCAACCGACCACCTCGACGGAGACGGTGACGGAGTTGCCAACCTTGACGACCTTTGTCCGTTCGAAGATGCGACCGCTGCTGACGATGACCAAGACGGGTGTTTGGACGACGGTGATGGGGACGGCGTAGCCGATCCGTACGATGCATGTCCGGCGGTCAACGCTGCCGAATACGATGCGAACGCGGACGGGTGTTTTGATGACACCGACAAGGACGGAGTCACCGACAACATCGATGTCTGCGTCACCGAGGACCTTGCATGGCCCGTGACCGCCACGGGATGCTATCCGGTTGATGCCCCGCCTTCGCTCTCAGTGTCCTCTTCTCCAGCAAACAACACCACGCTGGACAGAATCGTCCTGATCGAATGGGCGCTTGTGGATGTGGACGGGGACGGAGCAAACGTGACCCTCTCCCTCGTCTTCGCCGACCAGCCCAGCACCACGGTAGCAACCTGCAGCCAATTTGTTGAGGTCGCTGAGCCGCATACTTGCGTGTGGAGGCTTCCCGACGACCTTGTTCCGTTTTATATCGCTGAAGCCCGTTACGACATCATCGTCGGCATTGAAACCGGGAACCGCTCACCCGCCGCCGTCGACGAGCGGCTGTTCGAGGTCATCGTCGTGAACGTGCTCCTGCCACAAGCAGCAACCATCGTTCCTGAAGGGGCCGGTGGCGATGCGGGAAGTTCGACCATCATCGTTGGCGCATTCGGTCTCCTGTTGGGCGCCCTCGTGGCTCGATGGAGTCGATACCGCCGTCGGGTTGGCGAGCCCCCGGGTGTTGCCGATCCGTTTCCTCGGGCGACGGCGGAGGGTGTGCATCAAGAGGTCAAAGGAAAAACGGCCCCTTGAAGCACTTTTTTGGAAAAAGGTGTTGAAAGGATGTCAAAATCGCGAGGTGAACCTTGAAGTCCAGTGCCATGCTCGGTCAACCCGCCCAAGCGGCAAGGTGACGAAAAATGAGCGACCGCCTATATGTTGGAATTGACCTAGGAACCTACCAATCAACCATCGCCTCAAGCGCTGGAAAATTGCACACCATTGAGACCGTCGTTGGTCGCCCAAAAGACCCTGTCGCACGCAATTTCCTCGGGCGAGATGTCCTCTTTGGTGACGACGCTTTGAAGAACAAACTCGCTTGCAACCTGTATCGCCCTATGGCCGCTGGTGTTACCCAAGACGACGAAGCCAACTTGGCCGCTGCCAAGGCCTTCGTTTCCCACCTTCTTGAAACCGTAGACCCTGAGGAGTTCGACGAAGTTCTCGGCGTCATTTGTTCGCCGAGTCACGTTTCGTTCACGGACAAATCCAACCTCGTTGCCACCCTTCGAGGTCAGGTCAACGCCATCATGGTCGTCACGGAACCTTTCGCTACCGGCTACGGCATCGACCAGCACATGGGATCCATCGTGGTCGACATCGGCGCAGGAACTACCGACATCGCAAGGCTGTACGGAACCTTCCCAACCGACGCCGATCAAGTAACCATCACCGAAGCCGGAGATTGGCTTGACAACCAACTGATGACGCTCATCCAAAAGAAGTACACCGGCGCCCAAGTCACGAAGGACATGGTTCGCAAGTGGAAGGAGGCCTCCTCCTATGTCGGCGGCGATGTTCGGGAAGTCACGGTTGACCTCTCTGTGGAAGGAAAGCGCCAGGTTGTTGACATCGGCGACTTGATTTTGGAAGCATGCGAATTGATCATCCCGAAGATTGGAAACGCCATCAAGAAAATTGTCGCTGGCGCTGACCCTGAATACCAACAGTTGCTCCGCAACAACGTCATCCTCTCCGGCGGCGGCTCCTTGATCGAAGGCATCTCGGTGCGCATCGCCAAGGAAATCTCCGACATCGGCGATGTCAAGGTTTGGTGCATTGAAGACCCCATCAACTCGGTGGCTGCAGGCGCTCTCAAACTCGCCAGCGAAATGCCAGACGATATGTACACTGCTATCAAGTGATACGGCGTTTGTTGCGGGGTGTGAAATACCCCCTGTGAACCCAGCGCTGTGCGGTAAGGTTCAAGTGTGGTAAATCTGCGATGCGTTGCCGTATGGCCGTAGAGAGTTCCTCACCAGGTGGTGTCCGACGAGTCGGAGGCACGACGAACGACGAGCGAGCGGCCCTCGAAGGGATGCTCAAAGGTTACCCCGTCGAACAACTCGTCGACGAAGTGCTGGTGGCGTGGGATGAACTGGGCAAACGCAACGACGAACTTGTCACCGTCAAACAACGGCTTCGAGTGGTCGAACTCGATTTGGCCGAGCGTCACGATACCGTCGCACCCGAGGTTGCTCGTCTTGCAGAGGCGGAGCAAACGCTGAAGGACAACGACGCTAAAATCATCCACTTGGAACGAATGCTCGAGGACACCAGGGCGGAATTGGTGGCCCAGCAATCCTCCCTCTCCCACGAAGAGCGAACGTCCATGGAGCGCGAAGTCGCTCAACTCCGCGACCTCACCGCTCAACAAGACGACGTGATCGGAGAATTGGAAGGGCGGATGGCGCAAATGGTCACCGCCCTCGAGAAGGCCGCCGATGCTGGCTTGACCTCCGTCACCGCTGAAGAGGTTCGTTTGCTCAAACAACAAGTTGACGAGCGGCAACGCCAGCTCGACGTGGAACGGGCTGCTGCAGAGGCTCTCGAAGAAGAGCGCCAGCGCCTTCGCGACATCGCCGACCGACTCCGAGGTTTGTTGGACGCCCGCGACCGCCGGCTCGGGGAATTGGAGGAACAATTAGAGCGCGTGATGCAAGGACCCCGCTCCGTTTCGGCAGAACACGATTACTTGGTTGAACAAATCGAGGAGCTCAAGCGACGCTTGTTGGAGCGAAATCGCGAATACGAATCCCTGCGACGTCGAGAGCGCCGGTTGCATAACGACGTGTTTGAGCGCGACGAGCGTTTGCAACAGATGACCCTCACGATGACCGATTTGGAAGCCGCACTCCAAGACCGAACGGCGGAGCTCCGAGAGCTCGAGGAACAACGAAGTTCCATGGAACATGAACTTCACTCGGCTCGACGCAGCGAGCGAACCCGAGAGGTGGTTGGCCGAGTCTTCGCAGACTCTCTTTCGCTGGTCCGCAGTCACGAGAGTCGAGAGTTGAAACGCGAATTGTACGCCAACGCACCCGATGTTGAGCGCACCATCAGGGCCCCCTCTTCCGACGATATGGCGAAACTCGCCGAAGGTGAGGAAATGGCGTTGTCAACCGAGGAAACCGTGATTGAGAAAGGAATTGACGTTGACGATGTCCGCCCTCCCTCGCCCGGTGGAACCGGCGACCCGGTGTTGTTTGACGACGAAACCGAATGATTCAGTTCGTGCATGCGCCAACCAACGAGGTCAATCGCTCGCTGAGCTCGTCCATTGAACCTGCATCCTCCGTCACCGTGCCGGTCACGATCCAGTTCGCTCCGGCATCAACGGCTGCACGAACAGCCTCCGGCGTTCGCAAGCCACCTCCAACTAGAAGCGTCAGCCCCTCAACATCGGCGACCGCCCTGATCAGATTCGGATTGACGGGTTCGGAAGCGCCGCTTCCGGCCTCCAAATAAAGCAGGGAAAAGCCAAACATGTTGGCGCACAAGGCGTAGGAGCGGGCGAGTTCCGTGTCCTCCGGTTGAAGAAGTTCCGCTGCTCCGACCTCACCGACCCGCCCACCGGGCGCACACACGACGTAGCCGGTGGGCAAGGCCTCGACCCCAAAGCGTTCCAGGTGCGGTGCACCTCGGACCTGTTCACCGACGAGGAATTCCCTCTTTGTTGAATTCATGAGCATCATGAAGGTGATGGCGTCAGCGGCCGGGGAGAGTGCATGAGCACCCCCTGGAAAGAGAACAACAGGAATGTCCCAACGTTCTTCATCGCCCTCTGGGTCTTGGCTTGCTGCAAAGATTCGCAATTCAAGCGCCTCTTGAATCGCCACGCAGGTGGCATGGACCACCGTATCGGGGGTGTCGGTTGACCCTCCGACAAAAATCATCGCTGTCCCACATTCAACGGCGACCATCGCCCGCTGTGCGGCCACGTCGGGCGATTGTTTGGCCGGGTCGATGAGCGTGATGTGGCGGGCACCCTTGTGCGGCTTGCAAACTTTGGAAAGTACCGAACCTTCACCAACATTCATGCGACTCGTTGCAAGGTCGTTGAGGAAAGGGCATAGGGCTTGCGCTGAGCGCCGAGGCAGGGGAGTCTTCTCAAAGGGCCGCTTGCTGGCCGGTACATGAGCGAAGGCGGTCCGTTTCGACGCTTGCTGACGTTCATGCACCCGCATCGAGGCACGGTGCGGTTGGCCACGTTCTGTTCCATCGTCAACAAGATTTGGGACCTCGCACCGCCGTTGTTGATCGGGCTTGCCGTCGATGTTGTCGTGCTGAAGGAGAAATCAACCCTTGCCGGCCTTGGCCTCGTTGACCCCTGGCATCAACTTGTGGCCCTTTCGGTGCTGACCTTCCTTATCTGGGGGTTGGAATCGTTGTTCGAATACTTCTACGGTGTTTTGTGGCGGAATTTGGCCCAAACCGTACAACATGAATTGCGGCTCGAAACGTTTGACCACGTTCAAAAACAGGGAATGGCCTGGTTTGATGAACGTCAAAAGGGTGATATCCTCGCCATCTTGAACGACGACATCAACCAGCTTGAGCGGTTTTTGGACAAGGGCGCCAACGACCTTTTGCAGGTCAGCACGACCGTGGTGGTGGTCGGGGCGGTCTTCCTCGCCATTTCCTGGCAGGTCGCCTTGTTTGCCGTTCTCCCCATTCCGCTCATCGTCTGGGGTTCGTTTCGTTATCAGCGTAGTCTTGAACCAAGATACGCCAAGGTTCGATCTGCTGCTGGCCAGATGAACGCCCTGCTCGAAAACGACCTCTCAGGCATGTCAACAGTCCAGTCGTTTACGGCTGAACAACACGAACTGGAACGTGTACGTTCGCTCAGCAATGCGTATCGTGATGCAAATCGAGAGGCGATTCGGCTTTCGGTAGCGTTTACACCTTTGATTCGAATGGCCATCTTGGTCGGGTTCACCGCCACGCTCCTCCTGGGGGGCTGGTTGACTTTGGAAGGTGCAATGGCGGTGGGCGCCTATTCAGTACTTGTTTTCATGACGCAACGCCTGCTCTGGCCACTGACGAGACTGGGCGAAACCTTCGACTTGTACCAGCGGGCCATGGCGTCGTCCACGCGTGTGCTCGACGTGCTGGATGCCCCCATCGTGCTCAAGCAGGGTACGTTTGAACCCGAAAGGTCCGACGTCGCTTCAAGTTCTCTGATCCTTGACGACGTTGCTTTTGCGTATTCGGACCGTGACCCACTCTTCGACGGGTTCTCGCTAACGTTCGAAGCAGGAAAGACCACCGGCGTCGTCGGCTCCACCGGTGCGGGAAAGACCTCGCTCATCCGTCTCCTGCTCCGGTTTGTCGAACCCAACCGGGGTCGCGTTGTGTGGTGCGACGAACCTCTTGCCGCATGGCAACTCCAAGCCTTGCGTTCGTCCATCGCTTTGGTTGACCAACACATCACGCTCTTTCCGACCAGCATCCTCGAAAACATTCGTTACGGGCGCCCAGAAGCCAGTGACGAAGAAGTTGTGAAGGCTGCCGAGGTTGCGGAAGCCGCTGCCTTTGTTGATTCGCTGCCATCCGGTTGGGATACATTGGTTGGGGAAGGTGGCCACCGTTTGTCGGGTGGACAACGGCAACGTGTGGCCATCGC
>Ga0181597_10002590_pt1 | contig 19566 bp, 13 predicted proteins | sample 041ome_5_FD_148647 | JGI IMG/M metagenome (GOLD analysis project Ga0181597, IMG submission 148647) | Coastal salt marsh microbial communities from the Groves Creek Marsh, Skidaway Island, Georgia - 041403US metaG (spades assembly) | ecosystem: Environmental > Aquatic > Marine > Intertidal zone... | reverse complement strand
TTGTTATTTATCGTTGATTGGAGCCGATATGCGCCGTGTCCTCATCATGACTCTTCTCTTATGCCTTGCACCGCTTTCTCTCTTTGCTGGTGACAAGCCGAATATTCTTTGGCTCTCCGCAGAAGACATCAGCGCTCATCTGGGGTGTTATGGCTACAAGAATGCCACCACTCCCAACCTCGACAAACTGGCGACCGAGGGGACGCGATACACAAAAGCGTTTGTGACTGCCGGCGTGTGTGCTCCCTGTCGTTCGGCCATCATCACGGGGATGTATCAAACATCTCTGGGGACGCATCACATGCGCTGCAACGCAACGCTCCCTGAACACGTAAAACCCTTCACAACTTGGCTCCGGGATGCCGGGTATTATTGCACGAACAATTCAAAAACCGATTATCAGTTCAAAGCTCCTAAAAACACCTGGGACCAATCCAGCGGCAAGGCCCATTGGAAGAATTGTCCCGAAGACAAACCGTTCTTTTCGGTCTTCAACTATACCGGTTGTCATGAATCGGGTATTGCGGGAGACTCGAAGTATAAGAGTGTCACAGAAGGAATTGACAAACACGACCGCGATGTGGTGGCAGAGTCGCTCCCTCCTTACTACCCCGACACTCCGAGAGTGCGCGAAGACTGGGGACGCTATTACGACATCATCACGGCACTCGACCGGTGGGTGGGTGACCATTTGAAATCTTTAGACGAGTCGGGGCTTGCCGATGACACCATTGTCGTCTTCTGGTCCGATCATGGAGTGGGATTGCCGAGAGCAAAACGCTGGCTATATGACTCGGGGATGCATGTGCCGATGATTGTTCGCATCCCGGAAAAATATCGAACCGGCAATCAAGGAACTCCAGGATCAGTCTCGAATCAACTCGTCAGCTTGATTGACTTGGGACCAACGGTTCTCAATTTGGCTGGAGTGAAAATCCCCGAACACATGCATGGGCAGCCGTTCCTCGGGGAGAAGTGTCCCACTCCTCGCGAATATGTTTATGGAGCACGCGACAGAATGGATGAACGCTACGACATCATCCGCGCAGTGCGCGATCAGCGGTACAAATACATCCGCAATTATGAGCCGTTCAAAACGTACTACCAATACATGAACACTCCCGAAGGGGGAGCCACGATGCGCGAGATTCGTAAGGCGCAGCAGAAGGGAAACACTTCGGAGGGGGTCGCTCAGTTTCTCGTTTCCGAAAAACCGGAAGAAGAATTATACGACACGCAAAACGACCCGCATGAAATGCATAATCTCGCCAAAAAACCAGAGTACAGAGAAGTTCTGGATCGGATGAGGGAGAAACATCTCGACTGGGTTTTGGAAACCCGCGACCTCGGCCTGGTCCCGGAAGCTGAAATCAATGCGCGTGAGAAAAAACTGGGCTCGGCTTGGGCAATTTTGAATGGGTCCGACGATTCCGAGAAAATTATGGAACAATTGCGACTCACTGCATCGACGTCGTTAGGTGGTCCAGAGGTTTTCGAGGTCTTGAAAATGATACTCGATCATCCCGAATCCACTTTCCGTTATTGGGCCGCCATTGGACTGGGGAATATGGGGAAAGCCGGACTCGGAGCCGAACCATTGCTCGTGAAAACAGCGATCAACGACGAATCGGAAAGTGTCCGTGTTGCCGCCGCGCGAGCACTTTGCCGTATGGATCGACCAGAGGAAGCGTTGCCGGTCCTTATCGATGTTCTCGATAACGGCAGTCAGTGGGCCAGAGTCCATGCGGCCAATGTGCTGGATGAAATAGACGAACAAGCTCGGCCGGTGATCGAGGGAATGAAGCGAAATAATGCTTATCGCAAGGGGCTGGTGGCAGATGGGAAATACACCGTTCGTGTTCTGAATCGGGCCTTGAACGAACTGGAAGGAACAGATCACAAAGTTCCGTAGTATTGAAACCTGCTCGCTGGATGTCAAAATTGCCTCTTCTAAAGATTGAGTATGCTTCTTAACTGATTGATATAGATAGCCTTATCGATATTTATCTGTTGTCGTGTGTGGCCAAATTTTATCTTGCGCCCACAATCTCTCTTGAATAATGCGGCATGTTTTATACGATTGATTAAAACGGCTGTATGAATCGGTCGTTTAAAGTATTCAACCATCTCTCTGGCACACTCAATCTCTCTGGCACACTCAATGAGTGAAGACGACACAAGACATCGAATTCTTCTGGCTGCCGGTGAAGCATTTGCGGAAACCGGTTTGCAAGGGACGACGGTGCGCGAAATATGCCGACGTGCTGATGTCAATACGGCCGCTGTGAACTACCACTTCCAAGACAAAGAGAACTTGTATCGGGAGTCGATCCGATTCGCACACAGCGCGAAGGTGACTCAGTTTCCGATGCCTGATCTGACGGCCAATTCGAGTCCCGCCGATCGACTCTATGCCTTCGTTCTCACGATGGCGAAGCGATTATTGGGAACGGCAGAGATGCCGTGGCAGACATCATTGTTATTTCGCGAAATGTTTCACCCGACGGGCGTTTGTCGCGAACTGGTGGAAGATTTTATTCGTCCGCATTTTCAGATGCTCAAAGGGGTGATTGTCGATCTGTCACCCCGCGAACTTTCTTCCATCGAACTTCACCAGATTGCGTTTAGTGTCATCGGTCAAGTTCATTTTTATAAGATGAATCGTCCCGTGACCGAGATGCTTGTTTCGGCTGAGATGTTGGACCAGTTATTTCAGCCTGAGCAGATCGCTCAGCATGTGACACAATTCACCATCAATTCATTACAAGTGAAAGAGCAAGCCGCTTCTCGTTTCACTGACTCCCCCCGAACATCCTGAACTGATTAGACATGTTAAAAGAAGCCCTGAAAATTATCGCTCCTGTTCTGGTACTCGCTGTGGGTGTCCTGGGATACGTGATCTACGGAGCACCCCAAAAACCGGACCAAGCTCCGCGATCCGAATCGCCCGCTGAGCTTGTGGAGGTTCTGCCCGTCGAAAGGTTTACCGAAAAAATCAAGATCGATTTTGACGGCCTCGTCATTCCTTACCGACGTATCAACCTCTCGGCAGAGATCGCCGGAAGAGTGACCGATAAACCACAGAAGTTACAAGCTGGGAGTTTTGTGAAAGAGGGAACCAGGCTTCTGGAGATTGATCAGAAGTTCTATCAGTTGGAAGTTGACCGTCTTACGGCAGAAAAAGAGCAAACCGAAGCCGCCGGGGAAGTCATTCAAGAGCAAGTTGAAAGTACGCAGAGGTTGATCGACATTGCCAAAGATCAAAGCCAGTTAGAAGAAGCCAATAAACAACGCTCGGAGAACCTGCGCGATCGAGGGGCAATCACTCAAGCTCAATATGAAGCGGATCTCAAAAATTATCTGACCTTCAAGAACTCGGTCACGACTTTGGAAAACCAAAAGAATCAGTATGTCAAACAGAAGTCTCAGAATGAGAAGGCGGTGGCCATCGCACAAACGAAAATCGATCAGGCACAACGCGACCTCGATATGAGTATCGTGAAAGCCCCCATCAGCGGCTTAATCGTCGAAAGTTTTGTTGAGAAAGACGACTTCGTGCAACGTGGTACAGCACTCTTTCAATTGGAAGACACTTCACAAGTCGAAATTTCCAGTAATCTGAAGATGGAGGATTTCGGCTGGTTGATTCAATCTCCTCAATCGACCTCACCTCAAGAGACTCCCCCCCCAATCTCGGAACTCAGTCTGGCGGAAGCTTACCGGCTTCCCGAAAATGACGTGACCGTGGCTTATGAACTGGCGGGAGTGACCTACGAATGGGAAGGGCAAATCTCTCGACTTGCAGGTACTGGACTCGATCCCAAAACTCGCATGATTCCATCTCGTGTGACCGTCCCCGAGCCTCGGAAATTCATACGCGAAAACGATTCGCAGATCATCACCAGCCGCGCTCCTCGCACTCTGATGAACGGGATGTTCGTGAAAATGTCAACGGGAGTCGTCCCCGGTCGTCCTTTGTTGTCGATTCCTGAAGAGGGTGTTCGCCCGGGCAATATTGTCTGGTTATCGACAAAGAAAGGGCTCCAAGTGGAAACGATCAAAGTCGTTCATCGGCAAGATGGGCGAGTCCTGATACATGAAGAGGATAGCCCGCTGCTTCCGGGGGACAAAGTGATTGTTTCGCAGTTAGCAGAACCAGAAGAAGGGATGCCGCTCAAAGTGCAAACTGCTTCCAAGCTCGCTGAAAAATCGGATGACAAGGAATCTCTATGAAGTCCCTCCTGCGTTGGTCAATTGGGAATACTCCGGCGATGAACACGATTCTCGTCGGGATTCTGGCCGTGGGATTGATGTCTGCCGGTTTGATGAACCGCGAGGTCTTTCCCGAATTTGAACTGGAGATCTTACTGGTTTCTGTCCCGTATCCCGGTGCCAGTCCTGAGGAAGTCGAAGAAGGGATTTGCCAGAAGCTGGAGGAGTCGGTTGCGTCTCTGGACGGCATCAAAAAGCAAACCTCCATCGCGGCTGAGAACGCAGGCAGCCTGGTTCTCGAACTCGAAACAACCGTCGATCCACAAAAAGTCCTGAGCGAGGTCCGTTCGGAAGTTGACCGGATTTCGACCTTCCCACGACTGGCCGAAGATCCCGAGATTACGCAGATCACATTCCGAGAGGCTGTGATTCAAGTCGGAGTCATCGGTCCCGAGGGATCCGCGCAAACTCTTGAGCAAGAATTGGCTTTGCGAAACCTGGCAGAAGAAGTACGGGATGAGTTACGTGCCTTGAAAGAAGTCTCTCAGCCGAAAATCTCAGCCGCCAAAAACTTTCAAATTGATGTCGAGATTCCCGAGCAGACACTTCGTGAGTATGGCCTCTCTCTGCAAACCGTCAGCAACCTCATCGCTCGACAAAATATGGAGCTGCCAGGCGGGACGATTAAAACATCCACACAAGACATTCTTGTCAAAGGGGATAACAAAGCCGTTATTGGTGAGAGGATTGCCCAAATTCCACTGGTGACCACCGTGAATGGTGCGGTCCTTACTGTGGGTGATTTGGGTGTCGTCAAAGACGGTTTCACAGACATTACCTCTAACACGCGGCTTAACGGTAAACCGGGACAAGTCGTCTCTGTGGAACGGACATCGGACGAAGATTTGCTCGTGATCTGTGAAGCTGTTCGGAATTATGTAGAGCAGAAGAAATCAGATTTGCCGGCAGGTTACGAGATTGTCTATTGGGGCGATCAATCGATCGATGTGAAAGACCGCATGGATCTTCTCACGCGAAACGGAATGCAAGGGCTAGTCCTCGTCCTCATTGTACTGGCGTTGTTTCTCGACACACGACTTGCGTTTTGGGTGGCGTTGGGGATTCCGATTTCGATTCTCGGTGCCTGTGCTGTGTTATTGGCTGCCGGTCAAACACTCAACATGCTGACGATGTTCGCCTTTATGATGGCGTTGGGTATCGTGGTGGATGACGCCATTGTTCTGGGTGAGAATATTTCCTCTCATCGCGATATGGGTAAGGACCTGATCTCTGCGGCCGTTGATGGGGCCGCAGAAGTGATCCCCTCTGTGATGACATCCATCGCCACCACCGTCATGACGTTTATGCCTCTGTTTTTTGTGACGGGAGTGATGGGCAAATTCATCGCCTGTATGCCACTGGCAATGATTGCCATGCTGGTGATTTCTTTATTGGAAAGTATTTTCATACTTCCGTGCCATCTGGCCCATGAATCTCATGAGACGCTGGCGCAACGGATGAACGATGTCCGTAAGAAGTGGGATACGAAATCAGCCCGTACTTTAGGATTGATTCTGGTTGTCTTCACGAAGTTGATCGACATTGTGATGTATCCCATTGTGGCACTCAGCAAATTATTTGGTTATCTGAGAGGAAAAACCACCCGGGCGCTCGATTGGGTGATCGAAAACTTTTATCTCCCCAGTTTGAAGTTCAGTGTTCGAAATGCCGCGCTCAGTGTCAGCATCGGAGTCTCGATCATCATCATGACTGTGGCCATTCGAAATTCCAAAGTTTCGTTTATTGTCTTCCCGAAACTGGATAGCAAACAGATCGTCTCCAACGTCAGCTTCCCGAATGGGACTCCCGCCAATGTGACTGAAGCGGCCACCGCTCGGATCAAAGTCGGGTTGGATGAAGTGGTTGAGGAATACCAACAAGAGATCGAAAAGAAATATCGCGATGAGGGGTACAACCCGAAGCTTGTCAAAGTCGTTCGCAACAGTGTCGGTTATTCTCAGCAACAGGCAATGCCCGGTCGTAGTGGAACGGCTCAGGGTGGGCATGTCGGGAGCGTTGATGTCGAACTGATTGATCCTGCTGAACGACCGATAAAGAGTGATGAAATCATTGCTCGCTGGAGAGAGAAGGTGGGGCCGATCGCGGGGGCCGACTCGCTGAGTTTTGGTAGTAAAGCCCAAGGACCGGGGGGAACTCCCATTGAATTCAAGATGCTCGCTCCCAGTCATAAGTTTGAGGAACTGACTGAAGCGGTCGAAAAATGCAAAGATAAACTGGGCGAATTTAAGGGGGTGTTTGATATCTCCGATGACTCGGTTCCAGGGAAATGGGAATACCAACTGAGTATTAAGGACGAAGCACAGGCTCTCGGAGTGACGTTGGCCGATCTTGCCGAGACGGTGCGCGCGTCTTACTTTGGTCAGGAAGTCATGCGGTTACAACGCGGGCGTCACGAAGTCAAATTGATGGTTCGCTATCCGGCGGAAGACCGGCGATCATTGAAAGATTTTGAAAACATTCGCGTCAGATTGGGAGATGGCAGCGAACGTCCTTTGACTGAATTGGCCGAGGTGAAGGTCACTCGTTCGCCTTCAGAAATTAACCGCGTTGATCAATTACGATCAATTACCATTTCAGCGGATGTTGATGACACAAAAGGGGGCAATGCACAGCAAGTGGTCAAAGAATTGCAAGACGATTTCATGGATGACTTATTGAAAGAGTATCCCGGCGTGACCGTGTTGTGGGAAGGGCAGCAAGAGCAAACGAACGAATCGATGATGAGTCTCATGATCGGGCTCGGCATCGCCATGATATGTATGTACGCCTTACTGACATTTGAATTTACGTCTTACATTCAACCCGCCATCATTATGGCCATTATTCCTTTCGGCTTTGTGGGGGCGATTCTCGGGCACTGGGCTCTCGGTTTGCCATTGACGATGTTCAGTATGTTTGGATTGGTCGCTTTAACCGGAGTTGTGGTCAACGATTCGATTGTGTTGGTCGACTTTATCAATCATCGAATCGACGACGGTTTGGAACTCGAAGAGGCATTGCTCGATGCAGGCCGTCGCCGATTACGACCAATCTTGTTGACCTCCGTCACAACCGTCGCGGGATTGGTGCCGCTGATGTTGGAGAGATCATTTCAGGCTCAAATTCTGATTCCGATGGCCGTCAGTCTGGCGTTTGGACTTTTATCGGCAACCGTCATGGTGTTGTTTATGGTGCCCACTTTTTACTCTATCTACGCAAAAATCACACTGCGTCATCATGCCGAGCCAGGGCATGTCGCCGACGAAGAAAAAATGACGACCAAACAACCAGCCTTGAGCTCCTGATTATTGAGGGGCTACGAGAACTTCACGCATCGCTCGTTTCAAAATCTTCTCCGAGCCGCGACCGACCCAACGCCAGTCGTGATTGAAGTTTTCCTCGAAAGCCTGCTTGGTGGGGACATATCCGGGCCAACATTCCCCATACCCAATCGACATCACGAACGAATCCGGGCGCAGCTTTTGGGCCATGAGTTGATAGCCGACAAATGTCTCACCCGGAAACAATACGATTTGGGCATTGCCGAGATCGAGGCAGGGGAGTTCTAACGGTTGTTTCCGGGATTTACGCTGCAAACTGCTGAGACTCATCGCGGCCAGAATTCTGTCGCTCTCTTTGGCAGAATCATACTTCAAGACTGATTCGAGATGTTCGGCCTGGAATTCTTCCCCTTCGTGAAACGGCAGATCATAAGTGCTGTTGCGAAAGACAACCTGCTTGACGGGCTGACGCCGGGTGGATTGCCAACTCGTTTCCATCGATTCAAACAATCTTTGGGTGAGTAGCTGTCTGGATGCAGGAGTGGCATCGTTGTACTTTCCGGCTGTGACATCTCCGCTACATCCCGACACGTAAATCTGAAATGCCCGAGGGTGTTCCCGTTGCATCCTCCGTCGTGCCAAGCCGACAAAATCCGAACTGACACCTCCACGACCGTAGAAACTCATCGGATGGACGGCATAACTATGAAGCATCACCAGAGGTTGGTCGTGATGAAAAAAAGAGATTGTTTTTAACTTCGGATCGATCGGTCCATCGGGCGCGTTGGCATGAAACTCGTTTCCTCCTGATGCCGAGTAACGACTGTAGGAAATGATTCCATCTTCACCTATGACACGTCGGCTCGATGTGATCTTTTCAACGGTCGCTTCTCCGACTCCAACGTGGGTGACTGGCTTCAACTCAGAAAGTGCGTCCTCGACGGCAGAGGAGATGTGTTTCAGGCATTGAGAATGAAACTCGGGGTCGTACAACTCCTGCTGCATCCCGACTTCATCCAATAACAGTTGGGCCTCCTTGTCACAGACGGGGGCGTCGTGTTGATGGAGCGAACAGACCATGACCCGTTCGCGTGTCGTACCAGCGGCATCGGCGATGGTCTCTCTCCATTCGTCGTAGGCACCGTTTCTGATTTCGCACCAATCGACAGCCACCAAAACCACTGGCTGTTCAGGTCCGGTCAGGATAAAGCCGCGTGCTTCGAGCGGATCGAGAATCTCTTTCGCTTTGGTGGGAAGAATTCCCATGCATCGATGACCGATGGGAATCGTCACATCGGCTGAAAAAGTGGCAATTTGGTATTCTTCACCCGTCACTCGGCCTGAGCAAACCAGCATTGCGACAACGCTAACACACAAGGTGATCCAGTGATGCCAAATAGTTCTGCATGTACTATCTGGCATCGGTTTCTCCGGGAACGACCGGTCGATGGCGTTCGATTTGGGCGCGGAAGTCGCCCAGAGAATGCCAATACAGAGGTTTGCCGAGGTCCACTTCCTGCACGGCAATTGTGCCCCAATCAGTGGCTTGAGAGAGAGGCTGTCCGTCCTGTCCATAAACGGCAGAAATCATCCAATCGGAAGCGGCATCGGTGTAGGTACTGCTGACAACATACACGTGGTTTTCGCAAGCGCGCGCCTCGCCCAGTAATGGATTACATCCCCACACGGGCCACGCAATGACTTCGGCCCCATTATTGGAAAGTTCACGGGCCACTTCAGGAAAAAACCCGTCGTAACAAATCATCATGCCGACTTTTCCGAAGCGTGTCTCGAAGACCGGATAACTTTTGCCGGGAGTGATGCCTCCTTCAATCTCTCCACGCGGTAGCGTCACTTTTCGATATTTGCCGACCAATTGTCCGTCCGGTCCGATGAGAGCGGCCACGTTATAAACCAGGTGTTTGTCTCGTTCGAGTAAACCGGCAACGATGTACATGTCGTGCTGTTTGGCGAGCGTGCCAAAGTATTCAGTGGAAGGGCCGGGAACCGGTTCTGCACACTCCGCGTAAGAGAGTTTACGACCGTAATAGGTGAGGGTTTCCGGTAAGACGATCAGATCGACATCCTGATCCGCGGCCTGTGTGATGAACGGTGCAAACTGCTCACACTTTTCGTGATTGCTGCTGCCTCCTCTGGGTTGATGATGCACGGTTGCCAATTTGACCAGTCTTGGTTGAGGAGCTTCCGCGGGAGACAAGGTCACGTTTCTCCAGCTCGCCTCTCCTCCGGCTTCCCAACGGTAATTGAGTTCGATCAAGACCTGTGACGCAGACGTGGGGGCATGATAGACATGATCGAGTTGTTCCCAGCCATTCGGCTGCATTCTGCCGGCAGGCACAAAATCCGGCTCGGCTCGCGGTGGTGTTCCCGGTCGATAAGACGCGAAGGTAGGATCATCCCGGACTGCTTTGTTGCCTGCATTGTCTTGCCAGATCAAACGAACAACGGCTGTGCGACGAGGAAGTTTCACATTCTCTGTAAATTGTTCTGCGCTGAAGCGATACCAGTTACCACCTGATACTGGCAGTAAAGTTTGCCAGATGCCGACGAGCCCTTCGCGCTCATCGGCACGAATGGTCAAGGTTCCGGAGGGATTGTCCTTGGTGGCGGGGGTTGAGACGAACTCGGGGCGGATTTCGTCTCGGGGAGAATGAGAGGTCCAGGCGGGAGAAGAGTTCGTAAGCCGAGTGTTGGGGAGATCATCACCCCACAGGTTGTGGGAAAACGTAGAGAGTGCGGTCAGCACAAGTGAGAGAGCCAGGAATCTCATGATGTTGAACCTGCGTTTCAGGAGAATTGACGAACCGTTTCTCGCGATCCAAAGAATGCGGTCGTTGAATTATTGATCTCATCTTACCGCAGGCACGCTCAAAAATGCGAAGATAATTCTCGTTTCAGAAGCATTTCGTCTGACGCCCCTGGCTGCGAATCCAGTTTGGTAAGCCAAACGAACGAGGAGCCGAACTCTACTGTGCAGGAAGATCAGCAACGCGGCGTCTCTGCGCTGCTACGTGAGTCAACTTCTTTCTTCTGGGGCTATGGTTGTTTTCTGAATGGCGATGGCTGCATGTGAAATCAAAGTTCAGTTTTCTTTCCAAAACAGAAAAGAGCCCCAGCCACACTGAGTGTAAATCCCTCCGCGTTCTCTGGCTTCTTTGACCCGCTTCATCAGCGTGATCCGTGGTCCTTTCAATTTTTACAAAAACGCGAAGGGTGCCTGTGGGCGCTCTGCGTAGCAGAAGCCCCCGAGAGATTCGCTCATCAACGTGCCGACTTATTGTGATTTGTTTAATTCGAGTCATTCGTGGTCAGAATGAATAGCCACAAAATAAGGAACGCTGATTCACGCTGATCTTCACTCATCAGGATCAGATCAGTGCATTAGCGTCGATAAGCGTTCTTATCTCTTTTGATAACAAATGTAGACATTCATATTTTTCTTTGCGCCGCCGTGTCTCTGCGTGAGTATTTTTCCATCTTGAAGACGATTCCACATCGCTCATGCCGATTCGCGTAAGCGAAGGCCGCCGAGCGATCAGCGAGGAAGCAAGGCCCAAGTGCGCGAGAAGAAGCATTTCCTTCATGTCGGCCTACGACAACGCGTCCACTGACTCATTTTATCTGCGTCATCTGCGATATCCGCGGTTCTATTTTTCTGGAATTAGCCTCTTGTGCCGATACACACAAACACACACACACACACACACACACCGTTTGGCGAGCAAACGGTGCTACCCTTTTTACTTTCCTCTGCGCCTTCGCGCCTTGGCGTGAATTTTATTTTCCACCCTGAAGAACAATCCCACATCGCTCATGCCGATTCGCGTAAGCGAAGGCCGCCGAGCGATCAGCGAGGAAGCAAGGCCGAGTGCGCGAGAAGAAGCATTTCCTTCATGTCGGCCTACAGCAACCCGTGCACTGGCTCTGTTCAAATCCGTGACAATCCGTTTTCTCCGTTTCATCCGTGTTCTACTTCTACCCATGATCATTGCGTCAATGGTCTCACGCAAAACTCACCTTGCCAAACTCTCCCTGCCAGAGTTAGCGTTCGGAGTTCGTTGATGTTTGCCGCGGTGTTTTCGGTGGTGCATTTCATGCACCCTACGAATCAGGACTTCATCGTTGGTTTGCAGAAGGAGTAGGGTGCACGCAGTGCACCACGAAATAGATCACGCATCAATTCGATCTTTGGCAATTAGAACGTCATGACAACTCGCGGATGGCCCGGCTTGCTCGCGCAAGCGGCTCAAAATAAATAGCGTGTTGAACAACAATGACGACCTCTGCAACGTGAGAAAGGAAGCGATTTCGCGTGGCGTGGAAAATGCGCACTTACATCGAGGCACTTTTTCACTCGCAACACGTTTTGACACAAACCGAACAGAGTCAACAACTTGCTCAAGAGTACACAAGATTCGGGAAGATTTGGTTTCAAGATTTGGAAAAGGCACACCCCCAAATCATCGAATCTTCAAATCTTGATTCGGCGGTTGAGCGTTCAGAAATCAAATCTTTTATCGAGCCTTTCACTCGCCAACCGATTTCGTCGTCCACTTCCCGTCAATGAGTCGCCAGCAATTGGCAATCGAAGTTTTGTCTTGAAGGACAGGCGGAAGTCGATGTGGTCGCACGTTGTCGAAACATTGCAGCATCGAAAATCGTTTGATGGATGCCGGGATTCCGACCGCCGTGAACAACGGGTGCCCAGTCGCAGGAAACGGACCGCCATGATTCATCGCGGGGCTGACGGCAACGCCGGTGGGCATTTTGTCATTCAGCAGTCGTCCCACTTTTTGTCGCAATAAAGGAGCGATCTTTTCATACAGCGAATCGTCCTCGCCTTCCGATTGACTGTAAATGCAGCCTGTCAGATTTCCTTCAAAGGTCCGAATGACTTGCTTCATCTCTTCGGCAGAATTGGCAATCACATAGAGGGACGCATTGCCGAATACTTCGGTTTGCAACTTGCCCGGATTGGCCAGGAAGTCGAGGGCACTCACTTTCAACAGTGTGTTCTTGACGCAGAACCCATCCCCTCCACCCGCTTCTCCACCGGTGAGCAAGTCGGCTCCTGCGGATTGAAGCGTGATGATCCCTTCGGTGAGTCCTTTTTGAGTACCACAACTGAGCAAAGTACCGACGGCTGCTGATTCAAATTTGCCAACGGTCGCCTCAATGAATTGATCCGTTTTTTCTCCAGAGAGTAGCAGGACAATACCGGGATTGGTGCAGAACTGACCGGTTCCCATCAGGCAACTGGAAGCGAAGTCTGCTGCGATATCATCGCCACGTTCTTTGAGAGCTCCCGGAAGAATGCAAACCGGATTAATGCTGGAGAGTTCGAGGTAAACAGGCTTGCCCGCTTTGTCGGCGGCTGCTTTGATCACCAGTCCTGCATCGCGACCCCCGGTATAGCCGCAACCTCCCATCAAGGGGTGAGAAACCAGCTTGGCACCATCCTCGTGACTCGTGCGGTAAATCAATTGGACAAAACCGGGAGGCATCGCGGTTTCTTGAGCGGCTTGATGGGCGGCTTCCGCGAAGAGTCGTGAGGTTTCCGGGTGAGAGGAATGTCCTTTACCGATGACCGGGTTTCCGGCAGCAACAGCCGCCGCGAAGTCGCCACCTGAAATTCCATTGAAGGCGAAGGGGAAGTTATTGGGGCCAAACACAACAACTGGTCCCAAGGGACCAAACATCGCACGGATGCCGTTGACTGTGTCGATGGTCGCTTCTCGCCACGACTCACTCTCGGCGGCATCGGCTGCTTGGCGGAGCTGTCCCGTTGTGCGGGGAAGTTCGCCATCTTTCAGGCGAGGACTGACCGGCAAGGCGGTCTCCGCGTGGGCGGCTTTGACGAGAGCATCTGCTCTCTCTTCGATGAGGTCGGCATATTTTCTCAGAAAGTCGGCAAAACGCGAACCGGGCCAGCTTCTGACCACTTCTGTCGCTTTAGAGGCTGCCTGGACAGCTTCGTCAATCTCGCCCCAAGGGCTGACCGGGAACTCTTCAGGAAGTTGCTCTTTTGTGCCGGGATTCACGGCATGAAATGTTTTTGTACCGGTGGAGGCTCTCCACTCTCCATTGATGAGGACAAGTTTAACGCTCATAGCAGTCTCTCTGAGGCAAATTCGGGTGATATTTGAGTTTAGTTGCATCTTATCGGGAAGAGGGCCTGAAACCAACGATCTCTCCAAATCCACGAACCAGTCCGCTAAAACGGGTGTCTCTTGGAGGAGGGCAGAAGCTGCATGTTTCGATTGATCCAAGTCGAAATCTGTTCTGAGATTGCGATCTGGACTCATTTTGCCTCACGTCGGTAAAATCAAATTCCGATCTATTGATTTTGCAGCCAATCCCGTTACATTACAGGTGTGGAACACGTTTCCACGCAATAGCGACACGGCCCTGTAGCTCAATTGGTTAGAGTATCGGACTGTCGATCCGAGGGTTGCGGGTTCAAGTCCCGTCGGGGTCGCTCAAAACACCTGCTGTCATTTATTGGCAGCGGGTGTTTTTTTGTAATCATTTTATTGCAGTATAGCGATACATATTTGGGAGTTCTGGTCTGAAGAGCCCCACGTGATTATAGGGAATCAGTTCGGACTCCAGATTTTTGCAGAATCTTGAGACCTCGTTTTCAGTGAGAGTCGACTGCTGCCCGAGACGGGTGAGCTCCGCGGAGTGTCTCTCGACCAGATCGACAAATCTTTCATCATCCGCGCAAAGATAGCCAATCTCTGTATCCGTCGATTCTTTCCAGGATCTTTCGAAAGTTGTTGCTGCCGCAAAATAAACCATTGAGAAAGCGCTGAAGAGGCGGAAGTCGCCGAGTCCGGCATAGCATCCAGCAACAAGCCGATCAATGTGCAAAAGCTGTCGGACGAAGCTATCAGAATATTCCTGAAGAGAGGATGTTCGTTGATGAGCAGACTCACTAAGCAGGATTTCGGCGAGTTGAGACACTCCCCAGATGGTATGAGCGATTCCCGTGCTGTGAAGCGGATCGATGAAACCAACAGTGAAAGGTAGAGCGGCCCAGTCGTCCCCGGCTGACTTTCCCCATAATCTTTGAAGTCTCCCCGATTGAAAACACTTCCCCGGGTATTTTGACAATTGTGCCGACCCAAGAATCTCTTTGATCTTGGGATGCCGATCGAGTGTTTGTCTCCAGAGTTGATCCACTGTCTGTGATTCATTTTCCGGGTTTCCCTGTGAGACAAAACCAATACTCTGCAATTTGTTCTCGAAGTTAATCTGCCAGAGCCATCCATCTTTGAAAAGATGATGGATGACTGAGTCTTCAACCGGGTAGGGATAATTTTCGACATCTGCCTGCTGGTCCATCAACCAATCTTTGATCGGGCGAACATTCTCCCAATGGCTGTAGACCGCGCGTGTTTGGGTCGAAAGTTGATTAGTCCAATCTGGGAGATTCAGCCTGTTCATGAGAACTCCAGCCGGACCACTGGCATCGATGACGAACCGAGTACGCCACTTGTACTCTTGTTTGGCTCGCTGAAAAATGATCGACCAATCATGAATCGCCCAATGCTCGATCCGGGTGACTTCCGAGTTGTCGAGATAGGTGACACCCCGCGATTCTGCCATCTTCACGAAGAAGCTGTCCACACCTGGTCGATACCACTGTGTATCAGCCTGTTCACGCGAACCATTAGCCGTGACCAGTAACTCGTGGTGATGATCGGCTGTTGCGTAAAAACCATTTTCTGATCCGTGCCAGAAGTAGGTGAAACCTCGTTTGCAGCCACAGAGCAGTTCAGGATGCTTCTCTCTCCAGCTTCCGAATTGAGAGAGCGGCACGAGCTCATGAAGGCTGTATTTTGAAGCGAGCTCTGCGAGTAAATAATCCGCAGCTGGCGTCGATGACTCTCCAATTGTAAATCGTGGGTGCGACGATTTATCGATCATACCGATAGAAAGTCCTGAGGATTGCAGGATGGTGGCGATTAAACTGCCACCAAATCCGGCTCCAATCACGACCACATCAAACGACTGATTCACGCGGTACACCCCGGGCATGATATTGGAGACAGAACCGTTTGCTGAAGGTTCATGGATTGCAGACGGTCGAGACGTTGTTGAGAGCAGGCGGCACAAGGAAAGAAACGATCAACATCCCACAAGTCGACGAACACACGACCTCGTTTGAGCTGTAATCCTTGTTCCAGTACATATTCCAAGGAAGTCCCGCGAGGTGGAAAGAACTCTTCTCGCGCTGCAAGATCATCCATGATACCATTGCCCGCGCGTGTGGGAATTACGGCACAACAGTTAACGTGATTGTCGAAGGCGTAATTGAGAGATTTAAGGGTCCATTCAATCGCTTCCGATTCTTCCATGAAGGGTGGTTTCAAGAGTAGGAAAGCTCGCGTCCGAATGTCGGCTTGGTGCAGGAATTTGGCAGCATCTTCAAAATCGGAAAGAGTCATCAGTTTGTTGAGAGATTTCAGAACCTCTGAGTGACAGGTTTCCAGCCCCATGGCAATTTCCAGTTTCGCTGGAGCAATCATGTCTCTAAACCGAACGCAACTCTGATTGCATAGATTCGGGTGATTTTCGACGATGACTGTTTCAAAGTGACGGACGAGGTCGGCGATCTGCGAATAATCTTCAGGCAGGATCGCCTTGGTGTCAAAGAAATTGCCGCTGTTATAGAGTTTGATTTCGCGAGCAGACGGTAATTGTTCGAGACCCCAGCGAATCTGTTCGGGAATATCACCCGGCGCTACGGAATCGGTGAGCGTGTGTTTCCAGAGGTCGCACATCAGGCATCGAAACGGGCACTCTCGATTAGTCAGAAACAACGTCGCAACATCGATGATCTCACCTGCCGAATTCTGTTCCTTTTCGACAAACAAACTGTAAGGGCGACGTGGGTCGAGTTTGTTGCGTTGAGGTCTGCGCTCGACGATCTGCTGACTGGAATAGATGGGAAGAGATTCAAGCATGAAGTTCGGCAAACGCTTTTCGGTATTCGGACTCTGATGCGGGAAACAATGTCGCAAAGTCAGATTCGGAAGCGGCCCCTTGCTGGAATCGGCATTTTTCAAAAATGGGCATATTAAATCCGGTGACTGCGAGGACTCCCCGCCTGACGATTTCTCCTTTTAGTGAATATAACCGGTCGTGATCCCAATCGGTCAGTTCAATGAAGGGAATTCCTTCTGCAACTTCGATTACATTGGGAAGTGCATAGGGACTGAACCCTTTGAATTGAAGTTTTCTTGCTGGTGCCCATGATCGGATATGCCCGCGAGATTGCCCACCAGAATACGTCAAAGAATGTTTGACAGCATCGATCCCCCATCCTTCCTGATAAAGCATACAGTTATTAAGAACACTTCGGATGGTGAGTTCAGGATTCTCCTCAATGGGGTAATCTTTCAGATTTTCATCACCTCCATCACCATCAACGAGCCATGTCCAGTCGGGATACCGTTTGCGGATTCCTCGACAGATTGCGAGTCCCATGGCGGCAGCCTGAACATCGAGTGGTTTGTAATCTTCGATGACTTGAACGACCTCTCGAAAATCTATTTCGGAACAGGGAACATCAATTGTTTCGAGAAAAAGACCAAGTTCCAGAGAATGCAAAAATCGGGACGCTTGAGTTGCATCAGATCCGTTTCCGCCAATATTCAAAGTGAACGCTTTAAGCCGAGCGGGAGATTCTCCCCGTTTCAAGAGTAAATGATAGAGAATGAGAAAGACCGATCCACTATCGATGCCTCCCGAAAACATGACACCAATGGGGCTTTCAGCGGGAATCGTATTCAGCCAGCCTTCACATTCCGTAGACAAAGCTCTGATATAAGTTTCACCGATGATCTCCAAATCGGGGGGGAGTTGATTTTGTTGAGGAGCAAAGAATCGTTGATACTGAGGGTTAGGATCGGGGCAACCAATCAGCCGGAGTTCTGTGATGAAATGTGCAGGAACCATTCGTGTGTAGGATGGATGGAATTGGTCAGCAAGGTTTTCATCTACGAGAAAACTCTGAATTTCATCGATGCGTTCTGCCACAACCAGACAGGGTCCTTGCGATCGTTTTGCAAGAAAGTAACGCATTGGACGTCCCAAAGAACGGGCCATTTTAACAGTCTGTCCGTCTTTGTGTAACAGAGCAAAATGTCCGTCAATTTCTCGTACTCGATCGACGTCCCCCGAACTTAATCGGGCTAGCGCATCATCGACTGTCATATTCAGTATTTGATTCTGATTATTGTCCAGCAGATTGACTAATTTTTCAACATATTGAAATGTGCTCATTTTGAACTCTATAACATCCAGGTTGATTTTTGATAGTTAATTCTCAAGGAAAGCCTATGTTATCGCAATCACTGATTTGAAAAGAATGCTTTATTCGCAATCAATCAAGGCTCGTCGGCTTCAGCCAAGATCTCGAACGATTCGGCCACTTCGGGCGGAATCCGCTGTGGACTCTGTTTACTCAGACTGATGAAGGCCCAGTTGGTTTCGGCGGTCGCGAGGACTGTCTGGTCAGCCAGACGAACCATCTTGTATTTCCGTCGAGATGAAATCTTCTTGAGATCGCTGATCCAGGTCAAAACGACGATTTCGTCTCCATCAAATGTTGGCTGCAGATACTCGATGAAATGAGTGCGAGCGACCCAAGCGGCATCGATTTCGCGATAGCGGGCAGAATTCCAACCACGTTCTTGAGAATGTGCCACCGCCGCGTCCTGCATCCACCGAACGTAGGAGACATTATTGGCGTGTCCCATGCCGTCGATGTCGTTAGGTGAAACGGTGTAGCGGTATTCAAACAGGGCAGTCATGCGGGAATTGGGTCCAATATCGAGACATTTGAGGCAGATGTGAAGGTTTGCGGCTTGTTGCGATTATACCGAAGCAAACTCATCTGCTGAAACTCGGAATCATTCCGGTCGATCTTCATTCTATGATCCTCGATACCTCGCCAACAATATTACGAGCTAATCCGCAGTTCCACCTGCTACTGAACGCCTATCTCGAACGAGACCTGCGCGAACGTGATCAGCATGAAGAATTTCATGGCTGGCTGTCTCGCGTGAATAGCGTAGACGGAATCAAACCTGAAGTGATGTCCCGGATTCATGGGAAACTGATTTCGTTGGGACTCCTCAAGTTTGAACTGGGAGATCGACTGGAAGGCATCCGCTATCAACTTTCGGATGATGCCAAGCGTGCTCTGAAACTGTTGTCTGACTCGGGAGCCAATCCGCTGGACTCGGAAGAGTTCGATGAGGAAGATGAGGAATACGACTCTCAAAGCTCTCAGGATGCTGCCTGACAACAAAAAAACCCGGTCACAAGACCGGGGCGGAAGAGAAACGTCTGCTAACAAGAGTTGGCGTATGCTTGGTGAATTCAGTTAATGGATGTCTCGGGATCCCAGCCCGCAACAGCCGCTTCCGGGGCGAGTACATAGATCTCAACGCGACGATTTCGCAGACGCGAGCTGTCATCCATATTTGGCTCGACCGGTTGGAACATGCTGTATCCCGCGGCTCCCATGCGTGTTTCTTTCACACCCGCATCGGAGAGGGCCATGACGACCGAGTTCGCCCGGTTTGTCGAGAGATGCCAGTTTGTGGGGTGGTTTTGTTTTGTGGCCGATTGTTTAATTGCTTTGTCGTCGGTGTGACCAACCACAAGAATATGAAATTGTGATGCGGCAGGATCGTTAATCAACCGAGCAAAGTCTTTCAGTAACTTGCTGGAGTTTGATTTCAGCTTGTCGCTTCCCGAGTCGAACAGAATGTCCGAATGGAATTTGCTGACGCCGGTTTCTGGATCGAACTCAAATTCAGGATAAAGACGAGCCAACTCTTGGAACTTCTGTGTCAGATCGTTCCCCAGAGGATTCTTGGATTGATTGAGCAAGCTGACATATCGGCTGTGCAGTTGATCTCGTTCGTTATTGATGTTGGCAAGACGCTGGTTGGCCGTTTGCAACTCCGACGAC
>Ga0181597_10002589_pt1 | contig 19570 bp, 18 predicted proteins | sample 041ome_5_FD_148647 | JGI IMG/M metagenome (GOLD analysis project Ga0181597, IMG submission 148647) | Coastal salt marsh microbial communities from the Groves Creek Marsh, Skidaway Island, Georgia - 041403US metaG (spades assembly) | ecosystem: Environmental > Aquatic > Marine > Intertidal zone... | reverse complement strand
TGCTCAATACAATCGCCGATTAAAATCTTGTCCAACACGCCGTCGTCCCCTCTGAATGAAGGGTCAACTTATCCACAAGCAGACTCACGTCAAGAATCTTTTTGAGTCAGCACCTTGGAGACGGGAATGAATGTTCTACGATGATGAATCGTTACCCCTAACGAATACAACCCAGTTTTATGGGCCGGTACGCCATATCCTGCGTTTTGCTCCCAGCCATACCCAGGATATTGAATTGAGAGGTCGGCCATATATTGGTCCCGAGCAACCTTTGCAAAAATTGATGCCGCTGCGATTGAGGCCGAAATTCCATCCCCTTTGATGACCGATTGGGTTTTGCAGGAGAGTTTCGGCGGCTGATTGCCATCAATTAATGCCAGAGCGATGGGGGTTTCGATTTGCGCTTCCAGCGCCTCAACGGCCCGTTTCATGGCAAGCTTCGTGGCACCCAAAATGTTCAATGCGTCAATTTCTTCGACTGACGCTTCGGCGAGCGCGATTGCGGCATAGTTAGGAATCTCGGGCGCTAAAGCTTCCCGACGCTTCTTCGAGAGGGCCTTTGAGTCTGCGAGAGCATTGAGGAAGGTTTTGGGGGCTGGGCGTTCGAAAAGAAGCGCAGCGCAGGCGAATACCGGGCCTGCCCATGGGCCTCGCCCTACCTCATCGACACCGACAATTGGGCCAGTGACGCCACTCGCACGGGCGGCTCGTTCTAAAGAGAAGTCTGGCACGAAGGACAGTTTCCATCCCGCAGCTTCCCCCCTCACCCTGCCCTCTCCCCCCTTGTGGGTGGAGAGGGTTTCTTAAGAAAATGAGACGGCCTCGGTGAGGGTCCCCTCGCCCTCCAAAGGAGGGAGAGGGATAGGGTGAGGGTGGAGGCCAGCGGATTCTAGAAGGCGTCTCAGCTTGGTTCAGCGGCACGCGCCCCCTCACCCTGCCCTCTCCCCTGCCAAATATTTCGGGAGGGGGCGAGGGTTCTAGAGGATGGGGCTGCCGCTGAAATAGCCGTCAACGCGCAGCCCGCGGTGGCCAGTTTACCTGGCGACGCATTTCCAGCTTAGCGATCTGCTGGCGATGCACTTCATCCGGGCCATCAGCGAAACGGAGCGAGCGCATGCGGCTCCACATGTAGGACAGTTTGAACGCCTGGCTCATGGCACCACCACCATGGGCCTGCATCGCGTCATCAATGACCTGCAACGCCATGTTCGGCGCTGCAACCTTGATCATCGCGATCTCCTGGCGCGCTTCCTTATTGCCAACCGTATCCATCATGTAGGCCGCTTTCAGCGTGAGCAAACGGCACATTTCGATGTTGATGCGGGCATTGGCGACACGTTCCAGGAAGTTGTCGCGTTCTGCCAAGGGCTTGTCCCAGGTGACGCGCTGCGTCGCCCGTTCACACATCATGCCAAGCGCACGCTCAGCAACGCCGATGATGCGCATGCAATGATGGATGCGGCCTGGCCCAAGACGGCCCTGGGCAATCTCAAACCCGCGGCCTTCACCAAGCAGCAAGTTGGAGGCGGGAACGCGCACATTCTCAAACAGCACTTCGCCGTGGCCATGGGGCGCATCATCGAAGCCCATGACATGCAGCATCCGCTCCACTTTGATGCCCGGGGTGTCGCGGGGCACCAGGATCATGGACTGCTGGCGATATGTCGGTGCAGACGGATCAGTCTTGCCCATCAGGATTAGGATTTTGCAGCGTGGGTCGCCGATGCCGCTGGTCCACCATTTCCGGCCATTGATGACGTATTCGTCGCCATCGCGTTCAATCCGGCATTCAATATTGGTGGCGTCAGAGGATGCGACCGCCGGTTCGGTCATTGCGAAGGCAGACCGCATTTCACCGTTCAGCAGCGGCTCCAGCCATTCTTTCTTGTGCTCTGGCGTGCCGTAACGCTCCAGCACTTCCATATTGCCGGTATCTGGGGCGGAGCAGTTGAACGCTTCAGACGCCCAGTGCACGCGACCCATGATTTCACAAACAGGCGCATATTCAAGATTGGTAAGGCCAGCGCCGTTCAGGCTTTCCGGCAGGAAGTAGTTCCAGAGGCCCTCATCTTTGGCCTTCTGCTTCACTTCCTCCAGGATCGGTACAACCTTCCAGCGGTTGTCGCCTTCTTCGAGCTGATCATAATATTTCTGCTCATTCGGCAGAATGTAACGGTCCATGAAGTCTTCTACGCGTGCGCAGACTTCCTTGGTTTGATCGGAATAATCGAAATGCATAGATGTCCCCTCCCGGGCAGGCTTTTTTGGTATTTCTGGCACAAGCTTAAACCGATGCGATGGAACGGGCCAAGCCCTATCAATCGGCGCGGCGGAGCCACATGAGATTGAGGCCGTTCAGGCCACGAAAGAGCGCCTGAAAATCCCTGAGGAATGCGTCTTCAGTCAGGCCGGCGTCCGCCGCCTGGATATCGCGCAGAATTGCGCTGAGGGCAAACACACCATCCACCCGCCGCAGAATCGCGGGTGCCCGGCGCGGGAGACTCCGGGTTAACTTTACCCCCATCGTATCAGCAACCAGCTTGCCGCTACGCGCAGTATTCGCGAGCGCGTCCCGGGTTTCAGGGTCCCGAAGTACGGGAACCCACTGTAGATCACTAGCTTGGGCTGTCGCTTCCCCAGCACGGGCAACGTCCGCTAGATAGGCGACATGGGTCGTCATATTTCCGGCCAGGCGTTCCGCAAAAATGGCTTGGTCCTGCGGCGACAAAGCCGAAATCGTCGCAAGTAGCTTGGGGTCAGTCAGATAGGCGGCGGGATCATAGCGGGCGGGCTCAATGAATGAGACCACGCTCATGCTGGCGCTCGCGGCAAGAGCTATGAAATCACGCACTGTATAAGCACGGTCTCTGGCATGCAGCAGCAAATCATAGAATCCTGCTTCCCCACCATCCAGATGATCGCGCACAAATGGGTTGCGCCTCAGCCAGTTAGACGGCGGCAGGTCTTTGAACAGTCGTTGGCCAATTGCGAGCCGCTGCTCTGGTGCCAGATCCGTCGGCGCCAGTGTTTCCGCCATTTCCTGCATGTCATATACGCCGCGCCTACCAAGCGCGCCATAAACCATGACGCCCATGCCGCCCGCAGGCTTCAACACCGCTTTAAGTGCAGCAAGACCGGCCTCTGGCGCATCCAGGTGATGCAGCACGCCGCAGCAATCGACGTAATCGAAATCACCGCCGACGAGCGCTTTCGCTTCAAGCAGTGAACCCTGGACGAAACGGATATTGTTGAGACCCCGCACGCCAGCCCGCGCCTCAGCCACAGCCCTGGATGCAGGTGAGAGATCAAGCCACACGACCTCCCCCTCAACGCCACGCGAGGCCATGTGCTGCGCCAGCTGAATGGCACCATCGCCCGTACCGCCCCCAGCAACCAATACCCGGAACGGTGACGGTAGACGGCCTTGAAACAGATAATGCTCCACTTCCGCCAACCGGCTCGGTGAGCCTTCAATCAGGCGCTTTCCCTCATCCGCTGGATCGCGGGCAGGATATGGGTAGGCCACGTAATGGTCAGCAACGGCCTTGTCCTGGGATTCCGGGCCCTGGGGGTCTGGGTCTTGGGAGTCTGGGTCTTGGGAGTCTGGGTCTTGAGATTGCGGCACACGCATGTCGCCTCTTCCGTTGTCAGCCATTTGGGATAAGCTTTCCGCAAAAATTGGACAATAGGGATGGCTTCGATGGCTGAAACGTTTGACTACGTGATCGTTGGTGCTGGCTCCGCCGGGTGCGTGCTGGCGAACCGGCTATCAGAAGACCCAAAGACCAGCGTTCTGTTGCTTGAAGCCGGTGGCCCAGACAAAAACTTCTGGATTCACGCGCCCATCGGTTTTGGTAAGCTGATGAACGACCCGCGCCACAATTGGATGTTCGAAACGGACCCTGATCCGGCAACCGGTGACCGAAAAATCCCCATCCCGCGCGGCAAGGTCCTCGGCGGGTCCTCGTCCATCAACGGCATGTTGTATGTGCGTGGCCAGGGTCGCGACTACGACGGCTGGGGCCAGCTTGGCAATCGTGGCTGGGGCTATGAAGATGTCCTGCCTTATTTCAAGAAATCAGAGAATTTTCATGGGGGTGAGGATGAATTCCATGGCAAGGGCGGCCCGCTAAATGTCGCCCCGCCCAATGAACAACATCCGCTGGCCGATGTCTTTCTGGATGCCTGCAAGCAAGCCGGGCACACGATCAACCCAGATTACAATGGTGCCGACCAAGAAGGCTTCAGCTACGCCCAATCGACAATCGCTTCCGGCAAAAGGCACAGTACCGCGGCCGCATTCTTGGACCCAGCAAGGGGACGGCCAAATCTGAAAGTCGCCGTTCACGCTATGACTGAGGCTGTTCTGTTTGAAGGCAAACGGGCGACCGGTGTTAAGTATCGGCAGGATGGCACGTTAACTGAGGCCATGGCTGGAAAGGCCGTCATCCTGGCTGCAGGTGCTGTCCAATCCCCCCAATTGCTAGAGCTTTCAGGCATCGGCGACCCGGACGTGCTTCAGGCTGCGGGTGTAGATGTCAGGCATGCTTTGAAAGGCGTGGGGGCAAACTATCAAGATCACTATGCGTGCCGGGTAAACTGGCGCGTCAAGAATATTGCCAGCATGAATGAACGCAGCCACGGCCTGCGGAAAATCTGGGAAGGCGTGAAATTCATCACTGCCAAGCAAGGGCTATTGACCAATACGGCGGCGACAGTGATGGGCTTTGCCCGCACCCGGGCAGAGTTTGAAACCCCAGATGTTCAGTTTTTCATGACGCCCGCCAGCTTCAAAAGCGCCGCTGACCGTACCCTGGATAGTGAGCCCGGCTTTACAATTGGGCCGACGCAGCTCCGCCCAGATAGCCGTGGGACCATCCATATTCGCAGCAATAATGCTGCAGATGCCCCATCAATCCGCCCCAACCTGTTATCGGTCAAAACAGATTGCGACGCCTTTATCGCCGCCATCAAAATCGCCCGGCAAATTGCTGAGCAGCCAGCATTGGCACCTTATGTTTCATTCGAAATGAGCCCAGGCCCTGATTGTGCAAGCGATAGTGAAATCCTGGATTACGTCCGCCGAACCGGTATGACGATCTATCATCCGGTTGGAACCGCGAAGATGGGTGCCGCGACAGACCCTATGGCGGTGGTGGATGACAGGCTTCGCGTGCATGGATTGGAAGGGCTGATGGTTGTTGATGCATCCATCATGCCGTTGCTTGTGTCCGGCAACACCAACGCACCAGTCATCATGATCGCGGAAAAAGCGGCGGATATGATCAAGCAGGACGCGGCTTAGGCACAAAATAAAAGGCCGATGCATAAAAATTTTACACTTTCGGCCAAATCGTTAATCCAGAAACAAATCTGTGCCGTACATGATTTAGAGGGCGGTGACGCCTAGAACGGAATGAGGCCCGGACGCTTCCTGCGATCCGGGCCTCAGCTATTCAATGGTCTTACGCGATCATGCCATCCAGCGGGAGGCGGAATTCTTGCTGGATCAGCGGTATGACCAATTGATAGCCTGCCGTTCGGCGATGACATGGTACCTTCGTGGCTGCCGCCCTCGCCTTCTCAATAAGTGGCTATGTGCGCCATGAAAGCGAGTGACTGATGTCACAAGTCGGCGAGGCCGTAATTAAAGCTTATCGTCGTCAGAGGCCGGTGCCGCTGCGGCATTCACCTGGCCGTCGGTTTCTGAGCGACGAATGACACCTGCATCAGCCAGTCGGCGCGCAAGGTCCTGCATCATCGCGAGGCCGCTGAGGAAGCCCTGAGGCGTTACGACAAGCTTGTGATGGCTTTCCAGTGAAGATTGCATATCGCCTTCACCCGCAGTCGGCAGGCTGCCAAGTTCAATCCTGACCATGCCGTTGCGGAATGTGACATTCGTAAAGCCGTCGGCGAAAATTTCGGGATTCATAAGGATATGCTCCGGTTTGATTGCATCTGAACCATCGCATAAATCATTCCGGCAGTGGGTGATAGAGTTAATACGGAAGTGAAGTCTTGTTAGCTGGCGGAATTATGCAGCTGCGCCTGCGCATTTTTTAGTTTCTCGATCAATGCGTCGCCAGCGTCCCCGCCATCGCCTTCAATGCCTGCGGCCAACACACCCTTGGCCGCAGCAATATGTGCGGCAGCAAGGCGCGTAGCGCCAGGTGTCGGGTCTTCAAGCGTCCGCATTAAGTCCGCACCAAGCGAGCCTATCCGGGACAGCAGATTGAGGCCGACGCCGCCGCCAGCGCCCTTTAGGTCATGGAAAAGGGAATGCACGTCATCTTTCGCACTTTCGAAACCGGTGCCTTCAAGCTCCCCAGCCCGCACGGCACCTTCCGCCAACGCTTCATTCGCCCATTCAATGAAGGCCTCCCGTGCATCCTCAATTGCGGAAACAGCGGCAACCTGACGGCGCTCACTTTCGGCGGCTTCGAGCTTGCTAACATTTGCGAACCGCATGGACGTATCCCCAACCTGACATTGATCGTTGTGAGTGTAGACAGATCGTCGCTAATAGCCCGTTAAATCTGTCGGCGGACCTATATCCGCCCCCATTCACACACCGCGAAGAAAGGCCGAGTAGTCTTCGCGGATGTCTTTGACTGAGGCTTCATAAATGCGTGCGCCATGCTCAATTGTCGATAAGCTTGGGTCTGACCCAATGCGGCCATCAGGGAACTGTCGGCGATAATCCTCCGCGTCCCGGATGACACCGCGCGGCGCTATTTTAGGTGAAATTTCAACGTCTTTCACGGCATGTGGCCATGCATGCCATGCAAGGGAAATTTCGGACGGCGTCGCATGACTGCCTTCAGAATCGCCATAAAGCTCCTTTGACAGCTTCCGCACGCGCGGCCCGAGAAACCAATTCTGTAACTTCAGCCGGGGTGCCTCAGAACCAAGCTCGGCATAAACCTCAGAGAATGCGGCTGTGATGGTCGCGATATTGCCGCCGTGGCCGTTCAAAAAGTAAATCCGCTCAAACCCATGCCGTGAGAGTGAGCTGATCACATCTTTCAGCATCAATAGCAGGGTCGCAGGCTTTAGGCTTACTGTTCCAGGAAACGCCAGGTGGTGCTGCGCCATCCCATAGGCCAGTGTCGGCGCGACCAGAACATCATCCGCCGCTTCAACGCCCATGGCCACGATTTCGGGGCAGATTGCGTCGGTGCCAATTGGCCCATTGGGTCCGTGCTGTTCGGTTGATCCGATGGGCACGATCAAGCCTTTAGAGCGGGTCAGATATGTTTCCACATCTGACCAAGTTGATTGCTGCAGAATCATAATTCGAAGCTCCGATAGCGTTGATTAAAGCACTGGGTCGTGTCAGATTAACCGTCACATAGGCGAGGCTGCGCGACAAGACGCAACCCGTATCAGGGAGCATTTTCGGCATGGCGTCATCAGACCGCTCTGTCGGATGGCTAAGGACAAACCAGGGCGTTGCGGCATGTTTAGTCGTAGCGATGCTGGCTTTGCTTGGCTATCTGTTAAGTCAAGATTGGGTATATCAGCAGCAGCGGGACGGGTTCCGGCTAGGCTTTTTCACCATGGTCAGCGCTTTGGTCATGCTGGTCTGCGTCGGCTTTACGCTGATCGGCAAGCAGAAAGACCAAGCAACGCCTGAAATGGCCAGGATGCGGGGCAGTGATTGGCTTCGCGGCATCGCAGCACTACTGACAATGCTGGTGTATTACGTACTCGCTTGGGACGCGCATTTTTCTCAGGACTGGGTGCGGGCTATCCTTGATGTTATCCCGTTCACTGGCGATTTCCTGATTTGGACCGTCGTATTCCTGACAATGGGCATGGCGGTGTTAGGGGTTCGGCCCATTACCTCCGCCATCACAGCGGGCGTCATCGTGAGCTTTGTAATTTTCGGCCTGTTCCTACTCATCGGCATTGACCTGCCGCAGAGCGTCATCGGCCAACTCCTCGGGACGTCTGCAGCATGATCAACATGGACGCTCTATACGAGGCAATTGCGCTCGTGTTCACCTGGCACACGCTAATGTGGATTGCCATTGGCGTAACCATTGGTGTTGGCGTTGGCGCTATGCCAGGCCTGACAGCAACCACCGGCATCGCGCTGATGTTGCCGTTGACCTTCACCATGGACCAGGCGGCAGCGCTCGGCCTTCTGATCGGCCTATACAAAGGTGCGATTTATGGAGGGTCGATATCAGCGATTAGCTTCGCGACACCGGGAACATCGGAGGCGGCGGCGACCGTCTTCGATGGTCATAAGCTAATGACCCGCGGCAAAGGCAAGAAAGCCTTGCTGATAGCACTGTACGCCTCTGTCACAGCTGATTTCCTGTCGGACGTCATCACCATTATGATCGCCCCGATGCTGGCGCTCGTAGCGTTGAAGTTCGGTCCTTCAGAGCGCTTCTGGCTAATGGTGTTAGCTGTTTGCTTGCTGGGCGCCCTATCCGGCTCTCACTTTGCTAAGGGCATGTTGAGCGCTGCTATGGGTCTGTTCATCGGCACCATTGGCGCTGATCCCGTAAGCTCCGTCCCCAGGAATACGTTTGATCTCTGGTGGCTGGGCGAAGGCATTCACCTGATCCCACTGGTCGTCGGCATTTTTGCCATGGGGGCGATGCTGGAAAAAATCGTCGAGATGTCGACGGTGAAGCAGAAGGTGCAAAGACTTGGGGGGACGGTCAAAGGCCTGTTCTCCATGGGCGGCGAAGGCTTGTCCCTTAAAGAATACCTGTCGTGCTGGAAAGAAATGTCCATCGGGCTTGGCGTCGGCACGTTTGTCGGCATGTTGCCGGGTTTGGGCTCAACAGTCGGGGCGTTTCTTTCTTATGGTATCGCCAAACAGGCATCCCCTGAGAAGAAGATCGGCACCGGTAAGATCGAAGGCGTGGCGGCTGCAGAAGCAGGCAACAACGCCACAGTCGGCCCGACACTCGTGCCATTGCTGGCTTTCGGCATTCCAGGCAGCGCGGTTGCGGCACTGATTGGTGCAGCGCTGATGCTACAGGGTGCCACCCCAGGCCCCCGCATGTTTGAGCTGTTTCCGACGGTCATCTACTCGCTTTTCCTGATCCTCATCCTCGGCAACTTCTTTAATCTTGGTATCGGGCGCGTCTTCGCGTTCGTTTACGCCAAGCTTGGTGAACTGCCCCCGCAAGTGCTTGTGCCTATCGTTATGGGCATGGCAGTCATCGGTGCTTATTCCTACGCAAATAATGAGTGGGATGTGCTGGTGATGCTGGTATTTGGCATCATTGGCCTGTTCATGCGCACCTTCCGTATTCCGGAAGCGCCATTGATCATCACCTTCCTGCTGGCGCCGCAAGCGGAAGAAAACCTCCGCCGTGGCCTCCTCATCAACGAAGGCGATTGGGTCGCGACGCTGATGAACAGCCCGCTTGCCATCGGCCTTGCCATCGCCGTCGTCGCATTGACCTATATCTCAACACGGATGCGCATCTCTGAGCGTATGACGGAGATCGCGGACGATGCGGAAGCTGCTGAAGCGGAAGCCAAAGCCGAAAAGACCTCTTAATCGACTGAACCTTATCGAAACGACTGCTGGCAAAGACCAATAAAAGCGCCAGCTGAATTCACCAGGGAACAAGGAGACATCCCATGAAGCTTATGAAACTGACGGCCCTCGCGGCCATGGGCGCTAGCTTGGCGTTTGCCGCACCAGCATTCGCTGATAGCGATTATCCAAGCGGCACCATCAAAACCATCGTGCCGTTTGGCGCCGGTGGCGGTACTGACCGCTGGGCGCGTGTCATGTCCTCCGTTGGCTTTGACGTATTTGGCCACGGCATGCACGTGCAAAACCGTGGCGGTGCTGGCGGCACCATCGGCTGGAAATACATGATGGATCAAAAAGCCGACGGCCACGCCATCCTGATGGCGAGCCCGACCCCGGTCATGGCCGCGCTGATTGAAAAAAACCCACCATACGATCCCGCGAAGGTCCGCATCGCTGCGTATTATTCCGTGATGAAACCAACGCTGGTGGCACCGAAAGGCAAGCCTTACAGCACATGGGCTGGCCTGGTTGCTTACCTCAAAGACGATAGCAACAAGAAGCTGACCATCGGCGGTACGATGACCCAGCTGCTCGGCCCTGCGAGCCTTCTGGCGCAGCTTGGCCTCGAAAAGCGCGTAATCCTGGTGCCGTATTCCGGTACAGGCAAGGCCGTGAATGACTATCTTGGCGGCCACATTGCCATGGTGAACGTCACCACCTCGACGGCAGTTGGCCTTGCTGACAAGAACGCCATCGTCGTGAACGCCTCCAGCCTCGAGTACAACAAGAAAGCCAAAGCGGCGATGGGCGATGTGCCTAATGCAACGACGCTCGGCCTGACGCCGTTCAACCCTCCCCGCTTCGTCGCCATGCACCCGGACACCCCGGATGAACAGGTTGTTGCGATGGGCGTGAAAATGGGCGAATTGCTCAACACCAAGTCCGTTAAGCGCCTGATTGGTAAGCTTGGTGAAGACATCGTCTACATGGACTCAGCAGCCTCTGAAGCTGCCTATAAGGAAGTCCTTGCAGAAGCCCAAAAGTACCTGCCGCTCTTCCAGTAAGACTGGCTGATACTGATCTACGAAAGCGCCCGGGCGGTCCCAACCGCTCGGGCGTTTTTGCGTTTAGGCCTTAGTTGCAATTCGGCCCAAGCTTTGGGACCATAAAAAAGTCAAATTCAAACCGATTTGAGGGAACAGCCAGCTATGGATGCAGCAGCAGGGCGAAACGGCGGCATGATTGATGCGGTGATCGTGGGTGCTGGGTTTGGTGGCATGTATATGCTGCATTGCTTGCGAAAACTGGGCTTCAACGCGCAGGTCTTTGAAGGTGGCGATGATGTTGGCGGCACCTGGTACTGGAACCGCTATCCAGGGGCGCGCTGCGATATCGAAAGCATGCAGTATTCCTATTCTTTCTCCGAAGATCTGGACCAGGAATGGAACTGGACGGAGAAATACGCGCCGCAGCCAGAAATTCTGGCCTATGCAAAACACGTCGCAGACCGACTGGAGCTCCGCAAAGACATTACGTTCAACACCCGCGTCATCAGTGCCAGTTTTGATGAGGACCGGAACCAATGGACGGTCACCACTGACAAAGGCCACAAGGTCCAGGCGCGCTTCTGCATAATGGCAGTCGGCTGCCTTTCTGCCGCCAACAAGCCACCGTTTGAAGGCATGGATGACTTCAGCAGCCCGATCTACCACACGGGCGAATGGCCCCATGAGGGCGTTGATTTCACGGGCAAGAAAGTTGCCGTCATCGGCACAGGCTCCTCAGCCATCCAATCGATCCCGCTGATTGCAGCACAAGCGGGCGAGCTTACCGTCTTCCAGCGGACGGCAACGTATTCTGTGCCGGCATGGAACGAGGCCGTTGATCCAGCGAAGGCAGCTGAGGTCAAAGCCAACTATCCCGACCTGCGCGCGAAGGCCCGCGCCCGGCCGACAGGGTTCTACTTCCCCTTCAATATGAAGTCCGCCATGGAGGCGTCACCAGAAGAACGCCGCGCCAAATACGAGGAAGCCTGGGACCGTGGCGGCCTGCCATTCCTTGGCGCATTCGGTGATCTGCTGTTTGAGAAAGAAGCGAATGACACGGTGGCTGAATTCGCCCGTGAGAAAATTCGTGGCATCGTAAAAGACCCCGCCACGGCGGACCTCCTCTGCCCAGACAATATCTTTGGCTGCAAACGCCTTTGCGTCGATACCGGCTATTTTGAGACCTATAACCTGCCGCATGTGAAGCTGGTTGATGTCTCCAAACGCCCGATTGAACGCTTCACCGAAAAGGGCGTTGTCGCGAACGGTATTGAGCATGAAGTGGACGCCGTCGTTTGCGCGACAGGGTTCGCTGCCATGACGGGCTCCTTCGATCGGATAGATATCCGTGGCCGCAATGGCCTGACACTCAAGGAGAAGTGGGCCGGTGGCGCACGCACATATCTGGGCCTATCAACGGTCGGGTTCCCAAACTTCTTCATGATTACAGGCCCTGGCAGCCCATCTGTCTTGGCGCAGATGATTCAATCGATTGAGCAACACGCCGATTGGATGGCCGATTGCATCGCCCACATGTCAGACATTGGTGCTGAGACCATTGAGCCGACCTTGGAGGCTGAGGACGCATGGGTCGAGCACGTCAACGAGGTCTCTGAAATTTCCCTGCGCTCAACCTGCTCATCCTGGTATGTGGGCGCAAATATTCCGGGCACGCCCAGGGTGTTCATGCCCTATATTGGCGGCTTCCCAGTTTATGTGCAGAAATGCAATGACGTGATGACCAACGGCTATGAAGGCTTCAAAATCAACGGCGATACGCCAAAAGCTGAATGCCCCAATATCCGCCAAACAGAGCGCTGGCGCGTGCCGTTAGATATTGAGGTCATAACCCCAGCCGCACTCGCTGCCATGCGCGTCCCCGTTGTTTAGAGAGAGCCGGACCAATGCCCGTTCATCCCCAGATCGCCAAAGCGCTTGAAGCCCTTGCCAAGGCCGAACTGCCACCGCTTGAAACCATGACGCCTGAAGACGCGCGCACCCAGATGGAGGCGATGTCTAAAGCACGGGGCGGTGCGCCTCTGCCCATCCAGAAGACTGAAGACCGCACAATTCCTGGCCCCGCAGGCGATATCCCAATCAGGATTTATTGGCCGTTCGGTGATGCTCCGAAAGGGGCGGTATTGTACATGCATGGTGGCGGACATGTGATCGGCAGCCTGGACACCCATGACCGGGTCGCGCGTAATCTTACAGCATATAGCGGCGCATTATTTGTATCTGTCGATTATCGCATGGGGCCTGAAAACCGGTTCCCAGCGGCCGTGGATGATTCTTGGGCAGCACTTGAATGGCTGGCAAAAGCAGCACCGGAATTCGGCATTGATCCAGCAAACCTTGCCGTTGCAGGCGACAGTGCTGGAGCCAATCTGGCTGCCGTGATCGCCATTATGGCGCGGGATGCGGGTGCGCCACAGCTCAAGTTTCAGGCGCTGGTCTATCCCGTGGCGGATTACACGCTCTCCTCCGATAGCTACAGGCGCTACGGCACGGGCTACGGTATTTTGACCGCCGACGCGATGGGCTGGTTCCAGAAATACTACCTGAACTCCAAGGCAGATGCTGAGGACTGGCGCGCGTCCCCTATCAAAGCCAAAAGCCTAGCGGGCGTCGCACGGGCACTGGTCATCACGGCGGAATGTGACGTGCTGCATGATGAAGGGGCTGCCTATGCTGAAGCGCTGCAAGCCGCTGGCGTTCCCTGCATTCATTCCAATTATGGCGGCATGATCCATGCCTTCTTCGGCATGGCACCAGATGTAGAAGATGCCGCTACGGCACAGCAGGAAGTGGGTGCCGCCATCGCGCGCGCCTTCGCCTGAGCCACGAATTGGCAACCATCATCAATCATCCGCTGGCGCTGCATAAACTAACGTTGATGCGGAACGAAGGCACCTCCACCCAGGACTTTCGCCGCCTTTTGCGTGAAGTCGGCGCGCTTCTGGCCTATGAGGCGACCCGCGATCTGCCGTTGACGGAACGTGCCATAGTCACGCCAATGGGCCCGATGAACGCCCCTGTCATTGCTGGCAAGAAGCTGTGCATTGCACCTGTACTGCGCGCTGGCCTTGGACTCGTCGATGGCATGCTAGACGCCATCCCTGCTGCGCGCATCGCCCATATCGGCCTCTACCGAGACCACGAAACATTGGAGCCTGTCCGCTACTACTTCAAAACACCGCAAGCCATGGCGGAGCGGATGGCGATTGTCGCGGACCCAATGCTGGCAACAGCCGGATCAGCCATTGCAGCGGTCAACTACATGAAGGATGCAGGTGCGGCCAGTGTGCGCGTCGCTGCGTTGCTCGCAGCACCTGAAGGGATTGCAGCCTTAGAAGCGGCGCATCCAGATGTGCCCGTATTCGTGATCGCTGTGGATGAACGCCTCAACGATAAAGGCTATATTCTGCCAGGCTTAGGTGACGCTGGTGACCGCCAATTCGGCACCGCCTGATACCCTGACCGCCCTTGCACAGAACAACTGAACCCAAGGATATCTCCCAATGCTCGTCGATCTACCAACCGCCGCACGTTACAATGCTTGGGCCAACAAGCGCCTCTACGCCGCTGCATCGACTTTGTCTGCAGACGCGTTGGCCGAGGACCGGCGCGGGTTCTTCAAATCAATCCTGGGCACGCTCAACCATGTCCTGCTGTCTGATCTGATTTATCGCGAGCGGTTGGAAAAAAGGCCGACGACCTACACGAGGCTGGATGAAATCCTCTACACAGACTTCGCCGAACTCCGCGAAGCCCATGTAGCCCAGGACGCATGGTACGTCGCCTATGCCGAAGGCCTGGACCCGGCAGAACTGGACGGAACACTCTCCTTCGACACGGTAGAGACGGGCGAATATTTCAGCCTGCCCTTGCGGAATTGCCTCACCAACTTGTTCCAGCACCAAATTCACCATCGCGGTCAAACACACCACATGCTGTCCCACGCCGGGATCGCGCCGCCGCCGCTTGATGTGGTTCAGTTCGCCTCCGAAACCTAAGCGCAATACGCGTGCGGGACGTTGTCATTATCGGCGCAGGGCAAGCTGGCCTTGGGATTAGTTATTGCCTGAAACAGCAGGGCGTTGATCATGTCATCCTCGAAAAAGGTGATATCGGCCGCGCATGGCGGGAGGACCGCTGGGACTCGTTTTGCCTGGTGACGCCGAACTGGACGATCACCCTGCCCGGCGCGGAATATGCTGGCGACAACCCAGGCGGCTTCATGGACCGCGATGATTTCGTCCGGCATTTGGAGGCTTGGGCCAAGTCCTTTGATGCGCCGCTCCAAACACATACCGAAGTGCTATCTGTCAATAAATCGGATGCTGGTTTCAAATTGGAAACCTCTGCCGGACCAATGGAAGCCCAGCGGGTCGTGCTGGCTTGCGCCACGTATCAACACCCGCGCATGCCTGGATTTGCGGCAGCGCTTGATCCTGGAATTCAACAGGTCCACGCCGCTCGCTATCGCGCATCCGCGGCATTGCCGCCGGGCGGTGTGTTGGTTGTTGGATCAGGCCAGTCAGGCTGTCAGATCGCAGAAGAACTGAACCGCGCAGGCCGGAAGACAGCGCTAGCCGTCGGCGACACAGGCCGCCTGCCCCGGCGATATCGCGGACGGGACTGCATTGATTGGCAGAATGACATCGGCCTGCTCGACCGGACGCCCGATATGTTGGATAGCCCAGCCCACCGATTTCGCGGTGATCCGCATTTATCTGGCGCGCGCGGCGGTCACACACTTTCCCTGCACATATTGCAAGCCGATGGCGTGACGCTGCTTGGCCGGATCGAAGATGTTCACGGCGGCAAGACCCTGGCCCTCAAGGACACCCTGGTGGCAAGCATGGCCAGCGCTGACGCGTTCGCCCAAAACTTCTTCAAAATGGTCGACGCTTATATTGCTGAGAATGACATCACTGCCCCCCCGCCTGCCCCATCTGACTTCGATGGCGAACCGCCGCCGAACGCTGTCGTCAATAATGGCCCGGCCGAATATGACCTAGCAGCAGAAGGCATTACGACCGTGATCTGGGCGACAGGGTTCCAGTATGATTTCTCTTGGGTCAAGCCACTGCCGCTCGACCAATTTGGCTATCCAGAGACCACTTCAGATGGCGCCACCGCCGTGCCAGGCCTGTATTGCATGGGCCTGAACTGGGCGCCGAAGCGGAAAAGCGGCATCATTTATGGCGTCGCGGAAGACGCTAAACGCCTCGCCCAGCAACTCGCCAAAAGTCGCTAAAGGACCCTTCATGCCGACATCAAAAATCCAGGCTGGCGATATCGCCATGCATTACGAGCTTTCCGGTCCTGCAAATGCGCCGGTCGTATGCCTCCATCACTGCTTTGCCTCAAGCATGGGCTATTGGGAGGAACACTTGCCAGCGCTTGAAGGCTTCCGAGTGCTCCGCTTCGACGCGCGCGGCCATGGCGGGACAGATGTACCGCCCGGCCCATACACGCTTGATATGATGGCGGCCGATGTTCTGAACTTGCTCAATGCGCTTGAGATCGACCAAGTGCATTTCTGCGGCGTGTCCCTCGGCGGGCAGATCGCGCAGACCTTCACCCTCGCTTACCCAAGCCGTGTCGCCTCGCTCATCTTGGTCAATACGACCTGCGAATACACCGATGCGCAGTGTGATTTATGGCGCTCCAGGGCCCAGCAAGCGTTGGATGAGGGCATGGACGCCATTGCAGGACCACTGATGGAGCGCTGGTTTACAGCCGACGCCGCGGAACGCCGGATCCCCGGATATCTCTATATGGAAAAGGCGATTGTAGCCTTCACGCCAGCCGCATTCGACGCAGCCTCCGCCGCCATGTGCATGCTTGGCACAACGCCGCGCCTGCCGGAGATCACTGCGCCAACGCTGGTAATCGGCACACCGGAAGACCCGGGCGCGCCCCGCGAGGTGACAGAGAAGATGGCCAGGCTCATCCCAAACTCCCGCCTGGAATGGCTGACGCCTGCCCACCATCTATCCTCGCTTGAACACCCGGAGCGCTTTAACCGCATGCTCCGGGCATTCTTAGCTGAACAGGCGGCCTAGCCAAGCACGGCCAACAGCACTTCGGCATCCGCATCTGCAGCGACAGAAATCACCGCTTCAGCGGAGACCTGCAGTGCATCCCGCTCTGCCAAAGCCGTGCCGTTGACGTTCACCGCCCCCTTGGCCACGACCAGATAGGCCTCCGTTCCAGGTGCCAGATCATATGTCGCCGCGTCGCCGGCATTTAGCGCAGCAGCGAGCAGTGCCGCATCACTATTAATGGCGATAGCGCCGTCACTGATATGATCATCATAGCCCGATGCCAGCGGAACAAACCCCTGGCCAGCGGCGCGTGGCGGGAACTTGCGCGCTTCCCACCAAGGTGTGCCGCCAGCAGACCGCGGCACAAACCAAATCTGGAACAAGCGGGTTAGCCTGTCCTCCAGATTATACTCGCTGTGGGTGATCCCTTCACCGGCAGACATGACTTGCACATCGCCCGCACCGGTTCGGCCTTCATTACCTAAGCTATCGCGGTGAGTAATAGCCCCTTCCCGGACATAAGTGACGATTTCCATGTCCTTATGCGGATGCGGTTCAAAACCCTTACCAGCGTCAATCTCATCATCATTCCATACCCGTAGCGCACCGACGCCCATACGGGACCGGTCGATATAACGCCCGAAGCTGAAATGGTGCTTCGCCTTCAGCCAACCGAAGTCAGCGCCGCCAAGGCTATCAAACGGAATTTTCTCCAACATCATGGCTTTCCATAGCTTGTTTTGAATTGATATAAACTATGTGGAGCCGCCCACCGGCAGACTCAAGACAGGCATTGCAGCTTTGCGCTGAGCGCATGACCGCTTACTCAGCGAGCATATTTCCAGTGGTTGATGCTGGAATGCCCTTAACGCTGAATGCGCGGCCCTTCCCCCCGTCAATCAGATTGAACAGGAGAACCCGCCGTCCACGCTGATGGTCTCGCCTGTGACGTATGCTGCCATGGGGGACGCTAGGAAGAGCGTCACGCCAGCGATATCAGCCGGTTTGCCCCAGCGTTTCAATGGCGTGCGGCGGAGGATTTCGTCGTTGATGGCTTCGCGATTCTGGGAGACTTCCGTCATCTTGGTTGCGATCCAGCCGGGGGCGATGCAGTTGACGCGAATGCCATCCTCCGCCCATGCCACAGCCAGCGTCTTAGTAAGCTGCATCATCGCCGCCTTGCTGGCGCCGTAAGCTGGGTTGCCGCTGGATGCGAAAAAGCCTGTGAGCGAGGAGATGTTGATGATTGAACCATCAGCCGCACCGAGCCCCGGCCGCAGCAGCGTTGAGAGCGTCATGCCCGCTGTCAGGTTAACGTCCATGACTTTGCGGAACGTCTCTGTATCAAATTCCCGGCGCTTATAGGCAATCATGCCGGCATTATTCACCAGCACATCGACCTGTCCGGCCTGATGTGCCAGTGCCTGAACGGCATCGTCCGATCCCAGATCAACCTCCGCATATTCCATACCGGCCATGTCTGTATCATAGGCGTCCCGGGCTTTGGTTCCGGTGGCGAGCACGTCTGCACCCGCATCCCGGAAGGCGCAGGCGATGCCGTTGCCAATACCATTTGACCCGCCAGTGACAAGGACCCGTTTACCGCTGAAGTCCAACACGTTCTGCATATTGGTTTCCCCCGCCCTATCAGACCATTGCTTCAATGACATACGGCCCATCATGGGCCAGCGCGCGGGCGAATGCGGCCTCAAACGCGTCTGCACCCTCAGCCCGTTCACCGGATACGCCGAAACCTTTGGCCATGGCGACGCAGTCTAGCGGCGGGTCAATGAAGTCCATGGCGATGGGGGCATCATTGTCATGGAACAGCTTCATCCGCTGCTTCAGCACGCTGTAGCCCTGGTTATTGGCGATGATGAATACCGTCTGCTGCTTCAAGTTCGCGGCAGACCAAAGCGCCTGGATTGCGTACATGGAACTGCCGTCGCCGATCAATGCCACGACCTGCCTATCCGGGTGGGCTTCCTGCACCCCAACCGCCGCCGCAATGCCCCAGCCGATACCGCCAGAGGTATTGCCGAAATAGCAGTAGCGATCTGTATAGGGCAGGAAATCTGGCAAGGCACCGGCCGTAGTGATGCCTTCATCCACAACAATCGCGTTTTCGGGCAGTAGCTCAACCATCCGCATGACCAGCCAATCCGGATTCATCGGCATTGCGTCGCGTTTATCCACCGTGGCGGCGACTTTCACGGCTTTGTTGGCCGTCCAGTTCTTGTCTTTAAGCGCCGAAATCTGCTTCGCCGCCTTATCCGCCAGCGCCTTTCCGCCTTTGGATTGCATCAGCGGTGTCAGCACTTCTAGCGTTTCTTTGACGTCTGCCCGGATCGCTAGTTCCGTCGCGTAGTTCTTGCCCATTTCCCAATCACGTTGCCCAATTTGGACAACACGCATGCCCTCCGGCATTGGCTCAGTCTTGCTGTAGACGGACATCTTCAGCACGTCGGCTCCGACGCAGATCATCATGTCGTGGGGTTGAAGCTTCTTGAGGACCACTGGCTGGCTGCGCGTGAGCACGCCCATATAGGCCGGGTGGCTGGTTGGGAAATGCGCGCCATCAATGATCGACTGTTGATACACCGGCGCGCCTAGCGCATCGGCAAAGGCAGCCGCTTCCTCAAACGCATCCGACGCAACGATTTCGTGGCCTGCAACAATCATCGGGTTTTTGGCGGATAGAATAGCGTTGGCCAGCGTATCAAGTGCAGCATCATTCGGGCGGGCTTTAGCCTCAACACGCGTGGCAGCGCCAAGGTCAATCGCCGCAAATTCGTTCAGGATATCGCCTGGCAGGGAGACGAATACAGGCCCTGTCGGCGGCGTTGTTGCGATCTTGGCGGCGCGATGCAGGATGCGCGGCAAATCTTCAATCCGTGTGACCTCCGTCGCCCATTTTACCTGCGATTGGGCGATTGGCACGAGCGGCTCATATA
>Ga0181597_10002584_pt1 | contig 19584 bp, 15 predicted proteins | sample 041ome_5_FD_148647 | JGI IMG/M metagenome (GOLD analysis project Ga0181597, IMG submission 148647) | Coastal salt marsh microbial communities from the Groves Creek Marsh, Skidaway Island, Georgia - 041403US metaG (spades assembly) | ecosystem: Environmental > Aquatic > Marine > Intertidal zone... | reverse complement strand
TCGGACATTCGTTCCTCGTAGCGTCTACAAATTAATCATCTCTATTCAAGCAATGCATTGAGAAGTATAGCAACCAAGCTGGCTCTATCCGTACAATGCTTCACAAATAAGACATCTTTAAGGAACTCTTTGTCGTGGACGTTCAAAGCTCATCTTGCGAGTGATTTTTGAGATGGAACTCTGCAACCACAAGGCGATGATCGGAATGAGGAGTCGACTGATATCTGGAAGACCGTGTTTCGCCTCTTGGTAGCCAAATCTGATCGAGGCAAAGAACTGGCACAGGTGCGGGCCAAGTGACTTGATACCCTTCACCGGCCACCTCGAAGCTATGTTCCAGCTTCTCACGGAATCCGTCAAAGAACACGGAATCAGGAGGTGTATTGAAATCTCCCATCAGGCAAATCGGCTTCTCCGTTTTTGCTTCAATGACTTGAGAGAGAGCAGAAAACGCCGGGCCGCGAGGCATGAAGGGATAGGCATAAATGTCTGTCAAGATGATATCGAGTTCTGCTCCATCAAGTAGTCGTGCACGGACCACGCCATACGCACCGTGATCTTTCAGCAACCCACGTTCGTGAGACAGGATTTCTCCTCGGACAAGAACGAAGCCGTGGCCCACAAATTGAATCGCATGATCCGGGAACGCATCATTCAGCCAGTCTTGTTGGGCTCGAAAACCGTGTCCCACTTCCACCATTCCGATAATATCAGGATCGTGCTGTTGGATTTCTTCGATAAGTGTCGGCCACCCTGCTTTGGCGTAACTGACGTTCCAGAACAGCACTTTGCGAGGCACTTCGTTTTCGGTCATTGAGCGGGAGGTAAAGTGTTGGTAAGACTCCCAATGCCACCAACCCACCATGACCAAGCTGACGACAGCCAACATGATCGCCCAGCGTCGTTCTTTTAGTAAGCATTGCCGGAGACTAAGAATCAATGCAGCTAACGATAAGAGAATGGGAGGTGACGCGTAATAAAATAGTGAGAGGTGTGGGATTGTGTCTTTGATCGTCAGGCGCAGGAGCGTGCCAACGATTAACTGAAACCCACAGCCGATGAGCACGCAGTGTCCCAGAAATCTGACGAGTGAGAAGAGATATCCTCGGCAACTTCCCAGACAACCAATTTTCTGAGCGTCATTCCCTTCGGAACTCGTCGCATCGCCTGGCCCGGTGGCAGCAATCGAGTCCTTCTCCAATTCGACATTATCAGAAGGGGGCACCTCGGTCACGTCAGGCAATCACTTCCTCGACCACTCGACCATGCACGTCGGTCAGACGAAAGTCGCGACCGGCATATCGATAGGTGAACTTCTCGTGGTCAAACCCCATGAGCTTCATGATTGTCGCTTGTAAGTCATGAACATGGACTTTGTTTTCCACGGCTCGGAATCCGAATTCGTCCGTCGCACCATGTACATAGCCACCTTTCACTCCCCCGCCGGCCATCCAGGTTGTGTAACCCCAATGGTTATGGTCTCGGCCGTTAATCTTACCCGCGTTCGAGCCTTTCTTGGGCATCTCGACAACCGGCGTGCGTCCAAACTCGCCCCCCCAGATCACCAATGTTTCATCCAGCAACCCACGCTGTTTCAAATCTTTGAGAAGAGCGCCGATGGCTTGATCGCATTGATTGGCAAGTTGCTGATGCCGTTTTTCAATGTCGTCATGATTGTCCCAAGGTTGACCCGCTCCATGCCAGACTTGAACAAATCGCACTCCGCGTTCGACAAGTCGACGGGCAATCAATATCTGTCGTGCCTGCACACCAGAACCGTACATGTCGAGAATGTGTTTTGGCTCGTTGGAGACATCAAATGCATCCGCTGCTTCAATTTGCATCCGATAAGCCAATTCGTAGGATTGAATACGCGCTTCCAGTCCCGAGTCTGTCCCACTTCGTTCGAGATGTTGCTCGTTGAGAGTTTGCAATAGATTGAGTTGCCGTCGCTGTTGATCGCGTGGCATCCGTTTGTTTTTGATATTGTTGATCAGTTTTTCAATATCATCGTGCTGGGTATCAATATGGGTTCCTTGGTAGATTCCCGGTAAGAATCCCGCCTGCCAGTTTTGTGATTCTTGAATCGGATAGCCGCCGGGACACATCACGACAAATGAGGGAAGATTTTGATTCTCGGTCCCCAATCCGTATGTCAACCAAGATCCCATACTCGGGCGAACCAGGCGAGCATCACCGCAGTTTAGAAGTAACAGTGAAGGCTCGTGATTCGGCACATCTGCGTGCATCGATCGAATCACTGATATCTCATCAATTGACTCTGCGGTGTGCTTGAAAAGATCGCTGACAGCAATGCCGCTTTCGCCGTAATTACGAAACTTGAAGGGAGATTTGAACGCGGCTCCCGTGGGGCGTTCGGTTCGTAGATTGGGAATGGGGAGTTTTTTACCATGATACTTATCCAACATCGGCTTGGGATCGAAAGTATCAACGTGGCTGGGGCCGCCGTTCATAAACAGATGAATGACGTGCTTGGCTTTGGCAGGAAAATGCCCTCCCTTGGGAGAGAGTGGATTTTTTATCGCCGCTTGCAGCGTGTTCTGGACAGAACCGGTCTCCGCCAGCATCTGCGAAAACATGAGTCCGCCCATGCCGAGACCACAGCGCTGTAATAGTTCTCGACGTGGTAAAGAAGAGTCAGGGTTCACTGTGTACATAACTAATCAGTCGATAAATTGGAATTCGTTGGAGAGTAATAGAACCTGCGACAATTGCGCCCAAAGATCGAGAGGAGCGGGGGCGGGCCCAGCGAACTCCTCTTTGGCGACTGATGACTTGCGTCCCGTTCCATCAGACCTGGTAAAGAGTATTTCCACCGGCCATTGGAAGGAATCGTGCGAGAGGTTGCCTTTGAGATCGGTGACAAAATCGATTGTTTGACCGGCCGAGACGGTGATGTTTTGGAGGTTGGTCGCTTGCTGTCGATTATGAACCTCCCAAACTCCTTTTTGATCTTTCCCGGAGACCAGAATTCGACCACGTACGCCGTCCCCTTGATCGGTGAGATGTTGGATTGACGCTTTGATGTTCACTTTGCCATCCGCGGGGACGATCCAACGCCGTACAACGGCATGCATGAGATCATTACCAACATGTCCTCCGGTATTGTTGAGCATGGCCCAGCCCAACTTGTCATCGGGAAGCTGTGCTCCCCCCTGCCAGGCACTGCCGGTGAAGTGTGGTAGTACGGTAAAGGAAAGCAGCATTCCGGCATCTGGTGTGACGTGACCATAGCCATACTCCCAACGGCTCTCGTTTACGGTGACAGGAGCTTGAGGCTCTGTGCTGCTGTTGAGATATGCCTTTGCGAGCTGGAGTTCGCTCTGGGATGGTTCTCGTTGTAAAACTCTTCGGTAGAGTTCACGAATACGGACAGAAATTTCAGATTTAGGCAGTGATTTTTCAATCGCTTCCGCCTGCTCCATCACGAACGGCGAGTTCAATAGAAATAATGCCTGTTGAGGAACATTCGTTTCGTACCGTTGGGGAGAGTGAGTGTCGGGCCCCGCAAAATCAAACGTACGAAATAAGCCGGGGAGATTTTGTCGATCGATGAAAGCATATACTGTTCGGCGTGTTGGATACGGCTCTTCGGTGATGTTGACCGATTGACCACCCAGAGTGCCATCAAGTCGCCCAGAAACTGCCAACATGCTGTCTCGCAAGACTTCAAAATCAACGCGGCGTCGATTCATGTGTGAAATCAGTCTGTTTTCCGGGTCTCGTTCGGCAATTTCAGGAGAAACCCCCGACTGTTGTTGGTAAGTCTTTGAAGAAACAATTTTACGAATCAGACTTTTCGTTGACCAGTTTTCTTCGACTAAGCTGGATGCCAGCCAGTCGAGTAGTTCGGGATGTGTGGGAGGATCGCTTCGCACTCCGAAGTCACTGGGAGTACGGGCAAGATGATGGCCGATCAGGTGTCCCCAGATTCGATTTGCCCAAACGCGAGCTGTCAGCGGATTCTCTTTTGAGGCAATCTTTTTCGCCATCTCCAGTCGACCGCTGCCATTTTGAAACGGTTCACGAGCTTCTCTCTCAACGACTTCTAGAAACTGTCGAGGAACTTTGTCACCACGACTTCCGGGAGAGCCTCTTAAGAAGACAACAGGCTGAAACAGCTTTTCTTTATCGACCATCCGCAATGTGGAGGGGGCATCTTTGGGTTCTTGTGAGCTGGCAAAAACACCATATAACGAATAGTAATCTGCCGTCGGGACGGGATCGTATTTATGATCGTGACAACGTGCGCAGGCTACTGTCAGTCCCATCAATCCGCGAGTCACCACATCGATCCGGTCATCAATAATGTCGTGGGAGTTATTGAGGAAACGTCGCCCCAATGTCAGAAAACCCATGGCGTGCAAATCGTTCTCATTTTCCGAGGCTTGATCGGCGGCGATTTGCTTCACAAGGAATTGATCGTATGGCAAATCTTCATTGATGGCATTGATGACCCATTCTCGGTACTTCCAGGCGTCAGGATAATTTCGGTCCTCTTGGAAAACATACCCTTTAGTGTCTGCATAGCGAGAGATGTCCAACCAGTGCCGCGCCCAGCGTTCACCAAAATGCGGTGACGCCAGATAACCATCAATCAAGCGAGCATAGGCATCGGGAGAGGTATCATTCTCGAAGGCGTGAATCTCGTCGATGGTGGGAGGCAATCCGAGTAAATCAAATTTCAATCGACGTAACAATGTTTCGCGGTCAGTCGGTTCGCTAGGTGATAGTTGGTGTTCCTGGAGCTTGTGCAGAACAAATCGATCGACATCGTTCACCGGCCACTGAGAGTTGGTTATTGGGGGTGGTTGTGGTTTCGAGACCGGTTGATACGCCCAATGTGATTTCCAGTCGATCTCATGCTTTTCTGCATTCAGGTTCGGCAGATCAGAAGCAGGCCAAGGAGCTCCCATCGCAATCCAGGTTTTGAAATCGGTCAGAATAGAGTCTGCCAACTTGCTGTCGGGAGGCATTTGAGTATCCAGTGGGTCATGCTGTAATACCGCCCACAGACGACTTTCATCGACCTTTCCGGGTGTCAGAACACTGCCGGTTTCTCCTCCTTTGATCAGGAATTGTCGGTGATCGACACGCAAGCCAGCTTGCTGTTTTTGGGGACCATGGCACTCATAGCAAGATTCGGCCAAGACGGGCCGGATTTTCGTTTCAAAGAACTTTTCCTGCTCTGGTGTGATTGGTGGCGTTTCCGCAAATGCGGAGCTCGCGCTCAGGCATAAAATGGAAGCTGCGAATAATAGGTAAATTCGAGACATAAGGCGGGAGGATTCGATGATAAAATCATGTGGAAGGCAGGACGAGGCGTGTGTCTGCCTCGTACCTCTATTATAGTTGGTATCGGGTCAGGAAAACAGACTCTCTGAGTAGAACCGAAAAATCTCGGATTTTGCGGTCTGGAGGAGTGCTTTCTTGTTCCTCAAGCTGATGGAAATATGAACAAGTCGTTTTTTTAGAATGCATTACGCCAAATCGCATTTGGCCGACAAAGAATCAACATGAAACGCAGTATCTCAATTATCTTACTGGGCTTAGCCTTATCTTCTTCCGCGGAAGCAGGACTTTCACCTCACAATGTGGCGGTCATTGTGAACGAAGATAGCTGGACTTCCAAAGCGGTTGCTAATGAGTACATACGCTTGCGGAACATTCCCCCGGCAAATGTCATTTATTTGAACGATATTCCCGACACTTGGGCAATCGATGTCGAAGAGTTTCGTCAACGGATTCTCAAACCGATTGTTTTGACGATCTCCGAAAGGGGAATCGCCAATCAAATCGAGTGCATTACCTATTCGGCTGACTTCCCCTGGCAGATTGGATTGAAATCAGACATCGATAAGACTCCCGGTCAGAAGCCTCCGCACTATCTGACTCCCTATGGATCGCTCACCGGGATGACCTATCTTGTCGAATATGTGTTTCGTGAAGATATCAATTACCTGCAACTCAGTTCGAATGCTTACTTCCGTAAGCGAGTTCAAGCAGGTGGGCCATTCCTCCCCAACGACAGCGAGAAGATTCAATATCGCGAAGCGATTAAGATGATGGATGAAAGTCAGTGGAAAGATGCGCAAAAGGTCTTAGAGCGTCTGTTAGATACTCATGATCATGTGGGTGTGCTTTGGTATCACTATGCTCGTTGTTTGACGGAGAATGAAAAATATCTCGATGGCTTGAAGGCTCTGGAAAAGGCGGTCGCAAATGGATACTTGCAAGCGGATCAAGCGGAAAATGAAGAGTCGCTTCGTCCCTTACGATCAACGGAAGGTTTTCGTGACTTGCTGAACAAGATGCGAAACCCCGAATTTGAAACAGAAGATGCGTACGCCTTTTCCCATCAAACCTCTTACGACGTACCCTTCACCAAAAAACCAGTCCACTACATGATGTCAACGATGTTGGGTGTGACTGTCGGACGAGGAAATTCGGTCTCCGAGATCCTGGAATGTCTGAGAAACAGTGCCAAAGCGGATGACACTCTGCCGGCGGCGTCGTTCTACTTTTCCAAAACCAAAGATATTCGATCCACAACACGCGATGGCTGGTTTGATGCGGCGGTGGCAAAACTGAGAGAGTCGGGCCGTCATGCTTTGATCATCAAGGATGATGTGCCGAAGTTTCGACGTGATATCGGTGGATTAATGAATGGCACACCCGCATTCGACTGGTCCCAGTCGCAATCCAAAATTATACCGGGCGCAATCTGCGAACATCTGACGAGTTTCGGCGGAATGATGAACGATGATGCGACTCAAACTCCGATCAGCGAATGGATTCGTTACGGAGCATCCGGGACCAGTGGAACTGTTTATGAACCTTTCGCATTACAGCCGAAATTTCCCACAGCGTTTCTGCATGTCTACTACTCGCGTGGCTATTCCCTGGCGGAATCGTTTTATCTGTCCGTGCAATCTCCCTATCAATTATTGATTCTGGGTGATCCATTGTGTCAACCGTGGGCCACGGAACCTCGTTTTGAACTCGAATTCAAGCCGGGGCAAGAGATTGGGACTTCTGTTCCGTTACTCACGCAGCCGAAAGACAACATCGATCGATTTGCAGTCTTGGTTGATGGAGTCGAGCAATCGAGTTCGATTCCGGGAGTCCGTGATTTCTTAAGAATCAATGGCCTGAGCGATGGTGTTCATGAATTGACTGTTGTTGCAACCGCGAAGGCCCAGCCACAAACCGATGGGCGAAAAACTGTCCCGTTCACCATCAAGCGTTATGGGAAGAGCGTGGAACTCTCGTTGCAAGCTAACGAGAATGATGCGTGCTGTAGTTTGGGAGAAAAAGTCACTCTGAAGGCTCAGTGTGCAGATGCTGAAAAAATCAATGTCTACCAGTCGTCCAGATTGCTCGGTTCCATCGAAGGGTCAGAGGGAGAGCTAGAGGTCGTCGCAGACATCATCGGACTGGGTGATGTTCAACTATTTGCAGTTGGTGAGGGAGACGGATGGAGCGTGCGTTCGAGTCCATTGTCGGTGAAAATTGCACCTCCTCCGCTGCGAAAAGCGATGGGCCCGGCACGAGGCTTACCGTTAAAACCGGGGGTTTTGCTGACAACAAAAACGGGAAAGGTTGAACTTCAAAACACGCGCAATACCGACTGGATGCAAGCGAACGGGCTGAAAATGGATGATACGTTTGAACTCTCCGGTTACCACGATGCCACTCAAGAAGACCTTTATCAATTGGAGGTAAGCTCCGGCTTTGAACTCGAAGTCACTCTCAACGGTGTCCCCGTCGAACTACCTCCCTCCGATCAGGTGTTTCGCTGCGTGCCGTTGTCTCTCGATAAAGGCCGTCATCACATCACCGTCAAAGGGACCATGATTCATAACGGCGATCTGAAAGTCCATTTTGGCAATCAGGGGCGTCCGGTGATGGGTGATCAACTCTTCCAAATTCGTCGCTAGTGCGTGACTAAGAGAGTTTGGTTTTAATTTTTGGCATCAGGCTCGAGAGCCCTCCATCCACCGAAAATACCTGCCCGCTTACCCAGCTATTTTCTGGATCTAATAGCCACTCGATCATTGACGCAACGTCTGAAGGTTCGCCCAGTCTGCCGACAGAGTGCATGGCAAGCGAAACTTCTTCCGTCATTGAATTCGACAGCATTTTTTCCGTCATTTGAGAACGCACCAGTCCCGGAGCAACGCAGTTGACCCGAATTCCTCGAGAGGCATAAGTGGCAGCTGCTGATCGTGCCAAGCCGATCACTCCGGCTTTGGCGGCAGCGATCGCTTCGTGATTGGCCATACCGTTTAATGCGGCAGCCGAGGAAACAAATACGATGGAGCCTCCCTCCCCTTTCTGCATGACGGGAGCCACGCTACGCAAAATAGAAAAAAAGGATGTCAGGTTGGTCGACAAGGTGTTGTCCCAGTCTTCGTCAGATGTCGTGTGTGCTGGTTTCAGAAGCAAAGATCCGATCAGATTGGCTACTCCCGAAAGAGAACCGAGGCACTCGACAGACTGTTTCACCACGGTATCGATCTCAGCCTTCTCCCAGCTCTCAACCAGGCCAAAGGGTGCTCCTAATTCATCGGATAGCTTCTGAAGCTTCGCTTCGTTCCTGCCACAAAGAAAGACTTGGTTGTCTTGTTGTGTCAGACGTCTGGCAAGTTCGCTTCCCGTTGATCCGGTTGCCCCAAATAGTAGTATTCGACCACTCATCGCTTTGCCTCAAAGTTGTTGATAAGATTTATCTCAGTTCGAAACTCTAGGCATTCATCACGCTTTGACAAATCAGAGAAGCTTCAATATGGTCACTGCCCTGCTTTTGCCTTGCTCGCCGGAATCGCGATTCCAATTGGTGGATTTCTCGCTTGGTACGATAAAATCTCTCCCGACTGGGGAGAAGAATCGTTTCATCACGCGATTATTGCATTTGGTGGAGGAGCCTTGATCTCGGCAGTGGCTTTGGTGCTCGTCCCCGAAGGTGCCGACCGGCTCTCCCCCTTCCCTGCAATTTTTTGTTTCAGCTTGGGAGGGATCGCCTTCTACTCGCTGGATTGTTTCCTCGATCGTCTGGGTGGTTCGGTCGCTCAGTTGGTGGCTATGATGTCGGATTTTATTCCAGAGGCCATCGCGTTGGGTGCCACATTTGCGACGGGTGATTCTTCGGCGTTATTGATTGCCATCATGATTGGTCTGCAAAATCTTCCAGAGGGATTCAACTCCTACCGCGAGCTAATTGAAAACCCGCAGCTCTCATCTCGGAATGTTCTCATCGCTTTCTGTTTACTTTCGTTGTTGGGGCCGGTCTCTGCATACATCGGGATCGAATTCTTTGCAGGCCGAGAGGCATGGCTGGGAAGCTTGATGCTTTTTGCAGCCGGGGGGATTTTATATCTCACATTTCAAGACATCGCGCCGCAAGTGGTTCTCAAAAATTCCCGGTTGCCCGCCTTGGGGGCCATTGCCGGATTTGCCCTGGGACTGATTGGATACATGATGACCACTTGAATCCATTATTCCCCCTTGAGAATCTCGTCGATTTCCACCGCACGATGTTCTTTCGCCGACAGATAACAAGCATCGACGAGTGCCATCGTCTTCAGATTGTCCCGACCACTAATCTCTATTCGGCGTCCCGATTCCAAGCCGCACAACAAATGGGCCATGGGGCCGGCAAACGCATCGGGAAACCAGACTTCCGGCCAACGCGGAGACTGCCAAACTCCCGGTTTGTCGGCACTGATAAAATCCAGCGTGCTGGGTGTCCTCTCGGGATAACTGGGCCAACCGATGGTTCCGCGTGCGAGTCCTGTGGTCCCTTCAAGTCTCCAGCGAATGGAAGGTTCGTTCTCACTTCCTTCTTCCGTTGGCCCTGCCCAGACGTCGTCCCAGGAGGCTGCTCGCAAACCATTTTCATATTCAAGAATATAAAGACAGATACCATCTTCGTGAGGAAACTTTTCAGCTGTCCGAGGGTCACTTCGAATACTGGCAAACACTCGCTTGGGATCTCCCAGAAGATACCGGAACGCATCCAAATGATGAATGCTCATAATGCGAAGAGTCACCCACCCCAAGCGTTCCTGCCAAGGCATCCAATGCGGAACAGCCCGCATGTCAATCGTCATCAAAACCGGATCACCCAAATCCCCTCGTCGCAGCAAAGACTTGCAGGCGCGAATCGATTGGTCGTACCTCATGTTCTGATTGACGGCCAATTCGATGCCTGCCTCCTCACACAACTCGACGATCTGCCGAGCTTCCTGAAAATTCATCCCTAACGGTTTTTGACAAAGAATACCTCGCAAGTGATCCTTCCGTCTGACCGCTTCGCGAATCACTTCGATGGTGACATCGGGTGGTACAGCCACATCAATGACTTTGATTTCAGTGTCGTCAAGCAAATCGGTATAGTGTTGGTAAACCTTGGCGATCTGATGGCGTTCAGCGACCTGTTTGGCATGATCGGGATTACGACTGGCAATTGCGACCGGATTGAAACCGTTTTTCCGATACGCAACGAGATGACAATCCGCCATGATAAATCCAGAACCAATACACCCAATGGGAACATCTCGGTTCCGGGGAAGATTGGGAAGGTAATCGAGATCGGCCAGGGCTTGGGATTTGGCATCGGTCATGGTAGAAGACTCGTTGAAGTAATCGTTTCTATCAGTATAACTTAGTTTGATGAACCTCGCGACATGTTTGATTCCGAATCCACCACTCAACAGCAGTTCCCCGCTGAGCGTGATTGCCTCATTCCTCTGGGAGCTGATCTTCTTGCCGAGTGCTGGGAACGGAGCCGCGAGACATTGCAAAAGCTGAAGGAGGTGTTGTCGCCAGAGACATTGCCTGATGGAATCGAAACAATTTATATCTGCGGATCACTTGGGCGTATGGAGCAAATTCCAAGCTCTGACTGTGACTTGGTCATTGTCGTCAGCGATGAGATTGTCACAAATCCAGAGACACCGCAGCTGCTGTATTGTGAGATCTGGGAGAGACTCGAAACTCTAGGTATGATTCGGCCAAAACCCGACGGGATATTTTCCGAGACCGTCACGTGGAAACAACTCGTTGATGTCAGTCATCGAGGACAGGTTGACGAAGATCAATTTGTCTACGGCAAACGGATCCAGTTGCTGCTCGATTCACAGCCCATCACCCACCCTCAGCGTTTTCGTCAATTACAGGGGGAAGTTCTGGAACGCTTTCAGCGCCCCGCTGACGGTCCCGAAAAACAATGGCTGGCGTTATTGAACGAAGTGATCCGGTATTGGAAAGCTCTCAGGACGCGCACACTCTGGTTGGATGATGTCTCGCTCGGCAATTGGCGATATCTCAACATCAAGTTTCAGCATAGCCGTAATCTTCTCATCTTCGGAATGTTGCTCGCAGTTGGTGAAGCCTCTCGACAACCGGAAAAAAAATCACATTTATGGCTGACACATCGACTCTCATTCACTCCCCTGGAACGCATCTATGAATCCACCGAATCTTCGAAACGCGAACAACTTCTCATAAACTACGCCCTGTTCCTGGAGAAAATGAGCAATTCCAAACTCGTGGAAAACTTGAAGTCTGAAGAGTTTGCAGAGCGAGAAAGTTCGGAATATGAAGCCTTGATGAAGAACGGGACTCAGTTTGTTGATTGTCTTCTAGAGATTTTGCAGACATCTGCCGAGAACTGGCCAATGGAAATTCGTCGTGAACTTTTGCTGGGGCCTTGATCTGTGCAGAGATTCCAGGGCTCAGTGAATACTTGGTGGACATTTACGCCGACTGTCATACGATGGACATAATCCATTCAAAATGAAAGCCCATTATGAGTGCAGGCACTTCCTCACAAACAGAACTCAGTCTTGAACAGCAAACTTTTCTGCAGGATGTCGTGGAAGGTCTCACGGCCTCGGTCAAAACACTTCCTTGCAAGTATTTCTATGATGAACGGGGGTCGGAACTTTTTGACCAGATTTGTGAATTGGACGAGTATTATCCCACTCGCACCGAGCTCTCGATCATGACAGAATCTGTTGTCGAAATGGCCGACAGCATTGGTTCCGACTGCACATTGATCGAGTTTGGCAGCGGTAGCAGTTTAAAAACCCAGTTGCTGCTTGATCATGTGCAAAAACCTCTCACTTATGTCCCCGTTGATATTTCTGGCGAGTATCTGATGCAGGTCGCGGAGGAGTTACAAAGCCGTTATCCGAACATTGATGTGCTACCCATCGCAGCCGATTTCAGTGAGCCAATTGATGAGCGTTTGCTCATCGGTACGTCTTCTCGACGTGTTATCTATTTCCCAGGCTCCACACTGGGAAATTTTACAGTCTCTGCGGCTTCTCAGCTCCTCAAGCAAATGGCGACCCTTGCAGGACCGGAAGGAAGTGTCTTGATCGGGATCGACTTGGTGAAAAAGATCGATCTACTCGAAGCCGCTTACAATGATCATGCAGGTGTGACGGCCGAATTTAATATGAATCTCTTGCACCGCATCAATCGTGAGTTGGAAGCAAACTTCGACATGGATAGGTTTCGGCACGAGGCCAGATGGAATCCGGAGTTATCTCGCATTGAAATGCATCTCGTGAGTGAATGCGAACAAATCGTTTCGATTGCCGATCATGAAATTCAGTTCGAGGCAGACGAAACAATCCATACTGAGAACTCGCACAAATACACAATGGATCAATTCGCAGAGCTGGCAAACCACGCTGGCATCAGCATCCAGCGTCAATGGTGTGATGAACGTAAATGGTTTGCCGTCTTGCAGGGAACAATTGGAAATGACTGTGATTGAGGAGAACTAACTCATGGCTAAAGCAGTTTGGAATAATCAGACAATTGCCGAAAGTGACGACACTGTTATCGTGGATGGCAATCATTACTTTCCCTCGGACTCAATTCGCAAGGAGTTCTTTCAACCCGTCGATAAGACAACAGTTTGCGGTTGGAAGGGGACAGCCAACTATTACGACATTGTCGTTGATAGTCAGACAAATGCCCAAGCGGCATGGTCTTATGCCGACCCGAAACCGGAAGCCGAACAGATTCGTGGTCGAGTTGCCTTTTGGAAAGGTGTCGATGTGACCGAGACTGGGGGAGCCGAAAAAGGCGATTGTCATGGTGAATGTTGATCCAGGTGTCTCCAGTTCGCTCGCGCTGCTCCCCCAGCGTTTTGAACGCGTGCGTCAATTTTCAGAGACTCTCTGTGAGACTTTAAGTGCCGAAGATTGCGCGTTGCAAACAATGCCCGATGTCAGTCCGCTGCGCTGGCATTTAGCACACACGACCTGGTTTTTTGAAACCTTCCTCCTCAAGCCATTACGTGATTACCAACCGTTCGATCCTCAATTCGAATATTTGTTCAATTCCTATTACAATTCTGTGGGAGACCAGTTTCCCAGACCTCAACGGGGAACCCAATCCCGACCGACATTGAACGAAATTATTGAATACCGTCACGTCGTGAACTCTCGCACGTGGGAATTGCTGCACGAGAGCTCACTTTCCCCAGAACAACATCAGATTCTCGAACTCGGCTTGCATCACGAACAACAGCATCAGGAATTGATGCTGACCGATATCAAGCATGTCTTTGCCTCTAATCCCACCCTGCCCGTTTATCGAGACGATAAATGGGTTCCTTCCCCTGAGCAAAGTCTTTCTGACCACTGGACTTCCTTTCCCGAAGGGCTTTTCAAGATTGGTCATTCTGGAGAGGGATTCGCTTACGACGATGAGTCTCCCCATCATCGAACATTCCTGGAAAATTACGAACTGCGGAACACGACCATCACGAATGGAGAGTATTTGCAGTTTATCAATGACGGCGGTTATCAACGTCCCGATCACTGGCTCTCGCTCGGTTGGCAGACGGTCCAGGATCAAGGCTGGCAGGCACCGCTTTACTGGAAGCTCCAAGCGGAGGAATGGTTTGAATTCACACTGGGTGGACTGAAGAAGCTCGACCTGAATCGTCCCGTCACTCATGTCAGCTACTTTGAGGCGGACGCTTTTTGCCGCTGGGCGGGATGGCGTCTCCCGACTGAAGTAGAATGGGAAATCGCTGCCAACGGACTACCTCTGGGCGGCGAATTTGCCGACACTCAGCTTGACGCCGCAAGAGTCATTCATCCCGTCGCTGCGGAAGACTCGCAAGAACTCACCCAGATGTTCGGCAATCTCTGGGAATGGACGGCAAGTCCCTATACGGCTTATCCCGGCTACCAGCCTCCTGAGGGAGCCATGGGAGAGTACAACGGAAAATTTATGTGTAATCAATATGTACTACGCGGTGGGTCCGTTGCGACAAGTTCTGATCACATCCGTTCCACCTACCGCAATTTCTTTCCCCCAGACGCTCGCTGGCAATTCATGGGATTTCGTCCCGCCCGCTGAGTGATCTTTTTCAACTCGCGATTTGACTTCCCACCAGAAACTCGTGATTCTGTAGATATCTCCTGCTACTTCACACACGTTCCAGAAGACCTTGAAGGATATCTTATGCGCAAGTTGCTATGTCTGGGCCTGTTTCTATTTGCCACTACTCTTTCGGCAGCCGAGAAACCGAATATTCTGTTCATCGCCATCGATGACCAGAACGACTGGATCGGCTGTCTCGGCGGTCATCCTCTCGCCAAAACACCCAATATCGACAAGATTGCCGAAGCGGGCACCGTCTTTCTAAACGCTCATTGTCAATCACCGCTTTGCAATCCGTCGCGAACAAGTTTGATGACTGGCAAGCGTCCGTCAACAACCGGTGTCTACGGCCTTGCTCCGTGGTTTCGGCAAGTCCCCCAATGGAAAGATGTCACGAGTTTACCCCAACATCTCAAAGCCAACGGCTATCACACCTACTCCACCGGAAAAATCTATCACGGCGGATATGGCCGGAAAAAGACCGACAACGAATTTGATACGCTTGGACCTGCTGCCGGAGTCGGCGCACGACCGAAAGAGAAACTGGTCAAGACCCCTGCCCCACATCCACTGGTTGACTGGGGAGTCTTTCCTCACGAAGACAAAGACAAACAAGATTACGTGGTCGCCTCCTGGGCCGTGGATCAGATCGAAAAGGGACCGAAAGATCCTTTCTTTCTCTCAGTTGGTTTCTTCTTGCCTCACGTGCCCTGTTACACCACACAAAAATGGTACGACATGTTTCCCGACGACGACTCGGTCTTGCCACCGGTTAAATTTGATGACCGCAAAGATACGCCTCGTTTTTCGTGGTATCTCCATTGGAAACTTCCCGAACCACGCCTGCAATTTCTTCAGGAAGCCGATGAATGGCATAACCTGTGTCGTTCTTATCTGGCCTGCACAAGCTTTGTCGATCATCAAATTGGTCGCATCATGACGGCTCTCGATGCCAAAGGATTGCAAGACAACACTATCATCGTGCTCTGGTCAGATCACGGCTGGCACATTGGCGAAAAGCAGATCACCGGAAAGAACACGCTCTGGGACGATGGAACCCGCGTGCCGCTCATTTTTGCCGGCCCCGGTATTTCAGCCGGTGGTCGAGTGTTGGCTCCTGCCGAGTTATTGGACATTTACCCCACATTGAATGAGCTCTGTGGCCTTTCGAGTGTGAAAGGTCTGGAAGGCCATTCTCTCGTGCCGCAACTGAAAGACCAGAACGCTCCGCGAAAGTGGCCCGCCATCACCACACACAATCGCGGCAATCATGGCATCCGCACAGAAAATTATCGGTACATTCATTACGCGGATGGTTCGGAAGAACTGTACGATCTGGAAAACGATCCCAAAGAGTGGAACAACGTCGCGGCAGAACCGGGCTACGCCAAAATTCTCGCCGAACATCGTAAATGGTTGCCCAAAGTTGATGTCGATCCTGTTCCCGGAAGTGCCCATCGTATCTTGACTTACAAAGACGGACTGGTGAACTGGGAAGGCAAAGATGTCGCCCCGACCGATCCCATTCCCGAGATTGATTGATCATTGGATGTCTTCTTCTTGAATATCTGGAATGCCATCATGCGCTCTTTGATTTGTGTTCTGCTACTTTCATTCGGTTCTCATCTGTCCCCTGTCAACGCCGCACCACCCAACGTCATCTACATCATGGCCGATGATGCGGGCATCGGAGACTTTGGTTGTTACGGCGGGAAGATCATCCGCACGCCGAACGTGGATCGCCTGTGTGCGGAGGGACTCAAGTTCACTCAGCATTACTCGGGAAGCACTGTCTGTGCTCCATCGCGGAGCGTCTTGTTGACGGGCCAGCACACCGGTCATACGCGAGTTCGCGGGAATGGCAGGAACGCGCACCTGCTGCAGGAAGATGTGACCATTGGCGAGATCATGAAGCAGGCCGGGTATGTCACCGGAGCGATGGGGAAATGGGGTGTCGGAGAAGCGAATACAGCCGGCGCTCCCTGGAAACAAGGTTTCGATCATTACTTCGGCTATCTGAATCAAAGTCGCGCCCATCATTACTATCAGGATTATCTCTGGAAGGACGGCGAGAAAGTCCTCTACCCTGACAACCCAACCCAGCGAACACATTACAGTCACGATCTCTTCGCCGCCGATGCGTTGGAGTTCATCAAGCGACATCAGAAAGAACGATTCTTCCTCTATCTTCCCTTCACGATTCCTCATGTCGATCTTGATGTCCCCGAGGAGTCCAAAGCCGAATATCTGGGCAAACTCGAACCCGAAAAGCCTTACGGCACTCCGGGTGGGCAACATTATCGACACGAGAAGCACCCCCACGCGACCTTTGCCGGCATGATCACACACATGGACCGTGACATCGGACGCATTCTCGATCTGCTCGATCAATTAGGCATCGATGACAAGACACTCGTCATGTTTTCCAGCGACAACGGAGCGACTTCTGCTGGCGGTGCTGATCCCGGATTCTTCGACAGTAATGGTCCCTATCGAGGGATTAAACGCGATTTGTACGAAGGCGGCATCATCACCCCCATGATCGCTCGCTGGCCGGGAGTCATCAAACCGGGGCGCGTGACCGATCACATTTCCGGCTTTCAGGATGTATTGCCCACTTTGGCGGACTTAGTTGATGTCGATGCTCCCGACAACATTGACGGCATCAGCTTCCTGCCAACATTGCTCGACAGACCGGCCGAACAACAACAGCACGACTACCTCTACTGGGAGTTCTCCGAGCAAGGTGGCAAACGAGCGTTACGTCGGGGCGATTGGAAAGTCGTGCAATTGAAAGTGAGCTCGAAGAAACCGAAACCAGTCGAACTCTACAATCTTGCCGACGATCTTGGTGAGACAATAGACCTGGCGAAAAAGCATCCCGAAAAGCTCAACGAACTGGTGAAACTCATGGACGAGGCTCATACGCCGAGCAAGAAGTTCCCACTGTTCTTCGAAGAGAAGTGAATTAGGAACGGTGAGATGTTTAACGAGAGTTGTTCCCAACATAATCGGTGAACGCTCATTTGCGACTTGCTCTTTTCCGATTTTTACACAATCTGTACTCGAATTCAGGGTAGGTCGAACAAAGAAATACCGGTGAGTTCATCAACGTCGAACATGCCGACACGGAGTGTCGGCCGACAGACGATGTCGAATGTGAATTGATCTCGCCGCGTCTCCGCGATGCTGCGCGAGAATTATTTCACTCCGTGAGCTTCCGTTGACTCAGTTTTATCAGTGTTCCTTTATCTCAGATTCGCTTTGACACAACAAAAAAGCCCGGCACCAAATGATGCCGAGCTTGAGTTTTAATCGAGGACAGAGCTTCGTATGGCTATTGCTTGGTCGTACCCGTTTCGGAACGAGCCGAAGCGGACGGATTGTTCGGTGCGTCGCGATCATCGTCGCTGGCTTGGACATTTCCACCGGAGGCCCAGTTCTCCACCTTCCAGAATGGATAGGTGTCTTTCACGCTGCGGCCAATGTCTTTCAGGATCGCAGCAAACTTGGCGGTGTTCATGTCGCGATTATCCACGACACGCTGCAAGACAAAACGACGGTTCGAGGCGATGTAGGCAAAGAACTTGCCGTTACCGAGGCGATCGTTTTCCGCCAGCAATCGCAACAATGCGGTTCGCGGCACATCGGCTGCCGAGCGAGGCAACGGGTCGAGCCAAGCCATCACCCAGATGGAAGCATCGTCTTTGGAAAGGACCGAAGACATGGTGAAGTTCCATTCGTCCCCGTCCAAGGCGGTCCGGAAGGCGAAGTCGTACCGTTTCTCGGTTTTCTTGGGTTGCAGGCCCATCGCTTCGAGCAACAGTCCCAATTGCTCTTCGTTGAGGCTTTCCAAGGTGGTTTTGCTACTTTGGGCAAATGCGGCACCGCCACTCACCAAGGCACCTGCGGATAATCCGCTCAACAACAGATCGCGTCTGTTCAAATTCATCGGGGACACTCCTTTGTCGCCAGTCGTGGTCATTCAGGTCAACTGCTCATCCTTGTAGTTGATTTACGCCTGAATGCGAAGTCGATTATTTCGATTTACAGTGAAATTACAGGGTTTTCAGGCTCCAAACAGGTGTTTGATGCAGATTTGTGACCACGTTTCAAACGTGTCGATCTGGTCTAACAGTTGTTCCGGTTGCGCAAACCCTGTCTCTTGTATCGACTCTTCTGCCGGGAAAACTTTGGGCTCTTCCAGGTCAAATATGTGAACTATTCCCAAATGGACCTTCCCGACCTCGGTTTCGTCATCATTGATCAACCCCACAAGTTGTTCGCTGAACTGGGTTTCGATCTTCACTTCCTCGTCCAATTCCCGCTGCATCCCGACCAGATAAGGTTCACTATCCCCAACTTCATCCTCCGCAGAAATATGTCCCCCAATGCCGATTGATTTCTTCGCATGTAATCGACTTTCCCCCCCGCTGCCCCCTCGCACATAATTGAAGACTTTACCGTCACAGCGAAAAATGCAGTACGGAATCAATTGCTTGAAGCTCGGGTCTTCTTCCATTTGAGGACGTGGTTCGTATCGGGTGTGTGCGGGATCAAGCAGCGTTTTCAAATACGGATCGACATTTTCGCAAAACCCCTGGAAGTGTCCCACTTCGTGAAAGAGGAGTGTGGGGACAACCATGATCTGTTCAACGTCGCTCATCAGAAGAATCCTTTCGGGGATCGATATTCTTTTTTTAATTTCTTAACGAAGAGGGAGTAATGTTAGTCAGTCCCCAGTAATTGACGAACTGCCAAGCCGATATCGTCCTGACGCATCAGTGATTCTCCCACGAGAATCCCTTTGACTCCATGCTTCATCAGATGAAGCACATCATCGTGAGAACGAATTCCACTTTCACTGACCAACAACGTCTCAGCGGGAACCGACTTCGCGAGATCAGTCGTGTGCGACAGGGATGTCACAAACGTCTTCAAGTTACGATTGTTGATCCCCAGCAAAGGGGGATCGAGTTTTAATACGCGTTCCAGATTTTCGGGATCATAAATTTCGATCAGGCATTCCATCCCCAATTCGGACGCCTGAAAATACAACTCGCGTAAGTTGCAATCGTTCAGACACTCGGCAATCAAGAGAATACAATCGGCGCCGGCAACTCGTGCCTCGACGACTTGATACGGATC
>Ga0181597_10002583_pt1 | contig 19589 bp, 20 predicted proteins | sample 041ome_5_FD_148647 | JGI IMG/M metagenome (GOLD analysis project Ga0181597, IMG submission 148647) | Coastal salt marsh microbial communities from the Groves Creek Marsh, Skidaway Island, Georgia - 041403US metaG (spades assembly) | ecosystem: Environmental > Aquatic > Marine > Intertidal zone... | reverse complement strand
AGCAGGGCAATTCCCGAACAAATCCATCGAAACATTTTATGGCCATCCATGATAAACCTCTTCACTAAAAGAATCCTGATGAGTCCGGTCAAACGCACATTCCAAATTTGTGCCTGGGGAGCGGGGACGTATGAACCAGTTTAGGCTCTGAAACTGCTGTCGGAAAGCCCAGCCACGGAGATTCATCGTAAATTCGCCACGATTGATGAGGCCAAATGTACGTTTCTTCCTGTTCGATTTCTTCAACAATCTCAGATATAGCATAGACTTAACGAACAGGGGAATTTCCTCTGATTCGTTGTGTTTTCGGACAAATTGCAATTGTGAGGTCGGACGCCCTGATCTACAATTCGCCTCGTTTCTCAGCTCGATCAATGGATGGGGCGACTGGAAGGATTCCTCCTCCCCGTCAGAGAAACAGCCCCCAAGAATGTTCGGAAACAGGAGGTTTCCATGTCAGCGCGTCAAGGACAATCACTCACTTCATGGTTAATGATGGTGCCATTATTGGTGGTCCCATTAGTGGCCGTGTTCGGAGTCCCCAAGTTCGATCAGTTGTTCACCGCGAACGCGGAAGGCGAAGAACCCGATATCGAACTCGAACTCGGTCAACAAACGCCGTTCGATGACTCTCTGCCTCCCATGCCCTCGGATCGCATGAATCTGGAATCCGCCAGTTCCTCAAATGCTCCGCTGGCCAACAATCAATCCCTTCGCGAGGATTGGGCCAATCCCTTTGACAATCCCGAAGCCGTTTCGCGTCCCGAGAGTTCGACCGCAGTTAACAACGCGGGAGAGTTCGTTGATCCATTTGCGGCGAATCGTGGAGGAGTTTCCACACAGGCGATTGCCGACTCTGGAGAGAGATTGGGAAATCAAGGTGACCCTTTCGCGGCACAAAATGCCGGTTACACACGTCCGTCGAATCTTTCTCGCGAATTGGATGCTGAATCCAATTCTCAAAACCCCTCACAGCCTGCGGAAATTTCACGCTGGCGAGAAGCCGTCAGTCGTTTAAACCAACTCGGCGTGCAGAAATATCAACTCTCGCAAACTGAAGAGCCGTTTGTCTTTGTGTTTGCCTGCGATTTGTCACATCCCGATAACCCGCGAATTACTCACCGTTTTCAAGCGGAAGCGGGTGAGCCGTTACAAGCGGTTACAAAAGTGATCCAACAGGTGGAAACTTGGTCGGCTCAAATCAACAACCGCTAATCAGAAGCGGTATCGTCTCGACACGAGATCTCTCGGCTCAAACTCCCGCTTCAGAATGGCTGAGATGGCAGCACAGGCAAGCCGAACAAGCTGCCTCGATCGTTCCCTCGTCCACAAATGTGCCCGGCGTAAGAACTGAAAAAATGGCACGACTGGAAGCGGCGTTCTTTGTCGCCGATGGTCCTCTTTCGACTCGAAAACTTTGTCAATTTTCTTTACTGGCAGATACGTCAGAAGTGAAAGAACTTATCGACGAACTGAATGCCGCGTATGATGCCGAAGGGAGTGCCTTTGGCATCGAACGAGTTGCCAGCGGCTATCAAATGTTAACACGCCCCCGATTTGCACATTGGCTCGATCAACTCCACCAACGCACGGCAGAACTGAAACTCTCTTCACCGGCAATGGAAACTCTCACCATTGTTGCCTATCGTCAACCGATTACCCGAGCCGATATTGAAGCGATTCGTGGCGTCCAATGTTCGGAAATTCTGAAACTGCTCATGGAACGCGGTCTGGTCAAAATTGGCGGCGAAGACGATTCTCTCGGTCGCCCCTATCTCTACATTACGACGCGCATGTTTCTCGAACTCTTCGGTCTGCGAACGCTCGACGATCTGCCATCTGCTTCCGAGTTACGACTTCGCCCGGAAAACAAACTCGCTCTGGAAGAACCAGAAGAAGAGGAACCGGACGCTGAAGAGGCTGACGAAGATGAACCTCACGAGGATGAAGAGTGGGAAGAAGGCGATGAGGAGGACGAAGATTGGGACGATGATGACGAAGAGGCTGATGACGAAGACGATCAGGAATCGGCGGCTTGAACCGCGAGTGTCAGTAGTTCTTCGCTGATTTCTTCGATGGTTCGCAGTAAGCCATCTTCTTTCAGGGACGAAACGATTCGCCAATTCTCGGGATGACGACGTGCGACAGCCAAATACGTCTGGCGAACGGATTCCAAATAATCTCGGTCGGCTTCTTGTAGATCGTGAGACTTCTCTGTGTAACTGCGAGCATTTTTACGTGCGATCAGTTCTTGCGCCGTCTCGGCGGGCAGATCGAGCAAAATATTCAAATCGGCTTGAGGTAACTTGTAAACTTCATATTCCAGTTGTTCCACGAAGTCGAAGAGAGACTGTTGCTGGTCGAGTGGGAGTTTCGATCCTTGATGGGCAATATTCGATGACACATAACGGTCCAGCACGACAAGATCGTTCGCTGCCAGTTTTTCCTTGAGCAGATCTCGCGATTCGAATCGGTCACCCGCGAACAGCAAAGAAACTAAATAAGGATTCGCTTCGCCGAGCGATCCGAATTCTCCATTCAAAAAACGTCCCACCGCAGCACCAAAGAATGTGTCGTCGTAACGGGGGAAGCTGAGCAGTTCTACGGAGAGATCTCGTCCCTGCAAGGCTTCTGTCAGCAGGCGGGCTTGAGTTCCTTTACCCGATCCGTCAATCCCTTCGATGGCGATAAGCACGTGTCAGATTCTTTCCGTCAGTCGGTTGCACGTTCAGGGCAGGAGTTTCAATGCCGCCGATTGGTCATCCGCCACATGAAAATAATCGTGCAGGCGGCTGGTCTCTAACACCTCGGTCACATAATCACCCGCATTGCAAAGAACCAGTTTGCCATTACTGCGATGTAACTTACGATGCAGAGTGATCATTTTTCCCAGCACAGAACTGGTCAGCATTTTGAGATCGGTCAGGTCAAGAATGACCTTCTTGCAATGATACTGGTCGGTCAAAGCAAACAGTTCGCGTCCGATTTGTTCGATGTTGTCTTCGTCGGTCAGTCGGTTCTCTTTGAACTGAACGCAGGCGACACCGTTTTGTTCTTGAATTTCAAGATATTGAGATGTGATATCAGATAGTGACATTGGCCCCACTCCGACGCATCGCGTCGAGATAATGTCGATTTGACTGGACACCGGTTGCCCAGACGATCTTTCCAACCTCGCTGGAGTTTCCAGGAAGCTCTACAGGAATATAACGTCGATCCGTGCCTCGAACAAAGCCTGTTTTTTCAGGATGTTCGCCTTCGACCAGAACTTCGAGTTTTTCCCCTTCAAACCGTCGATAAAAATTCTCGGCCAATTCCCGTTCCAGGATCGACAAACGCTGCACGCGCTCTTTACGAACCTCGGGTGAAATTTGATCGGGGAAACTGGCTGCCGGTGTTCCTTTTCGGGGGCTGAACGGGAATACGTGGATTTTCATAAACTCAGCCTGGCGACAGGCTTCCAGCGTTTCTTCAAACTCTGACTCGGTTTCGCCGGGAAAGCCGACAATCACATCTGTCGTGAAGGCAGGGCGGTCGAGTTCTTCCCGCATCTGCTGCAACTTATCCTGAAATCGACTGATTGAATAGCGGCGTCTCATTCGTCTTAAAACGGATTCCGAACCGCTTTGTAAAGCCGGATGAAATTGCGGGCAAAGATGTTCGCAATTCGCGGCCGTCGAGATAAATTCATCATTCACTTCGACCGCTTCGATCGAAGACAAACGCATTCTCCAGTCTCCCGGGATGCGATCGAGCTTCTCGAACAGATGCCACAAACGGAAGGGGGGAACTCCCGACTTTCCGCGAGTCGTGTCGACGCCGTAATGTCCTACATGGATACCACTCAGGATGATCTCGTTGTATCCGTTGTCGATCAGCCGCCGAACTTCGTCTTCGATATCCTGCGGAGACCGACTTTGCAAGCCGGGACGAACATCGGGAATGATGCAATAGGTGCAGCGAAGGATACAGCCATCCTGCACCTTGACATACGCGCGTTGCCGACCATCGAACTGACTGATCCCAGTCGGTATGTCGTACATGCCGAGTCGATCGAACACATCGGGAAGCTCGCGTTTGTCAGAGACCACTTCGACAACATTTGGCAACTCGGCAACCGCCTCGGGATCGCGTGTGGCATAACATCCCATCACGACCGTACGAGTTCCGGGATTCTTGCGCGAGAGTTGGCGAATAATCTGTCGCGATTTAGAATCACCTATGTTGGTCACGGTGCAGGTATTAACGACGCAAAGCTCTGCCGGTTCGTGTTCGCCGGCTTCTCGATATCCGTTGCGCAACAAAGTTTCTTTGACCAGTTGTGTTTCATACTGGTTGACTTTACAGCCCAGCGTCACAAGTCGGCAGGTCTTTTCGGTCATGATGTTTATGCTACTCAGGATAAAAAGTTTTGCATCGTGCACAAATTTCTTGATCAACCGAGACTCGACCAAACCTGATCGACCTCCTCAACCGCCCTTCGGGCACCTTCTCCTCCTCCAGGAGGAGAAGGAATTGATCAACGCTCATGATGTATTCTTACCGAAAACAATCCAAGCCCAACCGCTCATCCGAATATCCGTGTACCAACCTGCATGCCACCCTCTCCGCCTCTGGGGGAGAGGGCCGGGGTGAGGTGGAAACGAATCCAGAAATTTGGTTGTGGCTACACGTCGTGGTGGGTGTTCCCCTCAATTCCGACTTTAAGAACTGGACTTTTTCGGGCTGCGTCGCCGACCTCGTCCTCGCCCTTTTCCGCTCGATTTGGTGGAAGAGGAAGATCGTGTGCGGGCTTTTCGGTCGGCAATCAAATCGATGGCTTCCGACCAAGTGGGGACGTTCTTGTATCGCGATTTGTCAGATGAGTCTTGGTCATCGTCGTCATCATCCTCGTCGTCAACACCACTATCGTCCGCTACATTATCGCCCGTGTCGTCTTGTGAGACTTCCGATTCGTCTTTCTCAGCTTCTTCACGTTTTTTCGGTCGTCTGCGCCGACGAGAGCGTTTTGGTTTACGCCGTTTTTCCGTCTCTTCGCTCTCTTCGTCAGAGTCGTCCGAACTTTCATTCAGTTTCGCATCCTCTTGTTCATCGGACTCGACTTCCTCCGAGGAAGAATCTGATTCTTCGGCAGTTGTCGTTTTGGGCCGTCTTCGGCCTCGTCTTCTCCGCCGTCTCCGTCGTTTTGGTTTTTCTTCTTGATCGTCGGTGTCCGAGTTGGCTTCTGCGCTTTCGTCTGTTTCATCCTCGTCATCGGTTTCGGCATCTTCAAGGATGCCTAATCCAAAATCGGCATCGCCGGCAAACTCTGTTTTGAAGGAAGGTTGTCGGGTTGGTTCGTTGGCAGGGGAATTTGCCACTATCCCAATTTCTGGATCACGCGGAGGTTTACCGCCGCGTTTTTGTCCACGATCAACATGTGGCGAGCCTAAATCTTCGGGACCAAAGTCGTCCAACGCATCCCAGATATCGCCGGTATCAAGTTGGTCGTCGTCTTCGTCATCCTCTTCCTCGGACTCCGCAACAATCTCCTCTTCCAGATCGACTTCAAAATCGTCGTCGTCTTCCATTTCTTCATCGTCGAACTCATCTTCATCATCGTCGCCGAAGTCGAATTCTGACGCAATCACTTTGGGAGCGGCCGCTTCCAGCTTTTCAAACAGACTCGGTTCCGGCGTGAAGGCCTTCTCTTCGACTTCGTCTAAAGACTTGGAGAAATCGAGCAGGGCATCGAGATCGACATTCGAGCCTGAAGTCTCCGGACCTGAAGCCGATGTGATGGGAACTTCGTCTTCTTCCACGAACTCATCATCGTCTGCGTCGTCGATCGCTTCCTCTTCTTCCGACAATTCGAGGTCGTTGTCTGAATTCAGAAAGTCGTCATCATCCAGCAGATCATCGTCCAAGTCGTCAGACGCGGTCGGCTGGGAATCAAATTCGACGCCGAAGAGATCCTTGGCGAGGTTTTCCCAGGAGTCCTGGTCTTCGGAATTGTCGGGGGTCGGTTTATCGGCCATCGTGCGGAAGGCACTTTCCTGTCAAAGGAGATCAAACAATGGACAACTTCGCGGAGAAAATTGTTCGTAATTCGCTGGAAATCAAAGATTATCCAATCAAAAGTGTACAATCCCGGGGGCGAATTTACCAGCCGAACAGAATCTTGCCTGACTCATGATTTTGGGCATATTCTTGGCTTGATTGGTAATTTCCTGTCGTTCCGTCATAATCTGAGTTCCACATGATCCCGCACACAATACGGAGTTGACTCACATGGTCCGGTCTTTATCTTTTCTCGCTCTCGGTTTTCTCACCTTTCACACACTCGCTGCCGAGTCTCCTCAGACTGCTCCCAAAGAATCTCCCGAGTTGCAGAGCATCTTTGATGGCAAGACTCTCGAAGGCTGGGACGGCGATCCACGACTCTGGTCTGTGAAAGACGGCGTCATCCACGGTGAGACGACGGCTGAAAACGCCGCCAAAGGAAACACCTTTCTGATTTGGAAAGAGGGAACTACCAAAGACTTCGAATTACGCCTCTCTTTTCGGTGCAGTGCCTCCAATAATTCGGGGATTCAATACCGCTCCAAGCACATCACCGATGGCAAAGTGCGAAACGACTGGGTCGTTCGCGGCTATCAACACGAAATTCGCAACGAATCGAAATTGCCAAACGTCGCTGGTTTCATTTACGGCGAAGGACTCGGTCGCGGACGCATTTGCCTGGCCGGTGAGAAAGCCGTCGTGGGTAAAGAGGGCAAAAAAGAAGTGACCGACACCCTGATCACGGCGGCTGAGTTTGAAAAACTCGTCAACCTGGATGACTGGAACGATGTCGTCATCATCGCCAAAGGGAATCACATCCAGCACTACCTCAACAACAGGCTGATCCTCGATTTCACCGACTCTCCCGAACTGGCACTGCGAGAAGGAATTCTCGCGTTGCAATTGCACGCCGGTAAACCAATGTGGGTCGATTTCAAAAACATCCGCATTCGCGTGGTGAAGTGATTGTTTGCTCGCCATACAGTTTGGTTGATTTAAGGCTCTCTATGGATTGTGTAGTGAATCGAGGGTAGCTAAACATGGGGGCCTCACACACTTGGACGATCGAGATTCCTGAACGGCGTGTGGTTAGTGTTCAACACGCGACGCATTCCTCTCGCGTAACCCTCCGCCTGGATGGGGAGATGATTTATCAAAGTTCTAGCTCTCACGCCTTATGGGATCTCGGATTTAATCATGAGTTTGAACTTGATGGCATGCCTGCTCGCCTCTTGATTGACTTTAGCGGGCCTTCCCCTTTGTACCACTTATGGGTCAATGGACAAATTCAACATGCTGAGAGATAAATTTTTCGACAAATGTGCAGAGCCAGATGCAACGGAAGATGTGTATATCATCAAGCGATGACAAATTTTGAAAATAATTATGTGTCCTCGTTTGTCATCGCGCAACATCAAATTCAGGAATGGCCATGAATCAGCAAGAAGAAATACCTTCAAACTATATTATGCTTGGTCCTGTGGGCACCATCACTGCTGGATTCGATTCTAAGAGGCTTTGGCGTGTTGCTGGCTTATGTTTCGGTGGGTCATCGACTCAAGCCGTCGCAGAGAGTGAATCCTGGCCAACCGCTGAAGGAGTGGCCACGTCCTCAGACCATTGCGTCTCGCAATGATTTTTCGAATTCGCTCTATGCTGAAGAATGGGTAGCCTGATTGTCTTTGAGTCACTTCGTATCGATCAGTCAAAGAATGATAACACGGAAAAAAATCAGCCAGCCAATGAAAAGTTTCTCTTCAAAGATACACAGGTAACTCGCTACACTCAAAGTCTGACTTTCTCTCCGGCACCGCTCCTCCAAACTCTCATCGTCAATATTTTCTGGATGTTCTCATGCGACACTGCTGGCTGCTTCTCTGCCTCTCACTCTGCTGGGTATCATCAATCAGTGCACATGATCGTCCCAACATTCTGTTCTTTTTTGTCGATGACTGGGGACGCTATGCGGGAGTTTACGCCGACCCGGAGACTCCTTCTCTTAACGATGTCGTCCAGACTCCCAACATCGACCGCATCGCCAAAGAAGGCGTTCTATTTAATAATGCCTTCGTACCGGTCGCGTCGTGTGGTCCTTGTCGTGCATCTTTGGCAACGGGGAGATATTTCTGGAACTGTGGCAGTGGCGCTTTTCTGAATGGTAAAGCGAGTGACTGGAAAGGCCACGAAAATCCCTTCAAGACACTTCCCAAGTTTCCTGATCTGTTGCGGGAAGAGGGTTACTTTGCACAAAAGAGTGTAAAGACCATTGCCTTTACTCCCAGCCCCTGGAAACGAAATCGAAAAGAACTTCCCGCTTACCAGCGCTATGGGCTTTATGTTTCAGAGGCACAGACTGAGAAAGAACGCGAGCTCCGCATCGCCGAAACTCTGGCTCATCCCCGTCTGGAAATGAAAAGCGTGATTGAAGCCTGTCCGCAGGATCAGCCGTTCTTTTTTATCTACGGAACCATCAATGTTCATCGTCCGTATGTAGCCGATTCGGGGAAAAAACTCTGGAACATCGACCCCGATCGACTCAAAGGGCTGATCCCCAAATTCCTCCCGGATGTCGATGATGTTCGACGTGATTTTTCCGACTATCTGGGAGAAGTTCAGGCCAGTGATGCGATGCTCGGCGTCATGCTCGATGAATTGGAAAAAGCGGGAGAGCTCGATAACACCGTTGTGATACTCTCCGGCGATCATGGCATCCCGGGAGTTCCACGAGGGAAAACAAACTGCTACGACCTGGCCATTCGCGCGCCGCTGATGGTTCGCTGGCCGAAGAAGATTGCCGCGGGCCGAGTTGTCGAAGATTTTGTCAGCATCATGGATATCGGACCAACTCTACTGGAATTGGCGGGAGCTTCGGTTCCCGAATCAATGCAGGGACGCAGCTTTGAACCGCAACTGGTCAGCCCGGAGAACGGCTGGATCGACCCGGAACGCAAGGAAGTGATTGTCGGTCGCGAACTGCATGTCCACGATGCGCGTGCCGGCAATCTTCCCTATCCAATGCGGGCAATTCGTACTCCCGAGTATCTCTATATTCGCAACTTCAAAACCGATCGCTGGCCGATGGGAGATCCGCGACGGCTCTCTGATGGCAACGCTCCCACTTATGAGGAGCTTCACAAACAGACTCAAACGACATTGTCCGATCTCGATGCCAGTCTCACCAAAGCCTGGATGGTGACTCACCGTTTCAGTTCTGAAGCCCAGGAACTGTTCGATCTCACACTGGGCAAACGCCCTGCCGAAGAATTGTACGACTTGAAAAACGATCCTCAGCAAATGAATAATTTGGCCGAACTCCCCGCATATCAGACCGTCAAAGAGAAGTTTGCGGAACGTCTGCTCAACGTACAGACAACAACGGATGACCCCCGGCTGAAAGATCTGTTCGATCAGGCTCCGTATGTCGCCACCCCAACCAATTGATGACGAGACTTCACACACCCTCCGCTCGTTGCGTCATCGCAATGATGTTTCGCATTCGCTCTATGCTGAAGAACGGGGAGCGTGATTGTATTTGATTCGCGTCGTATCGATCAGTCAAAGCCTGGTTTCACGAAGGAAGCATCAAGCTCTTCAAAAGTTTCTGTTCGAAGACACACGGCTAACTCGCTACACTCATCGTTTGACTTTCTCCCCGGCAGCGCTCCTCCAAACTCTCATTGTCAATATGACCTGGATTTTCTCATGCGACATTGCTGGCTGCTTCTCTGCATCTCACTCTGCGGAATCTCATCAACCACTGCTCAAGATCGCCCCAATATTCTGCTCATCACGGTCGATAATCTCGGTTACGGCGATTTGCGGATGTACAATCCCGCTTCCGAGATCAAGACGCCGCACCTCGACAAACTTGCCTCGCAAGGAGCCAGGCTGACCAGCTTCTACACAGCGTCCCCAACCTGCACCGTTTCGCGCGCCTGTCTGCTGACCGGACGAATCCCGCAAAGACACGGGCTCACCGATCAACTTGGTGGAGTCGCGGGAAATTACGGCATCGGCCTCGCTCACGATGAGATCCTGATCCCTCAGTTACTGAAACAGGCACCAACGCCGTATGCGACAGGCTGCTTCGGGAAATGGAACATCGGCTTCGCCAAAGGTTCGCGACCGACTGAACGTGAGTTCGACGAATTTCTGGGCCATGCCTCCGGGAATATGGATTACTACCATCACAATTATCGAGAGAAACACGACCTCTATCTCGGCACGAAAGAACTGCATCGCGAGGGAGAATACGCCACCGATATTTTTGCCGAAGCCGCTATCGATTTCATGTCGAGAAAAACAAAACAAAAGGAGCCCTGGTTTTGTTACTTGCCCTTCAACGCTCCTCATTTTCCGACAGCGGGAAACAAGATTCGGGGAGAACCGAATATCTGGCAAGCTCCCGACTGGGCCTTCGATTCATATGACTGGTCACCGGAAGTGACCGATCCGCGCAAGCGATATGCGGCGGTTGTCACGGCATTGGATCATCGCATTGGTGACGTACTTCGGTCTCTCGATGACCTCAAAATTACCGACGACACGTTTGTCTTTTTCATGTCCGACAATGGAGCGTTTCGCTTAGACCGTGACGGCCTGGATGTGGGCATCAATACGCCATTGCGCAGCGGTGGTGTCACTTGTTAGGAAGGGGGGTTGCGCGTTCCCGCTTTGGCGCGGTATCCGGGGCACATCAAGCCGGGCTCTGTGCTGGGTCAGCCTTGTTGGTCACCAGACTTGTTGATCGCCGCCGTCAAATTAGCGGGAGCAAAAATGCCCGCAGACCGGACCTATGATGGCAAGAATCCACTGCGCATTCTGACCGACAACGAATCCTCTCCGCATCATTCGTTTTACTTTGAATACCGCACACATGCGGCACTTCGCAGGCATCAGTGGAAGATCGTTCGCGAGCAGCCCGATCAAGCGTGGAAGCTTTTTGATCTCTCCCGAGATATTTCTGAGTCACAAAATTTGGCCGCTCAACAATCGGTCATCGTCGGAAAGCTGGCCGGTGAGTTCCAATGGAAAAAAACGAAGCTCGAAAGTGAGTAAGCAGAGTCAACAGTACAAGCTGAATGTGATTACTTTTTCATTTTCAGATCGATCATCAGATTGGTGATTCCGGTAGGGCCAACCTCTTGAGACATGAACGGACTTTGATAATTCCGATAGCGGGGAGGAATCATGTCTTTCGCCATCACATCGGCCGCAGATGCCCCCTCAGGGACCGGCTTACCTTCGGGTGTGACCAGTTTTGAGCAAGTAATCGCGTATTGTCCTTGAGGGCATCCAACGCCTCCTTGCGAGTATTCGCAGACAAATTTCCCGCTGTCATCCGTCATTCCATAGGCGACTTGACCGGAAGTTGTCCCCAGAGGAGACAGTGTCACAACAACGCCGGCTTCAGGTTTGCCGTTGATCATGACGGTTCCTTCCACGGGGACTAATTCAGGAGTTTCGTACTCAGCCTCACTTGTTCCGCAACCGACCCCCAGACAACACACCAAAGCACAGATCATAATGAGGGGCCATATTTGATTGATACGTTCAGACATAACAACATCCTTATGAAGAAAATCACGCTGGCGGGAAATGTCGCCCCGCCATGCGTGGTGATATCGAATTGAAGAGTTCACGAGACAACGAAAATCAGAATTCGCCGATTACTTCTCCGCCGGAGATTGTTGCCAGGCTCGTCCGCACCGTGTTGTCGATGTTCTCGGACAAGAAGCGAACGGCTCCATCACCCATGAGGACATGACATCCGCCGGTGTGTAAACTTCCCGGTGTTCCCCATTCTGCGAGTTGACCGACTCTCGAAGGCCGACCGTAGGGAGGTGATGTCCAACCACAGCATTCCCAGTCGTTAATGTAACGACTGTGATAAGCTGCAATATCGATACCAACGCCCACGTGGCCGATGTAGCCCCATTTGATCGCGTCACCATCGTAGACATCGAGTGTCGATTCGGACATGGCGACCGTGTTGGACGTTCCGTCGGTAACGCTGCTCATTTTACTATTGGAATCGATTCCAAAGAGTCGCCTCGAATTATTCGCCTGCGTATTCCAGGAATTACTCCAGCTTTCTGCCCAAATCGACAGGCCGTAACTCGATCGTGCACCGAGATATCCATTGGCGACACTGGTTGTCGAAATTCCGTAAGTGCTATCAGCGGCCGTATAAAAAGGACTACCATCATCAGAGGGACACAAAAAGATGTCCAATTTCTCAGACACCCATTGATCATTGGTGCCACCCGCTGAAACCAGAACAGTTCCCGTTCCGGCATCCCGGTCACCAGAGGCAATGTTGAAATCGAGATTGTTGTACAACGGTGCCTGATCCAAGAACGGCAACAGCATCGACAAACCGCTGGTATTCTTGATTGGATCGGCAGACGCATTGCCGCCAAGACTGACTGATGACCCGGCAAACGGGAACACCGAGTGCGTATCGTGATAATTGTGTAATGCCAGTCCCAATTGCTTCAGTTTATTCTTGCAAGTCGAACGACGGGCCGCTTCGCGCGCCTGTTGAACGGCGGGCAACAACAAAGCGACAAGGACAGCAATGATGGCAATGACGACAAGAAGTTCAATCAGCGTAAAGCCTCTACGGCTTCGGGTAGCATTCGCGGGCATGGTTTCTCCAAACAGTCAGCGGAGGAATTCACACCGGTGGCGGGCACAACATCGGGAGAATGAATCTTCAGGAGGGATCAATGAAGTGTAACCTCAGTGGGTCGTAAGGTGTCTTAATACCTTGTTCGCGGCCACGGGCCTTCATTGCGGTTAGTAAACAAAACACAAACTGTGCCAAGCTGACGTTCAATGCTGGAAATCGTGTGTTGATCACTGATAGCTCAGCGATTTAGAGCCTAAAATCACGAGATTACGTCTCTTTTTGCAGACAAGAAAAGAAGTTCACTATTCGATCTTTGTCTTCACTGGTCCACTGGAATAGGTCGCGAAGTGCAAGCTCTGTTTGCGATGATGCGCACAGAGTAGACATTTTTTTTCGGGCAACTGAAAATCAATCTTTCCTATGAGAGGTGAGCAGGAAACCGATTTGATAAACTTTAAGGCTTCTCACCGCTGAACACTGAAACATTCATGACTGCACCGACCGGAACCGATCTTCAACATGCGGCTCAAGTTCTCCGCGCGGGAGGTCTGGTCGCGATACCGACGGAAACCGTTTATGGCTTGGGAGCCGATGCCAGCAATGCTGAGGCTGTGGCAAAAGTCTTTGCCGCCAAAGGCCGACCGACGTTTGATCCGCTGATCGTCCATCTGGCCAGTGTCGAGCAATTGGGAGATGTCGTTGCCGAAGTTCCCCCCGCAGCCGAGAAGTTGATGCAGGCGTATTGGCCGGGGCCGTTGACTTTGCTATTCTGCAAACAGGCGGTTATTCCCGATCTGGTCACTGCGGGACTCGAAACCGTTGCCGTCCGTATTCCGTCACATCCATTGGCACTGGAGCTTTTGAAATCAGCCGGCATTCCTATCGCCGCCCCGAGTGCCAATAAATTCGGTTCGATCAGCCCAACCACAGCGCAACATGTCGCCGACCAATTGGGTGACAACGTGGATTACATTCTCGATGGCGGACCGTGTTCAGTCGGTTTGGAATCGACGATCGTCAGTTGTCTCACCGAGCAACCGGAAGTTTTGAGACTGGGTGGATTATCTGTCGAGCAGATTGAGGCCGTTGTTGGTGATGTGCAATTGAAGCAAGCCAGCAGTGATCCCGGAAAGCAGAGAGAGAAATCAGAGGCCCAACTCGCACCGGGAATGTTGAAGCGACATTATGCTCCCTCAACGCCATTGGTTGTGGTCGATTCCTTAACCGAGATCGAGTTGAATGAGGATGATGCGTTATTGTTGCCCTGGGAGGTGTCAAACATTCCCGAGAAACTTGAACGAGTGATTCTTTCGGAACAGCAAGATCTCAACGAGTGTGCGACAAAATTCTTCGCCGTGTTACGACAGTTAGATGCGAGTGATTCAAACCGAATTGTGGCGGTCAGATTTCCGAACGAAGGACTCGGCCGCGCACTCAATGATCGATTGGAAAGAGCGTCTGCCCGATGACAGAACACCGCATCGTTTCACTCATTCCCTCCGCGACCGAAATCGTCTGTGCTTTGGGGAAGCGCGATCAACTCGTCGGACGCTCACACGAATGTGATGTGCCGAGCGATGTCACGTCACTTCCGATCTGCTGTCAGCCTAACATTGATATCAACGCAACTAGCGCGGAGATCAATCGCCAGGTGTCAGAGCGGCTGCAGGATGCTCTTTCGATTTTCAAAGTCGATCGGAAAGTTCTGGAGCAATTAGAGCCAACCGTCATCATCACACAAACCCAATGCGATGTCTGTGCAGTCGATTTGTCAGAAGTCGAGAAGACGTTGTGTGAAACGCTTCCCTCCAATCTGCAACTCGTCGCCTGTGAGCCTCAATCTTTGCAACACATTTACGGCGACATCCACAAAATCGGCGAAGCTATTGACGCCTCTTCGGAAGCGGACGGATTAAGCGAATCGCTGCAATCAAAGTTTCAAACTCTCAGAGAGCAATCATCGTCACCGACGATACGACCTCGCATCGCCTGCATTGAATGGATCGAACCACCGATGGCAGCTGGCAACTGGGTTCCCGAGTTGGTTGACTTCGCGGGGGGCGAAAACCTGTTCGGTGAAGCCGGTAAACACTCTCCCTGGCTTGATTGGGACGACTTTCTGAAAAGCGATCCCGACGTGATCATCATCGTGCCGTGCGGTTTTGAGATTGACCGGACTCTGACCGAATTGGAACCACTGTTATCTCGACCGGGTTGGAACGATCTTTCCGCCGTCAAAAACAACCGGGTGGCGATTGCCGACGGTCATAATTACTTCAATCGACCGGGCCCACGCGTGGTTGACTCGGCAGAGATCATCGCAGAAATTCTGCATCCGGGAGAAATTGACTGTGGACATCAGGGAACTGGCTGGATTCCGCTCGATAATTGAGTCAGGATGTAAGATCTTGTCAATCTTCGTGTGGCTGGGGCATTTACAGGTTTACGAATTCCATAACCATAAACAATTCCCCCCAACCTCAATAAATAGTACCAGCTTTCATAGCCCCAGTTCTTTACAATTTCTGGGGCCGTAAACCCAAATATACACCATCAATTTATCACAATAATCCAATGACAGTGAACTGTGGGCGTCATATCGCCCCAGCCACACGATAAATCTCAAAGAAATGGACATGATGAACATCGCTCGAATATTTTCAATCGCTGTCTTCTTGGCATTCAATTCATTTGCAGTCACTCCTGACGTTGAAGCAGGTCAAGTCGTCACTCTCGCCGGAAACGGAACCAGCGGCAAGACGGGAGACGGCGGCCCCGCGAAAGAAGCGACCGTCGGCGGGCCGTTCGGAGTCGCCATCGGTCCCGATAATGGTCTTTATGTCTGCGAAACGACGACGCATGTTATCCGTCGCATCGATCCGAAAACAGGCGTCATTACAACCGTCGCCGGTACGGGAGAAAAAGGCTACAGCGGTGATGGTGGGCCGGCTCTCGAAGCCAAGCTCAATGAGCCATACGAAGTCCGCTTTGATACCGACGGCAACATGTACTTTGTCGAGATGATGAATCACATCGTTCGTAAAGTGGATGCCAAGACAAAAACAATCTCCACAGTCGCCGGCACCGGTGAGAAAGGTTTCTCGGGAGACGGCGGCCCCGCCATAAAAGCGACCATGCATCGGCCTCACTCCATTGCTCTCGACTTCGACGACAATCTTTACATCTGTGACATCAGCAATAATCGCATTCGCAAAGTTGATTTGAAAATCGGCATCATCACCACGTTCTCGGGAACAGGCGAAAAGAAAAACACTCCCGATGGAGCCAAACTGACCGGCACGCCCCTCAAAGGTCCAAGAGCACTCGACTTTGATGGCGATCATTCGCTGTATCTCGCTCTTCGGGAAGGGAACGCCGTCTATCAAATCGATCTCGAATCTAAAACACTTCACCACGTCGGCGGCACCGGGAAGAATGGATACACGGGAGACGGAGGACCGGCGAAACAGGCCGACCTCTCCGGTCCCAAAGGGATTGCGATTGGTGCGAACGGCGATATTTATCTGGCCGATACGGAAAGTCATACCATTCGCGTGATTCGCGCGGAGACCGGAATCATCGAGACGATTGTCGGGAATGGTAAAAAAGGGGATGGCCCGGACGGCGATCCTCTCAACTGCAAAATGAATCGACCGCATGGAGTTTTTGTAGATGCAGTCGGAAATGTGTATATTGGAGACAGCTCAAATCATCGCGTGCGGATGTATCTGCCCAAGTAATCAAAACATGAATGTTGAGCGTGGCTGGGGATGACCATCAGGTCACCCCCAGAAAGAAAGCAGGATTGACTGGGGGCGTCGCAACGCTCCGTCCACCAGCCACCCCATTACATACAAACGGAGAAGACTCATGATTCGCAAACTGTGCCTCGCCGCTTTACTCTCGTTGATCTCAACCTCGGCATTCGCTCAAGCCATCGGCTGGGAACGTCACCTCATCGATTACACATTCCGCTCGGAAGGTGTGACGGCGGGCGACTTCAACAAAGACGGCAAGATGGACATCGCCGCCGGCGATGTCTGGTACGTCGCCCCCGACTGGCACATACAGGAGTTTCGACCTGCCGGAAAGTATTACTACTTCAAAGGGTACAGCAACTCATTCGCCAACTGGACCTACGACATCAACGCCGACGGTTGGGACGATATCATCGTAGCCGGCTTTCCGGGTGCTCCCTTCCATTGGTACGAAAACCCACAAGGCGAAGGAGGACACTGGGCCGAACATGTCATCTGGCATTCCATCTGTAACGAGACACCACTCTTCCAGGACATCACGGGTGACGGCAAACCCGAAATCATTCTCGGTTCACAACCCGAAGCCCAAATGGGATACCTTGAAATCCCCGAGCCCAAAATGGCTGACAAGAAATGGGACTTCGTCGCCATCAGTAAACCGGGTGACCCTCACAAAAACGGAACCTTCAAATATTATCACGGCTTGGGCACCGGAGACCTCAACGGCGATGGTCGTAAAGATGTCATCATCCCTCACGGCTGGTGGGAAGCTCCCGAAGATTTGGCCCAGCGTCCGTGGAAGTTTCATCCGCTCGTTTTGAGTGAAAGCGGTGACGGTGATTCAGAGAAAGCCGCCGACATCCATGTCGAAGATCTCGATATGGACGGTGACAACGACATCATGATGAGCTCGGCTCACGCCTTTGGTGTTTGGTGGTTTGAGAACAAAGGGGACAACACCAAGTTTCAATATCACTTGATTGATGGCAGCAACTCACAAACTCACGCTCTCATCTTCGCCGACATCAACAATGACGGACAAAAAGATCTCGTCACCGGCAAACGTTTCTTCGCTCACCAGGGACGCGATCCCGGTGGAAAAGAAGCCGTCCTGATGTACTGGTACGAAATCAAACGCGAGTCGGGACAAGCTCCCACGTTTACACGACACGAAATTGCCCCCGCATTCGACACGGGCATCGGCACACAGTTTCAGGTGATCGATTTCAATGGTGACAAACATCTCGATTTGGTGTTGTCGAACAAGAACGGCGTGAACCTGATCCTGCAAAAAGTGTCCAAAGGTAAAAAGTAAGTATGAGCCGCTTGCGCGAGCAAGCCGGGCAACTCACCCCTACATAATGACGTGCGTTCTCATAGCGACACTCCGTGTCGGCATGAGCGACTTTGAACATCGGGTGCTTTGAATCAATATTCGGATATTCGGCTCGGTAAGAGTGGGTGATTCGGTCAAAAATACACTCCGGGTCACTTGCCGATGATCGGGAAACAACTTAGATTTATGACATCTGCGGCTGTGGCGGAATTGGCAGACGCGCAGGATTCAGGTTCCTGTGCCCGTTAAGGGCGTGGAGGTTCGACTCCTCTCAGCCGCATTGATTGCCTTCGTACACTTTGGTACTTGGTAGAACACCCCTGTAAATCAGGGGTATTTTTATGCGCGGGGAAAATCGGTTCCTGCCCAGTTTCCCCAGATACGACAGGGTACTGCACCGGATTCTGCAGCGCCCTCTCGAAATGCTCATCAGTAACCTGCAGGTAGTGCTTCGCGGCGATCAATTGCGAGTTTCCGATCCAACTGCAGACCGTGTGCATGGGGAACTGTTCCGCCAGTTCGGTCTCCCGAGTGCTGCGGAGATTGTGAAACAGTTTCGGCCACGCTTTCAGGCCGGCTCGTTTGATGATCTTCTCAAAGGTTGTTCGCAGGTTCTGCTTCGGATCACGATAGCGGGTAATCACATACTCAGCATCGTCTTCTGCCAGTTCCCAGACTTCATCCAGATACGGCCTGATCTCGGGGAAGATTGGGATCACCCGTGATTCCTTACCTTCGTGATGCTCCGTTTTGGGACTGCTGACAATCATCTTCTCCTCATCCCAGAGGATATCATCCCAACGGAGTGCCAAGTGCTCTGACGGGCATCTGAGGCCACCAAAACGGGACAGTGCAAAGATCAGTCTCCATTGGGCATCCGGGCAGGACTGCAAGATCTTTCCAGCATCCTCTCGGCTCACGAAATATTGCCGGCTGGGGTTACTACTGGAGACCAATCCTTTCAACTCTTCAAAGGGATTGGAGTCGATCAGCCGGCGTTTGACAGCCGACCGAAAGAACTGCTTTGCTCCTCGGCAGCGAAGTCGAATTGTATTCTCGGAATACTCCAAACTGGCAAGGTATCGCCGGAAGTCACCAGCATCCGCTTCGGTCACATCCCGTAATCGTTTCTCCGCACCGAAAAAATCGATCAGATTCTTGCGGGCGTTCCTGTACTTTGTTGCTGTAGAAGGCTTCACATCGGTTCGGGATTCAATGTAGGCATTGATGAAAGCCTGTAACGTCGATGCGTCGGGAGGTTCAATCAAGCCGGCATTTGCCAGCTTCTCAGCCAGTCCCGTTTCTAACCCTTTCACCCAGCGGGCAGTCTCAGCATCGAGACCATGCTTCGTGATAGTGGCCGCGACCAGCTTTTCAATCTTCAGTTTGACTGTGAGGGCATCATTCTGTGACACCTTCCCGAGTCGAATACTTTTCCGTTTGCCATCAGCAGCGACAAATTGAACGGTGCGGCGTCCGTTCTTTTGCTTCGAGATAGAAGCCATAGAATCAAATCCTTTCTCAGAAGTCCGACCACGGCTGACAGCTTCTGAGGAATGCACAGCCGGGATCAGCAAAGTTGACGGTGATTGTAACGAGTCACAGGATCTACGGATCAACTCTTTCTGAAATTCTGAGGGTCATTCGGAAGATCAGGAGATAACTCCACCGCATGACCATCTTCATCAATCTTAAAACGCCAGTGACAATTTTCGCACTTGCAACAATGCTCGTCAGTCAGATGATGTTCTGCCGAGTTGCAGTAAGGACATTTAATCGAGTTCATGGGGAATCCTTTTAGAATGGTTCTTGGAGATCG
>Ga0181597_10002577_pt1 | contig 19628 bp, 19 predicted proteins | sample 041ome_5_FD_148647 | JGI IMG/M metagenome (GOLD analysis project Ga0181597, IMG submission 148647) | Coastal salt marsh microbial communities from the Groves Creek Marsh, Skidaway Island, Georgia - 041403US metaG (spades assembly) | ecosystem: Environmental > Aquatic > Marine > Intertidal zone... | reverse complement strand
TCATATGAGCAGTCAAAAGCTTTGTAACTGAATGCTCAATATTAATTTTTAGTCTTTCATTTGTGGCTCTAAAATAGCTTTCAAAAAGAACCGTTGGTATAGCAACAGATAGTCCTACCGCAGTAGTGAGTAATGCTTCCCAAATACCTCCTGATAAAGTTGAAGGGTTTATATTATTTCCAGCCATTTCCATTTGTTGAAATGCATCAATCATACCAAAAACAGTACCAAGTAAACCTAATAAAGGAGCAACCATTGCGATAACTTTGAGTGTATCTAAATTTGAATCATAATATTCTAGACGTTCTTGACTTAATCTTGATACCTCTTCTCTCAGATATCTTTCTTTATCGCTATCAATATTATTTTTAAGTAAATGATACATAGTAAAGGAAACGACTTCTTTTTGAGGGTGTATGTCTTTAGATATTTTTGCGTAAGCCTCTTCTCTATTATTACTAAGCCACATGTTAACACTTTCATTAGTAACATCTTTACTGAAGAAATTAACTTTAAACAGGATATGTAGTTTATATATCACGATAGACAGTACATAGACTGAAAGTCCAAGAAGTATATAGACGACTGGGCCGCCTTTAATTAAAAGTGAAGCAAATTCCATAACTCTTCTCTATTTTAGACACATAGTCTAACAGAGATTTCTCTCTGTTAGACTAAAAAATTACTAATTTAGAACTCGTAATTAATAGAACCGAATAAACTTCTGCCAGGCTCATCAGTTCTAGTTGCTGATGCATCTAGGGTGTTTGTTGTATTTAGATGAGTTGCATATCTTTTATCTGTGATATTACTCATACCAACAGTAAATCTAAGATTAGGTGTTGGCTCAAAACCTGCGAATATATCATAAACAGTATACCCAGCTGTGCCTCCAGCTACGTCTAATACTCTTGAGTCAAAACGATCTTGCGTATCAGCAAAATTAATTCTCAAACCATAATTACTTTGCGCTGATTTAAGTTCAAATGTTAAATCACCTGCTAAAGGCATTATCTGCGGAAGAGCTCTATTTTGCGTATCGTCTTCTCCACGAGTGTAGTTGAGATTTAAAGTTGTATCTATACCCGCAATCATACGATGAGCTGTTATCTCATAACCATATAGAGTAGCATCAACGTTTTTATATGTCCTTGCGCCCATAGCAGAATCAGATACTCTATGTGTAGTTACATAATCATCCACATCATTATAGAAGACTGTTCCTTTTACATGATTACCTAGGAGCATGCCGTCATGACCAAATTCTATAGTCATGTGTCGTTCAGATGATAGATATGGGTTACCAACATGTCTCATCATTGCGCTATTATTTTGTTTTGCATTGAAAAGCTCTGTAGCATCGGGCGCTCTTTCATTTACACTCAAGCTTAAATAGGAAGAGCTATTCATAAAATTATTGAATCTCAAGAAGCCGCTGATATTATCAAACTCTCTTTTTGATCCTGAAGCGTTCACGCCAAGAGTCATTGCATAAACTTGGTTTGCGCTTCTTTGCATCATCCCGCTCCCAGTGTCCACATTAGCTTTTATAGGATCTAGTTCCACTTGGTCATATCTAAGACCATATGAAATGTTATTTGCATCTTTTTCAAAAAATAGGCCAAGTTTTTCTGTCTCAACATCAGGCCATAAATATGTGTTTAACGTACCTCCCATAGTTTGTTCTGCATTCTTAGTATTATGTTCATAGTCAACACCGGCCCTTATATCAGAACCAATAGTACCAATAACTCTCCCACCATAAGTATCGGACGATGTTGGTGTAGCCATTGCCATACCTCCACTTCTTAGTGTTCTGTTGTCCATGAGGTGATCAATGTCTGTATTGAAAAGTTCAACGTTCATTGTGGAGAAAACGCCTAATGGTGTGACTCTATGATATTTAAGTGTATACATATCTGTATAGCTATAGGCAATATCCATCATTAATCCCGGGTAGCCAACTTTATCTTGTCTGTTATTAGAGTAATTAACTTCTAATTTAGAGCCGTCAGATAAAAGTGTACCTAGTATGACTGTATAGTCAGTAGTGGAGTATTCAGTCAAAGGCTTAATCCCAGAGCCAGTTTCATAGTTACCAGCATTAGTAGCAGATCCATTGAGTCTTAAGTATGAAGTTGATGATAATGGATATACCATATTACCGCTTGTTGTATATGCACCTGCATTAGAATCGAAATTCTGTCCAATTCTAAATTCAGGTTTAGAAACAGGATTTGTTACACGTTTAAAACTAACAATTCCACCAGGACCGCCTGCTCCAAAAAGAACTGATTGAGTTCCTTTAATAACAGTAACAGAATCATAGTTGTTAACATTGGCATAAGTACTTGCGGGATCCATTTTTGCTGAACATGCACCATAAACCATAGCGCCATCTAAAAATGTATTTAATCGTTGATCGCTCTGTCCACGTATTACCGCCTCAAGACCATGTCCGCCTCTTCTTATAGTATTTACGCCATTAATATTTTTAAGCAAGTCACCGCCGTCAACAGCATTTCTTGTGTCAACTTCTTCAATAGCCTCATTGCTTATAGTAGCTTTGTCCATTACAGGACTGCTTATTTGTATATCGGTTAATTCTTCAGCTGTAACATTAGTTACAAGTGTAATGCTGAAAACAAAAAATAATAATCTGTTCATTTTTCCTCCAGATTTATCGTTTAATTAGAAATAAATAATTATACGATTGGAGGAGCTCTAACTTGATTGGTATATGGTGTTAACGATTTTACGTTAGGAGCGTAAAAAAAATAGTTAATTGAAGATTTATGATTTAATACTAAAGTAATATTTGACGGTGAGTCAATTAAATCTATAGAGGCTGTGTCTATAGATTCACAACATACGCAATCAACTTGCATGTTGCTTAAAATAGCTGTGTTAATTTTATCTAGTAAGTCGGATATTTTTTGAGTGTGGGAGATTGAATCAGAATATTTGCTACCACATATTTCTGCATGTAGATGCTCAAAACCATTTCCATCATTTATTTTATTCAGTCCAATAATCGTATAGCTATGCAGTGGCTGTAATGCTACAAGAAGTACTAGAAATATTTTAAATAAGTTTTTAATTTTTGATTACCCCATTGATAAAATAACAAATATTTAATTAGTTTAAAAGAGAAGATACTCAGTATAGGGAAATAAGGAATCTGAGTATCTTCGATCTAAAGCCTGGTCGCAGGGAATCCGACCAGGCTCATTCATATCATCGGAGAACGATATAAAATATTTTATGTTTAGAAGTCAAATGATATGCCAGCCATAACAGTCTGTGGTTTATTTGGTCTGACTCCATAATTATGACTAGATGCAATATACTGTTTGTCAAATAGATTATCGACGTTCAAGTATGCACGTGCACCTGTGTATCCCATAGAACCAAGATCCATACCGCTTCTGAAGTCATAAATCCATGCACTCTCTGTCTTAGGAGCAGTACTTGTACCTGCGTTGTACACTTCATCGTTGTATTTTGCAGAAATCTGCATATCCCAGTCGTTAGTTTCTGCACCAACTGAGATGTAGTAAATCTCCTCTGGTGTGTAAGCTATTCTTGCGCCATCAACAAATGATGTTCCTGATGTAAAATCATGCTCAGCTTCTTGTAATGTTACAGAAACAGCCATTGGATATCTAATTCCACTGCCTGTATCAGCTGCACCTTTCATTTGTGGTGCTGTAAATAAGTTATTTACTCTATATACAAATTCAAGACCTGTTACATGCGCTTCACCAGCATTTCTTGCAATGTTCGATGAATTATCACAACCTGCTGCAATGTTACATGTTTCATATAGTCGATCATAATCAACATGGAAACCGATAACTTCCATATAACTATTTGGACTAACAGAACGGTAACCTATTTCATAGTTATCTGACTCTTCAGGTTCTTGTGTACTAGCACCAGTAGGCTGGTAACCTTGGCTATAAGCAACAAATGCTGATTTGCCGTTACCCATATTCATGACTGTACTAGCTGCAAGCATAGTTTGGCTATTATTTGCAGTATTGCTTTTGCCATGAGTGCCAGCTGTATATTCCCAATAATCAACATCTTCATGTCTTAATCCAAGTGTTGTAACAAAATTAGCATGAGTAATTCTATCCACAATACTAAACGATTCAGCACTAGCATAATCATCATTGCCAGAGACACCGCCCGACATACCTGCACCGTATGATTTTTCATAATCAGATGCTGTCATAACCATAGTGTTGTTTGATCCTAGCGTATAAGTTTCTGATATACCCGAATCATGTCTATCACGATAGTCGCTATGCTGTCTGTATCCAATTGTAATATCATGATTAGATAAGAGAAGATTATATCTAATGTCATATCCATACATACCATAGTCTCTATGGCCAAGTGAACGTTTAATAGATTCCCCAGTTAGATTCATAGCGGTACCATTTGTAATAATGTTACATGCTCTGAGTTCTGCACCTGAGTCTGCTGCACAGTTGGTTTGCCAGTCAATAGCAGAAAGTTTTACTGTCTCAGTATCTCCACCATCTACACCATCACTATCAATAGTCATTTGACCTACTTTTTTCCAATTACGACTATACTTAGCTTTATAAACTTTAGCGACAATATTAGATGTAGGACTTATATCCATTCCATATGTAAAGATATATCTATGGTAGTCATTATCCATTTTATCTTTTGATGATATACCATATCTTCTGTTTTCATTTGCAGCAAAATCAGCTCTTGTCAAACCGATATATGATGCGTGTGAAGTTTCAGATGTATTTTGACTTGATAATTCCATATATGAACTAGGCATGGTGTATCTGATCTTGAATAGGTCAGAATTTTTTCTAAAACCAGAATTTGTATCATTACCTGAACCTGCATCAATTTCTTTAAATCCATCATAAGCAGTTTTATGTGTTTCAAAAACGTAAGAAAGATTACCCATGGTGCTGCCATAATAGAAGTGATTTCTCAGATATGATTCGTCACCAAAAGTCTGATTGAAATATCCTTTACTACCCTCTGTTGGTGTACTTCTAGATAGGTAATTAATTGCTCCTGCTGTTGTTCTAGGACCATTGCCTATTGCAGCAGCGCCTTTCAAGACTTCGATACCTTCAGCATCTCCTGCATCTGGAAAGAAATACATTGAAGGGTTTGAATATACTGCAGGCCCTTGAAGTATGCCATCCTCAGTAATATTAATTTTTGTAGTACGATTAGGATTAGTACCTCGCATACCTATGTTTGTTCTAAGTCCAAGACCATCTTCAGTTTGTGAAAAGACACCGGGTACACGGCCCATTATCCTTTCAGTATCTGTATAGCCTGATTTTTTGAGTTCAACATCATCAATATACGATGCAGAACCTGCAATTTCAGACTCTTGTTGTCCACCAAATATACTCAATGGAGCTAAGTCATCTGCAAATGCATTACTGCCTAAAAAGGCAATAAGAATGGCTGTTTTTTTCATATTTATCTCTATAAACGTTATTAATTGCTGCCATTGTATTGATAATGATTCTCATTTGCAATAGTAAATGATAATGATTCTCATAAATAATTAAATTATTATGTGTTTAAAACATAACTATTTTAATTTAGAGTATCCAAATGACTAAGATTAGCCTCACACCTGTTATCGATGTAGTGTTCATACTGCTTATTTTTTTTATGTTAGCTTCAAATTTTAATAAAATTGGTGAAATAGATATAAATATAACCAAAGAAACAAACGCAGTAAATAAAGAAGATATCAAGATAATAGAATTATTGATTAGACAGGATGAGACCGTAATTAGTGATGGAAAAGTTTATGATGACAATGATCTAATTACGATGATTAAACATCTTACTAATGACAATTCTAAATATTCAATAATTCTCTCATCAAAAGACGATGTGACTTATCAAAGATTTTTATATTTGATGAATTTTCTTAAAAATAATGAAATTAGTAATATTAATATTGGTTTAAAAAATAATGCGATTAAAAATTAAAGATAAAAGAGAATATGATGACGATGGTTTACTACCATTAGTAAATATAATTTTTCTACTGCTTATATTTTTTATGATTGCAGGTGTAATTGAAAAGAAAATTGTAAGAGAAAATCTTGAACTTCCTTCTGCTGAACTTAGTCGCTTCCAGAATAATGAGGTAACAAAAATATATATAGACAAAGATAATAATTATTTTCTTAATGATAAAGTTGCTAATGATGAAAACATCATAATCTACATTAAAGAAAAAAAGATTAAAGAAGTGATCTTAATAGCAGACAAATCCCTACTTATAAATGATATAAGCGAATTATTAAATAATCTCCACCGAAATAATATAAAAAGTATAAAACTCTTATCGAACAGAAATGCAAACTGACGATCTAAATAAGTATATACTCATATCAATACTGATTCATACAGTGTTCCTACTATCGTTTAAAAACACTTTTATACAGCAAGACATAAGCCAGATAGGTGAGCAGGGTATGCAAATTCAAATGGTATTAATCAAAGATACCTTAGATGATGTTCAAGATGACCAGTCAGAACTAAGTAAAGAAAAAGAAACGATTAAGGATAAAGAACAAGAACAACAAGCAGTATTTGATAATCGTCTGCAAGGTGACCAAGCTGAGAAAATTTATCAATCATATTATGGTGTAATAAGAAATATATTGGATTCTAACAAAAAATATCCGCTATTATCATTACAACGTAGACAAGAGGGGACTCCTATCGTTGAATTTACAATACTAAAAAATGGAGAAGTTACTGATTTAAACCTGATATCATCAGGTTACCGACTACTAGACAGGGAAGCGCAAAAAATCGTCATTAAATCATCGCCCTTTCCTCCAATACCTGAATCAGTTGGTAAAAATAGCATTGATTTAAGGATACCAATTAATTTTAGTCTTCAGCGCTAGTACTGTACCATTTCAATTTATCTCTCAATTTAACAACACCCCCAATAATAAAAATAGTAGGAGCTTTAGGTTTTTTTATTTTGACTAAACCAGGCATATCCTTAAGTAAAGAAATATATTCTTTTTGTGTATTAGTAGTTCCTTGTTGAACAAGGGCGCATGGAGTTTCTGCATCGAGACCATTATTGATTAGCTGTTTACATATTATGTCAATTGAAACAAGTCCCATATAAAAAACAATGGTTTGATTAGGCTGAGTCAGTTTCTCCCAGTCAAGATCAAGCTTGCCCTTTTTAAGATGCCCGGTAACGAAAACGCAACTCTGTGCGTAGTCTCTGTGGGTTAATGGTATGCCGCTATAAGTCGAACAACCACTTGCACTGGTGATACCAGGAACAACTTGGAAAGAAATTTTTTCATCTGCTAATGTTTCAATTTCTTCCCCACCTCTACCAAATATAAAAGGGTCTCCACCTTTAAGTCTTAAAACTTTCTTGCCTTGTTTGGCATATTTAACAAGCAGTTGATTTATTTCTTCTTGTCTTACAACATGGTTATCTCTTTCTTTTCCAACATATATCTTTGTAGCATCTCTTCTAATAAGATCGACGATAGATGGATGTACCAGCCGATCATAAAGTGCAATATCTGCTTGTTGCATTAGACGTAAAGCTCTAAATGTTAATAAATCTGGGTCACCAGGGCCAGCTCCAACTAGATACACTTCTCCTTGGTTAGCTAAATCTTCATTGAAATTTTCAATCTGTTGATCTAGAAACTTTTCAGCCTTCTCGTTTTTTCCAGCTAGAACCAACTCAAGAAATTTACCATTTAGCATTTGTTCCCAAAATATTTTATTTGATGAGAACTTCTTCATTTTCTCTCTCACTTTAATACGATTATTAGCTACTATCTCTGCGAGGTTTCCATAATTTGCAGGTATCATAGTTTCTAATTTTGTTCTAAGGACTCTAGCTAAGACAGGTGATGCCCCGCCAGTAGATACAGCAACTGTAATGTCACCTCTTTCAAGTATTGATGGGAATATAAAGTCACATATTTTTGGCTGATCAACTACATTTATAATTATATTGTGTTTATGACAATCTTTTGATACTTGCTCGTTCAGAGATTCGTTGTCTGTTGCTGCAATAACAAATTTATATTTATTCTCAATTAAAAGTTTTTCTGTATATTTCGCATTAATACATTTAATGTTATGCGATTTTGAGAGCTTTAGAATATAGTCTGTGAAGTCTAAAGATACTACAGTTATATCTGCATTAGCTTTTACTAAAAGATCTAGTTTTCTTTCTGCTACAGATCCTCCTCCAACAACTAAACAGGAAAGTTTGTTAAGTTGAAGGAAAAAGGGGAAATATTTCATCAGCTATTTTTGAATGCCTGCTTTACGATACCATTCTTCAGCTTTTTTTAAATCTTGCTCAACAATTTTTCCATCTTCATAAATCATACCTAGAGTAGTTGCGGACCCCATCATTCCTTCTTTAGCTGCACGCTCAAACCACTTTATACATAAGTCAGGGTTTTTTTCGGTACACTCTCCTTCAAAATACATAAATCCTAATGCATGCATTGCAAGAGGTAACCCATTTTCAGCGGCTTTAGTCATGTATGAGAAAGCCTTATCTTCATTAGCCAAACATCCTAAACCATTTTGTAACATTATGGCCATGCGATACATAGCTTCAGAATTACCTTCCTCTGCTATAGGAGATAAAAGTTTTGTAGCATGAGCAAAGTTTTTTGTCTCAAATGCTGCAATGCCACTTTCAAGTTCCATCGCTCTATTTTCCCTTAAATCCATTATTCTAATAGACCTGGTAACTTACCATCCATATCATGTTCTATTAGATCATCAAATCCTCCAACATGGTAATCGCCAATAAAAATTTGTGGAACGGATTGCCTGCCTGATTTTTCAATCATTTCTTTCATTTGGCTTGGATCTTGATCAATCATTATTTCTGTATATTCCAAATCTTTTTTATTGAAAAAATTTTTTGCTCTTACACAATAAGGGCAGATTCTTGTACTGTATATAGTAATTTTTTTCATATTAATTGTAGTGTGTGATTTTTCTTTTTACGTTTTTTTGAACAATTATACCAATAACATCATATGAATTATCAAGTTTTATTTCAGGATAATCACTATTTATAGGAATAAGGTATTTTTCGTCATCTATCATCTCAAATTTTCTAAACCATCTAACTCCGTCGTACTCAACAAAAATAAACTGTCCAGTTAAACAACTGCCTGATGGATCAACTATGACTATACAGCCTTTTGGAAATTCTGGCTCCATACTATTATCTGTAACTTGTAATGCATATGGCTCAGATGAACCACATTCACTATTCATATCTGTTAGTTGATTATCTTGTTTGCTCATTAATAATACTTCATTAAAATTACACTATTATTACATTTAAATTAAGGCATTTGACAGTAAATTAAGTGAACACACATAATACCAGATAGGTGTAAGTATAGATAATTAGCCAGTATTTTTCATGCCTATTGCAATGGCATGGATAGTCCTAAGTAATGGATCAAAATTAACCGTGTCAACTCCAGTAATACTTCTGTGTTTTTTAAGAAGCATAACTTGAATATAATTTAGCGGGTCCAGATATGGCTGCCTTCTACTTAATGATAATGATAACTTTGTATTCTCAGAGAGTAACTGATCTGATTCTACAATCTCTAGTAATGTAGATACAGTTGATTTAAATTCAGTTTCAATGTCAGTAATTATCTCCTTTGCTGCATTTTGATTTTCTACAAGCAACGAGTAATCTTTTGCTATTCCAAGATCAGATTTGGAAAGAGCCATCTGTATGTTATCAAGTAAAACACTAAAAAATGGCCAATCCTTATACATAGATTTTAATTTATCCATATTTTGTCTGTCTTCAGAAACAATCTTATTTAATGCCGTTCCTAGGCCATACCAGGCAGGTAAAGTATGTCTTGAGAGTGACCAACCAAAAACCCAAGGTATTGCTCTAATTGAATATTTAGATCTATTAGTTTTTTTACGATGTGAAGGTCTCGAACCAATATTTAACTCTGCAAGTTCTTGTACAGGTGTTGCCTCATAAAAATAGTCCATGATTCCAGGTTTATCATCAGTTAGGTCTCTATATTTCTTTTCACCCTCTGTCGACATTTTACTCATCATCTCTTCATAATTATTCCTACACACGGGGTCATTTACTACAAGATGCTTACTTGCTTTCATAAGCCCGCTTAAAGCAAGCTCCAACTCATAAGATGCATTTTGAGGAACTGCGTATTTATAAGAAAGCACTTCTCCTTGTTCTGTTATTTTTATCATCCCTCTAACTGTCTCATTAGGTTGAGCTAATATAGCATTGTGAGTTGGTCCTCCACCGCGGCCTACTGTTCCGCCTCTACCATGAAATAGACGACATTCAATTTTGTATTTTCTTGAAATATCCAACACTTGTTGTTGCGCTTTATAAAGGCTCCACGATGAAGAAAGAATGCCACCATCTTTACACGAGTCGGAATAACCAAGCATAACTTCTTGAAGTTTGGAATCATTATATTTTCCAATTAAATTATTATAAGTATTGTTGCTAAATAAATCTTCTAGAATTTCTTCTATTCGTGTAAGGTCATCAATTGTCTCAAAAAGTGGTGTAACTTGTATTGATGAATTTAAAATGCCGTCTTCATTGGTAACAAGACCACATAGTTTTGCTAGAGCTAAGACTTCGAATACATGACTTGCATGATGAGTCATTGATATTACATAATTTCCAAATGCATTAACGCTGACTTCTTTTCTTAAGCGAGTCATGACTTTAAAAACGTTTATAACCTTTTTTGATTCTTCATTTAGTTTTTCATACACATCATTAATACTAGAATTGGATTTGATAAAATTTTCAAGTGTCGATATTTTAGAAACCTCATCAAGAGAACTGTAATCAATATTGGAAATATGGCTTAAAATATCTGCGACCGCATTTGTATGATTGGTTGATTCCTCCCTGATGTCCAAATTAACTAGGTGAAAGCCAAAAGTCTCAACTAATCTAATGAAGTCATTAAGACCAAATTCACTAAGTATTAAATCATTATCAAAGATAAGAGAGTCTCTTATTAGGTATAAATCATTCAATAACTCTTGTTCAGATTGATATGCATGTTCGACATTTTGATTATCATTTTTTTTCAACTTATTAATTACTTTTAGTCTCTGATCAAGGCGGTATCTTATAATCTTGAATTTCCTTCTGTAAGGCTCTTTTGAAAAGTCTTGCGTTGTATCTCTGAATGCATTTGCTAAATATTTCTCATCCGCCTTACAAGAATCTAAAAAATCACTTGATGGTTTGGTCAGTTCTGAAGAATGAGTTAGAACAGTCGATAAATTTTGCGCTCTTCTCATATATTCGTGTATAGCGGTCTCTGCATGCATATACACTGCTTCTCTTGTGATATCAGGTGTTACGAATGGATTTCCATCTCTGTCACCTCCAATCCATGAACCAAATTTGATGAAGCTAGGTACTTTAACCTTATCTGTGTGATAAACCCTTTTTACAGCCTTCTCTAAATCTCTATAAACTTCTGGAATAGCTTTGAACAAGGAAGTTCTGAAATAATACAAACCATTTTCTACCTCATCAATAACAGTAGGTTTTTTAAGTCGAACTTCATCTGTCCTCCATAGTATTAAAATTTCTGCTTGAAGATCCTCAATCAACTCTTCTCGTCTTATTGATTGACCTTTATGTCTTTGAAGTTCTAAAACAGTATTAAATATCCTTCTCATTGCCTCAAGCTTACTTCTTCTCTTAGCTTCAGTTGGGTGTGCAGTGAACACTGGTGCATAATGTAGTGAGTTAATTAACTCTTGAAGTTTATTATCATCTATTTCTGAGGCCTTACAATCTCTTAACGTTTGGTCAAAAGATCCTTCCCAAGAATCAAATCCTGATTTTAGTCGATCAGTTCTACTGATATGTTGATAAGCTTCTTCAGCTACATTTACTAAAGCAAAGTATTTAGAAAAAGATCTGATGACATTTTTAAGTGTTTTTGGCTCTAACTTTTCTATATATCGAATTAGTTGATCATGTTTAGTCTGATTATTATTCTGTCTAAGGTTTATAAAACCTTTTCTAAGCTTTTCTACAGCAACGTAAACATCGTTACCGGCGTGAGTTTTAATAATATTACCAAGCAACTTACCCAGCATTTTCACGCTAGATCTAAGTTGTGCATCATTTAATTTATCGAATGTTTTAAGGAATTCGTTCATATTATTCTAAGATATATTCTTTAATATCTATTTGTTTATTTAAAATTGAGCCCAAGATACCCTTAAAAAAGACAATGTACAAGCTTGACAAAATTAATTTCGCTTATTTTTTCTTTTATTTTGAAAGAACTTCTGAAGGAGTTTTTTGGATTTATCATTATCATTTATCCTAATGATATTAGGTTTGTGATGACATGAAGTTGAATTATATAATTGTGGACCATGTAAAATACCGCCACTTTTACTATCATCTGCACTAAAAATAATATTCGTTAATCTTGCAAAACTAATTGCTTGAGCGCACATCGGACATGGTTCAAGTGTCGTAATCATACTAAAACCATTCAATCTCTCATTGTCTACTTTAGCCATTGCTAATTTTAGAGCAAGAATTTCTGCATGATCAATTGATGATTTATTGGCTTTCATCTGATTATAACTAAAAGCTATAACTTCATTTGTATCATCTTTTATGATGACTGCTCCAATTGGTACTTCATCTTCTTGATAGGCTAGAGAGGCTAGATTATAAGCGAATTCATAAAATAATTGGTAGTGTTCACTCACAGGGCTATAACTACAATGTTTCTTTAAATTTGATAATTTTACCTATAGGTTGAGATATAATGTCATCTTCTTGCATAACAACATTTCCTCTAACAACAGTATGCGTTGGCCAGCCTTTTACCTTCGTCCCATCATATGGTGTCCATTTACTCTTTGATCGTTGTTGGTCATTTGTAATAATCATTTCCTTATTCATATCAACGATTGTAAAGTCAGCATCATAACCTTCTTGAATTCTCCCTTTGCCCGAGATTTTATGAATCCTTTCTGGGCCAGAACTCCATAAGCTAACAAGTTTGCTCAAAGAAAGTTTGCCATTATTTACATGGTTTAACATTATTGGAACCAAAGTTTGTACACCAGGCGTCCCACTTGGTGATTTAGGATAAGGTGCAGATTTCTCATCTAAAGTATGTGGAGCATGATCTGAAGCAATGATGTCAACAATATTATTATTAAGTGCACTCCATAAAGCTTCCTGATGATGCTTTTCTCGTATAGGAGGATTTTGTTGCGCAAGTGTTCCTAAATTTTCATAACATTCAGGCGCATTTAGTGTTAGATGGTTAGCCAAAAGCTCAACACTCGCTATATCTTTATTCTTCGCAAGAAACTCCATTTCTTCTCTAGTAGTTATGTGCAATATATGAACTCTTCTTTTATGTTTGCGCGCAAGATTTACAACTCTTGTTGTTGCAGATAAGCAGCTTTCTGGAGAACGCCATTTACAATGCATCGACACATCCTTACTAGAGCCTAGAATAGATTCAAAATTATTCATCATAATCATTTGATCTTCTGCATGAACAGCTATGACGCGACTTCCATTTGAAACAACTGATTCAACTTCTTCGTCTGTAGCTGTCATCAAGTCACCTGTGCTTGCGCCCATAAAAATCTTAATCCCGCATACTCCTTTGAGCTTCTCCCATTCAGGTAAATTTTTAGAAGTTCTCATAGTGCCCCCTAAATAAAAAGCATAATCAGTCCATGCTTCTTTGGACGCTCTGTTTAGTTTATCTTCAATTGTTTCAGGTGTAATAGTTAGCGGATTAGTATTAGGCATTTCAAATATTGAGGTTACGCCACCAGAAACCGCAGCTAACATTCCAGATGCCAGTGTCTCTTTACCCTCTAGTCCAGGCTCACGAAAATGTACTTGGGAGTCAATAACACCAGGTAGTATCGTTAAATTCTTGCAATCAATTGTGTGCTCAGCATCATAATGTTTATCTGATACGAGTGATATTTTCTCATCTTGGATATAAACATTTGTATAAACGAGTGTATCTTTGATCATTACATGACCATTTTTAAGACATAAAGTATATGGATGATTAGACATTCTATAAATATGCTATCATTTTAATATTAAATATGCATAATACTCTTACACATATGCAGAAAATACTCGATAATTTTGGAATAACTGTCTCTTCAATATGTGCAATACACTGCATATTGCTTCCATTATTGTTAATACTATCACCATATATAGAGCTGGCATTTTTCACCTCTCATGAATTTCATGAAACTCTACTTTATTTCATATTACCGACCTCGTTATTTGCATTTATCCTTGGATGCAGGAAACACAATGACGACATCGTTAAACTTGGTGGAATATGCGCTATATTTGTTTTGCTTATAGCAATTAGTCTGCATGATATTAATGAAGTCTTATCTGTAATACTAACCTTATTCGCCAGCACATTATTAATTTTTACACATTTAAGAAATAGAGACCTATGTTCAAAAGAACATTTCTCATGTCATAAAGATCTTAATAGTTAGTAGGTGTTACTATAACTTGAAACGGTCCGCTGCCGCCGCCAATATTGTTGTCTCCAGCTGAATCAGCATCACCACCATCCCAAATTGTTGCTCCCTGGTTTATACCGAAGGACATATCAAATCCTGAAGTTTCTGGTGTAACAATAACAGGTGTAGCAAATGTATTTATACCTAGCAAGCGCTCGTATGCTTTTACTTGAGCTGTTGACGTAGCAAGATTACCATCCGAGTTTAGAAGATAGCCGGCAATGGATGCGCCTGTACCATTTAAATTAGATTCAGATGCAACAAAAATCGGGTTGCCTCCTCCATCGGTATCAAATTTTGATAAACCAGCTTCTAATTCCCCTGCTGTAATTGGCGAACTATCACATTTCATCATTAATCCTTCATCCTCATATTTCTTAACAGCTAGAGTTGAACAGTAAACACCATTTCCGCCTGCAGACCCATCTGCTTGTCCTCCACTACCATCCCAAGCTGTATTGAGTTCGAGAGCATATTTAAGTAAAAATACATTTTTTATAAGCACTACACCATGAGTGTAGACTCCATTAGGAGGTCTAGTAAATGTACCGTCAGTAAATGTACCTGTTGATGACTCAGTAATTCGTACTGTAGATCCAGTAGGCGCAGATAATGTTTGAGAGCACATAGATAAATCAGCATTTGATGATGCAGTAGGTGCACCAGGCGCGGATGTACATAGATATTTTTCATAAACGGTAATACCGTATGAATCTGGAAGAATAGCACAGCTTTCGCCAGCAGGAAGTGTGGTTACGCCTGAGCTTACTGAACAACAATTTGCACCACTACATGCAGCATTAACATTTAGAGGGCAAATAATAACAAAAAGCATTAAAGGTATAAATTTTTTCATGTTTAGAATCCTGAGGCCGTTATAGCTATGGCTCCTCCACCTTTAACCGTGATTATGTTATTCTCTCTTCTTACTTTCTCATACATCCTGTCTGGACTTATTTTACCAAAATTATATGCATTATTAGATACTGTAAAAATATTCGGACCTATCTTTCTCTCATTACAACACAAGATGTAATTTAGCTTTATAAATGCATTATGATTATTTGTTGTACTGTCATCCTGCAGGCCCGCTTCAACTGATAACCTAGCTGTCGGTTCCATGTACAAGCTCACTGTCTGACCATGTTTGATATTTAATGTTTCGTTATTCCACTGATATGTTTTGTAATAAAGTTTAGCCCATGGCAAATAAGGTAAGAGTGCGCCAATTTCTGCATCGTAACCTCCAGCTGCAACTTCAGGTACGCCATTAACATGGTGTCTTTCTGACATCGCTTCATAAAAATTTATATTCACATCATATACTGATGATTTCATTTCAAAACCTAAACCTGTTCGAGTATGGCCTGTATTAAATTCATGATCATAGAATATATTAACACCATATATTCTTGTCATTGCTGGATTCATTGTTCTATAAACTAGCCCTGTGTTAATAGTCTCTCTGTCATTATGGGTAGAATAAGAGATTTGGGTAAGAATCTTATTATAATCATTACCTGTTAATTCAAATAAAGTTAAAGCCCTGAAGGTTGGTTTTGAATCAGCTCTTGAACGAGTTTCTACTTCAATTAATCTTAGGCTTGATAAATTATCTTTTGCCCATGACTCTATTGCAGTATCCCCATAGGAATATGCACTTTGAATCATATTCTGTTTAACTTGATTTAAGGCCTGACTCGCTTCGCCTGCATAGCCCAGAGCAGTCATCAGCATAAACGGTAACGCTAGTAATTTTTTCCCCATAAATCATCATAATCAAACTGAGTCTAATGTAAAGATTATTATTCAGCGTTTTCCATGTTTTTTATGTTATCTAGGGCTGGTTTATAAGCGCTATCTATTTCAAGAGCATGCTTAAACATTTTTTTAGCAGCGATATTATCTTTAGTTGCATAATATGCAATCCCCAGATTATTATATAGCTCTTTTGACGTTACATCCTTATCTAAAGCTTCTTCTAGTACTTCCACACACTTTTTATATTTTGTGTTTTTTAGATAATAATTCGAGATATTGATATAAGGCATGGGATCATTGGAAGTCAATTCCAAGACTTTTAAATAATGATGTTCGGCTTCATTAGGATTAATATTATTATAAATATTTGCAAGATTATTATGGGCCACAGATGAATTAGCATCTAAAGATAAAGCTTTTTTATAATTTTCTACAGCTTTATCATAATTTTTAAGATGTGAATAGATTACTCCTAAACTATAGAATGACTGGAAGTTTTTTTTATCTAGCTTAATAGCTCTTTTATGTTCTTGTATTGCAAATTCGAGGTTGTTACTTTGATAGAGTATGTTTCCATAGTTGCTGTGGTAAACAGAAATTTCTGGCTGAAGTTCAATCGCATTAATTATATAACTTCTTGCATCCTCTAGTTTTCCTTCTACAAGATAGATTAAAGATAATAAATGATGAGCATCGCTATTATTTTTATCATGTACTAGAATTTTATTATAAATGGATTTTGCATCATCCAGCTGGTTTCTGTTTTGAAGGTCAATAGCTTCCTTCATTGCTTGATCTATTAGAAATTCAGCCATATTTTATCTCTTCAAGTTGTTCCTTTATTTTTATTATCACAGATTCCCAGTCGCCAGGAATCTCTTGCCTAAACATAGTAACACTTTTATACCATGGTGATGTATTTCTGTGTGTCAACTCCCATCTCCAATTAGGAACGCAGGGCAACATCAAGATTGTTTTTTTATTTAACGCCCCCGCCATATGTGCAACTAGATGGTCCACGGTTATTACCAAGTCTAAATTTGATACAATATTTGCAAGTTCATTTAGATCTGAATAGCTAGCTAATGTTTGAAAAATATCGCATTGATTTTCTTTAGTAACGTAGGGGTCTAGACTAATCACATTATGCTGATTAGAAAATACTCCTTTAAGTAATGTATGACTCATACTTTCATCGTCATGCGCGTTTGAATTTCTATCTGTCTCCAACACAAGACCAATGTTTATTTTTTCTGAAACATTTAAATTTAGATTAGTATTGTTAAATTCAAGGTATGGGTAGTCTTGATTAGTCTCATTAGGGTTAGCTTCTAACGCTTTCATCAAAGAGCCGATATGGACATAATAATCATGTTCAGGGATCTCATTTACTGTAACAGTATTGTTTAACCATTTCTGAGATGACATTAATGACATAGCTTGGTCACTACACTGTAGGATGATTTCGCAATCATCTTTAGCAAGCTCTCTTCCAAATCTAATAAAGTTAATTAAATTTGCATCTGAACCTTCATCGAGTATTAGTAACTTCTTATTCCGTAAACTCTGCCCACTCCATTCTTTTTTTAAACCATCGGTTGATTGTTTTATAATCTTTTTTCTCCACTCATATTCACGCCAGCCGTTTTTATAATCACCAATTAACAAATAACACAACCCTAGGTTAAGATGAGCTTCTGCATAATCAGGCATTATTTCGATACATTTAAGAAATGACTTTATTGATAAATCAAATTGTTTTTTTTCTTGATATACAATACCTAATAATAGATAAGCCGCAACATGTTCGGGGGACAGCTCTATAGTTTTGTAGAATGATGAGATAGCGTCATTATATTTTTTTAGTTTTCTATATGATTCTCCCAGATAAAAGTGTATTTGCGCAATTTTATCATTTAGTAAAATCGCATTATTGAAAGCTTCGACTGATTTCTGGTATTCCTTGGACGCACTGTATGCACAACCTAAGGTTACATAGTAACCAGGATTTTTATTATTTAATTTAATAGATTCGTCTACCAATTTTACAGATTCATCAAAGTCTTGATTGTAAAGTTTAATTGATGACAATATGTGATAAGCATCGGGGTTTGGACCATCTTTAATAATTTCCTTGCAGATTGATTCAGCTTCGGAAAATTTATTTTGGCCCAAGAAGTTTATTGCTTTGTTTAATTCTTGCTGAGTTTTTTCTTTATTCTCATTACTCATAATATGAATTGCATATTATCCCATGCATATTTAAATAGCTAATTTATAAACTCAATAAAAAAAGGAGAGCCTTGCTCTCCTTTTTATTCTCTTCAATAAACAACTTATGGTGCGTATGAGAAAGGCCCTGAAAGTCCTACTCTGTCAGGTTTTGGACTCCAATTCTGTCCGAAATCTGTATAAGATTGTTTATTTGTTTTATTCACCTCAACTGGGAAGCCAGGGTTAATAGCTAATGGGTGGTATTCGCATTTAGCTACATTACCATTGCCATCTTCTACCGCATCCATGTCCCACTCGCCAGCACCCTCTACTTTAAGAGTTTTTTTATTTCCAGATATATCGCAAGTAATAGCTGCTTTTTTCACACCCATCACTTCACCGACAAGACTAGCTATTACACCTAAATGCCCACCATGCTTACCGCCATAGAGTTCCTCTAATGCCGCAGCTTGTTCATCAGTAGCGTTTTCGTCTATATAAAGTGCAATTTTAAAACCACCTTCAGTAAGTTGTGGACCAGGTGCATGTAACCAGATAGAGACTTTAAGTCCATCGAGTGTTACATCATTCAAATGTCCCTTTTTGATATCCCATACCAACATTGCCTCACAAAAACCCTCAGTAGGTGTTTGTAGGTATAGACAAGGACACATAATATCGCAGTTGCAATTTTCTGCGTAATCTCCTTCTAAACTCCAGCTCATTATTAACTCCCTAAAATTAATTAATGATTTATGTTAATACAAACTGCACTATAAATACACAGATTATCATACATATAAGTAAGCCTTAATATTCTTATGAATATAGAATAGTTGTTAAATACATTTTATTTTTGATAGATTATTAACAGGGGTAAATTCTTGAACAAATCAGAGTTAGAACATTGGTATAGTGATAGCGTGCCGTGCAGATCAGCATGTCCTGCTGATACAGATATTCCTGGATACCTAGAGGCGATATATCGT